>JACCDX010400893.1_pt1 | contig 29134 bp, 15 predicted proteins | sample 7449681 | NCBI WGS metagenome assembly JACCDX01 (sample SAMN15323450, study PRJNA562643) | freshwater metagenome | isolation source: river surface water | place: USA:Blue River Watershed | collected 2017-08-18
CCGGCGCCGCCCCCGCCCCCGCCGCGCGCGAAGTCGAATTCTACGCGCAGCTCGACGGCCGGAACTCCCTCTTCACCGTCGCCGTGCCGCGCCCGCTGCTCGAGACGCTCCGCAACGCCCAGGAGGCGCTCCGCGAAAAACGCGTGCTGGACTTCGATCCCGCCGCCGTCACCGCGATCACCATCGCCGCGCCCCTGCAGTCCAGCCAGCCCCCGCTCGACCTGAAACGCATCGTCGACCCGGCCGCCGCCGGCACCGAGGCCGGGCGCGACTGGCAGATCGTCCGCCGCGGCGACACCACGCCCGGCCCGCGCAGCCTGCCCGCCGACCCCGCCGCTTTGCTCCGCCTCCTCTCCCGCCTCGGCGGGCTGTCCGCCGAGGCCTTCAAGAGCGACGCCCCCACCAGCGCCGACCTCGAGGAATGGGGGTTCAACCGCCCGGTCCGCGAGGTCGAGCTCACCCTCGCCGGCACCGCCGCACCGCTCGTGCTTTGGCTCGGCACCGACGCCGCGCGCAACCTCTACGCCCGCACCGGCCCCCGCTCCGAGCCGGGCACCTCCATCTACCGCGTCGACCCCGCCATCCTCGCCGAGCTGCGTTTCGACGCCATCGCCTGGCGCGACCGCGCCGTCCTCGCGCCGCTGCCCGCCAACGCCCGTATCGCGGCCCTGAAGCTGACTGACCTCGAGACCAAGGCCGCCGTGCTCGATATCACGTTCGGCCCCGCCGGCGAACCCGCCCCCGCCCCGGCCGAGCCCAAGGCCGTCCAGGCCCTCGTCGCCTCCCTCCGCGCCCTCCGCGCCCGCGACTACGTCGAGGGCGGCTTCACCGAGCGCGTCTACACCGCCGGCGACGACCGCCCCTGGCGCTACCTGCTCGAAGCCACCGTCGCCGTGCCCGCCGCCGGCGGCACCGAGCAGACCAGCGCCGTCGTGCTGCGCCTCACCGAGCGCGTCGGCGGCGCCCAGCAGTTCGGCGGCATCAAGGAAGTGGATACCGTCTTCGCCCTCGAGCAGCCGCTCGTCGACGCGCTCTGGGCGATCACCTACGGCCCCCGCGATCCCGGACCCGCGCCCGTCCCGCCGAAAAAGTGACCGCGGCGTTCGCCAGTCCGGACCGCAGCCCCGCCCGCCGCGCCCTGCCCGGCGGACCGCCCGGCCCCCGTTCGCGCCGCACCGCATGAAACCCTGGCTGCAGGTTTGCACCCACGGGGCCCGCTCGCTCCTGCGCTGCACCGGGTCTTTCGCCCTGTGGACCCTTTGGCTCGGCCTGTCCTTCGCGCTGTGCGTCCAGCTCTGGGTCGCGGCCTCCCATGAATTGGCCGTGCCCGACGTGCTCCTCCGCCGGATCGAGGCGCGCTTGGCGGACGCGGGCCTGCGGCCGCAGTTCGGCCGCACCTCCTTCGATCCGACCGGCCGCATCCTGATCGAGGACCTCCGCCTGCTGCTGCCGGGCATCGAATCCCCGGTCGTCACCGCCCGCAGCGTCTACCTCCGGCTCAAGCCGTTTCCGCTTTCGTTCGGCCGCCTCGAACCCGACTCGATCGAGGTCACCGGCGTGAGCGCGTTCGTGCCCGCACTTTATTCCACGAGCGGCACGCCGCACGAGCTCGTCCGCGGACTCGACGTCGCCGTCGCCTTCCGCGGCTTCACCGTCCTGATCCGGCGTTGCAGCGGGTTCCTCGCGGAGGTCCCCGTCACCCTCACGGGGTCGTTTCCGCTGCCGGCCCCCGCGGAGGGCCGCGCCGGCGATCCGATCCGCGAATTCTTCTCCGGGCGCTTTCCGGAGGTTTGCCGGGAGGCCATGCGCCTGCGCCCGTATCTCGATCGGGTCGAAGGGCCCGCCCTCGCCCTGCACCTCGGCTCCGCCGGCACCGGCACCCTTGCGTTGGGCGTCGAGGCCCTCGTCGACCGGCTCACCCTGGACACCCCGGCCGTCCAGGCCGCCCGGGTCCGCGCGCGCACCCTCCTGCATTTCCCGTCATCCGACCCGACGCTCACCGTCGCGGCGAGCGTCGGATCGCTGGCCCTGGCCGGGGACGTGCGGCTCGCCGGCATCGAAGCCACCGTCGTCGGCCGGCTCGGAACCGCCTTGCCCGACGCGAGGGAAATCTCCCTCACCGTCGATCGTTTTTCCGCCGCCGGGGCCGAGCTCACCGGCGTCGCCGCCACCCTCCGCCCGCAGCCCGCCAGCCGGCTCGACGCGACGATCAATGCCCGCGTCCTCGGCGATCTGCTCACCTTGCGCACCCAAGCCGACCTCGCCGCGCAGACCGCCCGCGTCGCTTTTGTCGGTGCGGTTTCCCCGCGGGTGCTCGACGTGATCAGCGCCCGCGTCGGGACCGATGTCCGCCGGTTCTACGACTTCGACTCCCTCCGCGCCGAGCATGCCGAGGCGCGCTTCGGTCCCGGCTGGAAGTTCGCACACCTCGCCGCCCGCGTGCACATCCCGCGCATGAATTCCTACGGCGTCATCATGGAGGACGGTCACGCCACCGTGGAACTCGAGCCCGGCCGTTTCTGGTCGCCCGACGCCTTCGCCCGCATCGGCGACAACTACGCGCAGGGCACCTACGAGCACGACCTGCGCACCCACGACTACCGGTTCCTGCTCGCCGGGCGTCTCCGCCCGCTCGAGATCTCGGCCTGGTTCAGGGAATGGTGGCCGAATTTTTTCCGGCTGCTCGAATTCACCGACGCTCCCCCCGAGGCCAGCGTCGAGGTCGCCGGCTCTTGGCGGGATTCGCGCCACTCGCGCGTCTTTGTCTTCGCCGACGCCGGCCGCTCGGTGATCCGCGGCACCCCGCTCGACCGCGTGCGCACGCGCCTCTTCATCCGGCCTTCGTTTTTCGACGGCTTCGAACTGCTCGCCGAGCGCGGCGAGGGCACGCTGCGCGGCCGGTTCACGCACACCACCGACCCGGTCTCCCAGGAATGGCGTCAGCTCGATTTGAATTTCGACTCGACGCTCGGGCTCGACGTGGCCGCCCGATTTCTCGGCCCGGAAGTGGCCAAGCCCCTCGAGGCCTTCCGCCTCTCCGCCCCGCCCACGCTGCGCGTCACCGGCCGCTTTCCCGGCCCCGCCGCCCCGGCCGGCACCACCGATCTGCTGCGCATCGCCGCCGAAACCCGGGGCGATTTCGCCTTCCACCGGTTCCCGCTCACCGACGTCTCGTTCAAGGCCACGCTCGAGGGCGACTCCCTCGTCGTCGACGATTTCTACGGCCGGCTCGCCGGCGGCACCGCGACCGGCCGCGCCCGCGTCTGGGGCCGCGGCGCCGATCGCCGCGTCGGCTTCGACGTCGCCCTCGCCGACGCCAGTTTCGGCGGCGCCGTCGGCACCTTGCAGACCTTCTTCGCGGCCCAAAAGGATCTGCCCCCGCCCGAGCCCGGCAAATTCGTCCGCGAGCGCGCCGCCGTCCGGGTCGACCTCGGCGCCTCCGCCGAGGGCCGCTACGACGATGCGCTCTCGTTCAAAGGCGACGGCAGCGCGTCCCTCCGCGGCGCCGAAATCGGCGAGGTCCCGCTGCTCGGCCTCCTCTCCGAGTTGCTCAAGTTCACCTCGCTCCGCTTCACCGACGCCCGCGCCAACTTCAAGATCGACGGCCCGCGGCTGCTGTTTCCCAAGGTCGAACTCCGCGGCGCCAACTCCGCCATCGACGCCTCCGGCGAGGTGCACCTCGATCGCCGCGACCTCGCGTTCAACGCCAAGATTTACCCGTTCAGCGAAAGCGACGGTCTGATCAAGTCGGTCGTCGGCGCCGTCCTCACCCCGCTGTCGAGCGTCTTCGAAGTGAAGCTCTCCGGCACTCTCGACAAGCCCACGTGGACGTTCGCCAACAATCCCATCAACCTCTTCCGCGGCACCGGGTCCCCGGCGGCCGATAGTCCGGCGGCCCCCGCGCCCGGCGGGCCGCCGGCGCCCGGCCCCGCCCCACTCGCCCCGGCCGCGCCCGCCTCGACTCCGTCGTCCCGCCCGCAACCGTGAACGACATTTTGCCCCCCGGCCCAGTAGTGGTTCCGCGTAGTGCCGAGGAAAACACGTTGCCCGTCGCGCGCCGCTTGTTCTAGTTAGGGGGAATCCCTCAATGCAGCCGTTGCCCACATTGCCCCAACGCACCTGGCTTGAGCGGGTGTCGCTCGGGCTGGCGATCGCGCTGATCGCGATCGGAGCGGTGACCTTGGCCGGGTGGTGGCTGCAGTTCGACGCCGTCCTCCAGATTATTTCGGAAACCGCTGCGCTGAAGCTAAATGGAGCGATTGGTTTCACGTTGATCGGCGCCGCCCTGCTGGCCCACGAACTCGGCTGGCGCAAGATCACGCCGATCGCCGCTGTCGCGACGCTGATCGGCTTGGCCTCGCTCTCCCAAGACCTCCTCGGCCGCAGCTGGGGCATCGATGAGTTGCTCGGCAAAGACCACCTCCTGATCGAAACCGACCATCCGGGCCGGGTCGCCTCGATGGTCGCCACCTGCCTGATGCTCGGCTCCGTGGTCATTGTCTGGCGCGCCACCGACCGTGCCGCCCAAGCGCGCCTGTTTGCCGAAGCCGTGGCCGGCTCCGTCCTGTCCGCGGCCGGATTCTCCACCATCCTCGGCTACGCCGCGGGACTCAAAACGGTCTACCGCTGGGGCACCGACACCGCGACATCCCCGATGGCCGCTGTCGCGATCGTCCTGCTGGGCCTCGCGCTCCTCCTGCTCGCCTGGCGCGAGAGCATGAAGGTCGAGGGCGAGGCCCCGGCCTGGTCGCCGATGCCCGCCGTGATCGGGTGCCTCACCCTCACCGTCATTCTTTGGATCGGTCTGCGCGACCGCGAACGCGTCTTCATCGACACCAACACCGTGTCCCAGCTCGACCAGTTCGCCGGCAAGATCAGCGCCGAACTCGAGCGCAAGACCGTCAGCTTCGAGCGCATCGCCCGCAAATGGGGCGAAGGCAGCGATCGCGCCGAGCCGGTCTGGGAAGTCGATGCCCGCGAGGCCCGCAATGTCATCGCCGGCGACCTGCGTCCCGTCACGATTTACCATCTCGATCCCCTGCTGCTCCGCACCACCTGGTTTCACCCGGCCGACGCGCCCGCCGCCCGGGCCTTCGACCACTCGATTCACGAGGAGCGCCGCAAAGCGATCGAATCCGCCAAACTCTCCCGCGGCCCCGTCATCTCCACCACCACCGCCGTGATCATGCCCCGCGGCAACGCCGCCCGAGGCATCGCCATCTACTCCCCGGTCATCCGCCAGGGCCGCATCGACGCCTACGTCGCCGCCGACTTCACCTACCACGATCTCTTCACCGCCGCGGCCGGCGAGGTGTCCCAGCTCAGCGAACAATACTACCTCTCCGTCGCCATCGGCGGCGAATCCGTTTTCTCCAGCGCCCCGCCCGGATCCTCCTTCAACGACAAATACACCTCCGAGCGCACCTACACCATCTCCGACCGGCGCGTCCGCGTCGGCCTGACGCCCTCCGACGTCACGGTGAAGCAGAACCGCCGCTTCCTCCCCGAACTGGCCCTCGGCGCCGGATTCGGCATCACCGTCCTTCTCGGCCTCAGCGTCCACCTGGCCCGCAGCGCCCGCGCCGGCCAGCGCGCCGCCGAACTTTCCAACAAGAAACTCTTCGCCGAAAACGAGGAACGCCGCCGCGTCGAGGCCCGCCTCAAAGTCTCCGACGAACGCCTCCGCCTCGCCCTCGATTCCACCCAGATCGGCATCTTCGAATGGAGCGTCGCTGCCGGCCACGTCTACTACAGCCCCGGCCTCTGGGCCATGCTCGGCTATGAACACGTGCGCATGCCGTCCACCGTCGAAGCCTGGCAATCCCTCGTCCACCCCGACGATCTCCCGCTCTACCGCCGCCGCACCGAATCCCAGCTCAGCGGCATCGCGTCCTTCATCGAGCCCGAGTATCGCGTCCGCGCCCGCAGCGGCGACTGGCGCTGGGTCTACACCCGCTCCAAGTCCGTCGCGTCCAACCCCGACGGCCGCCCGACCCGCATCATCGGCACCGTGCAGGACATCACCGCCCGCCGCGAAGCCGAGCAAGCCCTCCGCGAATCGCAGGCCGAGGCCCGCAAGCTGTCCCTCGTCGCGGCCAAGACCGACAACCCCGTGCTCATCGGCTCGCCCGACGGTCGCATCGAGTGGGCCAACGAGGCGTTCTGCCGCGTCATGGAGTATTCGCTCGAGGAAGTCGTCGGCAAGAACCCCGCCCACTTCATGATCGGGCCGGACACCAACCCCCGCACCATCGCGCGTATCCGCGCCGCCATGGCCCGCGGCCAGGGCATTTCGACCGACGTCGTCAACTACTCCAAGTCCGGCCGGAAATACCACCTCCACATCGAAATCCAGCCCGTGCGCGGCGCCGCCGGCGAGATCGAGAACTTCATCGCCGTCGAGACCGACATCACCTCGCGCGTCGAGACCGAGGTCCAGCTCCGGCGCGCCAAGGCCGAGGCCGACGACGCGTCCCGCGCCAAGAGCGAGTTCCTCGCCTCGATGTCGCACGAGATCCGCACCCCGATGAACGGCGTCATCGGCATGACGAGCCTCCTCATGGAGACGACGCTCACCGGCGAGCAGCGCGATTTCGTCAACACCATCCGCACCTCCGGCGAAGCCCTGCTCACCATCATCAACGACATCCTCGACTTCTCGAAGATCGAGTCCGGCAAGATGGAACTCGAACGCGCCCCGTTCGAACTTTCCCTGTGCATCGAGGAAGCGCTCGACCTCTTCGCACTCCAGGCTTCCTCCAAGAAACTCGAGATCGGCTACTTCATCGCGCCCGACGTGCCGTCGTGGATCCTCGGCGACGTCACCCGCCTCCGCCAGGTCGTCGTCAACCTCGTCAACAACGCCGTCAAGTTCACCCCCAGCGGCAGCATCTCCGTCGAGATTCGCCGCGCCGCGCGCGAGCCGACGCCGCTCGGGTTCGACCCGGGCCTCGTGCCGGATCCGGCCCGGATGGTGCTGGAATTCCGGGTCCGCGACACCGGCATCGGCATTCCCGCCGACCGCATCGACCGCCTCTTCAAGGCCTTCAGCCAGGTCGACTCGTCCACCACCCGCAAATACGGCGGCACCGGCCTCGGCCTCGCCATCTGCCAGCGTCTCTGCGAACTCATGGGCGGCGGGATTCGCGTCGAGAGCGCGGCCGGCCAGGGCTCGTCGTTTATTTTTACTATTCTCACCGAGGTCGCTCCGGGCACCGGCGAAACGTCCTTCCCCGCGGTCCCCGCGGCCCTGCGCGACGGCACCGTGCTCTGCGTCGAAGACCACCCGGTCACACAGGCCCGGCTGCGCACCACGTTCGAAAAATGGGGCGTGAAAGTTCAGCTGGTCGATTCGCCCGCGGCGGCGCTCAAGGTCGCCCCGTTGCACGCGCCCGCGCTGCTCATCGTCGATTCCGGCGAACTCGAGATACCCACCCCGCTGGAGAAACTCGCCTCCATTCGCTGCCCGCGGCTCGTGCTCTATCCCTTCGGCCAGACCGCCCCTGCGTCCCTCGGCGACGGGATTCCGATGGCGAGCACCTCGAAGCCGATCCGCACCAGCGCGCTCCTGCACGCGATCGTCGGGATGTTCAACACCCACGCCCAGGGCGGCACGGCGCCCGCCGCGAAGTCCGCCGAGCGCCCCATCGGCGAAGAGATCCCCCTCGAGGTGCTGCTCGCCGAGGACAACGCGGTCAACCAGAAGGTCGCTCTCCGCTTCCTCGAGCGCCTCGGCTACCGCGCCGACGCCGTCGCCAACGGCCTCGAAGCCGTCACCACCCTCGAGAATCGCCGTTACGACCTCGTGCTGATGGATGTCCAGATGCCGGAAATGGACGGTTATGAAGCGACCCGGCAGATCCGCGCCCGCCTCCCGGCCGAGCGCCAGCCGAAGATCATCGCCCTCACCGCCAACGCCATGCAGGGCGACCGTGAACTCGCGGTGGCCGCGGGCATGGACGACTACATTTCCAAACCGGTGAAAATGCACGAGATCTCCGGCGCCATCCGCCGTCACTTCGGCAAGCCGGCCACGATCCCGATCGACCAGCAGTTGATTGGCTGACCCAAACATCAGGAAATTCCCGCCCGCCGGCCGCGCCGGCCGCGACATGCGGCTTGTGTCGCGCCGCCGCGTCGTGGTTTTTTGGATCCTGCCATGCTGATCGACTGGCCGCGCTTCCTCGCCGCCCTTGCCCTGCTCCTCGTTCCCGTCTCCGTGTTCCATCACCGGCGGGTGCGGTTCCGTCATATCGAGCGGGAATGGCATGGCTACGTGCGGCGCGGTTTCGCGCTGGGCACCCACTACATCGACGCCGGCCGCGCCGCCCTGGGATCGATGCTCCTGCTCGAGGCGCTCACCGTCGCCGCCAGCGCCCCCGGCAGTGCCCGCTACATGATCTTCGGCACGCAGGCCGCCGTCCTCGGCATCGGCGCGATGGTGCAGACGCTTGCCTGCCGCGAAGCCGGGGCGGCCCACGCGCCGCTCGCCTACGTCACCGGCCTCGCCCTTGGATTTCTTCCCGTGGTGCCCGCCTTTTTCGCCGTCGTGCTCGCCACGGTCGTCGTGCTGGGCGTGCGCTACGTCGCCGCCTACTTCCCCGTCCTCGCGTTGGCTGTCGCCGCCATTGTCTTCCTGTTCCACGGCAAGCGCCTCCAATACCAGCTCATCGCCGGCTGCGTGGCCATCGCCCTGCCCTGGCTGCTGACGCTGCTCTTTCCCCGTCCGATGATGGCGACCCACTTGGCGCGGCGGGTCCACGACCGCCCGGATCCCCGGCGCTAGCCCCGGCCCCGCAATCGCGCCCGCCACTCGGCCAACTCGGCGGACCACTCCGGGCGACCGACGAGGTTCTCCAATTCCAGCGGATCCCGCTCGAGGTCGAAGAAAAGCCACGGCTCGCCGTCGGCGTTAACCACCAACTTCCGCCGCGGCGACCGCAGTCCGCGCCAGATCCGGTCGCACTGGTGCGGCAGCGCCACCACCGTCGGCATCGAGATTTCCGCCTCGCCCGGCCCCGCACGCGGTCCGGTTCGTCCCTCCGCCCACGCCAGCGCGAGGGCCGGCAGGTCGAGCAACGACACCGGCTCCCGGCTGACCCGCGGCGCCGCCTCGCCCGGCCCCCGGACCAGCAAAGGCACCCGCACGCTCTCCTCGTGCGGCCAGCCTTTGCGAAACAAGCCGTGCGCCCCGTGCAGATCGCCGTGCACACTGGTGAAGACCACCGCCGTTTCCGCCCGCTTCGCCGCCGGCAGCAGGATCCGTCCGATCGCCCGGTCGGTGGCCTCGAGGTGCGCGTGGTAACCCGCGAGTTCCCGCCGGGCTCTCTCCTCTGTCGCGCCGCCACGGGGCACGTTGCCCGCAAGCACGATTTCACCGGGGGCGCGCGCCGGCACCCCGGCGGCCGGTGCGTCGTAGGGCGGATGCGGCGCCTCCAGGCTCACGACGGCAAACCACGGCCGGCCGGCCCGGCCCGCCGTCGCCAGATAGTCCGCCGCCCAACCGCAGACGAGGTCGCTCTGGTATCCGCGCTCCTGATGCGGCGCTTCCCCCGGCCGCCCGTGGCGCCACGGGTCGTTCAGCCGGAATCCGCCCTCGAACCCGTCCCACGTTTCGAATCCCCCGCGCTCGCCCGGCGGCACGATCACCCGGGCCGCCTCCTCGCCGACCAACGGCAGGGCGGGATCCCGCCGTCCCACCCCCCATTTGCCGAAAAAGGCCGTCGCGTAGCCGCGTTCGCCCAGCGCGTGTGCGATCGTCCGCGTCCCCGGCGGCAACGCGTCGAAATAATCGCGCACGCCGTTCGCCGGCGCCGGCACCCCCGTGAGCAATGCCGCCCGCGCCTGCGGCCCGAACGGGTGCGGCGTCACCGCTTCCGCATGGTTCACGCTCTCCGCCGCCAGCGCGTCGAGATGGGGCGTGCGCGCGTTCGGATCGCCCGCATAGCCGCAGGCCTGCGCCCGCCACTGCGTCGTCACGATCCAGAGGATATTCGGCCGCAAATTCATCCGCCCCTCCAAATACGATTTGCCCCCGCCCCGTGGCCAGCTTCGATACCCGCCCCGTGCCTCGTTCACCCCGCTCCGCGTCTTCCCGTCTGTTTATGATGCCCCCGTCCTCCCGCCTGCTTCGTCGCGCCGCCGTCGCCGTGCTGCTCGCCGCCCCGGTCGCCGCCGTCGCCCAATTCAACGTCACCGGCCCCGCCTTCTACGGCGACGCCCCCGACGCCACTCATCCGTGGTCGATCCACGACCGCAACCGCCCCCAGCCCCGGCGCGTCGAGCCCGGCACCCCGAGCCTGCCCGGCCAGCCCGGCAAACCGCCCTCCGACGCCATCGTCCTCTTCGACGGCACCGCCGCCTCCCTCGCCAAGTGGGAAGCCGACACCAAGGCCGGCGAGCCGGCCCAGCCCACCAAGTGGATCGTCAACGACGGCGCCCTCGAGTGCGTGCCCAAGTCCGGCTACATCCGCACCAAGGAGCAGTTCGCCGACTGCCAGCTGCACGTCGAGTGGGCCGCGCCGAAGAACGTCCAGGGCGACAGCCAGGGCCGCGGCAACAGCGGCATCTTCCTCATGGGCCTCGCGGAGGTCCAGGTCCTCGACAACTACAACAACCCCACCTACGCCGACGGCTCCGCCGGTTCCCTCTACGGCATCAACCCGCCGATGGTGCACCCGCTGCATCCGCCCGGTGAATACCAGAGCGTCGACATCATCTTCCGCCGCCCCGTGCACAAGGACGGCCAGCTCGTCGATCCGGGCTACCTCACCGTGTTCATCAACGGCGTGCTGGTCCAGGACCACACCCCGCTCGAAGGTCCCGGCGGCCACCTGCGCCGCTCCAAGCCCGTCGTCTTCCCCGCCAAGGGCCCGCTCAAACTACAGGACCACGGCAATCCCGTCCGTTTCCGCAACATCTGGTATCGCCCGCTCCCGCCCCGTCCGATCGAAGGCGGCACCGACGGCGGCTTCCTCACCGCCGAAGCCACCACGGCGAAGCGCAAGGAAACCGCCGCCTCGATCCGCGCCGACGCCGCGAAACTCAAGGCCGGTTCCGTCGCGCACATGCTCCGTCTCGCCGAATCCCTGATCTACGAGAAGGACGCCGCCACCTGGACCCAGGTCGAGAAACTCGCCGGCGCCTATGCTGCCGAGGTCAAGGGCCTCGCGTCCGCCGCCGCCGAAGCCCGGAAGGGCGAGATCACCAATGTCACCAAGGCCCTCCAGTATCTCGCCAAGTTCGATCTCGCGCCGAAGAACTTCGCGCCGATCGGCATCCTCGAAGGCGTCGCCAAGGCCCAGGGCTGGGACCTGCCGGCCAAGAAGAAAAAGTAAACCCGGCGCGCCCTTGCGCGCGCCGCCCCGGCCCCTCTCCGCGGCACTCGACCTTCCCGTCGGTGCCGCTTTTTTTTGCCCGTTTCCCTCCCGTGTGACGCCGCCATCCGACCCAGATTCACCGCCTGCGGCCCCGGCACCGTCGCCCGGGTCGCGGCGGGCCGCTTGGCTGGCCATCGCGGTGATCGCCGCGGCCACGCTCGCCGCGTATTGGAACTCTCACGACGTCCCCCTGCTCCTCGACGACACCGCGGCCCTGGCGGACAATCCGTCGATCCGCCGGCTCTGGCCGCCCGGCCCCGTCCTCGCCCCGCCGTCCGACGTCGGCACCGGCGGCCGCCCCGTGGCCAACCTCAGCTTCGCGCTGAACTACGCCGTCGGCGGCCTCTCCGTCCGCGGCTACCACGCGGTCAACCTCGCGATCCACGTCGGCGCCGCCCTCCTGCTTTTCGGTCTCGTCCGCCGGACGCTTGTGCTGCCCGCGTTCCGCGACCTCGCCTGGCTCGATCCGGCTGCAGCCCGCCGGATTGCGCTCGGGAGCGCCCTGCTTTGGGCGCTCCATCCGATGCAGACCGAATCGGTCACCTACCTCTCCCAGCGCACCGAGAGCCTGATGGGCTTTTTCTACCTGGCCACCCTCTACGCCTTCCTGCGCGCGGCGACGGAGCGTTGCCCCGGGTTCGCCGCGCTCGCTGTCGTGGCGTGCGCCCTCGGCATGGCCACCAAGGAAGTCATGGTCACCGCTCCCGTGCTCGTTTTCCTGTTCGACCGCACGTTTGTCGGCGGCAGTTTTCGCGCCGCGTGGATCGGGCGGCGCCGCCTGCACCTCGCGTTGGCGGCCACCTGGGCCCTGCTGGTTTTCCTGCTCGCCGACGTGCACGAGCGCGGCATCGGCCACGCCGCCGTCGGCAACTGGCATTACGCGCTCACCTCGTGCCGGTCGATCCTCACCTACCTCGGGCTCGCTCTTTGGCCGTCGCCGCTCGTTTTCGACTACGGAACGTCAGTCGCAACCTCCCTCGCCGAGGTCTGGCCCCACGCCGTCGGCCTGGCCGTGCTGCTGCTCGCGACCGGCTTCGCCCTGTGGCGCGCTCCGCGCCTCGGGTTCCTGGGCGCCTGGGCGCTCGGGATTCTCGGGCCGGCCTCGAGTTTCATCCCGGTTGCCGGACAACCCACCGCCGAACATCGCATCTATCTGTCGCTCGCCGCCGTGACGGTGGGTGTGGCCTGGTGGGTGGTGCACCGCCTCGGCCGCGCGGCCCTGCCCGTGCTGGGCGGGCTGGCTCTCATCCTCGGCGGCACAACGCTGGCCCGAAACCACGACTACCGGTCCGCCCTCGCGCTTTGGTCCGATACGGTCGCCAAACGCCCCGACAACGCCCGCGCCCACGCCGCCCTCGGCGCCGCTCGACTTGAGGCCGGGCAACTGCCTGCCGCACTCGCCTCCCTGCAACGCGCCGTCGCCCTCGATCCGCGCTCGGCGGACGCTCGCAACAATCTCGCCGCCGCTCTCCAGGACGCCGGCCGCACCGCCGAAGCCATCCCGCACTTCCACGCCGCGCTCGCCTTGCGTCCGGGTATCGCGTCGACCCACTACAACTTCGGCAACGCCCTCCTCGCCCTGGGCCGGACCGCCGAGGCTCTTGCCCAGCATACCCAGGCCCTCCTCGTGCGGCCCGATTTCCCCGAAGCGTCCTGCGGCCGCGCCGACGCCTTGTCCGCCCTCGGCCGCGTGCCGGATGCCATCCCCGACTATCGGGCGGCTGTCCGCGGTCGCCCCGATCTCGCCGCCGCGCACTTCGGGCTCGCCCGGGCACTCGCCCAAACCGGCGATTCCGCCGAAGCGCTCGCCCATTACGAGATCACCGTCCGCCTCGTGCCTGCGTCCAAAGAAGCCCATTTCAACGCCGGCAGCCTCGCGATCACCCTGCAACGCTGGCCCGACGCGGAGCGCCACCTTCGCGCCGCCCTGCGCCTGGACCCCGGCCTCATCGACGCCCACTTCTCCCTGGCCAACGTGCTCGCCGTCGTCGGTCGCCCCGCCGAGGCGATTCCACACTACGAGACCGTGCTGCAGGCTCGCCCCGATTTCGCCGAGGCCCGCGCCAACCTCGCGATCGTGCGCCGCTCGGTCCCGGTCCGGTCGCCTTGAACGGTCGCAACCCGCTCCATTCGCCCGAGGCTGCGGCGCCACGACGCCCCCTCCCAGACGTCTCGGCAGCACCCGCCAAAAAAAGAGGGCGGGCCGCCTACCCCTAAGCGGCCCGCCCATTGCTTTCTAACTTACCCCAATTCTCCACCGCTAGGCGGAGGAGAAATTCAAAAGTAACGGCCACTATGAAACTCATCTCCCGGGGAAGTTCCAACGGCGGCCGCACTTTTTCCCGGCGCGACCAGTTCCATCGCTTCTCACTGATTGAAAGCTGATTACTCCAACATATCCGGATTCTTTGCCGCCGTTTTCTTCTTGGGCCGGGGTTCGACCCACAGCCGCACCAGCAATTCCGCGAGGTTTTTCATGCTCGTCCGACCCGCGCCCTCGAAGCGCGCCGCGTCGCGCAACGTCGCCACGACCGCCGAGCGCTCCTCGTGGTAACGCCACAGCTCGGGCTCGAGCCGGGCCACGGCCGCGAAGTCATCCGGCTCCGATTTGGCTGCCGCCCGAACCTTTGCCTGCCAGAAGTGTCGTTCCTCGGGATGGCTTTGCACATAATCGAAAATCCGCTGCTCGCTCCGGTTCAGGCTCATGCCGCCACCGTGCTTCTCCGCAGCCCGAAAACAACCGCATTTCCGGCGACCACGCCGGCGTTGCATTCACTCTCCCGCCATGGATAAGGTTCCCTCGCTTCAGCAACCCGCATCTCCTCCCGCCATGTGGCAGAAATTCAAAGAGCAACTTCCCGCGGTCCTGCTCACCGCCCTCCTCGTGATCGGGGCCGCCTTCTGGATTCATCAGCAGACGGTCCGTGAAATGGCGCTCCGCCAGCAAACCGAGATCCAGCCGCTGCGCGACGCCAACGACGCCCTCAAGGCCGCGTCCGACGACAACCGCAAGCAGCTCGAGGCCACCAACAAGTTGCTCCGCGACGCCATCGCCAAGCGCGAGGCCGACATGTTCCGCACCGACGAGGAACTTCAGAAGCTCAACACCGAGCGCATGGACGCCCTCGCCGAGATCATCGCCAAGAAGGTCATGCCGTTCAACCCGCTGCCCAAATCCGCCGAAGAGGCAGAGAAACAGCAGAACGAGCAGGTCGACAAGGTCTCCACCCGCATGGCCGACAAGATCCAACCCATCCTCTCCGAGATGGCCAAGGACCAGAACCTCACCCGTGATTCCATCGCCAGCTACAGCCAGCGCATCTCCGACCAGGTCGGCAACGTCCTCACCGCCGAACTCGCCAAGAATCAGCAGCTGAACAACAACCTCCAGCAGACCCAGGCCGCCGCGCAGGACGCCCTCAAGCTTTCGCACGAAATCACCGCCCTCTATCTCAGCTCCTTCAAGGACCAGGGTCTGATCACCCGCCTGCTCACCTTGCCCGCCAACGTCGTCAAGGACGCCGCCAGTCTCAGCATCGTGAACAGCAGCGACCGCAAAAAGGTCGAGGAGCAGCTCGTCGCCAAGATGGCCGAAATCGACAAGCGCCTCAGTGCGCTCCAAGCGGCCGCGCCGCAGGCCTCCGTCACCCCCGACGGCAAGCCCTCGCCCTCCCCGGCCCCCGCGGCGGCCCCGACGCCTCCGCTCGCGGCGCCGACCCGGCCCGCCCCGGGCAAATGATCTGATCGTCGCGCCCGAATCCTGCTCACGAGCCACGCGCCGTCCGTCGCGTGGCTCTTTCATTTCCATGTTCCCCGCTCGCCTCCTCCTCCTCGCGTCCTGCCTCGCTCTCGCTGCGTTCTCCGCCGGCTGCGGTCAGCGCGGCACCGCCGTCGATCGCGGCAACCGCGAACAGGTCATCCATATCGGCAACCTCGCCGAACCCGCCGATCTCGACCCGCACCTGATCGCCGTCCACACGGATTTTCAGATCGCCCAGGCCCTGTTCGAAGGTCTCGTGGCCTATCACCCCAAGACCTCCGAGCCCGTCGCCGCCGGCGCCGAACGCTGGGAGACCTCCACCGACGGCCTCACGTGGACTTTCCACCTCCGCCGCGCGGCCAAGTGGTCCAATGGCGACGCCGTCACCGCCCGCGACTACGTCTGGTCCTTCCGCCGCATTTTGCAGCCGGCCCTCGGCGCCGAATACGCCAACATGCTCTACGTCCTCAAGAACGCCGAAGGGCTCCACACCGGCAAACTCAAGGACTACGCCGCCCTCGGCGTGCGGGCCGCGGACGACTACACGCTCGTCCTCTCGCTCGAGCGCCCCGTCCCCTACCTGCTCTCCATGCTGTGCCACTCGGCCTGGTATCCGGTCCACGGCCCCACCGTCGAAAAGTTCGGCAAGTTTGACCAACGCGGCTCCCCCTGGACCCGCCCCGGCAACATGGTTAGCAACGGCTACTTCACCCTCGCCGAGTGGAAGCCCCACCAGTTCATCCGCGGCCGCAAAAGCCAGACCTACTGGGACCGCGACGCCGTCAAACTCGCCGAGTGCGTCTTCTATCCGATCGAAAGCGAAGACGCCGAAGAGCGCACCTTCCGCGCCGGCCAGCTCCACGTCACCAGCACGATGCCGATCACCAAGATCGCCGTCTACAAGGCGGAGAACAGCCCGTTCTACCAGCCGCACGTCTTCCTCGGCACCTACGTCTATCGCTTCAACGTCAACGTCCCCCCGCTGAACGATGTCCGCGTCCGCCGCGCCCTCGCCATGGCCATCGACCGCGAGCGCATCGTGCGCGACGTCGCGCGCGGCGGCCAGGTGCCCGCCGGCAACTTCTGTCCGCCCGACCTCGCGGGCTTCACCGCCGCCGCGGCCGTTCGGACCGATCTCGCCGCCGCGAAAAAACTCCTCGCCGAGGCCGGTTTCCCCGATGGCAAGGGCTTCCCCAAACTCGACATCCTGTTCAACACCCAGGAGGGACACCGCCTCATCGCCGAGGCCATCCAGCAGATGTGGCGCCGCGATCTCGGCATCGAGGTCGGCCTCTACAACCAGGAGGGCAAGGTCTGGTCCGACTCCATGCGCGCCCTCAACTACCAGATCGCCCGCTTCGCCTGGATCGGCGACTACCTCGACCCCAGCACCTTCCTCGACATCATGACGAGCGACAACGGCAACAACCAGACCGGCTGGAAAAACGCCGACTACGACCGCCTGATCGAGACCGCGCGCAACACCGCCGACCGCGCCCAGCGCTACGCCCTGTTCGAACGCGCGTCCGCGATCCTCGCCGAGGAATGCCCGCTCGCACCGATCTACTTCTACAACCGCAACAATCTCCGACGCCCCGAGGTCAAGGGCTGGCACGGCAACCTGCTCGACAACCACCCGCTGAAGGGGGTCTACCTCGACGCCTCCGCCGCGGTGAAATAACCGCGCTTCCGCGCCGCGCCCCGGCGCTCGTCAGTCCGCGGCGGGCATCGCCTCCCGCAGGAAGGCGATCAGGCGCCCGGCCAGCGCGGCATCCTCGCGCGTCCGCTGCAGCGGCAGCCGGATGCGATCCGTCCATGGCCGCGCCAGCGCGACCGTCGCCGGCACGCCACCGGCGGCCGCCGCCTTCCGCACGCGCTGGCCGGACTCCGACAGCCGGCCCTTGTTCTCCGGCGCGTCATCGTAGAGGTGCAACGCGGGCACCCGGCAGCGCGCAACATTGGCCAGCACCGCCAGCCCTTCGGCCTGCGCCCGCACTTTGGCCCAGCCGCCCACCCGCACCCCGAGCCGCGTCGCGTCCCGGTCCGCGCTGAAGATCCGCAAGTCCCGTCCGCCCAGTTCCAGCGGCCCTTCGACGTTGATCACCGCCTGCACCGGCACGCCGCCCGTCGCCAGGTGCAACGCCACCGCCCCGCCCATGCCGAAGCCCGCCATCGCCACCCGGCGGCCGTCGATCGCCTGCTTGCCCGCCAGCGCCGCGATCGCCTCGCCGTAGTCCTCCCGCAACGCGGCGGCGAAATCGGCCGCGCCTCCGTCCAGGTGCCGGCGGCCGAATCCGGCCGTGCCCCGGGCGTTCACGCGCGCGACCGCGAACCCGCCCGCCACGAGCGCCTGCACCATCGGATCGAAACGGTTCAACGCCGGCTCGGCCGGCACACCCTGCGCCACCAACACCACCAGCGGCGCCTTCGCCGCGCCCGCGGGTCGCCACAACAGGCCGGAAAGGATCCGCCCATCCTGCGTCCGGACCGAAAAATGATCCGCCGCCGCCAGCGTCGCTTCCGGCAACCGGTTGCCGGCCGCGTGCGCCAGCAGCGTCACTTTCCCGCTCGGCGGCTCGAACAGCACGAACATTCCCGGCATCCGCGAGCTCTCCAGCTGCACCAGCCAGCGCCGGTTGTCCGGCAAGGCGTCGATCACCGTGAAAAGATACTGCGGAAACTGCGCCTGCAGCCGGGCCAGGTGCGGCGCGTCGGCCGCATCCAGCGCCACCGCCCGGGCCGAGGGCAATTGCCCGTAGCGCACATACATCGTCCGTCGCGGCCCCGGCACGCTGATCGCGTGCGTCGGGTCGACGTCGGGGCGGTGCATCAGGACTTCCCGTCGCTCCGTCACCGTGTCGAAGCGCACCACCGCCATCGTGTCGCCTTCCCGCGCATCCAGCGCCACCAGATGCCGTCCGTCCCGCTCGAACCCCAGCGGCAAAAACTCCGGCACCGTGTCCGGCGAGACATGCGACCGCCACCGCGGGTCGCCCGGCGGGCGCCACCAGGCGATGGGACTCACCCCGCTCGAACCCCACGCTGCCCGCACCTGGCCGTCCTGATCCGTGACCCACCATTGGACGCCGTTCAGGTTCTGCTCCACGACTTCGACCGTGCCGGTGCCGAGCGCGACCCGCAGCACGCTCCCCCGGCTGCGCATCAGGACCCGTTCCGGATCCCGCAGCAGCACGTCGAGCAGGTCGCCGTGCTCGTTCAGTCGCCACAGGTCCTGCACGTTCCCGCCGTCGAAATCCACGCCGTGATACTCTTTCCGGTCCTCCACGAGACTCCACGCGCAGACCAACAGCCGCCGCGGCGTCTTCCACCACACCCCCACGACCGGCCCTTTCTTGGGCCGAAACACGACCTGTTGCCGGCCCGTCTTCAGGTCAAACACCCCGACCGCCGTCACGTCACCCGTCCGGGCCACCACCGCGACGTGCTCGCCGCCGGGCGCGAGGCTAGGCCGGTCGATGTCCGCCGGCAGAAACAGGTTGTCGAGTTGGTCCGCCGCTGCCGCGGCCGCCGCCCGGACCGGCCACGCCGCAGCCAGCGCCCAACCCGCGCCCAGACGCACGAGGTCCCGTCGCGTGAGGTTCATTCGGAGAGATAAAAGGGATTCGGCAGTTTGAACGTCCGCTCCGCGAATCCGCCCGCCAGGTCGCTGTCCTGGTCGCCGAGGTTCGCGATGAGGGTCCGCCCCGCGCGGGTCAGCCGCTCGCGCTCGCGGGTTTTGTAAGCCCCGCTCGTCCCGCGGTCGTCGTCCGGCTTGCAGATCAGCTCCACGTAATCCGCGCAGCCGATCGCCCGGAGGTTCTTCTCCGTGCCCGGCCGATCCCGCTCGCGCCGCCCCGTGATGAACACCACCTCGACGCCCAGCCGCCGCGCCGTGCGATACACCTCGCGCACCGACTCGATCGCCGGCGCCCGCCCTTCCGCCACCCACTGGATCCACGCCGTCGGCCGGTAGCCGAAGTCGTTTTCTTTCATGTGGGCCAAGTTCTCCAGCAGGGTTTCATCCAGATCGAAAATCACGGTGAGCCGCGTGCCGCCGCGCGCCGCCCGCTCCTCGATCCAGCGCTGCGCCTGCCCCGCTACGGCGTCGATTTCCCGTCGGTAATTGCCGCCGTCCACGTAGGCGCGCAGGTGCCGCTTGTGCAGATCGAGATTCCCCGGCTCGCGCGGCGCCGTCGCGCAGCCCGACGTCCACGCGAGCACCCAGGCGGCCACCAGCACGGTCGCGCACCCCGCCCACGTCCGCGTGATTCGACCCGTCGCCGTCATTTCGCCGGCGCGCCCGGCGCAGGTTCCGCCGCGGCCACGGCCTCCGTCGCCTTCGAGCCCCACAGCCAAAGCCGCTTCAACTCCGGCAGCGCCTTCACCCGCGCCACGCCGGCATCGTCGACCGCCGTGTCGGTGAGATTCAAGGCCTCGAGCTTCTTCAACCCGTCGAGCTGCGCCAATCCCGCCGACGTCACCGCCGTGCGCGTAAGGTCGAGCTCCCGCAGATTCGCGAAGCGCCCGAGCGTCGCGAGGCCCGCGTCGGTGATCTTCGTGCGCGCGAGCTCCGCCTCGACGATCAACGGCGCCAGCGGCGCCAGCTTCGCCAGCACCGTGTCGTCGCAGCGCCCCGGCGCGCTCGCGGTGCGCAAGATCAAGCCATCCGTCGGCACCTTCGACCGCGGCACCAGCCGCACGCCGAGCTCCTTTTCGAGCTGCGCGATCTCCGCCGCGCGCGGCTGCCAGTCGGGCGCCAGCGCCACGCTCTCCGTCTTCGCGCGCGGCAACGACGGCGCATCCGGAAAATCCGCCGGCGGCTTGGTCGCCGAGGCTCCGCCCTTGATCCAGACTTCGATCACTTTGCGTTCGTTCGCCGACAGCAGGGGCTTCCCGTCGCTCGGCATCACTTCCTCGTCCGTCGCCGGCAGCGTGATCCGCCGGAAGAGTTCGCTGCCCTTGGGGTCGCCCGGCACCACCATCGCGCCGGACTCCGCGCCCTTCATGAGCCACTCGTGGCTGTCGAGCCGCAGCTTGGCCTTTTGCTTTTCCGGCCCGTGGCACACCGTGCAATGCCGGTCGAGAATCGGCGCCACCCGCGCGAGGTAAAACGACGTTTCGGCCCGGGCCGCACCGACCGCGAACAACAGGCCCGGCACCGCCGCCCGGAGGAGATTAAGCGAGGATCTCATCGATGACTTTGGCCGGCAGCACGCCCGTGAGGCGCTGGTCGAGGCCCATGAATTTGTAGCTGAGCTTGCTGTGATCGAGGCCGAAGAGGTGCAGCAGCGTCGCGTGCAGGTCGCGGATGTGCACCGGATCTTTCACGATGTTGTAGGAAAAATCGTCGGTCTCGCCGAAGGTGATCCCCGGCTTCACGCCGCCGCCGGCCATCCACATGCTGAAGCACCGCGGGTGGTGGTCGCGGCCGTAGTTGTCCGGCGTGAGCGTGCCCTGCGAATAAACCGTGCGCCCGAACTCGCCGCCCCAGATCACCACCGTGTCGTCGAGCAGGCCGCGGCGTTTCAGGTCGGTCACCAGCGCATAGGTCGGCCGATCCGAATCCTCGGCCATCAGTTTGATGTTCGTCGGCAACCGGCTGTGCTGGTCCCAGCTGCGCAGGAAAATCTGGGTGAAGCGCACGCCCCGCTCCGCGAGCCGGCGCGCCATGAGGCAGTTGTAGGCAAAGGTCCCCGGCTCCTTCGCCTTCGGTCCGTAGACATCCCAGGTCGACTGCGGCTCGTTCGAGAAATCCGCCAGTTCCGGCACCGACGTCTGCATCCGGAACGCCATCTCGTATTGCGCGATGCGGGCGTTGATCTCCGGATCGCCCACGCGCTCGAAGAGCTGCTGGTTGAGGCCGTTGACGCCGTCGATCATCGCGCGGCGCACGTCGCCGCCGAGTCCCTTCGGGTTGTTCAGGTGCAGCACCGGATCGCTGCCGGCCCGCAACGCCACCGCCGCGTGCTCGGGCGAAAGGAAGCCCGACGACCACAGCCGGTTCGAAAGCGCCTGCACGTTGGTGCGGTGCGGCATCTTCGAGGTCATGACCACGAAGGTCGGCAGTTCCTCGTTCATCGCCCCCAGGCCGTAGCTCAGCCAGGCGCCGAGCGAGGGCCGCCCGGGGAACATGTTGCCCGTCGTGATCTGCAAAATCGCCGGCTCGTGGTTGATCGCCTCCGTGTGCAGCGACTTCATCACGCACAGCTCGTCCACGATCTTCGCCGTGTAAGGGAACAGCTCCGACACCCACGTCCCCGATTTCCCGTGCTGCGCGAATTTGTAGAGACTGGGTGCGATCGGAAAACGCGCCTGGCTCGCCGTCATGCCGGTGAGCGTCTGGCCGCCGCGCACCGACTCCGGCAGGTCCTTGTCGAACATCTTCGCGAGCGCCGGCTTGTAGTCCCACGTTTCGAACTGGGACGGCGATCCCGCCATGAACAGGTAGATCGCGCGCTTTGCTTTCGGCGCGTAATGCGGCACCAGCGCCGGCAACCCGCCCGCCGGCGCACCGGGCGCCGCGCTCGCCAGCGCCGACGGCGCACCGCGGCCGAGCAGCGTCGCAAGGCCGGCCCAGCCGAGCGCCTTGACGCCGCGGCCGAGGAAGTGGCGCCGCGTCTCGAGGTCGAGCCACTCGCGTTTCAAGCCGAGCGGCACGTGCGGCAGGTCCCACACGGTCGGCTGCTCGCCGCCATGGTCGGAACAGAGGTGATGGTCGTCGGACGGAGTCGGTGCGGAAGGGTGCATGGGCGTCACTTCGTCAGGAATTCGTCGAGGTTCAGGAACTGGCTCGCCACCACGGTCCACTGCGCCAGCTCCAGCGGCGGAATCGTCGCGTCCGCCGGCGAATCGCCGACCGTCAGCAGCGTCTTCGCGTCCGCCTCGCGGCCGGCAAACTTGGCCTGCACCGCTTCCGCGGATTTCAGGATCACGGCCCGCTCTTTCGCCTCCAGCGTTCGCGCCAGTGTCTCGAGCGCCAGAAAATCGATCCGTGCCGCCGCGCCGGGCGCGGCCTTGACGGCCCGCTCGGCCAGCTTGCGCGCCGCCTCGACCCATTGCGGGTCGTTCATCGTGACAAACGCCTGCAGCGGCGTGTTCGTCCGTGCCCGACGCGTGCACGCCACCTCGCGCGACGTCGCGTCGAAGGTCTCAAGCGACGCCGGTGCAGACGCGCGCTTCCAGAACGTGTAGACGCTGCGCCGGTAGAGGCCCTCGCCCTTGTCGGGCACATAGGTCTTGGTGTTCGACTCCGGCATCGCGACTTCCTCCCAGATGCCCGGCGGCTGATAGGGTTTCACCGAAGGGCCGCCGATCTTTTCGACGAGCAGGCCCGCCGCCGCGAGCGCGCTGTCGCGCAGCATCTCGCCGTCCATGCGGAAGCGCGGGCCGCGCGCGAGCAGCTTGTTGCCCGCGTCCTTCGCCATGCGGTCCGGTGTCGCCACGGCGCTCTGGCGGTAGGTCGCCGACATCACCAGCAGCCGGTAGAACGTCTTCACGTCCCAGCCGCTCTCGCGGAATTCCACCGCCAACCAATCGAGCAGGTCCGGATGCGACGGCCGGTCGCCCATGATGCCAAAATCGCCCGCGCTCTCCACCAGTCCCCGTCCGAAAACCTCCTGCCACATCCGGTTCACCGTCACGCGCGCCATCAGCGGTTGATCCGGCGCGAGCAGCCACTGCGCCAGGCCGAGGCGGTTGCGCGGCGCGCCGTCCGGCAGCTTTCCGAGCACGCGCGGCACCTGCGGCTCCACCCGTTCGCCGCGCGCGAAATAGTCCCCGCGCTTCAGCACGTCGGCGAAGGCCGGGGTCGGTTTCTCCAGTGCGATCAAGGTCGCGGTTCCGTCCTTCGTCAGAGCCTCGAACGCCGCGTCGTGGGCCGCCACCGAGGCGGCCAGCGCCATCGTTTCGGTGTCCTTTTCCCCCAACACGAGACGATCGGCGACCACGAATTTCTCCTCCGTCGTCCACTTGGACGCGTCCGGCTGCCGCGCCACGATCTCGGCCGCGACGTCCTCGTAGACCAGCCGCGCGACCTCGTCCGCCGGCAGCGCGCGCCGGTAAAACCGCAGATCCTGGTAGCGCGTCTCGCGCATCGGCTGGAAATCGTCCCGCCGCCCGACGTGCATCGCCGCGTCCGTCCGGATCGAGTCTTTGGGCGCGAGCGTGTCGAGTTTCACGTCCACTTCCACCGGCTTGCCGTTGACGTAGAGCTTCACTCCCGTCGCCTTGCGTGACCCGTCGTAGGTGAAAAACACGTGCAGCCACTCGTCGCGCAGGAACGTGCCCTTGGTCGTGACCGTGATGCCGCGTTTCGGGGCCGGTGCCGCCGCCGGATAGCGCGGGTTCTCCGCCACCGCCGGTGGCGCGGTCTTTGCGCCCTTCTTGGCTGATTTCTTGGCCGGCGCAGCCGGCCCTGCCGCCGGTGCCGCATCCGCGGCGCCGCCCGCGTCCGCCGGATCGGTCGCCGGCACGAGGTTCACCGTGAATTGCCCGCCCTCCTGGTAAATTTCCCAGCCCGCGCCGCCGCGGCGCTTCGCGTCACCCATGCGCGCGAGCAGCGAGCCGCTGCCCGTGCCGGTGCGCACGCCGCCGCCGGGCTTGGCCCGCAGCATGATCCAGCTGCCGGCGGAAAACTTGTCGCCCGCATCCACGTTCCCTTGGTCGCCGAGGTTCAGGCGCGAAAGGATATCCATCCGCATCGACGGCCAGAACCACGTGTTCTCGCCCCAGACCAACGGATTCGTGTCGGCTTTGAATTCCGCCACCTTGGCCCCCGGCGCGGAGTTCTTCACGAGGTCGCCCTTGCCTTCGTCGAAGCGCAGCCGCACTTCGAGGCCCGTCGTCGCCACCGGCTTCGGCCGGTTCCCGGCCGCCAGCCACCCCGCCGCGATTTCGCGGGCGCGGTGTTGCCGGTCCATCAATTTCGCCAGGACCACCGCCCGCTGCTGCAGCACGGCCTCGGCCGCCGCGGCGTTGTCAGGTTTCGGCAGCCGCAGCACGGGCGCCGGCTCCGCGATGTTGAGGTCCCACGGCTTCTCCACCGTGTTGCCCAGAAACGCCGCCAGCCCGTAATGGTCCCGCATCGTGAACGGATCGAACTTGTGGTCGTGGCACGCCGCGCAACCCGTCGTCAGCGCCAGGAATGTCGCGCCGAAAGCCTCCACGCGGTCGCGCGTCTGGTTGACGTAGGTTTCTTCGGGGATCGTGCCGCCTTCGTTGGTCGTGAGATTGCAGCGCACGAAGCCCGTCGCCGCAAGTTGGTCGAGGGACTTCGCCGGGAGCAGGTCGCCCGCGAGCTGCTCGGTGACGAACGTATCGAAGGGCTTGTTGGCGTTGAACGCCCGGATCACGTAGTCGCGGTAGGGCCAGATCGCGCGGTAATTGTCGAAATGGATGCCGTGCGTGTCGGCGTAGCGCACGTAGTCGAGCCAGTAACGCGCCCGATGCTCGCCGTAGCGCGGGCTCGCGAGCAGGCGGTCGACGACCTTGGCGTAGGCGTCGGGCGAACGGTCCGCCACAAACGCCTCCGTTTCCGCCGCCGTCGGGATGATGCCGGTGAGGTCGAGCGTCACCCGCCGCAGCAGCGTGCGCCGGTCCGCCTCCGGCGACGGCGCGAGCCCCTCCCGGGCCAGCCGGGCGCGGACAAAGGCGTCGATCGCATTCTCGGCCTTCGCCGCTCCCCTCGTTGCCGCACTCGCCGGCACCGCCGGCCGCCGCGGCGGCAGAAAGGCCCAGTGCTCCTCATACTCCGCGCCCTCGGCGATCCAGCGGCGCAGGGTCGCGACTTGCTCCGGCTTGAGGGTCTTGTGCGCCTCCGGCGGCGGCATGATCTTCTTCTCGTCCTTCGTCTCGATGCGCTGGATCAGCGGACTCTCGTCGGGCTTGCCGGGAACGATCGCGGGACCGCCGTCTTTGCGCTGCGCCGTCGCCTGCTCGAAGCGGTCGAGCCGCAGCTCGGCCTTGCGCGATCCCGCGTCGATCCCGTGGCAGGCATAGCAGTTGTCCGCGAGGATCGGTTGGACGTGGTCGTTGAACGACAGCCGGTTCGCGGTCGCGCCGAGCACGATGGCCGGCCCGCCCGCGAGCTGGGCGAGCAGGACGGCGAACGGCACGGCGGAAACACCTACGGACAGGGAGCGACGTTTCATGGGGGACGACGGAAAGCTCGCGCAAGGGAAACACCCGCGGTCGCGAGATCAACCCTTCGCCCCGAGCGGCGGCGAAAACAGCTCCGCTGATAACCGGGCCAAAATGCGCGGGCGCACCCGCCCGGCCGGCACCGCGGCCGGCTCAACCCAGAATCCCGTCGATCACCCGCGCCCCCTCGACGCCCGTGAGCTTGGCGTCGAGGCCCTGGAACTTCACCGAAAACGCGTCGTGCCGGATGCCGAGCTGGTGCAGCATCGTCGCGTGCAGGTCATGCACCGTGCAGATTTGGTCCACCGCCGCGTAGCCGAGCTCGTCCGTCGCGCCGTGCACGATCCCCGGCCGGATCCCTCCGCCCGCCAGCCACATCGACATCGACTTGTTGTGATGATCGCGGCCGGTCGTGCCTTTGTTGTCCTGCGACATCGGCGTCCGCCCGAACTCCCCCGTCCAGACCACCAAGGTGTCGTCCAACAGGCCGCGTTGTTTCAGGTCCTTGATCAACGCCGCCGACGCCTGGTCCGTCTCCTTGGCCCGCAGCGGCAGCTCCTCGCGCAGCAGGCTGTGGTGATCCCAGTCGCGGTGATAGAGCTGGATGAACCGCACCCCGCGCTCCGCCAGGCGCCGCGCCAGCAGGCAGTTGGCCGCAAACGAACCGTCGCCCGGCGTGCAGCCGTAGAGCGCCAGCGTGCGCGGATCCTCTCGGCTGAGGTCCGCCAGCTCCGGCACGCTCGCCTGCATCTGGAACGCCAGCTCGTATTGCGCGATGCGGGTCGCGATCTCCGGATCGCCCACGAAGGATTCGTGGTGACGGTTGAGCGCGTTGATCGCGCGCACATCCGCCTCCTGCTGCGCGCGCGTGACGCGGCCCGGATTGGAAAGGTAGTGCACGGCATCGCCGCGCCCCTGCAGTTGCACGCCCTGGAACCGGCTCGGCAGAAACCCGCTGCTCCACTGGCGCGCCGCGATCGGCTGCGGGGAACGGCCGGGACCCGTCGACACCATCACGACAAAGCCCGGCAGATTCTCCGCCTCGCTGCCGAGCCCGTAGTTGATCCACGCCCCCATGCTCGGCCGGCCGGCGATCTGCGCCCCGGTGTTCATGAACATGTGCGCCGGGTCGTGGTTGATCGCGTCCGTCGTCATCGAGCGAATCAGGCAGACGTCGTCGATGATCGAACCGATGTGCGGAAACAGCTCGCAGAGCTCGGTGCCGTTCTTGCCGAAGCGCTGGAAACGGAACTGCGGCGCGTGGCACAGCAGCTTCTGCCCCTGGAGCTGCGCCAGCTGCTGGCCGCGCGTCATGCTCTCGGGCATCGGCTGGCCATGCATCTCCGCCAGTTTCGGTTTCGGGTCGAAGGTTTCAAACTGCGACGGCCCGCCCGCCATCGTGAGCCAGATCACGCGCTTCGCCTTTTGCGGCAGCGGCAGGGGGTGAACCACGCCCCGGGCCGGCGCCGCCGAGGCGGAGTTTCGGCCGATGAGGGACGCCAGCGCCACCGCGCCGACGCCCTGCGAGACGCGGCCGATGAAGGCGCGGCGGGTGTGAAACGGAGAGGGAAAGTGATTCATGGTCGGCGGAGTTGCAGCCCTGCTCGTGAGAGCCGGGACCGATGAAACCTCAAACGCGGTCCGGCCCGCCGCTCACGCGGCGGGCTACCACGAACAGCTTGGCTGCCGGGTTCAGGCTTCATTCGCGGGTGATGAACTCGTGGAGGTTGAGCAACACGCGCGCGACGTGCGTCCAAGCCGCCAACTCCGCCCGATCCACGTCAGCCGGCACGGGCGCATCGCCCGTCGCCAACAAGGCCGTCACCGCCGCCGCATCGGCACGATAAACCCCGCGATGGTCCGCCAGCAGCGCCGTCACGGCGTGCAGCTCCCCCGCCTGCGGGGCGCGTTGCAGGGCGCGTTGCCACGCCCAATCGAATCGCGCGGCATCCGTCGCGCCGCCCTCGGCAAGAATCCGGGCCGCCAGTCCGCGGGCCGCCTCGACGTAGGTCGGGTCGTTCAGGAGCACGAGCGCCTGCTGCGGGAGGTTCGAGCGGTTGCGCTCGGCCGCACACTCCTCGCGGCTGGGCGCGTCGAAAGCCAGCAGGCTCGGGTGCAGAAAGGTGCGCTGCCACCACACGTAGACGCCGCGCCGATACTGGGCCTCGCCGCGATCGGTCACGTAATCGCGGGTCGGGAAATTCAAATTCTCCCAGTAGCGGTCGGGCTGGTAAGGCTTCACGCTCGGCCCGCCGATGCGGGTCGACAGTAAGCCGCCCGTCGCGAGCGCATAGTCGCGCACCGACTCCGCCTCCAGCCGGAAGCGGCTCTGACGGGCATGCTCCCGGTTTTCCGGATCGGCGGCGAGCGCGGCGGGCGCCGCAGTCGAGACCTGCCGGTAGGTGGCGCTCGAGACGAGCGTGCGCACGATGTGCTTCACGTCCCACCCGCTGTCCATGAACTCGCAGGCGAGCCAGTCGAGCAGCGCGGCGTTCGGCGGCGGCTCGCCCTGCGCCCCGAGGTCGCTCGGCACCTTGCTGAGGCCGGTGCCGAAAAACTGTTTCCAAAGCCGGTTCACCACCGTGCGCGCGGTGAGCGGGTTGTCCCGCGCCACGAGCCAGCGCGCGAGATCGAGCCGCGTCGGCTCGCGTCCGCCGAAGTCGGGCCCCGGCAGATAGGCGGGCAAGGCCGCCTTCACCACCTCGCCGGTCTCGTCCATCCAGTTTCCGCGCGGCAGAATCCGCACCGTGCGTTTGGCCGGCGCCGCCTCGGTGACCAGGCAGTGCGGCAGCTCCGCGAGGTAGCGCTGGCGGGCCGCCTCGGCCGTCGCGAGCGCGTCGAGTTCCGTCCGCGCGACGGAGCTGACCTTGGCGCGAAAATGCGTGCGCACCGCCTGTTGCTCCCGGCCGGTGCGCTTTTCGACCGGTTTTCTCAGCGCCGCCGCGACATCGCGCGGCAAGGCCGGTGTCTCCGTCGCCGCCGCGCGGCCCGCCTTGCCCTTGCGGGGCGGCGCCCCGGCCGGAAGGGCGTCGACGCCGCCGCTCGCAAACCCCTTTTCCCACTCGGCCTGCGCCGCGTCGATCTCCGCGGCCCGCACGGCGACCGCCCGCTGCGCGGTTGCGACCGCCGCGTCGTGGACTTTCACCTGCGCGGCCTGCTCCGCAGTCGTCACGAGCATGCCCTCCTCCCGGCGGCCGACGGCGGCTTCCTTCACGTCGGCGAAAAACGCCCCGAGCGCATAAAAATCCCGCTGCGTGAACGGATCGAACTTGTGGTCGTGACACTGCGCGCAGCCCGTGGTCTGGCCCAGCCAGGCCGCTCCGATCGCGCGCACGCGGTCGGCCAGCATGCGCGACTCGTAGTCCTTCGGCTGCGCCCCGCCCTCTTCGGTCGACAGCAGCAAGCGGTTGAACGCGGAGCCGACCCGCGTCTCCTGGTTGGCATCAGGCAGCAGGTCGCCCGCGATCTGCTCCAGCGTGAAGCGGTCGAAGCGTTTGTTGGCGTTGAAGCTCGCGATCACCCAGTCCCGGTAGGGCCAGACGTTGCGCGGGTTGTCGCTGTGGTAGCCGATGGTGTCGGCAAAACGCACCACATCGAGCCAGCCGATCGCCATGCGTTCGCCGTAGTGCGGGTTGGCGAGTGTCCGCTCGACGAGCCGCGCGTAGGCGTCGGGCGCACGGTCCTGCTCAAACGCCGCGACCTCCGCCGGCGTCGGCGGCACGCCGAGCAGATCGGCATGCAGTCGGCGGATCAGCGTGCGCCGGTCGGCCTCGGGCGACGGAGAAAGCCCGAGCTCCGCGAGACGGCGGCGGACGAGGACATCGACGCCGTTGGCGCCGGCCGGGATCGCGGCCTTGCG
>JACCDX010177677.1_pt1 | contig 29130 bp, 25 predicted proteins | sample 7449681 | NCBI WGS metagenome assembly JACCDX01 (sample SAMN15323450, study PRJNA562643) | freshwater metagenome | isolation source: river surface water | place: USA:Blue River Watershed | collected 2017-08-18
CGGTTGGTTGCGGCAATCACGATGATGCCCTGGCCGGTCTCGAATCCATCCATCTCGACCAGCATCTGGTTCAGGGTCTGCTCGCGCTCATCGTTACCGCCACCGAGGCCTGCACCACGCTGACGGCCCACGGCATCGATCTCGTCGATAAAGATGATGCAAGGCGCCTGTTTTTTAGCCTGCTCAAACATATCGCGGACACGGGCTGCACCCACACCCACAAACATCTCCACGAAATCAGATCCGGAGATCGAGAAAAATGGTACCTTGGCCTCGCCGGCAATCGCCTTGGCCAACAATGTTTTACCGGTACCGGGCTGGCCCACCATGAGCACACCGCGAGGAATGCGGCCACCCAGCTTCTGGAACTTGGAGGGATCACGCAGGAACTCGACCAGTTCCACCACGTCTTCTTTGGCTTCATCGCAGCCGGCCACATCGGCAAAGGTCACCGTGTTGGTGTTTTCATCGAGCATGCGGGCGCGCGATTTTCCAAACGAGAAGGCTCCGCCTTTTCCGCCACCCTGCATCTGGCGCATGAAGAACACCCAGACCGCGATCAAAAGCAGCATGGGGAACCACGACACGAAAATGCTCATCAGCAGTGAGGGCTCTTCCTCAGCCTTGGCCGACACCCGCACGCCGTACTTCATCAGATCGGACACCATCCAGAGGTCTTGCGGCGTGTTGACGACGATTTGACGCTCATCGTTGGTGATCGCACGGACCGTGCGGCCTTCCACCTGGGCCGACTTGATGCGGCCCTGACGGGCCTCTTCCATAAATTGCGAGTACGGCACCTCGGGCCCGCGGGCCTGACGGTTGTCAAACTGACGAAATACCGTGAACAGAACCAAGGCAATCACCATCCAGATGGCTGCTTTGGGGATCATGTTGTTCAAGGTGCTACTCCTTCAAAAATCAAAGCGATAGGGCCGGCCACAAAAACCCGGTGAATGTCTTGGATTCTATGCCCCGGGATTGGTTTCCTCAATTGGATTTTTCAACGCCATTGATAGCCAAATGGCGTCCTGACGCGGTTTTTCAAGGGGTTGTAATGGAAAAACCCCAGGGGCGAATGCCTTTGGGGCCGATTCAGGCCGATTTGAGCCTGCGGCCAAGAAGAAAGGTCTCGGACGACTGGGCGCGTGATGCTGGGGGCTTTCGGGGCGAAACGGTCACGAAATGACGCTTAAAGAGCTCCACAAGCTGGCTGTAGCCGCTGCCTTGAAAGGCTTTAACCAGCAGCGCACCGTCGGGTTTTAAGTGCGCCAATGCGAATTCAAGGGCTAGTTCGCAGACGTGGGCAATGCGCGCAGCATCGGCGGACTCCACGCCCGACAAGTTGGGCGCCATATCGGAGAGCACCAGGTCCACCTTTTCCCCGCCAAGCTTGTCGGCCAGGGCCTGAGCAACGCTGTCTTCACGGAAATCGCCTTCCAGAAACTCCACATCGGCGATGGGCTCCATGGGCAGAATATCAAGCGCCAGAATGCGGCCATGCACGCGTTTACCACTCTCACCCGGTGCCTTGACCGAGAGAATTTCGCGCACCACCTGAGACCAGCTGCCGGGCGCGCTGCCAAGATCCACCACCGTCATGCCCGGTTTGATCAGCTTGTCTTTTTCGTGAATCCCAAGCAATTTGAATGCGGCCCGTGAGCGATAGCCTTTGGCCTGCGCCTGACGGACATAGGGATCCGTGAGATGCATGTGCATCCACTGAGGGTTGAATTTATTTTTGGCCATCGCAGACTGGCGTAACGGCCGCGCTCGACACCGGTAACCGGTGTCAGCCCAGGCAACGCTTACTCGTAGCGGACCTCAAGGATTTCCACCTGACGGGCACCGCCGGGCGCGTGCACGGTGGCGACATCACCCACCGATTTACCGATCAACGCACGGGCAATCGGACTGGAAATGGAAATTTTGTTTTGCTTTAGATCGGCCTCGTCATCGCCCACAATCTGGTAAACGTGCTTGGCATCGGATTCGATATCCACCAATTCCACCGTAGTGCCGAACACCACGCGCCCGTCTTGCTCGATGGCCTTCGGGTCGATCACCTGGGCCTGGGCAAGCTTGGATTCGAGCTCTGCAATGCGGCCCTCGATAAAGCCCTGTCGTTCTTTGGCGGCATCGTATTCGGCGTTTTCAGACAGATCGCCCTGGGCACGGGCCTCGGCGATAGCCTGAATCACTGCCGGCCGATCCACGTGCTTCAGCCGCGTCAGCTCTTCTTTCAGAAGTTCGGCGCCCCGAACGGTAAGTGGCGTTGTACTCATACCGTTGCCTTCACTTTCTTGTGCATGGACTGAACGTCGATCACGGTCAGTGTGGCATCGGCCAGGTGGCGAATGCCCTCAACGGCTGCACGGGCTCCCGCGATGGTGGTGTAGGTGGTCACCCGGGAGGCCAGTGCCGTGGTGCGGATGGACCGCGAATCGGTAATGGCCGTGCGCTTTTCTTCGACCGTGTTGATCACGAACTGTACATCACCGTTTTTAATCATGTCCACCACATGCGGGCGGCCCTCGGTCACCTTGTTGACGGTGGCGCAGGCAATGCCGGCCTGTGTGATGGCAGCGGCTGTGCCCCGTGTGGCCACAAGTTTGAATCCCAGGTCGGCCAGCATGCGCGCAATCTCGACCATGGCCGGCTTGTCACTGTTTTTCACGCTGATGAACGCGCAGCCCGAAGTCGGAAGACGCACGCCTGCACCCAGTTGGGACTTCACAAAAGCCTCGGCGAAGGTGTCGCCCACGCCCATGACCTCGCCGGTGGATTTCATCTCGGGCCCCAGAATCGTGTCCACGCCCGGGAACTTCACGAACGGGAACACGGCCTCTTTGACCGAGTAGTACGGCGGATGAATCTCTGCACCGATGCCTTGATCATCCAGTGAACGATTCAACATGGCACGGGCCGCCACCTTGGCCAAGGGAATGCCCGTGGCTTTGGAGACATAGGGCACCGTGCGCGAGGCACGTGGGTTCACTTCGAGCACAAAGACCGTGCCGTTTTGAATGGCAAATTGCACATTCATCAGGCCCACCACGTTTAAGGCACGCGACATCAGCGCCGTCTGGCGTTTCAATTCTTCAATCAGCTCAGGGCTTAACGAAAACGGCGGGAGACTGCAGGCCGAATCGCCCGAATGCACGCCCGCCTGCTCGATGTGTTCCATCACGCCGCCGATAAACACGCGCTTGCCATCGGAGAGGCAGTCGACATCGACCTCGATCGCATCGTTTAGGAACCGATCAAGCAACACAGGAGAGTCATTCGATACCTTGACCGCCTCGCGCATGTAACGCTCGAGATCACGCTGCTCGTGCACGATCTCCATGGCACGGCCGCCCAACACATAGCTCGGGCGCACCACCAAGGGGTAGCCAATTTCCTGGGCCAGACGAATGGCCTCTTCTTCGTTGCGGGCGGTGCGATTGGGCGGCTGACGCAGTTCGAGCTTCATCAGAAGCTTTTGGAAGCGCTCACGATCCTCGGCAATGTCGATCGATTCTGGGGAGGTGCCCACAATCGGCACACCGGCTGCTTCAAGCGCCTTGGCGAGTTTGAGCGGCGTCTGGCCGCCGTACTGCACGATCACGCCGATCGGTTTTTCTTTATCTACGATCTCAAGAACGTCTTCGAGCGTCAGCGGCTCGAAATACAGCCGATCTGAGGTGTCGTAGTCGGTCGAAACGGTCTCGGGGTTGCAGTTGACCATGATGGTCTCAAACCCGTCTTCACGCAGGGCCATGGCTGCGTGCACACAGCAGTAGTCGAATTCGATACCCTGGCCGATACGGTTAGGACCGCCGCCCAACACCATAACTTTTTTGTTGTTCGTGGGATTGGACTCGCACTCTTCTTCGTAAGTGGAATAGAAATACGAAGTGGAGGTCGAGAACTCGGCCGCGCAGGTGTCGACCCGTTTGTAGACCGGCCGCACATTCAACGAATGGCGCAGCTTTCGCACCTCGCCTTCGGTGGTGTCGAGCAGGTAGGCCAGGCGACGATCGGAGAAGCCCTTACGCTTAAGGCTGCGCAGGGACTCGGCATCCAAATCCGCTAGGGTGAGCTTGTCGAGCTCCAGTTCGATATCGATGATCTCTTTGATCTGCACCAAAAACCACGGGTCAATCTTGGTGAGCTGGTGGACCTCTTCCACCGTAAAGCCCTGGGCGAATGCATCGCCCACATACCAAATACGCTCCGGCCCGGGTTCACCGAGCTCTTCTTCGATGCGCTCGCGATCCACGGTCTTCTGGTTCATGCCATCCACGCCAACCTCTAAGCCACGCAGGGCCTTTTGGAAGGACTCTTGGAAGGTCCGGCCCATGGCCATGACCTCGCCCACGGATTTCATCTGGGTGGTGAGGTGGGAATCGGCCAGCGGGAATTTCTCAAACGCAAAGCGCGGCACCTTGGTCACCACGTAATCAATCGTCGGCTCAAACGAGGCCGGCGTTGCGCCACCGGTGATGTCATTTTTCAGTTCATCAAGCGTGTAGCCCACAGCGAGCTTGGCAGCCACCTTGGCAATCGGAAAGCCGGTGGCCTTGGAGGCCAATGCGGAAGAGCGCGACACCCGTGGATTCATCTCAATCACGATAAGCCGGCCGTTTTCTGGGTTCACCGCGAACTGCACGTTGGATCCGCCCGTATCGACACCGATCTCGCGAAGAATCGCAATCGATGCATCGCGCATGACCTGGTATTCCTTGTCGGTCAGGGTCTGCGCCGGCGCCACGGTGATCGAATCACCTGTGTGGATGCCCATGGGATCCAGGTTTTCGATCGAACACACAATGATGCAGTTGTCCGCACGGTCGCGGACCACTTCCATCTCGTATTCTTTCCAGCCAATCAGCGACTCTTCGATCAGCAATTCGCTGGTGGGCGAAGCCTCAATTCCGCGCTTGCAAATGGTTTCGAATTCTTCGGCGTTGTAGGCAATGCCGCCGCCGGTGCCGCCGAGCGTAAAGCTCGGACGAATCACCAAAGGAAAACCGCTGCCTCCGGTGATGGCGCCAATCTGTTTTTGCACCGCCCAGGCCTCTTCCAAAGTATGGGCAATGCCCGACTTGGCAGAGTCCAGACCGATCTTGGTCATGGCGTCTTTGAACTTGAGGCGGTCTTCGGCCTTCTCAATGGCCTCTTCTTTGGCGCCAATCAGCTCAACCTTGAACTTATCGAGCACACCCTCGCGGTGCAGATCCAGCGCGCAGTTCAATGCGGTCTGGCCACCCATCGTGGGCAAAAGCGCATCGGGCCTTTCTTTTTCAATGATCTTGGCCACCGTCTGCCAGGTGATCGGCTCGATGTAGGTCACATCGGCTGTCTCAGGGTCGGTCATGATCGTGGCCGGATTGCTGTTGACCAGAATGACCTTATAGCCCTCTTCCTTCAGTGCCTTGCAGGCCTGGGCACCCGAATAGTCGAACTCGCAGGCCTGGCCGATCACAATCGGGCCCGCGCCAATGATCAGAATGCTTTTGATGTCGGTACGCTTAGGCATGTGCGCCCCCGGCCTGTTTGCGGTGTGCCTGCATAAGCGAGATGAACCGATCGAAAAGCGGGCCGATGTCGTGCGGGCCAGGGCTCGCCTCGGGATGGCCCTGGAAACAGAAGGCGGGAACATCGGTGCGCTCAAGGCCTTGGATCGACTGGTCAAAGAGCGACACATGGGTCACCCGCAGATTGGACGGCAGTGATTTCGCATCCACTGCAAACCCATGGTTCTGCGAGGTGATGAACACACGCTTGCTGTCGAGATCCTGCACAGGATGGTTTGCGCCATGATGGCCAAACTTCATCTTCAGTGTCTTTGCGCCTGACGCTAAGGCGAGAATCTGGTGACCCAGACAGATGCCAAACACAGGGAGCTTTTTCTCCATCGCAGCTTTTGCAGCGGCAATGGCATAGTCGCAGGGCTCGGGGTCGCCGGGACCGTTCGACAGAAACACGCCATCAGGGTTAAGTGCTGCGAGATCGGCAAACGAGGTCTGTGCGGGCATGACCGTAACCTTGCAGCCGCGATCCGCAAGCATGCGCAAGATGTTTAACTTCACGCCAAAGTCGAGCGCCACCACATGAAAGGGTGTGTTCGTCACATTGGCGTGGCCCTTACCCAAGACCCAGCTGCCCTCGGTCCAGGTGTAAGGCTTCGTGGTCGAGACCACCTTGGCCAGGTCCATGCCGACCAGACCGGGAAACGCCTTGGCTTTAGCAAGGGCCTCTTCGATGTGCGCATCGGTAATGGACTCACCCGGCGGCAACGCAAGCAGCGCGCCGTTTTGTGCGCCCTTCTCACGAAGAATTCGGGTGAGCTTTCGGGTATCGATACCGGCAATGCCTACGACCTTGGCCGCCTGAAGCGACTCGGTCAGCGACTGTTGCGCGCGGAAATTGGAAACGACATGCGACAGATCGCGAATCACCAGGCCCGCTGCGTGCGTTTGGCAAGACTCAGCATCTTCTGAATTGATGCCGACATTGCCAATGTGCGGGTAGGTAAGGGTAACGATCTGACGGCTGTAGCTGGGGTCGGTCAGGATTTCCTGGTAACCGGTCATGGCGGTGTTGAAAACGACTTCCCCTACCGACAAACCGTTGGCACCGATCGACTGCCCTTGGAACACCGTGCCATCGGCGAGCGCAAGCAACGCCTTCGCCACGGTTGAAGACTGGCGAAACAAGAAATTTACTCCCGGAATTTTGGTGATTATACGGCTTAGGCGCCGGAAGCGAAAATCGTGAGGGTGGTAAAGAGGCCCGCAAGCCAGGCTAAGGACCGCAACGTCGAGCGGTTCATAAGATAAAACGCGATAAACAGCACCCGGCTCACGATAAAGAACACCGCCAGGTTGTCGAGTTTCTGCGCATCGACGTTGTTATGCAGCGCCACAAGAACAGCGGTACTGAACAAGGCAAAGGCCTCCCAGCTGTTCGCCTGGGCAGCATTGGCCCGCTTGCGATGGCCTTCTTGACGCGCCAGCCATTCACGCGGGCTGGCGTTATCAAAATCCGAGGCACCCCATTTTGAAATACCCGCACAAATGATCGGCATGAGGCCGGCGATCAATAAACACCACAGAGCAGTGGACATCCTGCGTTTCCTTTTTAAATGCGACGACGATCGCGCATGGCTTGGGCAATCGTGCCCAGATCAATGTATTCCAACTCACCGCCAACGGGAACGCCCCGCGCCAGACGCGCAATTTTCTTTTGCGACTCCAGCCCCTTGGATTTCAACACCGTTTCGATGGCATGGGCGGTGGCCTCGCCCTCCGGGGTGAAATTCGTGGCAATTACCACCTCTTTGACTTCCGGATCGGCGATGCGTGCAAGCAGCCGGTCCAGGTGAATGTCTTTCGGGCCAATTCCATCCAACGGGGAAAGCCGGCCCATCAACACAAAGTAGAGCCCTCGCCATGCATGGCTCTGCTCGACCGCCAACAAATCGGCCGGCGACTCCACCACGCAGAGCTGCGAGCGATCACGGGTGCTACTGGCGCACACACCACAGACTTCGTCTTCGGTAAACGTGTTGCACTGGGCGCAATGCCGAATGGCCGATACCGCATGCAAAAGCGACTGGCCAAGCTGCTCGGCACCGCCGCGATCATGCTGCAAAAGATGCATGGCCATGCGCTGCGCGGTCTTGGGCCCTACACCGGGAAGCCGTCGCAGGCACTCGGTGAGATGGTCCAGCGCGTGCGGCGTGGCCGGCAAGGATTTCATGAGTGCATACCCACCCGATGCGGTGATCCGATGCGCGGATTAAAAAAGTTTCATGCCCGGGGGCAGCGGCAGGCCAGCGGTGACCGCCGACATACGCTGCTGACTGATCGCCTCGGCCTTGGCCGCTGCATCATTGACGGCTGCCGTGATCAGATCTTGGAGCGTCTCACGGTCATCGGCATCTGCGGTCATCAGGCTTGGATCGATCGACACCGACTTCACCTGGTTTTTGCAGTTCATGCTGACTTTGACCAGGCCTGCACCGGCCTGCCCCTCCACGACCTCATTGGCAAGGCTGTCTTGCACCTGCTTCATTTTTTCTTGCATCTGCTGCGCCTGGCGCATCAGACCTGCGATCTGACCCTTCATCATGAGCTGCTTCCTTTCTTTACCGGACGAATACTGCCCGGAACAATCGTTGCACCACTAAATTCTTTAAGCACCGCCTGCACGGCTGGGTCCGCATGGATCGCGCGTTCAGCCTGCTCCTGCGCCTGGGCATCGGCATCGGCGTCTTCTGCCGCAGCGGTCATCGCCGCCGACTCGCCCACCTCGGTCTCGATCCGGCAGGGCTTTCCAAAATACGCCGCCAAGGCATCCTGAGCCTTCGCAATGATGGACGTCTCGGTCAAGGCAGGAATGGTCACGCGGAACTTGCAATTCACCAGTCGGCCTGTGTCGACACAACTGATCAGCTGAGCCTGCTGCGCAAACTGTTTGGCAAGCCCAGAGACCGAAAGGCTACGCGAGACCGTGGGCCATTGCTCGGGTGTTAATGACGCTGCCGGCAAGGCCGCCTCGGGCGCATCTGCGACAGCCTTGGGCGAAGTTGTTGGCGCTGAGGCGCCCGACGTGGATACTGCGTCACGCACAGGTGCATGCTTGGCTGGTGCATGGGCCTCGCGCGATGGCGCCGGGGCTGCAGTGCGCGTGCGCGCGGCCTGAAGCGCAGCCGCCCGCGAAGATGCCGGCGCAGGAACGGATGCGCCTGCAGCCTCGGGCTGAAACGCGAACAAGCGAAGCAGCGTCATCTCAAAGCCGGTGCGCTCATCGGGGGCCAACGCCAGATCGCGGCGGCCCAACACGCTGATCTGATAATTCAATTGCAGAAGCTCGGGCGACATGTTCTGAGCAAGCTCAGCCACAGCACCGGTGGGGTCGTCGTGCGCATCAATCTTCAGGGTGGCCAGGGTTGCGGCCTGATGAAACCATTTGGCCATGTCCGCCAAAAGAACATCGGCCGATGCACCGGCTGCAAACAGCTCTTCCATAACAGCAAAGGCTGCCTTGGGATCGTGATCGGCAATCGCGCGCAAAAGCTTGGCCAAGACCTCGCGCTGGACTAAGCCCAGCATGGCCTGCACGGCCTGCGGGCTCACTTCGCCCGCACCGTAGGCAATGGCCTGATCGGTCAATGACAATGCATCGCGCACGCTGCCCTGGGCCGCATGCGCGATCCACTGCAGGGCCTGCGCATCCTTGGCGATACCTTCTTGTTCGAGCACCCAATCCAGGTGCGTCTGCAGGGTGTCGGGCGGCACATTTTTCAAATTGAACTGCAGGCAGCGTGACAGCACCGTAACGGGTATTTTTTGTGGATCGGTCGTGGCCAATAAAAACTTCACATCGGCAGGCGGCTCTTCCAGGGTTTTGAGCATGGCGTTAAACGCGTGATTGGAGAGCATGTGGACCTCATCAATCACGTAGACCTTGAAGCGGCCTGCGGTCGGCGCAAACTGGGCCTGCTCTAAAAGCTGCTGTATCTCGCCCACACCACGGTTTGATGCCGCATCAATCTCGATGTAATCCACGAACCGTCCGCCATCGATCTGGGTGCAGGCACTGCAGACACCGCAGGGCTGGCTGCTGATGCCCTGCTCGCAGTTCAAGGCCTTGGCAATGATGCGGGCCAGTGTGGTCTTGCCGGTGCCACGCGTTCCGGTGAGCAGATAGGCGTGATGGAGTCGTTTGGCGTCGAGCGCATGGGCCAACGCTTTGACGACATGGCCCTGGCCCACGACCTGTTCGAATTTTTTCGGACGCCACTTGCGGGCCAAGACCACGGGCGACGACTGGCCCATCGGGTTGGCTGGCGGGAGTTCGTCGGACGAAAAAAGGGCGTCGGTCATGGGTCTCGTTGGTGGGGGCGAGCCGGACCCCCGGCACTTGAGAAATTCAGCCTTGGCTGCTTCGTTCCCGACCTGACCAGGTATGCCGACTCCCAATGCGGGGCGGCCCGCCTAGGCGAAGTGTACCAAGCGCCCTTCCATCAGACGCCACTCATGCGCCTTGGCCGTCAAAATCTTTGCGCAGATCGTGGCCTGTGGCCGAATGGCCTGAAACTCCTGCACGTATCCGGCCAGTTGCTGGGCGTAATCGGCAAGCTCCGAATCAAGTACCGCCCACTTGAAATCAATGATCCACCAGGTCTCGGGGGTGGTCTCGACCCGCACGATGCGGTCGGGCCGCATGATCGCCGGCATACCCGGAAATCGGGTTGGCCACTCGGCCTCTGCATAGGCCAAGCGATCGGGATCAAACACGATTGATGCGATCGGTGAATCGACAATCGTTTGCGCCGCATGCAGGACCGCCTCACGTGCCGATGTGGGCAGCGCAAACTCGGCGATGGCCCGCGCGGCCAACGCATCGGGCAATCGTGCGCCTAGCTCAAGCAGACGGTGCAGGGCCTTGCCTTGTCGCATGGCCAGGGTCTCGGTGGCCACCCGGACAGCCACTGGCGTGACCGTGGTGGGGGCATGCAGGCTTCGCCATGTGGGCACAGGGCTTGCGACAGAGGGCAGCGGCTCGGCTGAAGGGTCCCACGCGTCGCAATGGTCTTTGATTTTTTCAAACCATTTTTTCTGCGATTCTTTGAGATCACTGCGATCGCTTCGGTCATTGCCGGCCGCACTCAACAACAACACGCGCTTGGCACGTGTGATGCCGACATAGAGCAGATTGAAATCCTCTTCATCGACTTGCCGGCGATCGTCGCGCAGCGCCGCCTCCACCAGTGGGTTGAAGGGGTCGCCGGAGCGCCAGGTGGTCACGCCGAGCAGGCCATCACGATCGGGGTTCCACTGCATCAGCCAACGCAATCCTGAGTCACCGGTCTCTTTGTCCATCAGGCCAGCCAACACCACCACCTTGGCCTCTAGGCCCTTTGCACCATGCAGCGTGGACAGCACCACTGCATCGCTGGCCGGCATCGCGCCAGGCGATGGCGTGTCGTTGGTGTTGGCCTGTGACCAACGGCCCAACTCTTGCAGAAAACGCGGCAGACTGGGCAGCCGGCCGGTGTCCAGGTCCAACGCCAACGCGACAAAGGCCTCGATGTTGGCGAGGCACTGCAGGCCCTGCCGGCCGCCAAAACGCGCAGCGAATCGATCAAGCGCCTCTTGGGCATAGAGAATGCGATCCAACAAATCGTGCACCGGCAACTGGGTCGACCAATGCATCCACTCGGTGAGCGTGGTGTAGGCCCGCACAAGATCAGGATCACTGTCGGCCCGATGCGTGATGTCGCGAAGCCGCGCATACAACGTTGGCGCAGATGGCCCAGGTGCGACGGTGGGTGCACCACATACGGCCACAGCTGCGAGCTGCGCATCGCTCACACCAAAGAGCGGGCTTTTCAGGGTCTGTGCAAGATCGCTATCGGACCAGGGGAACGCCAGGAAACGCAAGAGCGCCATCAGGTCAAGCACCTCGGGCTCATTGAGCAGACCACCAACGCGGTCTCCGATAAACGGAATGGCGGCCCGCGTCAGCGCCGCCTCGTAGGCCTGCATATGGGTACGCGTGCGCACCAAAATGCGTATATCGGACCACGCAATGTCAGGAAAACGACCACGCACTGCATGCAGGGCCGTTGCGATGCGTTCACCCTCTTCTTCCCATGTCTCCGAGAGTGCGAGCCGTTTGACAAAGCCAGTGTGGTCGGAGGCACTGGTGGCATGCGGCGCAAAGCGCTGGCCCACATCGAGCGCTGGCATCACGGCGTTTAAGAACTCCGCGATCGGCTGGCCGCAACGGCGCGTGGTGTTGCCCTGGTGTACTGCAGCCCCGTAGTGGTCGGCCAGCCACTGACTGGCCAAGCGAAAGACTTGCGGGTCTGCCCGACGGAAGCGGTAAATCGACTGTTTGGGATCGCCCACGATAAACACCTTGGGTGCGCTCGCCCTTACGCGATCATCGTCTTGTAGGTATTCCGAAAGCCAACGCTTAAGCATGGCCCACTGCACCGGATTGGTGTCTTGGAATTCATCCACCAGAACATGGCTGATCTGGGTATCCAGTCGTGCATGAAACGCTGAAGCAAGCTCGCCACCCAACAGATCCCAGGCCTTAAGCTCAAGGCCAGAGAAGTCGGTCTCATGGCCACGGGCCATGATGCGCTCTGCGCACCGGGCCAAGGCTTCGCTGCAGACCCACAACGCCTGGGTGCGCGCATCGGCGGTGCGTTGATCGCAGCGGTCCAACAGATCGATCAATGCGCGGCCAAGCTCGGCCACATCGTCTTTCAGCGCAGAGCCTTGTGCGCCCCAGACCTTCAAGTCTTTCTCTTTGCGAACAAACTTATCGTCGCCACCTTTGAGCTGAAACCGGCGGGGCGTATCGGTTTTCCATTGGTCTTCCGATTTCAGTGCGGTCAAAAACACGCTTGTGAGTGACGCTAAATCACCACTACTCCAGCGCGAGAGCAAGGAACAAAATTCCTCGCGTTTTTCGACCTGCGCATAGGCAGCAGCGAGCCGCTTGGCCCGATCGGCTTGTGCTTGGTAAAACTGTGTGATGTCGGCCTGGTTGTCGGCATCGGCCTTATCCAGCGCGGCAGCGGCTTGAGCAGCGCTTGTGCGTGAAGCACCGATGCCGTGCGCAAACGCCCGCCACTCCACCCGAGCACGCATCCAGTCGTCCATCGCCTTGCGCGTGTTTGCTGGCCCAAGCAAGGCGACGAGCCGCGCATACGGCAGCGCATCCACTTCTTCTGCGTAAAACAACTGCCACGCCTGCCGCTGCAGATCCCAGGATCGCTGTGACAGGCCCATGGTGGCCCAACCCGCCACCTTGACTGGCGCCATGGCCGCCAGCCGGATGTACCAACTGTGAAACGTTGAGATCACCGGTGGATGCGGATCCATAAGAAATGTGCGATAGGCCTGCGGTGCACGTGCCATCGCCTGTTCCAATGCGGCGCCCGAAAGCCCCCAGCCCTTCAGCTTTGCGCGCATGTCGTGCTCGGTCATCGTGGCCATTTCTTTCAGATGGCCAATGACGCGGTTGCGCATTTCGGCGGCCGCCTTCTCGGTAAATGTCAGGGCCAAAATCGAACGCGGCGCCACGCCCTCCACCAAGGCGCGGGCCACACGTGAAGACAGAAGCCAGGTCTTGCCGCTGCCCGCGCAGGCCTCGACCACCACACTGCGCGCGGTATCCAGGGCGGCTGCAGGATCAAAGGCGTGCACGGAAGGTTGCTCAGCGACCATACGGCACCTCATCGCGGCGGCAGACACCTCGTACGCTGCAGTATTCGCAAAGCCGCGGGTCGTGCTCAAGGGCCAGTGGTTGAACCTGACCACCCATGGCAATCGCACGCAAGGCGCTGTCGACATGCTCCACGCTCTGCTGGACACGTTCAGGAAACTCGGTATCGGGGTAGGCAACCTCAACGACCTGCTCGCGCCGGAGGGCGACATACATGGCCTGTTCGATCTTGGATTGGGGCATGCCCTCTGAGACCAGCCAGGCATAAAGTGGAAGCTGAATATCGGTGCCATTGGGCCCCACCCGTTGCCGCAAGAGCTTGTCATCGGTGGTTTTGAAATCCACCAAGCGATCGCCCCCGTTGGGTGCGGCAGACGCCTCCCAACGGTCGATGCGGCCCTTAAGCGTCACCCCAGACTGTGGCAGCACGCGCTGCGCTGACTGCTCTGTTTTGGCCACTGGCCGAGTCACCAGCCAGTCGACAAGCGCAGGCAAGAGCGCGAGGGCCTCGGAGCGCAGTTGTGTGCGCAGCTGCTTCGGCAACTCAAACGCATCACCAGAGCGCACACGTGTGAAGCTCGAATCCGCAAGCACTGCATCCATGCGCTCGATGCACCAGCGCATGCAGGCATCGGCTGACTCAAACGGTGCGCGCGCTTCTTTCACAATAAGGTGCAACAACGACCCCACATCCGACGCATCCGCCTGCTCAGTGAGATCATTGACGGCATGAAGGCCCATGGCCCGCTCAAGCACGAAGCGGTACGGGCAATCCACCAAGACCTGGGCGCTCGACACGCTGAGATGGTCGGGCATGGCGTGCGGCCACACCGGCCAGGCAACTGGGTCTTCGATCGTGGGAGCACGGGCATCGGCGCCAGGGCGATCCAAGGCAAGCGGCCGCGTGGGGTTCAACGATGCAGCCCGAATGGGCTCATCCGCACACAGCGCCACGATCCAATTGGAGAACTCCACTTCACTGTCGGGCTTTTCACTGCAGGCCAGAAATGCCATTGGCACGGGTGCCGCCCAGAGTGCCGCAAATTGTGTAAACCGTTGCGCTTCAAGCTCTTGAGGGTCGAGAGACAGGCCCATCTCGGCAAATCGTTGGGGTTCAAAAAACTGAGGCACTGGACGCTCGGGAAGCCTAACTGCATCAGCGCCCACAACCACAACCGCCTTGGGCAACTGCCACGTCAGCGATGAGAGCGACACCACACGAATGGCCGCCCCAGGAACAGGCTCGACAAATCGCGCACGATTCAGATGTTCGGCAAGCACCGACTGCCAGAGTGCCGATGAAATCTTCGATGCTTCAGCAGACGATTCGTAGACCGTATCAGCGGCAAGCGCCTGGAGTGCGGCCAATACGGCCTGACCCGCGTGATCATCGGCCAAGGCCTGATCGAGCCCGCAGTCCTCGAGAGCGGCCATGAGCCGACGCATCCACTCAGCTACGGAATGCCGTGCGCTGGTCATCAACGGCAAAAAACTGCGGGCATCAAACGGCAACAGGCCTTGTGCGATCCACTGGCCAAGATCCACCGGTGCAATACGGCCAAACGAGCGCACCAAGTCATCCAGACGTTCACGTGCGGCAGCATCAAATCCGAAACGCGCCTCAAGGCTTTGCCGCACAAACGGCGAGTGCACCCACTCCAGAATGGATTGTGTGGTGGATCGGCAGGCCAGAACATCGGCAAGCCCTGCCACTGCGCTTGCGGCCACCGTGGTGTCCAGCGCCCAGCCCGAGCGATCGCTTAAGGGCTCTCCCACGCGCTCAAGGAGCGAGCGCAGCCGACGCACGACCTTGCGATCAAGGGCCACCACACCGATGTCATCAATGCCTTGGGCCCGCCACGTCAACACACTCTGAGCAGCAGCCCATGCAGATTCTTCCAGTGTGGTGGCGGCGATGAGTTGGCGTGAGCCGCCGGCCACAACCGCCACTTTTGGCAGCTCTGCTGCAGAAAGCGTTGCATACGACCACACGTAAAGCTGCCCATCATTGACTGCCCAGAGTGCTTTGGCCATGGCCCGCTCGCGAGGACTGGGCGTGCGTGCCATACAAAACCAGACCTGTCGTTGGGCATTGGCCAATGGCGAAGACTGCGCAAGCCAGGCCACACGATCCAAGGGATGTTGATTCTGTTTCCACAACATCCCCAAGGTGCGAATGTCAGCACGGAGGTGTTCAGCTTGGCCAACGATGCGATCAAATGCAATGCCAGCTGCGGCAAGCCTCGCCCAGCCTTCAAACAGATCCACCCACTGGCCCGCAAGGTCCAATGCCGCCTTGGCCGACCCGCCCAGTGAATGCGCAAGAGGCTTGTAGTCAAGCAGCTGCTGCGCAAGCTGCATTCGCCTTGCAACCAGTGATCGGGGCAAGACCACCTTGGCCGGTGCGCCCGATCGCTGTGCGCTGGTCGTCACCCGATGGTCAAAGGCGTTTTCCAGCGTTCCACACCACGGGAGGGGTGCCCCCATGTCGCGCCCGGGCCAGCCCGTCTGCGCAAGGGCCAGCCGCAGACTTGCAGCCGCCATAGGCGAATCCACCACAAGGACTGGCTGGGCATCGGCAGGCAGCGCGCCCAATGCATGGGCGACCGCCTGCACCAGGCTTTCACCTATGGGGACAGAAAAATCTTGGGGCTTCACGGGATTTATGCTATCTTTTTCCTATTGAGTCTTATTAAAGCAACCGGCAGGCTCAGCCAGTGATCGCGATAACGCGTTCCACCCCTGCCCGACAAAAATCCAAGACAAACCCTCGTTATCCCAGCTGATCAACTCGTTGTGCGGTCCTGCCGCGTTCGTGTCCTTTATCCGTTAATCCTTTACCTCACATTCCTATGAGCCAATCTGTTCTTGCCGTAAGCGACGCCTCGTTTGAGGCCGAAGTACTGAAATCAGACCTTCCCGTGTTGGTGGACTTCTGGGCCGAGTGGTGTGGTCCCTGCAAAATGATTGGCCCCATCGTGGAAGAGATCGGTGCGGAGTATCAGGGCCGCCTTAAGGTGACTAAGCTCAATGTCGATGAAAATGCCATGGTGCCCTCGAAGCACGGCATCCGCGGCATCCCCACGCTGATCCTCTTCAAAAACGGTGCTGTGGTATCTCAAAAGGTCGGCGCAGCTGCCAAATCCCAGCTTACGGCCTGGATCGACAGCAACCTTTAAAGCATTTGCACGAAGCCCAGGGGCGAAATCGCGCGCCTCGCCCCTGGTGACCCCAAACCTCGCGCAGCCTCCCTCTTTTCTTCCCCTGTACGTTTCTAAGACTGTTTATGCACCTCTCCGAACTTAAAGCACTTCACGTAACACAACTGGTTGACCTGGCCATGAGCCTGGAAATCGACAATGCCAGCCGACTACGCAAACAAGAACTCATGTTTGCCATTCTTAAAAAGAAGGCAAAGCTGGGTGAACAGATTTTCGGCGACGGTGTGCTGGAAGTGCTGCCCGATGGATTTGGCTTTCTGCGCTCGCCGGAATCGTCGTATCTCGCAAGCACCGACGACATTTACCTGTCGCCATCGCAGATCCGGCGCTTTAACTTGCACACGGGCGACTCCGTGGAAGGCGAGGTGCGCACCCCCAAAGAAGGCGAGCGGTATTTCGCGTTAGTCAAGGTCGACAAGATCAACGGCCAGCCGCCTGAGGCCTCAAAAAACAAGATTCTGTTTGAAAACTTAACGCCGCTCTTTCCCGATGAGCCCATCACGCTTGAGCGTGACATGAAGGGTGAAGAAAACATCACCGGCCGCGTGATCGACATGATCGCGCCGATCGGTAAAGGCCAGCGGGGTCTGCTCGTGGCCTCGCCCAAGAGCGGTAAGACCGTGATGATGCAGCACATTGCGCATGCCATCACCACCAACTACCCTGAAATCACGCTGATTGTTCTGCTGATCGACGAGCGCCCCGAGGAAGTGACCGAGATGCAACGCAGTGTGCGCGGCGAAGTCGTGGCCTCGACCTTTGATGAACCCGCCACGCGCCACGTTCAGGTCGCCGAGATGGTGATCGAAAAAGCAAAACGTCTGGTTGAACACAAAAAAGATGTAGTGATTTTGTTGGACTCGATCACGCGTCTGGCCCGCGCTTACAACACTGTGGTGCCTACATCCGGCAAGGTACTGACCGGCGGTGTGGATGCCAACGCCTTGCACCGGCCCAAGCGCTTTTTCGGTGCCGCACGAAACATCGAAGAAGGCGGCTCATTGACCATCATCGCCACGGCCCTGATCGATACCGGTAGCCGCATGGACGAGGTGATCTACGAAGAATTCAAGGGCACCGGCAACATGGAAGTGCACCTGGCCCGCCGTCTGGCCGAAAAGCGGGTCTACCCGGCGATCAACATCAACCCCTCGGGCACCCGACGCGAGGAACTGCTGATCAAGCCCGATGTGCTGCAAAAGATCTGGATTCTGCGCAAGCTGCTCCACGACATGGACGAGCTGCAGGCCATGGAATTCCTGCTCGACAAGATGCGCCAGACCAAAAACAACGGCGAATTCTTCGACATGATGAAGCGGGGCGGCTGATCCCGGTTTGCAGGGACAGGAAAATTCCCTTAAAATTCAAAAGTTTAGGCACGTAGCATTGGGCACAGCGCCGATTTGGCGCGTCACTGCGTAAGGCAGTTCAGCCCGGAGCCGGCGACCGCTCACACAAGAAATGGAACCGAAATGAAACAAGGCATTCACCCCGATTACCGCGAAGTTGTGTTCGTTGATCTGTCCAACGACTTCAAATTTATTACCCGCTCCACGGTGCAGACCAAAGAAACCATCAAGTGGACCGACGGCAAGGAATATCCCCTCTACAAGCTTGATACAAGCTCGGAGTCGCATCCTTTCTTCACAGGCAAGCAAAAGCTCGTGGACACGGCCGGCCGCGTCGAGAAGTTCCGCCAGAAGTTCGGCGCCAAGACCGGCAAATCCACCGCAAAGGCGTCGTGATCCGGCAAAGCGCTTCTGTGCGCCTTTAAGCGCGCGTACTGCACCATGCCCACACCCACAAAAGGCAGCGCAAACGCTGCCTTTTCTTTTTTTAATCCACCGGCTGCCGCACCCCTTCCGGGCCTGGCTGCGAGCGCAGCCAATCGGCTCCCGCGTTGGGCCTTGGTGGGCATGCTGCTGCTTTACATCCTGCATGGCCTGATTCATCGCGATGCATGGCGTGGCGATGACGTGGTGGCGATTGCGCTGGCACGCTCCACGGTCGAGGCGCTGCTGTCGGGGCAAAGCTCGGCATTACTGCTGCCACAGCTTGAAGGGCTTGCGTGGAATGATCTTGGCCCACTGTGGATCGTGGTGCTGGCCATCTTCATGCTGCCGGTCTATGGATTGTCTGCGCTCAACGGCTCGCCCGTTGCACTGCACCTGATCGATGACAGCGCACGTCTGGCGCTTGCACTGGTGATGGCACTTGGGCTCACCGCGCTGTGGAAGGCTACCGATCGCTTTGCACGACGCCGTGAGGCGCAGCCCATTGACCCCCTAGGCGTGGGCCCACAGTCGACAGCATTTGGACAAACACTAGGTGACTGTGCCCTGCTCTTGGCGATGGCCACGCTGGGGGTGATCTACCCTTGGCATCAGGCCGGCACGGCCGCAGTCACATTTCTGCTTCAGTCACTCTTGTTGTGGTCGCTTGCCACAGCACCCGAGACGCCCAAGCGCGCAGGCCTTCAATGCGGCCTGATCACAGCCGCGTCGCTTCTCGCGTATGGCGTCGGCCTGGCGCTGGCCACGCTGTTGACCTTGGTTTTGGTGTTTCGCTGGGTGGCGCCCTACCGCCTGGTCGCCCGAGAATTTTTTAGCGTGGCGATTCGCTGGGCCGCCGCGGTCGTAGGCCTATGGCTCGCGCTCACCCTGATCACCCACTCGTTTGAGCGTGTCGGTGCATGGTGGTCTTATGGCATCTCCAACTGGGCCATTGCGAAATGGATCTCGGCAGAGCCCACAAGCTTTGCGGGTGTGCGCAGCTGGTTCAAAGAATCATTGTGGAAGTGGTGGCCGCTGTGGCCGATTGCACTGTTCGCACTCTGGAAGGCCCGCCGCATCGAATTATCGAAAGCACCCCACTGGGCTGTTCCAGCGCTCTTGGTGTTGGTGCTCACGGTGCTAGGGCTCATCGGCCCTCGCCACTGGGAGATTCATGAGCTTGCACCGATTGCGGGGCTGGCCGTGATCAGCGCCTTTGGTCTGTTATCGCTGCCACGGCCTGTGGTGAACCTGATCGACTGGTTTGCGGTCACCCTCTTCACCGCGCTGGGCATTTTCATCTGGCTGTATTGGATGGCCCTTAATTTCGGTATTCCCCAGACCCTTGCACAACGCGTGGCGATCCTGGCTCCAGGGGTAACCGGCAACGCTAGTCTGTATGAAGTGTTCATGGGTGGCCTTGCCACGCTGGCATGGCTCACGCTGATCACGTGGCGTATTCGACGCGGCACGCCGCGCCTCTGGCGCCCGGTGGTGCTCAGTGCGGGTGGCTTAACGCTGCTGTGGGTCCTGGTCACCACATTGTGGCTTCCGGCGATTGACCGCATGGTCGGCCAGCAGACACTGGCCAATGCCATGGAGTCACGCTGGATGCGGGCCGCAGAGCAACGGCTGCAACGCAGGGTCTCCGATATTCAGCAGGCACTCGCAAACGATCGGCAAGGCTTTGGTGATGCAGTGGGCGCGCCTACTGCATGCGTGCGGCTTTCGCGCGAGCATGCTGCACTCGATGCCATCGCAGTCGGCCTGACCCGCCTTCCGGTGGCCAATCGCGATGACTGTACCTGGAGGCTTGCGCTCTTTACCTCCAACGAAACCCAACGTGGCTGGCGTATTGTTTGGCAAAGCAGCGTGGCCGAAGACCGTCGCAGCCGCGAACGCTTTGTGCTCTTAGAGCGCGCACGCTAGATCCACAGACCGCCGCGTTATGCAGCAGACACGGGCCCGAGATGTCTTTTTATTGGGCTGGCCTATTTTGGTCGGCCAGATCGCGGTGCTGGGCAATGGTGTGATCGACACCATCATGGCCGGCCAGCGTTCCGCTGCAGACCTTGCCGTCGTAGGGCTTGGTGCCAGCATCTACATCAGCATCTTTGTGGGCTTTCGTGGCGTGCTCATGGGCTTAACGCCTATTGCAGCGGGGCATTTCGGCGGCGGCCGTCTCTCCGAAATCGGCGACGATGTGGGCCAGGCGGTATGGGTCGCCGTGCTGCTCGCGCTGTGCGGTATTCCCCTGTTGCTGTGGACCGATCCCTGGCTTGCCCTGATTCGGCCTGATCCCGCATTACACCAGGCACTTACCGGGTACCTCTGGGTCACGGCCACAGCCCTGCCGGTCACGCTGCTGTACAGCGTATTTTTCACACTCAACAGCGCCACATCACGTCCTACCGTGACCATGGCCATCAATCTCGCAGCACTGTGCTTGAAGTGGCCCCTGAACCTGGTGTTTATGGATGGCGTCGAAGGCTGGATTGAGCCCATGGGTGCTGTGGGCTGTGCGGTCTCGACTGCACTGCTGGCCTGGGCTTCACTGTTAACTGCACTTGCGGTGATTGTGATCGACCGCCGCTATCGCGAATTTCATGTGCGCGTGCGCATGCCCAATTCCAAAAAAATACTCGAGCTCTTACGTATTGGCCTGCCCATCGGCGGCGGCTATCTGATCGAGGTCACATCGTTCACGCTGATGGCCCTGCTGATTGGCCGCTTCGGCACGATTGCCAGTGCGAGCCATCAGGTGGCCGCCAATTTAGCGACACTGCTTTTCATGGCACCGCTTGCACTGTCGAACGCCACCAGCATTCTGGCAGCGCAATCATTGGGCAGCGGGAATGAACTCCGCGCGCGGGCATGGGTGTTTGCCGGTATGCGGCTGGTGATGGGCATTGCCGTGTGCCTATGTGTGGTGCTCTTAGTCTTTCATGCGCCGATTGCGCGGCTCTATGCCGAAAATCCAGACGTGCAGCGGTTTGCCCAGACGCTCATCATCATGGCGGCCATCTGCCACCTGCTCGATGCCCTGCAGTGTCTGCTCTACTCCTCGCTGCGGGCCTGGCGTATCACCTTTACGCCCATGCTGGTCTATGGGGTGAGCCTCTGGGGCCTGGGCATTGGCGCGGGCTGGGTCATGGCCACAACCCTGTTTGAGCCAGGTCCCAGCGCAGCAATGGGCTTTTGGTTTGGAAACTTCAGCGGCTTAGCGGCCGCCTGCATTGGTCTAGCGTTTTTATTACAACGCCGGTTTCTCAATCCAGTTGTGGCGATAAAAACGTAGCTCTTCGATCGACTCTTCGATATCGGCCAACGCCGTATGGGCACCTTTTTTGATGAAGCCTTTCATGACCTCGGGCTTCCAACGGCGGCACAACTCTTTGATGGTGCTCACGTCGATATTGCGATAGTGAAAGTGAGCTTCTAATTCAGGCATGTAACGGGCCATGAAGCGCCGATCCTGGTGGACCGTGTTGCCGCACATCGGCGACTTTCCAGCCGGTACATAGCCCTTGATAAAGTCCAGCAAGATGCCCGTGGCCTCGGCCTCGGATGTGGTCGATGCCTTGACCTTGTCGATCAGGCCTGATTTCCCGTGGGTGCCCTTGTTCCATGAATCCATAGCGTCCAAGACCTCGTCGGGCTGATGAATCACCAGCACCGGAGCAACCGCCAGGGTGTTGAGTTCGGAATCCGTGACAATCATCGCCACTTCAAGAATGCGGTCGGTGTCGGGTTTGAGTCCGCTCATCTCCATATCGACCCAGACCATGTTCATTTCGTTAACTGTGCTCATGGGAGCCAATCATCGCACAGGCTAAGATGGCACCCATGCACGCACGACTACTGAGCCACTTCGGGCGCCAGGCCTGGGTAATGGATGCGCAGGGCCGCAGCCTGCCCTGCGTCTACAAAGGCCGGCAGTTGCAGGCCACCGCCAATGATTGGGTCGAGGTGGATGCCAGCGCCCAGCCCGCCGTCATTACTGCGATTGGGCAGCGTCGTAATGTGGTGATGCGTAGCGAGGCACACCGCGCAAAACTATTGGCGGCCAATGTGGACCAGGCCGTGATTGTGATCTCCGGTGCACCGCTTTTTTCGGATGAACTGCTAGCCCGCATGCTGTGTGCCTGCGCAGTCGAAGGCATTCATGGGGCGGTGGTGCTCAACAAAATGGATTTGGTGGAGCAGACCGACCGCGCGAAGGCACAGCTGGCCGCATTTCATTCGGCACTCGAACTCCTGGGCTGGCAGGTGATCCGCGTTGCGGCCAACCCATCCGATCCGATGGCGGGCGGTGAAGCCTCAGAGGCGGGCTTTGCGCAGCTCAACGGCCTTTTGCAAGGAAAGGCGACCCTGATCATGGGCCAGTCCGGCATGGGGAAAAGCAGCCTGCTCAACGCATTGGTGCCGGAAATCAACGCGCAGACCCGCGAAATCTCCGAGGCACTGCAGACTGGCAAGCACACCACCACGGCCGGCCTTGTGGTGGCCCAAAATACGGACACATGGCTAATCGACACCCCAGGCTTTCAACTCTTCGGCCTGCATCATCTGTCAGTAAGTCAGCTGGCCCTCGGGTTTCCCGAGTGGGCCGCAGTCCATGCACAGCATGGCCGCTGCCGCTTTGCCAACTGCAATCATCTGGCCGAGCCCGGCTGCACGGTGCGCGCGGCCTGCGAAAACAATCAAGCCGCCTTGCGGCGGCTTTCCTTATGGCAAACGATTCTGGGCTCGTTGTAACTGCATCACCCGGGCGATCATGTCAGGGCCCGGGCAGACGCCCAGCAGTGTCGGTCAGTCGTGATGGGCCGTGAGCCACGCATCGAGCAGGCCCACCAGCTGAGGATCACTCCAGACCCGCTTGCAGTTCTCCACCTGACGCTCACTGACTTCAATCGCGCGCAGACGCTTTACAAAGTTCTGATGCCCAGGAAGCGGAAAAAATGAGTCGGGGGGCGTAAAGGGGCCCGCCGGGATCAGGCACAAAATCCACAAATCACGCATGTGCGAGTCATAGATCTCGCCGGTCTTTTTGGCCTGCAATGCACGGTGCACGATGGCGCGGCAGAGCTTCACTGGATCTACCACTTTGTAGTTGCAGATGTTGACCAGCTCGGCGCCAACAATTTTCTTCAGGTCTTTGCCTTCCGAGAAGTCAAAGCCGAATTCACCGAAATCAAACACATAGTTGGTCGCGATTTCGGCGACCTGCTTGGCCTTGTTGCCATGGGTCTTGGTAAAGACATCGCGCAGGCCTTTTTCCATGGCGGTGCGCACCTCGTAGACCATGTCGTTGTGTGGCTTCATGGGATCGGCCGCTTTTTTCTTACCCCCACCCAGCCAGCCAAAAAGTGCCTGGAAAATCGACATCCGTTACATCCTTTCTAATGACTTATTCTGCTGAACGAATCATATCCGGGACACGCACGGGCTCCGGCGCAGCCACTGCGCTTGAGGCGCGGGGCGGAGTGGCTGTGGCGCCTACCGCCCAATCCGATCGGGTCCGCATGCTATGGGCCTCGAAGGCTGAGATTTGGCTCGCCTGCCAGACGGCCTCGCAAAACGTAAGGAAACGCTGCTTCACATCGTCTTTGCCCGACGAGACGATGTAATCCTTCTGATACAGGGTCTCGAAGTCTTTCGAGGCGACAACAGGTGGCGTGAGCAGGAACGGCACCGGAAAACGTTGGGCCGCCATGGAATCAAACTTGCGCTGAAACGGGTGGATCTTATTCGGCGCAATCAATACCTTGGGTGCACGGGGCCGGTCCAAGGCGGGCTTGAGATCGCGCAGCAAGGCAATCGTGCTGAGCAACTCCAACTCAGAAAGCGAGGTCGGAATGATCCAGAGGTCAAAAATTTCCAAGAGCTCGTAGCCCACGGCCGGTGACCAGGTCACATCGGTGATGACCACCTCGTAGAGATTGGACGCATCGCGTATGTGACAGCGGGCATTGAAAATACCCAGCCTGTTGGCGCCCTGAATCAGGTGGCTGGCATGGTCAAACTTAAGCCGCTCGTGCTGGACTGCGTTTTTAACCCACGACGATGACGTGCCCTGCCGATCGAGATCGATCAACAGTGTGTGCATCTCGCGCTCGAGGGCGAAATAGGCTGCTAGATTCGTGCTGAGCGAACTCTTTCCAACGCCACCCTTTTGATTGCTCACAAGGATCTTGAGTCGCGACGCTGCGCCAGATTTCAATAGATACCCTCGGTGCTGTAATAGACGAGGATTTTAAGGCCAAAGGCAAATAATCTAGAATAAGAACTGTTAGGTTTTTTCTTGATTCCACAGGTTTTTAGAGGTTCATTGTGGCTTTCCGCGTCTACCCCCCCGATCTTGACCCCGCCGTGATTGAGCGGTTTAAGCTTGAGCCCCGCCAGGCCGAACGTACCCTGACCCGGGAGTTTGCCTCTGAGGTGACGGCCGGCCTGATGCCCCTGAAAGACTTCTCAAAAAAGCTGGCCCTGCGCTGCGTCGAGGCCGATTCCGTGACCGGATTGGCGTTTTCCCTGCCCGAGGGGACCGACGTGCCCAAAGAGATCAAGGAAAGCCAGCATCTCTGGGTGGTGATCACCACCGACCAATACAAACTGCAGTTCATCGCCCCGAATGTGAAGTTCGGCAGCTACGACCTGGTCACCTCAGACTTCCCGCTCGAAGTGATTGCCATCCAGCGACGGGAGAGCTTCCGCGTGCCCCCGCCGAATGACCGGACGCTGGACTTAGTGATTTCGGGGTCGTTCAGTGCCGTGGTGCAGCCCAAGATTTTTGATATTGGCTTTCACGGCATTGGCCTGGAATTCAGTGCCATGGAGCGCATTCAGGTCGGCACCATCTGGTCGAATGCCTATTTCGCGCGAGGCAAAAAGTCTTCAGAAAAATTCATGCTTCAGGTCATGAACGTGAGCGAGGTCTACAACCTGGATCACTTTCGCGTGGGCTGCCAACTGCTTAAACCCACCGAGCAAAACCTGACTGACTTTGAGACCACACGCAACAGCATTCAAAACGCGCGCGTGTCCGGCCAGCCCCAGCGTTGGCACTTGAGCGTGAGCTGGCTCTAAATCTTGTAAACGAAGAGCTCGGTCTGGCGATCATCGTCGACCAGCAGCACAGTGTGTGGCGTTACACCTGGAACCTGAAAGCTGTTCGAAATTAAAAACGAGCCGGGTGCCATTTCACTGGACGCCTTCTGCCACAGTCGTGCCATAGGCTCGGTGGATAAAAACGCATAGACCGCCGGATACGGTGCAAAACGGTGGGCCCAGAAATCGCCACGCATCAACGTGGCGTTGGGCAGCGAGGCACACGACACGCGCGACATCAGGTAAGGGATCCAGGCGCCTTCAATTCCGTGCACCGACTGCAGGGGATGCGCGGCGGCCAACAGCTTCACCATGGTGCCGGTGCCCGAGCCGACATCCAAGATGGTTTTGGATTCCTCTGAAGTGAAGACTTGTTGATGCAAGAACTCCGACAGCACCTGCGCTGTTTTCTGATTCGATAGATAAAGCGGCACACGATTGCGCACCGTGGGGCCAAAGATCAGCAGCAGCAACACAAACCCAGCCAAGTACCAGCCACTGTGCAGCTGCCACTGACTTGCGAGTGCGACAGCTATGGGGAAGGCCGCATGAATCACCAGCCACCATCGATCGGACTTCATCAGCCGTGCAATGCCAGCAGCGACGAGCGATTGCGCCACCACCAAAAGCCAGATCGACGGCATCTGTCCAAAGAGCCCGAGATTCAAGGCTGCCAGCACCGCAGCCATGGCCAGCACCTGCGAGGCCACGGCCTTGGTCAGGGGGCCCGAAAACATACCGGCGGGTTTCATCAGGGTTTCGCGGGCTCAAGCGCCGGCAGGTTGTCGATCTCGGGAAGATCCGACTGATCTTTGGTGCCGCGCTTTAATTCATAGGCCCAGGCCAAGATTTTGGCGACCGCCTCAAAGAGCTGCTCCGGCACCGGATCGCCGATCTCTAAACGGGCATACATAAGACGTGCAAGAGGCGGAACTCGGGCAATCGGCACCTGATGCTCTTTGGCCACATCCTGAATACGCAGGGCCAGGTTATCGAGACCTTTGGCGACCACCACCGGCGCCACCATGGTGGCCTGGTCGTAGCGCAGCGCAATCGAGTAGTGGTCTGGGTTGGCGACCACCACATCGGCACGCTCAATGGCCGACATCATGCGGCTTTGTGCGATCTGACGTTGACGCTGGCGAAGCTTCGCCCGGATCTCAGGCGAGCCCTCCATCTCTTTCATCTCTTGCTTGACTTCTTCACGGCTCATACGCATCTGGCGCATGAAGTTGTAACGCTGAAAAACAGCGTCGCCCACCGCAATCAGAATCAAGGGGGCCATCAGCAGCAGCGCCCCGTTAAAAATGAGCTGGCTCGTATTCACCACCGCCACATTGAAATCTTGATTGACCAATGTCGACACATTGCCCAGCAGCGCAATGAGGTAGGCCATGCCGACACCCAGAATCAGGAAGGCCTTGAGAATGGTCTTCACCAGTTCCACCGCGGTAGGCAAGGAGAAAATACGGCCGATCCCCGCAATCGGGTCCATGCGCTTGGCGTTGAATTTAAAGGCGAATACTGGCCGCAGGCCCGAGAGGCTTAACGGCGCAAAGATCGCCACCAGAATCACAGGAACAATCAATAAAGCCAGCGTGCCCATCAGCCGCAGCACCGATCCGCCGAGCCACGCAAATGTCCAGTCGACCCAACGATCCGGTGGGCCAAACGTTAGACCGTCGCGCACCATCACCACCATCTGCTGAACCAGGATGGGGCCTGCGGAAAATACGAAAAGGAGAAACGTGAGGAGGAGTAAAAGGGTGGTGAGATCTCGGGACTGGGCAAACTGACCTTCTTCGCGGGCTTTCTGTAATCGCCGCTCGGTAGGGTCTAAGGTTTTATCGTCCTGAAACTCTTCTTCCGCCATGGGCGGCAGTGTAGCTTAGGCCTCGGGGTTCTTGTCGAGAAGATCGTAGAGTCGATCGGCCAACTCGCGATCCGACGGGCCCATTTTGTCCCAGACCCGAGACGCTGCAAGCTTGCCCGCAGTGCTCTTGGCCAGGCGGAACCATGCATAGGCCCGCGGCAGATCCTGTGGAATGCCCTCGCCTGCCTCGTACATCATGGCCAGCTTGTAGCAACCGATGGAGTCGCCCGTCAGTGCGGCGCGTCGGTACCAGGTAAACGCCAGAATCGTACTTTTCTCGGCATTTACGCCGTTTTCGTAGCGGCCGCCAATCTCGACCATCGCTGTGGCGTTTCCATTGTTTGCAGCGGCCAGCATCCACTCCCCGCCCAACATCGGATTGACCGGCGTGCCGATGCCTTGCAGATGCATCAACGCCACTTCGTATTGGGCGCGTGCATCGCCCTCACGGGCTAATTTTTCCAAAAGCTGCAGCGCCTCGGTAAAGCGGCCCACCTCGTAAGCGCGACGAGCAGTCTGATAATCCGAACACGCGGCCAGCAAAGCGACCAGCGGCAGAATCAGAATAAGGCGCTTAAGTGCGGTCATAAAAGAGCGTGGTTACTTCTTCGGAATAGGAAGCGGTGCCGGCGGGGGCGGGGGCATGCTCGGCGGCGCAGCGGCAGGCGCTTGGGCCTGCGCAGCATCGCCTTCCACCAGAGCAGGAGCAGGTGCAGGCAGCGGCTCTTTGTAGCTTGCGCCCAAGTCACCACCCACCATACGGGCAAAGCTGCCCAGATAGCGTCGGCCCAGATCCGGGTAATACGGCGCCTGGGGAAGATAGCCCTTTGAACGGATACAGGCATTTGGGTTGGGCGCGTCTTCGCAGGAGGCTTTCGCGCCTAAGCGGCCAACCTCGAACTGCTCGCCAAGGAAAAACAGAAACACGACAAGCGCCAAAGGGAAGACCAAGAAGATCAACAACTTCTTTACGATCGTTCCGAGTTTTTCAAGAATCGGGGCCATGGGGAGTCCTTTTTATGGGGTCGGCTTCGCCGAAGACAGTGGCTGCATCGGGCGCCACGGATTTTCAGGCTGCTGATTGAGCAGGCGGGCGTGCATCTCAACAATCATGGGGTCTTGCGGCGAACCGACGCGCAGCATGCCGGTGTAGGCTTTCAACGCAAGATCACGATTACCTGCGAAGTAATACTCACGGGATGCGCAGTAATAAAACACCAATGCAGACGATTTTTTGGGGTCAAGGCGGTCGTATTCCATGACTTCGCCCATTAGCATGCATGACTCGGGATGCTGATCATAGGCAGCCGGGTACAGCAGTTCTTTCGCACGACGGATTTCACGATCGGAGAGCTCAACAAACTTATGGCTAGCCCGAAGGTAACGCTCATCTTTGTGGCTGTTGTAGATCCGAAATTCTTCATCAAAGTGCTTGGCCTGATCAAAGGCCATCAGGCCCGCGTAATAGGCGGCGTGATGGTTGCCTGCCTTGGCCCAGCCCTCAATTGATTTGCGCAGTTGATGGGCGACTTCGATCGGTTTTAGAAAATCACTCTCATCGCTGATGCAGGTTTTGCTTCGAATGCAGGCCGAGGCCTTCGCGGCCTTGCCGCGCTCTTCAATGTAGAGACGGTGCCAGTGTGCAAATTCCGCGGCAGTGGGGCCAGGAAACGACTGGGCCTTCGACGTTGCGGGATCTGCAGCAGGTGCGGCCACAGCAGCCGCAGGTGCCTTGGGCGACGTGGCGGTTGGCTTAGCTGATTGCGCAGTCGCCGGTGCCGCAGCATTTTTCGCCGGGGCTGCCGGGGCACTCGCTGCGAAGGCCGGAGCCGCCACGGCTGCAATCAACGCTGAGGCGACTGGCGCCAAGAGCGATTTCTTTGCCGAGTGATGAATCGTGACCATGGCCATTCAC
>JACCDX011393174.1_pt1 | contig 29117 bp, 27 predicted proteins | sample 7449681 | NCBI WGS metagenome assembly JACCDX01 (sample SAMN15323450, study PRJNA562643) | freshwater metagenome | isolation source: river surface water | place: USA:Blue River Watershed | collected 2017-08-18
CCCTAAAAAAGGATTGGCAAATTTCATATGTGCCGTACTCGATATGGGTAAAAATTCGGTGATACCCTCAATAATGGCAATTAAAATAGTTTGTAAAGTATTCATAGCAAGGATTAAAAAAAAGAGCGATGCATGCATCGCTCTAATAAGTATAATGAAGTTTAAGCTTTTTTAAACAAAGCATATATTTCTACAATAAATCCTGCTATGATACACAAAGGCGCAAGTGTGATTCTTCTAAAACTATACACTTCATTTTCATTGAATACATTTGGGTCTGCACTTTTACCTCCAGCCATTAATAACATACCTGCAACAATAAGCACGGCGCCTATGATCATCCAAGTATAATTGGATTTACCAAATAGGTCTAAAGAGCGTTTTGTATTTTTTTCTTTCATAATAAATAGATTAATAAAGTTCGTCTAATTTCATTTTTAAATATTTTACCACACTTCGGTAAGTGCTGAATACGGAGATGCCAACCCCAATCACAATCAGTCCCCCAAATAACAATATACTATTGCCAATACCTTGTAAGGTTTGAAGTTGAGGAAATTGTGAAGTGGCCCACTGGATCAAACCAAACAACAAAAAGATGGCAATTAAAGCACTTATCAAACCATTTATTAAAGCACGGATAACGAGTGGTTTTGAAATAAAGTTTCTTGTGGCGCCCACCATTTGCATGGTCTTAATTAAAAAGCGGTTGCTAAACATCGCCAAACGAATCGTATTGTCTATACTAATAATCACGATGGTACATAAAATGAGTGACATCACTAAAAAGATTAGACCAACCTTAGTTGCGCGTTCGTTTAAATTGGTCACCAAACTTTTTGGATATTGAATATCTGCCACATCATTTTTAAAATTGCTAGCAATGCTTGCACTTATTTTTGATAAGCTATCAGGATTTACATAATCTGCTTTCGCAAAAAAATCGATGCTTTCAGGTAAAGGATTGACATCTAAAATTTTTGACCAGTCCTCATTGTTTTCCTTATTCCAAATCGCTTTTGCTTTTTCCTTATCTACATATTCTACATTTTTAGCGTAGGGTGCAGCGGCAATAAAAGCTTGGATTTTACCCACCGTATTTTTATCAGCCGTTCTTAAGTAAACACTAATTCTGATATCCTCTTTGAAATTGTCTCCAATCGCATGGAGGTTTAAGAAAAACCAACCCATGATCCCCATAATGAACAACACGATGGCTACCCCAACAATGCTGTAGATATAGTTTGGTTTGCTTCTCTTTAAAGATCCATTTCCGGATACTGCCATGGCATTAAAATTTTACTTGTTCGCACTGCAAATGTAGGGTTTTGAACGCTAAAGACTTACATTTGCAGAGGTCGAATTATACCCAATTTTGTTAAAAATAGGGGGTATGCTGGGCCGGCAGAATCAAAACCGTATAATTACAGATTTTTAAGAAAATTTAGCAGATGGAGTATCAGTTTAGGACAATCGAAAAAAAATGGCAAACAAGCTGGAAAAATCAAAAGGCATATCAGGTTTCCAATCAAAGCAATAAGCCAAAATGTTATGTCTTAGATATGTTCCCTTATCCGAGTGGGGCAGGCTTGCATGTGGGCCATCCTTTAGGCTATATTGCCTCAGATATTTACAGCAGGTATAAAAGATTAAAGGGGTACAATGTTTTACATCCCATGGGATATGATGCTTTTGGTTTACCTGCAGAACAATATGCCATTGAGCACGGGGTGCATCCTTCAAAAAGTACCCATAGTAATATTGATAATTTTAGAAGTCAATTAGACAATATTGGATTTTGTTATGATTGGGATAGAGAAGTAAGAACCTGTGATGCCACTTATTATAAATGGACACAATGGATCTTCTTGCAATTGTTCAACAGCTATTTTGATCGTCATTTAAATAAGGCTAATCCTATTGATGCATTGGTGAAAGCATTTGAAGCTGAAGGTAACTTGCAACATATTTGCCCAGCGGATCCTGATTTAAATTTTACAGCAGCAAATTGGAATAGTTGGGATGAGAAAGCCCAGCAAGATGTGTTGATGCAATATCGATTGGCGTTTTGTGGTTTTGGGGAAGTGAATTGGTGCGCTGCATTGGGTACTGTATTGGCCAATGATGAAGTGATCAATGGGTATAGTGAAAGAGGAGGACATCCAGTAGAAAAAAAGAAATTACGTCAATGGTATTTACGCATCACCGAATATGCGGATCGTTTATTAACAGGATTAGATACCATCCAATTTAGTGATGCAATGAAAGAAATGCAAGCGAATTGGATTGGTAAAAGTTATGGTGCGGAGATTGATTTTAAAGTGGCAGATCATTCGGCAATACTTACCGTGTATACCACAAGACCTGATACCGTATTTGGTGTAGATTTTTTAGTGGTTGCACCAGAACATGCATTGATACAAGAGATTGTACCTGCATCACATCAGCAAGAAGTAAATGACTATATCGCCTATGTAAAAAGTAGAAGCGAGCGTGAGCGTATTGCAGAGAAAAAAATTACAGGTTGTTTTACTGGCGCTTATGTGGTGAATCCATTCAATCAACAACGCATTCCAATTTGGATATCTGAATATGTACTTGCAGGATATGGCACAGGTGCGATTATGGCGGTGCCTTGTGGGGATGATCGTGATTTCAAATTTGCCCAACATTTTAATATTCCTATCACCAATATTATTGGAGAAGCCTATGATGGCACTGCCGCGAATCCTACCAAGGAAGGTATTTTATCCAATAGTGATTTTTTAAATGGGATGATCCAAAAAGATGCCATTGCCATTGTGATTGAAAAATTAGAAGCAATGGGTATTGGAAAAAAGAAAGTCAATTTCCGTATGCGTGATGCTGCATTTAGTAGACAACGTTATTGGGGTGAGCCATTTCCAATTCAATGGAAAAATGGGATTGCTTATCCTTTATCAGAAAACGAATTGCCTTTGTTGTTGCCTACTGTCGAAAATTACGGACCAGGTCCAGATGGAGAAGGGCCATTGGCCAATATCGAAGACTGGAAGGCCAATCATTTTGAGACCAATACCATGCCAGGATTTGCCGGAAGTAGCTGGTATTTTTTAAGGTATATGGATCCGCACAATACCACTGCATTTTGTGATCGAAAAGTGAGTGATTATTGGGGTCAGGTAGACTTATATATTGGTGGAACTGAACACGCCGTTGGACATTTATTGTACAGTAGGATGTGGACCAAAGTATTGTATGATTTAGGACATATTGGTTTTGATGAACCTTTCAAGAAATTATTGAACCAAGGAATGATCCAGGGAAGTTCCCGTTTTGTATACCGTAAAAGAGGCACACAGATTTTTGTTTCTGCCGGATTAGCAAAGGGCATAGAAGTGGATCAATTGCATGTAGATGTGAATATAGTGGATGGTCAGGTATTGGATATAGACGCCTTTAAAAAATGGAAACCAGATTATGCCAATGCTACATTTGAATTAGAAGATGGAAAATATATCTGTGGTGTGGAAGTAGAAAAAATGTCCAAGTCAAAATTCAACACAGTGAATCCAGATGTACTTGTTGATAAATATGGTGCTGATACTTTTAGAATGTATGAAATGTTTTTGGGGCCAGTGGAACAAAGTAAGCCTTGGGATACAAAAGGCATTGAAGGGGTACACCGTTTTTTGAAAAAATTATGGAGATTGTTTTATGACGAAATGAAAGGTCAGGTATGGCTAGATGAAAAAGCAACCCCTGCAGAATTAAAAGTACTGCATAAGACAATCAAAAAAATAGAAGAAGACACAGAGCGACATAGTTACAATACTGCGGTGAGTAGTTTTATGATTTGCGTGAACGAATTATTCGATTTGGGTTGTCATAAAAAAGAAGTATTAGAGCAGGTGCTTGTTTTATTGGCACCTTATGCGCCACATATCAGCGAAGAACTTTGGTCCTTAATTGGCAACCAAGGATTAGTGATTGATGCGTCCTTCCCGATCTTTGATGCGCAATATGTTACGGAGACTTCAAAGGAGTATCCAGTGAGTATCAATGGGAAAGTAAGAACCAATATCGCGATAGATTTAGATGCAACAGAGGCACAAGTGCACGAAATTGTATTAAATAATGCATTCATTCAAAAATGGATTGAAGGAAAACCAATAAAAAAACTCATATTCGTAAAAGGTAAAATGATCAATGTAGTGCTCTAGCATAAAATTAAATACTATGAAAAAAACAATCTTAGTCTCAGTCGTTTTTAGTTTAATCTCTTTTACAGGGATGGCACAAATGCCTCAAAGTGGATTACCTCGTTTTATCCGTTGGATAGACAATAATCAGTTCGTCTTGAATACAAAAAGAGGCGAGGATGCGGCACCTAAAAATTATGTGTACAATCTTAGTACAAAGCAATACAGTATTGCTCCAGCAGAATTGGTACCAACCGAAAAATCTGTGGTCCTTAAAAAAGGAGATCTCTATTTAAAGGACAATGGGACAGAAGTGCAATTGACTTTTGACAATGCAGAAGAAAAAAATCCTACATTATCACCTGATGGTAAGTATGTAGGCTATACTAAGAACAATAATTTATATACTTTATCCTTGGCTACAAAAAAGGAAGTAGCAATCACTAATGATGGCGCCACAGGTATCTTAAATGGTTATGCTAGCTGGGTTTATTTTGAAGAGATATTCGGTCGTCCAACACAGTACCGTGCTTTCTGGTGGAGTCCAGATAGTAAGTATATTTCGTTCATGCGTTTTGATGAGCGTAAAGTGCCTATGTTCCCAATCTACAATAGCGAAGGACAGCATGGCTTTGTAGAAGAAACAAGGTATCCGAAAGCGGGTGATCAAAATCCAACTGTTAAAATTGGATGGACAACACCTGATGGTGGAAGCATTACTTGGGCTGATTTTAACGAGGCAGAAGATCAATATTTTGGGTGGCCTATTTGGAATCCAAATAACAACAGCATGTGGTTGAGCTGGATGGATCGTGGTCAAAACAACCTTAAAATTTATGAATTGAATATGACGACAGGTGCAAAAAAACCTGTCTACACAGAATACCAAAAAACATGGATCGATTTAGAAGACAGAAATGGCGGTAGAATCAATTTTATCCCAAACAATAAAGGATACATTGCTCAGGCAGATGCGAGTGGATGGAATCAATTGTATATGTATGACATGGAAGGTAAATTGCAATATCCGATCACGAACGGTAAATTTACTGTATTAGGTATCCGTCAGATTGATGAAAAAAACAAAACCATTTATTTTACGGCTAGGGGTATTGAAAGTAGTGCAAGAATTGATTTATACTCGATTGGTTTTGATGGTAAAAATCAAAAAAGATTAACTGTTGGAGATTTTAACAATGCACAAGTTTATTTAGCACCTGATGCAAAAAACTTTGTAACAGTGTATAGCAATGTACAAACACCGACTACAATGGCTTTGATCAACGCACAAAAGAAAACAGTAGAAGTGTTGGGCACTGCAACTCCAGCTAATTTTGACGCAACTACATTGGCTAAGACAGAATTGATTAGAATTAAGAGTGCGGATGGCTTATTTGAATTACCAGCCTTGGTGACTTGGCCAAAGAATATGGATCCAAATAAAAAGTATCCATTATTAGTAAGTATTTATGGTGGACCAAATGCAGGTACAGTAATGGACAGTTGGTCTTCTAATCCAACCAAAGAAGCATGGGCACAAGAAGGTTTAATTCAGGTGGCATTTGATCACCGTGCAAGTGGACATTTTGGAAAAGAAGGCGTGAACTATATGTACCGTAATTTAGGTTATTGGGAAATGGAAGATTATATGACCATGGCAAAATGGTTTATTGCAAACGGACAAGCAGACCCTACTAAAATTGCAATCACTGGATTTAGTTATGGTGGTTATATGAGTTCTTATGCATTGACATATGGTGCATCTGTATTCACACATGCAATGGCAGGTGGAAGTGTAACTGCTTGGGAATTATATGACTCACATTATACAGAACGCTTCATGGATACACCAGCAGAGAATCCAGAAGGATATAAGTCTGGTAATGTGATGACACATCTTAAAAATTTTAAAGGCGTATTGCAATTGGTACATGGCACAATGGATGACAATGTGCATATGCAAAATTCTATTCAATTATTGAGTGCTTTGCAAGATCAAGGCAAGCAGGTAGAATTTATGTTGTATCCAGGAGGCCGTCATGGTTGGGGTGGTGCAAAAGGCAAACATTTTACCGACTTGAAAAATCAATTTATTTACAAACACTTATTGGAAAAGGCGATGCCTGCTTCAAAATAACACAATCAATGTCAAACCCAAATTTGGATAGGCCATTTCAAAATATACCAGCTCAGGACAGAGAATTTGAGAATACGATTCGTCCTGCAGCCATGGATGCATTTGCTGGTCAGCCACAGTTGATTGAAAATATCAGCATTTTCATAAAGGCTGCAAAATTAAGGGGAGAGGCATCGGATCATATTTTATTTCACGGACCTCCAGGTTTAGGAAAAACGACATTAAGCAGAATCGTAGCCAATGAAATGGGTGTGCAGATTAAAGAAACCTCTGGTCCTGTCATTGAAAAACCAAGCGACTTGGCTGGTTTATTGACCAGTTTAGAACCGAATGATGTATTGTTTATTGACGAGATTCATCGCTTGAGTACTGTGGTAGAAGAGTATTTATATGCTGCCATGGAAGATTATAAAATTGATATCTTAATTGATAGTGGTCCCAATGCAAGATCTGTTCAGATTAACTTAAATCCATTCACTTTGGTTGGTGCCACCACCAGAAGTGGATTATTAACAGCGCCATTGTTATCGCGTTTTGGCATTAAATCAAGATTGGAATATTACCCAGCACCAGTCTTACAAAAAATTATTGAAAGAAGTGCAGGCATATTGGAAGTGAAAGTAGATTCAAGTGCTGCTGGTGAAATTGCCCGAAGGAGTAGGGGGACACCAAGAATTGCCAATGGTTTATTAAGAAGGGTAAGGGATTTTGCGCAAGTTTTAAACGATGGCATTGTTGACTTAGGCATTACGCAACATGCACTAAAAGCATTGAATGTAGATGAGCATGGCTTGGATGAAATGGACAATCGCATTTTACTTGCGATCATAGAAAAATTCAAAGGTGGCCCAGTTGGCATTACGACTATTGCTACTGCAGTAGGTGAGGAGTCAGGTACCATCGAAGAAGTGTATGAGCCATTCTTAATTCAAGAAGGGTTCTTACAAAGAACACCTAGAGGTAGGGAAGTGACATTTAAAGCCTATGAGCACCTTGGAAAGCATAAAGGACAAGGCTTTGGGGACAATCCAGAACTATTCAGATAAACAATAAAGCAAATAATAAAACTTATTGTACCACTAATCTAAATCCATTTCCATGGATATTGACAATTTCAATGGTGCTATCTTCTTTTAAATATTTTCTCAACTTAGCAATGTACACGTCCATGCTTCTGCCATTGAAATAAGTGTCGCTGCCCCATATTTTTTTCAATGCTTTTTCTCTTGTCAATAAATCGTTTTTATATTCCGCAAGCATTTTCAGTAATTCATTTTCTTTTGGCGAAAGCACTTGTGTGCTGCCTTTAATTTTTAATTCTCTTAATTTTGGATTGAAATGATATGCGCCTAATTCAAATTCGATATTGTCTGTGACCTTATGGTCTTCCTCGTTTCGTTTAATAATGGCTTTGATTTTATGCATCAACACATCACTGTCAAATGGCTTAGTAATGTAATCATCCGCACCTAGTCTGTATCCTTGTAGGATATCTTCTTTTAAAGTTTTTGCACTTAAAAAGAACAAAGGTACATCTGGATCAATATCTCTAATTTCTTCGGCCAATGTAAAACCATCCACATTTGGCATCATGACGTCCAATAAACAAAGGTCAAATTTTTCACGTTGAAAAGCACCGAGGCCTAATCTGCCATCTCTTTCTAGGGTCACTTCGTAATCATTTAATTCTAAAAAGTTTTTTAAAACTAAACCTAAGTTGCTATCGTCTTCACATAAAAGGATTTTATACTTCTTCTTGTCTTCCATAATTGAATGCTTTGTGTAAAGAAACACATTTTATTTTTTAAACGATAAAATGGGATTCCAATCTTTTGTTAAAAAAATGCCTAATGCTTATTAGTTATTGAATGCTTATTTGTGATACAAAGGTCGCATATTCCACAATTTTGTGGTGCTTTTTCACCAAAATATTTTGCAAGAAATACGTTTCTGCACGTGACTAATCTATTGCCTATATAATCTCTCATTGCTTGAATTCGGTCCTCGAAAGCTAATTTTCTTGCTTGGTATTCGTCTAAATTAAGGGACATGAATTCAGCAGATGCCCTATTCCATTTAAATTGTACAATCGGTTGATTTGCTTTTTGCTCTAATGAAATTATGCCATATTGTTGCAGTTGGTTTAATTGCGTTTGAACAAATTCTATATCACGTTGTAATAATTTTGCAAGTACACCTTCATTGATATACTGTGGACTATCTAAAATACCTCCATAGGTCCTTAACAATGTTTGTAATACAAAGCCAGTTTCTGGATATTGTTTTTCAAATAACTGAATACTAATTCTATTTTCAATCACCTGAACTAAAGTTGGCTTAAAAGAACTAGGTGCAAATTTGACATGCCCCTCTTGCTCTATCCATTGCAATGCATTTCTTGCAATGATTTTATCCCATTTAAACTGCAAACAAAATAACTCAAAGTCAAAAAGAAATTGTTGCAGTTCGCCCATGCCCACGGGTAATTGTACAAAATCTGAAAGGTCTTGAAATACTTTTTTAATCACTGCGATTGGAGGTATCTTTTTTTCTTGTAACTGATTCCAATAGTCTAGGTCATTTTGTTGGTAGATTAAAATTGCTTTTGCTGACAATCCATCTCTTCCTGCCCTGCCTGCTTCTTGATAATATTGTTCAATGCTACCTGGTATATCAAAGTGAATGACGGCACGTACATTGGTTTTGTTAATGCCCATCCCAAATGCACTTGTGGAGACCATTATTTGAATTTGATCTTGCATCCAATCCTCCTGCACTTTCTTGCGTTCTTGCAATTCCATACCCGCATGGTATCCAGCTACATTAAATCCATAACTACTCAACATGCTTGTGAGTTGAGCTACATTGTTTCTGGTATTGCAATAGATGATCACTGATCCAGTTAGTTCTTTAAGCAAATTCTTTAAAACAAATAGTTTAACTGTTTCTTTTTTAACTTGATAGCTTAGGTTGGGTCTTAAAAATTGGTCTGTAATGAGGTTGGCGTCTTGTATGCCTAATTGCACTAACATGTCTTTTTGTACCAATGGAATAGCTGAAGCTGTCATTGCTAAAATAGGAACTGTAGGAAAAGATTTTTTTATAAAATCCAATTTTCGATAGCTAGGTCTAAAATCATAACCCCATTGTGAAATACAATGCGCTTCATCAATTGCAAACAATTGAATGGGCAGCCCGTTAAGTAAAGTTTGAAAATGTTTTTGTGCTAATTTTTCTGGAGAACAATAAATGAATTGGTATTTTTTTGCTTCAATCTCTTTAAATACAATTGACTCCTCATACGCACTTAAATGGCTACCTAATAAAACGGCCTTTAAATTTTTTGAGACTAAATCTTTCACTTGGTCTTGCATGAGTGCAATCAAGGGACTAATCACAATACAGATGCCTCTTTGGTAGATAGTTGGTACTTGAAAGCAGATAGACTTGCCTGCGCCTGTTGGTAATAACGCAAGTGTATCTTTACCGGCAAGGATGGATTCGATCACAGCCAATTGCTGTGGCCTAAACCCATCATAGTTCCAATGCTTTTTTAATATAGCTACTAATGCTTCCAATCGATGTTTTAAAAAATTAATAATTGTATCTATTATTTTAAGAATTTATCCTTTTCTATTTATTTAAATTCTTTTTAAATAATCTCAATGAATTCAAAGCCAAGACCACATCACTTAAAGCCATGATCATAGCGCCATAGGTTGGCCCCCAGGTGCCTAAAAATCCAAAAGCAGCTACAGGGATAGCTATGATATTATAAGAGAATGCCCATGCTAAGTTTTCTTTGATGGTCTCGTATGTTTTTCTTCCTAATACCAAAGACATTGGAAGGTTCTTTAATCCATTATTCATTAAGACCACTTGGGCACTTTGTATGGCGATATGGGATGCATTGCTCAATGATATACCAATAGTGGCTTTCGCCAAAGCTGGCGCATCATTGATACCATCACCTACCATGGCTGTGGGTGCAATTTTAATGAGTGCATCCAGTGTGGCTAATTTTTCTGAAGGACTTTGTTCTGCAATTATTTTTTGTATCCCCAAAGCGTCTCCTACTTGTTTACATTTTGATGCCCTATCACCACTCAGTAAAATAGTGCTGATACCTTGACGATGTAAATGGTCAATCACTTCTTTTGCTTCTGGTCTAATTTGATCCGCCACATCAATCCATCCAATCAATTGGTTGTTCTTTTGAATATAAATATTATGACCATCTTCTGTAGTTTTGTCATTCAAAGTTTTAAAAGAGCCTGCCCAATAAGTATTGCCTTCTTTATCAGTTGCTTGAATGCCCATCCCTTTCACTTCTTCTATTTTTGCCCATTGAAAACCTTCTTTTGTTGCCCATGTTGTTTTAATACAATTGGCAATAGGATGATTGGAATATTTCTCTAAAGAATAGGCGAGTATTTTAAATGTGTCTTCTGACATTGGTGCTTGTACATTTTGTACAATATGAAATCCGCTTAACTCAAATTGACCAGTTGTTAAAGTACCCGTTTTATCAAAAACAACTTGTTTGATGTCTTTAAATGTTTCTAAACTTTTTGCATTTTTAAATAAGACACCATTTCTTGCGCCTCTCCCTAGTCCGACAGCGATGGCTGCTGGTGTGGCTAAGCCCATGGCACAAGGACAAGAAATTACCAAAACGGCAATGGATCTCAACATGCTTTCACTAAATCCAATATTGGTTAAAAAGTAATTACCCAATAAAGTAAGCAAAGCAATGCCCAGAACCAAGGGTACAAAAATGGCACTAATCTTATCTGCTAAAATTTGCACAGGGGGTTTTTCGCCTTGCGCCGCTTTCACCATTTTTAAAATATTCGCCAATACTGTTTGATCTCCAACCGCAGTGACATAAGCTTTAATTGTACCATTCTCAATTGTACTGCCTCCCAATAGAATATCCTTCATCGCACGATGCACCGGGATGCTTTCACCAGTCACAATGGCTTCGTTGACTTCTGCCTCTCCAGATAAAATCTTACAATCCATCGGCACCGTTTCCCCTGAATTAATCAACAAAATATCGCCTACTTTTAAAGTGTCTGCAGGTACGTTAAAAATAATTTCTTGATGATGTTCATCAAAGACAATCATATTGGCCATGACTTTCTGTGCTTTCACTAAATCCTTTAAAGCCCTTTGGGTAGAAGCAATAGAAGCGTCTTCTAAATAATTACCAAAAAATACAAAGGTTAAAATAGTAGCGGTTGTTTCATAATAAGCAAACTGTGCGCCTTGTCCTATGATGGTACCATATAAACTATAGCCAAATGAAGCCATCGCTCCAATAGAAACCAATACATTCATATTGGGGATACCATGTAATAAACTATTGAAAGCGCTTTTTCCAAAGTAGTTCATGCCCACAATAAAAACGGGTAATGTCAATGCCAATTGTACATACGGATTCATTAACCAATGAATATGCAACCCCGGTATCATATGCAAAAGGAGTGGAATGGTAAAGATCAGAGAGAAGAAGGCACGCTCTTTATTATTGTCTAACCATTTTTTACTTGCTGCTTCTGTATCTTGTCCCCTCACTTTATAACCTAATCCTTGAATCCCTTTAATTAAACTAGTTTTTTGACCGGCATCTGCCAATTCAAATTGCACTTCGCCTTCCATGAAGTTCACTTTGGGTTCATGGATGCCTTGGCTACTAAGGTATTTGTGAATGGATAACGCACAATTGGTACAGCTCATTCCATCTACCTTCCATTGAATGTTTTCCATGATGATGTATTTATCACATAAAGGTACGAAACCATTTTAGGATTGTATTTGAAGCTTTATATTTGCATTATGGACTTCATCTACACCCTTGATCAGACTGACGAAATAGCCGCTCAGTTGGTGCAACAATACGCGTCAAAACCAATCTGGGTCTTTCAAGCACCGATGGGCGCTGGTAAGACAACACTGATTGCAGCAATAGGAAAGGCAATGGGTATTCAAGAAGCTATGTCTAGTCCCACATTTTCGATCATGAATGAATACCAAGTGCAGGGTAAACTAATTTACCATATGGATTGGTATCGGTTAGAGAATGAGGCAGATGCAAGGCAGGCTGGGGTAGAAGCAGCATTGGAGGAAGCCGACTTCTCCTTGGTAGAATGGCCAGAAAAAGCACCTAATCTGGTGCCTGATAACGCGGTTGTGATGCATATTGAAATTCTTGACCCCAATCGTCGCAGAATTTATATCAACTATGAATTGACCACGATAGAATAGGGCTTTTCCTATTCAAGGATCTCTGCTATTTTTGTATCTTCATAAAAATATTTCTTATGAGTGTAACCAAGCCCCAAATTCATCCTTCATTTTCCTATGAAACTCAGGAAGAGGTTTTGGATATTCCTCATAGTGCAAAACCATTGTTCATTGGTATTCCAAAAGAAACTGCTTTCCAAGAAAATAGGGTGGGTTTAATTCCCGAAGCTGTGGGAGTTTTGGTCGCCAATGGACATCGTGTATTAGTTGAATCGGGTGCGGGAAAAGGAAGCCGTTATACAGATAAAGATTATGCAGATGCAGGGGCAGAAATTGCTTTCGAAAAAGCAGCGGTTTATCAATGTCCTATTTTAATTAAGACAGCACCACCTGTTGCATCTGATTTACCTTTCCTACAGATGCATCAAACCATTATTTCTCCATTGCATTTATCTGCAATCGATCAAGAAGTGTTGGTTGCAATGATGGCAAAAAAAATCACAGCGTTATCAATTGAAAATATCAAAGACGAAAATCAAAACTATCCTATCCTAAGAAGCATGAATGAGATAGTGGGTAGTGCGGTGATGTTGATTGCAGGGCAGTACCTCAGTAATTTTAATTCAGGCAAGGGTGTTTTGTTAGGAGGTATCAGTGGCGTGCCTCCAACTAAAGTAGTGGTGATTGGTGCAGATATCACTGGAGAATTTGCAGTGCGCAATGCACTTGCGTTGGGCGCAAGTGTCAAAGTGTTTGATAACAATGTATCTCGACTACAAAGATTACAAAATAATTTAGGTCAACGTGTTTGGACCTCGGTGATTGAACCTAATATATTGGCAAAACAACTTAAAACCTGTGAAGTAGCAATTGGTGCATTGAGAAATGAAATTGGTAGAGCACCTATTGTTGTGACAGAGGAGATGGTGATGAATATGCGACCAGGCAGTATTATTATTGATGTTGCAGTGGATAGGGGTGGATGTTTTGAGACGACTGAATTAACCAATCATGAAAATCCGATTATCATCAAGCATGATGTAATTCATTATGGCGTACCTAATATTCCAAGTGGTTTTGCAAGAACAGCTAGTCAAGCCATTAGCAATGTTTTAATGCATTTGATGGTGGAAGTAGGGGATCAGGGTGGCTTAGAAGAACTGATCTGGCAACAATTACACCTTCGCGAGGGTATCTATTTATACAAAGGTGCATTGACTGATTTTTACATTAGTCAAAAGTGCAATCTAAAGTATACCGATTTGAATTTGTTGATCGCAAGTAGAAGTTAAAACAATCCCTTATTTTTTAAATTCAGAGAGGGAGACTTGTTGACTACAAAATTTGTATTCCTGAGGATCATTACTTGCTACAATGATTAATTTATGCATTGCATATGCTTGCATTAATTGATGGTAGGTTTGGATTCCTTCTTGATCTAAATTACTGCAGGGTTCATCCAGTAATAAAATAGGCGCTTGATCAAAAATAGCCAAAGCTAATTTCAATCTTTGTTTCATGCCACTACTAAAATTTCTAATCTGTTTATTAGCAGCATTGCTTAATCCAATTTTTTCTAAAAGTTCAATTGGACTTAATCCATTTTGTAGTGGCTTAAATTGTTGATGAAATGCGATTTGTTCTAATGCAGTGAACTCTTCTACTAGTTCTAAATAAGGAGCAGCAATGCTGATATGTTGAAAAACATTTGCACTATCAATAGCATCCCCAGCGGTATTTGTCCAATGAATTTCCCCTTTTGTAAGTCCAATATACCCTGCAATAATTTGCAATAAAGTACTTTTACCCGAGCCATTATTACCAATCAATGCATAATGTTGCCCAGTGGTAAAACTGAAATTAAGATTGGAGAATATCCATTCTTTATTGAATCTTTTGGACGCAGCGGAAACTTGAATTTGCATATTATTCATCGTCTAGTGCACCTTTCACAAAACGTTTAATGATACCTCTTCCACTATCTCTAATGAAAGTAACAATTTCATCGCGCTCATCGGTTGCTGGCAATTCTTCCTCAATAAATGCAAGTGCCTGTGTGGTATTCATACCCTTATTAAAAATATAGCGGTAGATATCTAAAATATGATTGATCTTTTCTAAGTCGAATCCTCTTCTCTTTAATCCTACACTATTCACACCGCCATAACTTAACGGATTGCGCACCGCTTTAATATAAGGAGGCACGTCCTTACTTACCAAACTACCTCCAGCGATATAGGAATGTTGTCCAATTTGCACAAATTGATGCACCGCACTCACACCAGCAATCCATGCATAGTCGCCTAAGGTTACATGACCTGCTATTTGAACACTATTGCTTAAAATACAGTGGTTGCCAATGATACAATCGTGTGCGATATGACTATAAGCCATAATCAAGCAATGGCTTCCAACTTTAGTCACCCAACGATCAGATGTACCTCTGTTGATCGTGACAAATTCTCTGATAGTGGTATGGTCGCCAATTTCTACAGTTGTTTTTTCTCCATTGAATTTTAAATCCTGTGGATCAGCCCCAATCACCGCGCCAGGGAAGATGCGACAGTTTTTACCCACCGTTGTACCATTCATGATGGTGACATTACTTCCAATCCAAGTACCTTCTCCAATTGTTACGTCACTATGAATGACCGTAAACGGATCAATTTTTACATTGGGTGCTACTTTAGCATTTGGGTCGATATAAGTAAATGGATGTGTCATAGGGGGTAATTTTATTCTGCTCTTTTTACAACTTGAGCAACAAGTTCTGACTCTGTGGCCACTTTTCCATTCACATAGACAGTGCCACGCATTTCGCAAATACCTCTGCGTATTGGAGCCATCAATTCTAATTTAAGCAACATGGTATCACCTGGTCTTACCATTTGTTTAAATTTACAATTGTTGATTTTTAAAAAATAGGTATCATAATCGCCTTTAGGCATTGCATTGATACAAAGGATACCACCAGTTTGTGCCAATGCTTCAATCTGTAAAACACCTGGCATCACTGGATTGCCCGGGAAATGTCCTGGAAAAAACCATTCATTGAATGTGACATTTTTAACACCTACTATAGATGTATCAGTTAATTCAATAATTTTATCCACCAATAAAAAAGGATGACGATGTGGTAAAGTTTTTTCTATTTGTTCTAAACTATATACAGGTGTTGCACTTGGATCATATACAGGTACATCTTTCATGTTCTTATTTTTTTTGATGTACTGTTTTATTTTTTTCGCAAATTCAACATTGCTGCTATGTCCAGGACGATTGGCGATAATCCTTGCTTTAATTGGATAGCCAATCAATGCTAAGTCACCTACTACATCTAATAATTTATGACGTGCAGGTTCGTTAGGAAATCTTAATTCTAAATTATTTAAATAACCTTCACTTTTTACTTCAATTTTGTCTCTCTTGAATATTTTAGCTAACCGGCCCATTTCTTCGTTGGTCACAGGCTTGTCAACAACTACAATGGCGTTATTGATATCACCACCTTTAATTAAATCATGCTCTAAAAGGGTTTCTAATTCATGCAAAAAACAAAAAGTTCTACATGGTGCAATCTCAGATTTAAAATCTTTGATTGTTTTAAGTGCGGCATGCTGTGTGCCTAATACAGGACTATTAAAATCAATTAGTGTTGTAATTTGATAATCCAATGCAGGCAATGCAACCATTTCTACGCGCTTGTCTTCGTCGTAATGAAAAATATTTTCATCAATACTATACCAAGCTTTTGCAGCATCTTGTTCTAACACACCTATTTTTTCAATGGCTTCAATGAATGGGGCAGAGCTACCATCCATGATTGGAATTTCTGGTCCGTTTAATTCTATTAAAGCATTGTCAACACCTAAACCAACTAATGCTGCAAGAATATGTTCCACCGTACTTACTTTGGCATCACCCACTTGTAAAGTGGTTCCACGACTCGTATCTGTTACTAAATCACAATCGGCTTTGATCACCGGTTGGTTTGGTAAATCTACCCTTTGGAACTGAATACCAAAGCCAGGATTTGCAGGATGCAAAGTCATATCTACTAAAATCCCTGTATGTAAACCGGTCCCACTAATACTTACGCTTGCACATAATGTATGTTGCTTATCCGGGTTAAAATGTTGATCCATGTGTAACGAGTTTAGAATAGCTTAGTTAAAAGCTTGATTATAAGCAAAAATACGGCTGATTTAGGCTTTTTTAGACAGTTGCTGTACTAATATTTCGAGTTCTTGGACTCTTTTTTCCAATTCTGGAAGGTTTTTGACATAAACCTGGCTTCTTAAGCTTTGTTTTTGTTCTGCTGCTGGGTAGCCCGTAAGGGTCATATTTGCAGTCATAAATGATTTTGTAACCCCAGTTCTACCTGCAATTTTTATCCCATCTGCAATGGCAATATGACCAGCAAAACCCGCCTGACCTCCGACCATGACATTTTTCCCAATTTTAGTACTTCCACTCACACCGGCTTGAGCAGCGATCACCGAATTGGCGCCTATTTCTACATTATGAGCTACTTGAATCTGGTTGTCCAATTTTACACCTTTGCGAATAATGGTTGAACCAATAGTAGCTCTATCAATCGTCGTGTTGGCACCAATTTCAACATCATCTTCAATAATGACATTGCCAAGTTGTGGTACTTTTTGGTAACTGCCATCCTCTTTAGGAGCAAATCCAAATCCGTCACTTCCAATAATTGTTCCACTATGAATAGTCACATGGTTGCCAATGATACAATCTGCATAAATCACCACACCCGGGTGGATGGTGACATGGTTGCCAATACTTACATTTTCTCCAATCACTACATTAGGAAATATTTTTACATGGTCACCAAGTGTAGCACCTTCATTGATATAAGCGAAAGCTGCAATAAAATGGTTTGAACCAATCTTAGCGCTTGGAGCAATAAAGGAAGGCGTTTGAATGCCCACAAGTTGTTGTGTTTTTAGTTCTTGGTATTTTGTAAGCAAAGTGGCAAATGCTGCATAGGCATCAGGCACTCTAATTAATGTTGCTTTGATTTTTTCTTTTAATTGTTGTTGGGCACCAATGATAATAATTGAAGCAGCCGTCGTGTATAAAAACGCTTCATATTTAGGGTTGGCTAAAAAAGAGATTTGACCAGTAGTGGCTTCCTCAATTTTTCCAAAATTATGAACTGTCACAGATGCGTCACCTTCTACTTCACCTTGAATCATCATTGCGATCTGTTGGGCACTAAATTCTAACATACCTTGCGTTATTTATTTGAATTGGGGGTTATTCGTTGAACAAACAAATGTAAAATTTTTTAACTGGGGTAGAAAGACTTTCGACAATTAATGCGTTCTGTACCTCTGAAATAGTTGAAATTTCACCCTTTTTTAGCAAAATATGGATATTCTCACTGTCATTCTTATACAAGGTATTGCTTGTTGCTCCTTTAAAACATAGGAAAGCAGCATCGGCATCATCCACATTGAACTTGGCTTTGGTTGCTGCTAATGCTTGACTTAATGCAGCCTCGGTAATGGGTTCGGATTGCAATTGACATTTGTAGATTTTTCTATTTAATAATCGATTGCATAGTAAGGCTAAAATAGGATCTGAATGAGATTGCCATTTCTTAATAGCAAACATAATATCTGTGTCATCTAATTGACAATAGGCATTTAAATCAATTGTATCAATGGAGGTAAATTCATTGGATAAAAAATAATCTAAAATACCGCCGGTTGTTATGGTTGGATCTTTTGCTTTCGCTAATTGTTTTGCTCTTTGGACAATTTTAACCAACATGTTTTCGGCAGCAATAACTGTTTTGTGACGGTACACTTGCCAATACATTAGCATTCTAGAGACTAAAAACTTTTCTACACTATTGACACCTTTTTCTTCTACTAATAAAATATTGTCTCTTACATTTAGCATTTTTAAAATGCGCTCATAACCAACCACGCCTTCACTTACGCCAGTGAAGAAACTATCTCTTGACAGGTAATCTAATCTATCCACATCTAGCTGTCCACTTATTAATTGGTGTAAAAATGTTTTAGGATATTGATTGGTAAAAATCTGAATAGCCATGGTTAACTGACCATTCAATGCAGGGTTTGGATCTGCATTTAATTGGTTCATAATTAATAAAGAAAGGTCCTCGTGGTGCACGTCTTTTAACAATACATTTTCCAATGCATGTGAATAAGGTCCATGTCCAATATCATGCATCAAAATAGCTGCTTTTGCTGCTTGCGCTTCTTCTGCAGTAATAGCTACACCCTTGTCTCTAAGTTCATTGATGGCAGTCGACATCAAATGGTAAGCGCCAAGTGAATGATGCAGTCTTGTATGAACCGCACCAGGATAGACAAGTTGCGCTAAAGCCATTTGTTGAATCCTTCTTAATCTTTGAAAAAAAGGATGGTTGAAAATGGCAAATATCAACGGGTCGTTGATGGTAATAAATCCATGTACTGGATCATTGATCATTTTTCGAGTCAAAAATTCCATAGGCTAAATGTGTTGACAAAGGTACGAAATGTGAATAACTCCTGCGTTTTATTTAAATGGCTACTGATCCAAAAAACTATCTTTGTTGCACAGCTAAATGAAAGTAAACCCTACTTAAAACTGCCCAATTTTATGAAAATCACACAAGGCACTTTAGATAAATTAGAAGATATTTTAGGTGAATCTGAATATGTAGTTCGTTACGAACGTGGTAATTTCCAGAGCGGCTGGTGTTTACTTGAATCCAAGAAGATTGTGGTATTGAATAAGTTTTTAAATCTGGAAGCAAGAATCAATACTTTACTTGAATTGATTCCACAACTCACAATCGATTTTGATAAGTTAACGCTTGAGTCTCAAAAATTATATGAGGAAGTGAAGCGCCTTTCATTGACAGAAGCATAAATATTTAACCCTACAGTTTTGTTACGTATCACCATTCTAGGATCAGGCACCAGCACTGGGGTTCCCCTTATTGGATGCATTTGTCCGGTATGTACTTCGGATGATCCAAGAGACAATCGATTAAGAACAAGTATCAAGGTTGAATCCGATACCACCTGTATCATCATTGATACGACGCCAGATTTCAGGTATCAAATGCTACGTACAAAAACAACCCATATTGACGCTGTTGTTTTCACCCATCCACATAGAGATCATTATGCTGGATTAGATGATATCAGGCCATTTAATTTCTTCTCGGGTAAGTCGATGCCTATTTACGCAAATACAATCACACAGGTCGCTATTCAGCGTGATTTTTATTATGCATTTGAAGCGAATAAGGATGCAGGACTACCAGAAATGCAATTACACACGATTGATCCTACAACTTCTTTTAAGATTGGTGATATTGAATTAATGCCAATACAAGTGATGCATCGCGATATGCCTGTACTTGGTTTTAGAATTGGAGACTTTACTTATATCACGGATGCAAATTATATTTCTGAGGAAGCGATTGAACAAATAAAAGGTTCAAAAGTACTCATATTAAATGCACTACGTCCCGAGGCGCATCCAACGCATTTCACCTTATCAGAAGCCATTGCATTGACACAGTCTTTAAACATTCCTCAAACTTATTTCACCCATTTTAGCCATCAGATTGGGTTACATGCCAATGTGGAACCAAGTTTGCCAAAGGGAATTGGCATGTCTTTTGACGGGATGGTCATCACTATATAGTATAGAAAATTCAAGTATTTCTACGTCATTTTTATATGCCTATACCAAATAGGTTTGTAAAAAATAGCCATGCAATTTGATTGGAAATCTTATTTCATTTTTACATCAAAAGAGCAAAAAGGGATAGTAGTACTTGGTTGTATTTTGTCTTTAAGTTTATTGCTACATTATTTATTACCCACTACAAGTACTGAGGTAGATCGTTTTTCAAACGCCAAAAATAAGCCCAAAGCCCTATTTTATTTTGATCCAAATTTGTTGGATAGTCTTCAGGGATATCAATTGGGATTGTCCAGAAAGCAAATGACAATCCTTTACCATTACCGCGAAAAAGGAGGGCGGTTTAATAAAAAAGAAGACCTGTTAAAATGGTATGGTTTGTCGGAATATCAAGCAAATACTTTGCTGCCTTGGGTTCGTATTCAATCAAAAGATTCAGTCGTTTACAAGAAGCAAAATAGGCGTGCATTATGGGGTAAGTATGCGCCCGAAAAAATTGATATCAATAATTCCAATGCATCGCAATGGATTCAGATGACAGGGTTGCCTGCCTATAAAGTACAGCGAATTTTAAGGTATCAACAATGGACAGGCGGTTTTACCAATATTCAAAGCTTAAAGAAGGTATATGGGATTACTGAGTTTGATTTTGAGATGATCCGTCCTTATCTCAAGTATCAAGCCATTACATCCAAAAAAATGGCCTATCAAACCATGCGCTTTGAGGATTGGATGGCACTTGGCATATTTGACGAAAAGGCTGTTTGGAGGATCTTAAAGCTTCGAAAAGAAAAGCAGGGTAGGTTGACTTGGTCAGAAATGGTGATACAGTTTGATCTCACAGAATCTGAAGCGATGGTCTTAAAAAAAAGAACCAATCTGAGCAATTGAGTGTGCATTGAAACAGCATTCATTTCAATGGACTTTGCAATACTCAGATTGATTTATTTAAAATGATTCAATGAATAACCAAAATGGTTGTTCAAGGTTATTTGTGCTTAAAAATTTGATTTACAGCACCACCTAACATTGGGAATTTTTCTTTTACAAAAGCTGCAATGGTTTCGATTGATTGCTTTGCTCGTTCTGGTGTAACACCCGCTTCTTTAACTAAACGGTCAATTAATTCTTGCATGATTTTATTTTTAAAGTGATAATTTATTTTTTTAAGCCACTTTTAAAGCGCTTATTTTACTTTTATTAAACATGTTTATGGCATAATCTAAAGTCACATGAAACTCTTTGGTATCAGTGCCTGGAAGCTCAAACATTGCTTGTGTGAATAAACTCTCGCAGATACTTCTTAATCCTCTAGCACCTAATTTATATTCCATTGCCTTAGCGGTGATGAAATCATAAACCTCTGGATCAATCTTTAATTGAATATCCTCTATTGCAAACAATTGCGTGTATTGCTTAATCAATGCATTCTTTGGTTCTGTTAAAATGCTTCTTAAGGTGGCTGCATCCAATGGTTCTAAATGGGTTACAATTGGAAGGCGACCCAGCATTTCTGGAATTAAACCAAAAGTCTTAATGTCCTGTGCATTGACAAAGCGCAATAAATTTTTGCGTTGTAATTCTTGTTCGTCTTTGTTGACACTAAATCCAATTGCATTGGTATTGATTCTTCTAGCTATGATTTTATCGATGCCGTCGAATGCACCTCCGCAAATGAATAAAATATTTTTAGTGTCTACTTTGATCATTTTTTGGTCTGGATGCTTTCTTCCTCCTTGTGGTGGTACTAGTACTTCGGTACCTTCAAGCATTTTTAATAAACCTTGTTGCACGCCTTCGCCACTTACATCACGTGTGATGGATGCGTTGTCGCTTTTTCGTGCGATTTTATCAATCTCATCTATATACACAATACCTCTTTGCGCTGCTTCTACATCATAGTCACAGTTTTGTAATAGACGTGTTAACATACTCTCTACATCTTCTCCAACATAGCCCGCTTCTGTAAAGACAGTGGCATCAACGATAGCGAATGGTACATTTAAAAGCTTAGCAATTGTTTTTGCAAGTAATGTTTTGCCTGTACCTGTTTCACCAATCATGATCACATTGCTCTTTTCAATTTCTACATCATCTTTAATGTTGGTTGGTAGGTTGATGCGTTTAAAGTGATTGTACACTGCAACACATAGTATTTTTTTTGCTTCATCTTGGCCAATGATGTATTGGTCCATGAATTTTTTGATGGCAATAGGCTTTTGTACTTTCAGTGTACCTGCTTTGCCAGCTTCCTTTTTTTGATGAAATTCTTTATTGACAACTTCATGAGCGTGCTCAATACAGTGCTCGCAAATATGACCTTCTTGACCGGCAATTAGGATTTTTACCTCCGCTCTGCTTCGGCCACAAAAAGAACATTGTATATTTTCTGTCTTACTCATTATAATTGTGCTATGTTTTATAAACTCTTTGCAATCTTATCTACGATACCGTATTCAACTGCTTCTTTAGCATTCATCCAGTAGTCTCTGTCAAAGTCGGCCATAATTTGCTCCATGGTCTTATTACAGTTTTTAGCTAGGATTTGTGCACCTAATTCTTTTGTCTTTCTAATTTGTTCTGCCTGAATTTCGATGTCTGCACTGGTCGCTTGAAAATAACCACCCAAGCTCGGTTGATGTATCATCACTTCGCCATGTGGGAAAATGGTACGCTTTCCTTTCTCACCCATACTCAATAAGATGGATCCCATGCTTGCAGCTAAGCCCATACAAATTGTATGCACTGGGCTCTTAATCAAGTTCATTGTGTCAAACATCACCATACCACTTGTTACCACGCCACCTGGGCTATTGATGTAAAAATGGATTGGTTCTCCTGGTTTATCGGCATCCAATAATAAAAGTTTAGTCACAATATCTCTTGCAGACTTATCGTCTACTACGCCCCATAAATAGATTGATCTTTTTTCAAAAAAGATTTGCTCCATTTTTCTATTCAAAAAAGAGGGTGCATTGTCTTCTTTTTTTTCTTCTTTGTGGTCTTCCTCATCTTCCATTAAAAAACGATTGGTCAGTATCATATAAACAGTTTATATTATTATAATTATTTCTTTACTTTTCTAGGGTTGGTTAACAATACCTCGTCTACCAATCCATATGCTTTTCCTTCTGCAGCAGTCATCCAGAAATCTCTATCACAATCTTTAGCAACCATTTCTACATCCTTGTGGGTATGTGTAGCAATGACTTCGTATAATTCGTGTTTTAATTTCTTGATTTCTCTTGCGGTAATTTCTATATCAGATGCTTGTCCTCCAATAGCACCACTTGGTTGGTGTAACATGATTCTACTATGTCTTAATGCAGTTCTTTTGCCTTCCACACCTGCGCATAATAAAATTGCACCCATACTTGCTGCCATACCTGTACAAATAGTCGCCACATCTGGACTAATAAATTGCATGGTATCATATATCCCCAATCCAGCATAGACACTTCCGCCTGGGCTATTGATATACATTTGAATATCCTTTGTACGGTCTGTACTTTCAAGGAAAAGTAATTGGGCTGTAACAATATTGGCCACATAGTCATTGATGCCTTCGCCTAAGAAGATGATTCTGTCCATCATCAAACGGCTAAACACATCCATGCTTGCTACATTCATCGGTCTTTCTTCAATAATATAGGGTGTCAAATTGGTCACACTATTTTGATATTGGTGAAGACTGTTGCTTCCGATCCCTCTGTGTTTGATCGCGTATTTTTCGAATTCTTTGCCTATGTTCATATTTGCTTTTTTCAGATTGTAAAGGTAAAACCTATTCTCCTAAGCTATTGCAAAAAGAGTGCCAAATTTGGCCCAAAACAACAGGGAGACACAAAAGCCCCCAAAATGGGGGCTTCAAAATCATTTATGTTGCTATTTGGCCTAATAATTTTTTAAATTAGGCTAAATAGTAAAAGCCCCCAAAATGGGGGCTTTTGTGTTTAAAATTGGTCAAATTAGTGCTTATGACTATTCAATAAATTTGCAAAATGCTCTGCGGAGATTGCTTCTTCTTTGGCAGTTACTTCTGCCTCTAATGCATTGAATAATTTATCTGTGCTAATTCTGTGGTAACTATCTTCTACAAATTTTCTGTCTTGCATCATACGTGCGGCATAGTCTTCTAACCATTGATCATTGTCACCCAATGCACCTAATTGGCCACCCATATAACTCATCAATTGTTGCTTTGCAAAATTCTTTAAATCTTCTGCTACGACTTCTACTTTATGATCTGTAATCAATTGCGTGCTAATAACAGTCCACTTTAATTGATCTTGGAAAACTGGATATTCTTTTTCTGCTTCTTCTTCTGTTCTTTGTTTGTCTCCACCTTTTTGCAACCAACGCTTTAAAAATGCAACTGGGAAGTCCATTTTAGTTTGTTCAATTAAGCCATGATAAATTTGATCATGCACTTGATTTTTTGCTTGTTGTGCATAGTATCCTTCGATATCTTGCTTCACTGCAGCTTTAAATTCAGCTTCGTTGGTGATGGCTTGATTAGGGTAGGTTACCGTAAATAAAGTTTCATCTAAAGGTGCTTTTTCAACTAGACCAACTTTAGTGATCAATAGTTTAAAAAATTTCTCAGCATCGGCCTTTGTTAATGCTAAATCATTTAAAATGATATCTAATTCTTTATCGTCAAAAGCCTTCTTTAATTGAATTACAACAGTATCGTCGTTCTTCTTTCCAATGAATTGCTTTCTTTGCTTTTCACTAAAATATTTGATCAATAAAGAGTTGTCTTTTTTAATACCACCTTCAATTTCATTGCCGTCTTTATCTGATTCAATAAAAGTTACGTTCAATACATTGTCTTCACTTGTGGAAGTTTCAGGTTCAGTCATGTTGCCATTTCTGATTTGTAGACGCTCTACTTCGCTTTGAATCATTTCGTCCGTTACTTGAATTTTATAGCGCTTTACTTTGATGTCTTTTGCTTTTATTTCAAACTTTGGCTTTAATCCAATTTCAAAAGAGAAATCATAATCTGTTGGATTGTTATGATCCATATTGGCAAATGCGGTAGTCAAAGGAAGTGGCTGCGCGAAAATATCAATCTGCTCTTTAGAAATATATTGGTTCATTTCTTGTTCTACCGATTTTAAAATCACATCGGTGAAAAGGGCTTGGCCATACATTTTTTTAATCATTCCAGCAGGTACCATGCCTTTTCTGAATCCTGGAATATTGGCTGTTTTAGCTTGCTTCTTTAGGGTTGTCTCGTAATTAGACAAATAATCTTCTTTTGAAATTGTCACCGTTAATTGATCATTTAAAGGTGCAATGTTGGTTCTTTTTATGGTTGCCATAAGTCTTGCTTTTACTACTTAATTGAAATGTTTAAGGGGGGCGAAGGTACAATTTTTGACTTTAATTAAGGCATTATAACAAGAAAAAGGCCCCAATTTGGGGCCTTTTTCTGTGCGGATGGAGGGGGTCGAACCCACACGCCTCGCGGCGCTAGATCCTAAGTCTAGTGCGTCTGCCAATTTCGCCACATCCGCTTAGGGGTTGCAAACTTAATTGATATTTTTTAAAGTTGGTCTAAGAACCCGACAATTTCCTCTAAATACGTTTGATCTATCGCATCAAAATGCGCTAATTCGGTACTGTCCACATCTAAAACGCCCACTATTTGACCATTTTGAAAAACAGGCACCACGATTTCCGATCTGGATGCACTACTACATGCAATATGTCCTGGAAATTTTTCAACATCATCTACAATTAAAGTGATACCTTTTTCCCAAGAGGTACCACAAACACCACGTCCTTTTTTGATTCTTGTGCAAGCCACAGGGCCTTGAAAAGGGGCTAGTACCAATTCATCCTCAATCACCCAATAAAAGCCTACCCATAACCAATTGAACTGCTCTTTTAATGCAGCTGTAATATTGCCTAAGTTGGCCACTAAATTATCCTCTCCAGTCATTAAGCCTTTGATTTGAGGAATCAATGATTCGTACTGTGTTTTTTTATCTCCAACTTGGATGATTAAATCTTCTGCCATTAGTTTGATTTTCTAAAGATGGATTGCAAATCTTTTTTCTCTACGCGAACAACAAATACAATAAATGCGAAAAGTAAGATGGATGCAAATAAATAATTAAAAGGTTGATTTGTTGAAATAAGATGCAACAAAAGGTTGATGCCATAGACCAATAAAGCAATGATAAAATAGGCGATCATTTTTTTAGTAGCGTAAGGAACAGGATACACTTGTTGTCCCCATAAATAACTTACCACCATCATGGAACCATAACAAAAGAAGGTCGCCCAAGCACTTGCCATGTAACCAAAATGCGGAATTGCAATATAGTTGATAAGTATTGTGATGATGGCACCTAACAAAGTGATCCAAGCGCCTGCCATAGTTTTATTGCTCAGCTTGTACCAGATACTTAAATTATAATAGACGCCTAAAAACATATTTGCAATCAATAAAATAGGTACTACTTTAAGTCCTACATACATGGCTGGATTTTGAATAAATAATTTCCAGATATCAATGTATAACATCACAAATAAAAACATCACACATAAGCTGATCACAAAAAACTTCATCACTTTGGCATATGTTTTTTGCGCTTGATCTGTCTCGGCTTGTTTGAAGAAAAAAGGTTCGGCACCCATGCGGAATGCCTGAATAGATATCGTAATTAAAATAGCTAATTTATAACAAGCACTATACACGCCCACCATGGCTTTATTGGCATCTACACTTTCTCCTGGTCCCCACCATCCCAACATAATACGGTCCAATGTTTCGTTGATCATCCCGCCAAAGCCCACCAAAACAAGCGGAAGTGCATACGCCATCATACGCATCCAAAGTGAAAAGTTGAATTTAAAACGGATGGCTCTGATTTCTTTTTGTAATAAAAGCAACACAAAAACATTCTGCACAATACCCGCAATTAAAATATAACCCACTTCCCAATTTGGTTGATAGAGTTTTTGTAAAAAACTATCTGGGTGGGCTTGTACATAATTTGGTAAAAAACTGATGAAGCTATAGGTAGCAAGTATATTGATTAAGATGCCACCAACTTTGATCAATGCAAATTTTTTGGGACGCTCTTGCATTCTGAGTCTTGAAAAAGGAATCGTAGTCAAAGCGTCCAATGCCACAATCCAAGCAAGCAAACTAATGTATTCTGGGTGGAGGGTAATTTGAAGTAATTCAGCCAATGGGATCTGCCAAGTAAACAAACCAATCAGCACAAGCAGGGTCACAAATAGCATTGAAAAGCTACTCGTATTATAAATCTCCTCCTCATTTTCTTTAGATCCAAATTTGAAATAAGCAGTCTCCATGCCATGGGTTACAATGACATTTAAGAAAGGAATAAAAGCATAGACAATCGAATTCTCCCCATAAGCTATATCAGAAAGCTTATAGGTTAAATAAGGGGTAAGCAAATAGCTAATAAACCTAGCGGCTATTGAACTAAGTCCGTACCATGCGGTTTGTCCTACTAATTTTTTTATACTACTCAAGGTGTTGAAATTACAGCTAAATTAGTGAAAATAGTTTTGTTTATCTTCACGCAGTAAAGCGCATTCATATGAAAGTGGTAATTCAAAGAGTATCAGAGGCCAGTGTCAAAGTAGATGGCGCAATTGTGGGGGCCATTCAGGCTGGCTTATTGGTCTTATTAGGCATACACAATGAGGATACATTAGAGGATATTCAATGGATATCCAACAAGCTGGTTCAGATGCGTATTTTTGATGATGCAGATGGGGTCATGAACCAAAGTGTACAAGAAATAGGTGGGTCCATCTTGCTAATAAGTCAATTCACCTTGTACGCTGCTACTAAAAAAGGGAATCGACCTTCTTATATTGCCGCAGCAAAACCCGAAATAGCAATCCCTATTTATGAGCAAATGATTGTTCAATTAACCAAGGATCTAGGAAAGCCAATTGCAACTGGGCAATTTGGAGCCGACATGAAAGTGGCACTGTTAAACGATGGTCCAGTGACCATTATCATTGATTCAAAAAATAAAGAATAATATGTCCAATCAAATCACAATTCAAGCAGCACAAGACCAGGTAGATCAGTGGATCCAAACCATTGGGGTGAACTATTTTAGTGAGTTAACCAATTTGGGGGTTTTGATGGAAGAAGTGGGAGAACTGTCAAGATTGATGGTACGCAAATACGGGGATCAATCCTTTAAAAATAAAGAAGCTGATGCAGACTTAGGGGATGAGATGGCGGATGTCCTTTTTGTGCTGATTTGCTTGGCCAATCAAACTGGGGTTAATTTAACCGAAGCATTGGAGAAAAATATTCAAAAGAAAACCATTCGAGATAAAGAAAGGCATCAAAACAACGAAAAATTACAACCATAATCTTTTCTCGACCTATATTTGCAATCTATGAGTAAGACAGTTACAGACAATACATTACAAGCGATCATTTCGCATGCCAAAGAATACGGATTTGTGTTTCCTAGTAGTGAAATCTATGATGGATTAAGCGCTGTATATGATTACGGTCCTTATGGGGCGCAATTAAAAAAGAATATTCGCGACTACTGGTGGAAGAGTATGACGCAGATGAATGAAAATATTGTGGGTATTGATGCTGCTATTTTCATGCATCCAACTACTTGGAAAGCGAGTGGACATGTGGATAGTTTTAGTGATCCATTGATAGATAATAAAGACAGTAAAAAAAGATACCGTGTAGACCATTTAATAGAAGCACATGCAGATAAGTTAAATGAAGAAGCAGCAAAGGCCGCCGATGGTGGTGCTGCATTGCGTGATCGTGCTACAAAATTATTAGCGGACATGGACACCTTACTTGCAAA
>JACCDX011499924.1_pt1 | contig 29103 bp, 23 predicted proteins | sample 7449681 | NCBI WGS metagenome assembly JACCDX01 (sample SAMN15323450, study PRJNA562643) | freshwater metagenome | isolation source: river surface water | place: USA:Blue River Watershed | collected 2017-08-18
ACATCGCCACCCCTCGCCATGGCCCCCGCCTGAATGACCAACTGGGCCGCTTCTGGAATGGTCATAAAGAACCGAGTGATCTCTGGATGGGTCAGGCTAATGGGCCCACCGTCACGGATCTGCTGTCGGAACTTCGGTACGACCGATCCAGAAGACCCCAGCACGTTGCCAAACCGAACCATCGAAAACTTGGTCCGAGTGTTTTTTTGGGCTAATGCCTGCAGTACTTGTTCCGCCAGACGTTTGCTAGCACCCATGATGTTAGTCGGCCGCACAGCCTTGTCCGTGCTCACCAACACGAAATCACACACCCCATTGTCGGCAGCCGCCTGGGCGGTTCTCAGTGTGCCGATAACATTATTCTTGATGCCTTCAGCAGGATTGTGCTCAACCAGAGGCACATGCTTATAGGCAGCAGCATGGTAGACCGTGTCGGGGCGCCAGGTGGACATGATTTCCTGCAGTCGATCTTTGTCCTGCACAGACGCTAATAGCGGTAGTAGGGTCGTGAATGGCCCTTGCTTGTCGACTAGGCGCTGTTCCAACTCGTGATGAATCTGATAGAGGGCGAACTCGCTCTGCTCAATCAGGAGCAGCTTGGCTGGGCCGATCGCTAGAATCTGACGACACAACTCACTTCCAATTGAACCACCAGCACCGGTCACCAGCACGACCTTGGATAAAATATTCTTCGTCAACAGGATGTGATTGGGCACGACCGGGTCACGTCCCAACAGATCATCAATGTCTAGCTCACGCAGGTCGTTGACACTCACCCGCCCCTGCGCCAAATCGGTAACGCTGGGAAGTGTTCTGACCGAAACATGAGCACTGCGAATTCGGCTCAAGATCTGGTTTCGTCTTTGACGACTGATACTGGGCATTGCCAGCAAGACATCGCTGATCTTCAGCGTGGAGACCAGCTGCTCTAGGTCGGCTGGGCTGTAGATCCGTTGACCATTCAAGACATGTCCTTGCAGACGGTCATCATCGTCCAGAAACCCAATCACCTGCATCTCTGGACTATTGATCATGGCGGACGCCAACTGACGGCCCGTTTGCCCGGCACCGTAGATCAGGACTTTCGGACGGTCTGCCTGACGAAGAATCCTCTGATACTCACCACCCAGCCAAACATTAGCGATAGCCCTGGAGGCCCCGACTAAGAGCAACAACAGAATTGGTTGAATGATGCCGACCGTCCGGGGGACATCCGATATTCCTACGATAGAGAAGATACAAAAATAAATGACGGCATAAACCGTCGTAGCCTTACCAATCGTTAGCAAGGCGGGCCAACCGCTGTAGCGAAAAATGGCTTTGTAAAGCCCAGAGAGGGTGAAAATTGGTATTGCAAGCGCAATTGAGAATAGCGTTGCATACAAAACGCCAGAAGACCATGGCTCTGAGCGCGTCACACTAACAAACTCACCCAAGCGAAGGTAGAACGCGATCCAGCTACTGAGCAAACACAGTGACACATCGAGCGTCAATACAATGGAGCGTTTCGCAACTCGCGGCATCGCCAACAAGAGCGGTTGGAGGCCTCGAGAACGAGTATCGACTGTCATTTGCGCGATGCCATTTCTAGCACGCTACATATGACCCGACCGGCCTTATCAATGTCGGCTTGCCGGAGCGATGGGTGAACTAAAAACATCAAACTCGTGTCGCCGAGCTTCTGCGCAACTGGGAGACGTCGAGGGGGTCGCCATCCTGTCCGATCAAATGCTTTTTCTAGATAGACCTCAGAACAAGTCCCCTGGTAACAAGGTATACCGGCGGAATTAATCTCCTCAATAACCCGATCCCGGGACCAATCGGGTGCCAAATTTTCGGGCCTCACGTAAACATAAAACTTATAAAACCCATGGGAACACTGCTGATTGCAGGAAGCCCTTTCGCCAGGGCCATCACAGCCAGGAGAGCATCGCCACTGCGGTATCCTTAGGGGCCCGCCAGCCAGAGTGAATGGCTGGAGGGCCGCCGTTAATTGCTTAACGTTCTCTCGGCGTTTACGTGACCATTCATCCATCCGAGTAAGCTGAATACGCCCGATGACGGCCTGCATTTCCAGCATGCGCCAATTTGTGCCAAAACTCTCATGTAACCAACGGAATCCAGGTGGATGCTTTCTTTCGTACACGGCCTGATAGCTCTTCCCATGATCTTTATAAGCCCACATAGCCCGCCACAGAGTCTCATCGCTAGTCGTGACCATTCCTCCCTCACCACCAGTAGTCATAATCTTATCTTGACAAAAACTCCATGCTCCAACATGACCGATACTTCCAACACTTCGTCCCTTGTATCGTGCCCCGTGAGCTTGGGCACAATCCTCAATCACCTTTAGACCATATTGGTTTGCCAGAGCCATAATGGGATCCATATCACATGGCCAACCAGCGAGATGAACACAGACAACTGCTCTTGTGCGCTGGGAGAGAACGGCAGTAATGGTCTCGGCGGTTAGGTTGCCGGACTCCTCATCCACATCAGCGAAAACGGGTGTTGCGCCTGCATTTACTACACATGAAATACTGGCGATGAAGGTTCGGGGAGTTACCACCACCTCGTCACCAGGCCCGACGCCAAGGGCCTTTAGTGCCAAATCTAGAGCAAGTGTGCCATTCGCGAGGGAGACCGCATAAGGTACACCCACCCATGCGGCAAACTCCCTTTCAAACTCCTTACATTCTTGACCAGTCCAATAATTGACCTTATTGCTTAGTAAGACGCGTTGCACGGCCCTAGCCTCGGCGTCCGAAAAGTTCGGCCAGTGAGGAAATGACTGATCACTCATGGGATCGTCTGTTCTCTCTCAAGCACCCGAGCTGGGTTACCGACTACTGTGGCCCCTGGCGGAATGCTCTTAGTCACAACCGCCCCCATACCAATCACCGCACCTTGACCTATAACAAGTGGACTGCCTGGCGCCCCCTGCTTAATCACGGCACCCGCACCTACGTATACGTGGTCCTCAATCACGACATTACCGTTGCACTTAACACCGGGCGCAAAGGTAACAAAGTCTCCTAAGACACAATCATGTTCAACGTAGCTGTATAGATTCGCATGAAAATGTTTTCCGATTCTGATGTTGCTAGTCAAAGTCACAAAAGGGCACAGCACTGCGCCTTCACCAATCAACACGTCATCTAATTGAATGGTATTCCCCGCCCTAACCTCAAAAAATTCGATGCCATCCCTTTTGCATCTATTGGCTAATATTTCGCGAACGTGACTATCTGCAACCGCAAGGGTCACAGCACGACGAGATGCAGGAAGCCTCACCCAATACTCGTAATCCATAACCATACTGCCATTACAATGACTGTCTTTAGCATGGTCATCGACAAAAACAAGCTCATACGGATCAGGTTGAGAGCGGACTAACTGGTGACGCACAAGCGGCATAATGCCTCGGCCGAAACCACCCATCCCGAAAACGGCATATCGCATCATTGTTTTTCGCCCATGGAACGACTGCCGGTGAATCTAGGCATCGTTGAATGCCCTTCGGCATTTATATTATCGCGCGATATTATCTTGCCTAACGTCATCCAGATGATCTTCATATCTAAAAACAAACTCTTGTTCTCCACGTACCAAACATCCAAGCGAAATTTATCCTCCCAACTTATAGCATTACGGCCGTTCACCTGTGCCCAACCAGTAATGCCAGGCTTCACCTCGTGACGTCTAGCCTGCTCGGAGGTGTAAAGCGACAAATATTCAGTTAAAAGAGGGCGTGGCCCTACTAGGCTCATTTCACCCTTCAGCACGTTCCATAATTCTGGAAGCTCATCCAGGCTCGAATTGCGCAAAAAACGACCAAACTGACTGATCCGCAACGCATCCGGCAGTAATGCGCCTGCGGAGTCAACTTGGTTAGTCATCGTCCGGAACTTAAACATCGAAAATACGACACCATGGAGTCCCGCACGCTTCTGTTGGAAAAAAATAGGCCTGCCAAGTACCGCGAGCACCGCTATTGCAATCAAAATAAAAAGCGGCAAACCCAAAATTACTAACGCTGCCGTAAGTGTAAATTCAAGAGTTCGATTCACGTTTTTTGCTGGATTCGGCTGTAAAACGATAGAAGAGCGCTAGTTAGGGTCTCTTCGCTAAATAGCTTAATGGCCCTCGAGCGTCCCTTTAGCCCCATACTTAGACGTAAATGTGGATGTTCGCAAAGCCGTTCAATTAATACTACTAGGCCCTCTACGTCTCCCGGGGTATAAAGAAAGCCACAAACACCGTCCTCTACCGCATCCACCAGACCATAGATGCGGGTAGCCACCGTTGGCAGGGCGCAGCTAGCAGCTTCAATTGCCACTGAGCCAAACCCTTCCCGATAGCTAGCTAGGCAAAAGATGTCCGATGCGGCCATGTATTGCTCCGGCTTATCGGTATGGTTGACACGGCAAACACGTTCCATCCGGTTCGAGCAAATTTCGGAAACCTTTGTCCAGGTGTCTTGCTCATCCGATCCTACCAGGACAAGCCACAATTGCGGAAAGCGAACAGCCAATACCGAAAATGCTCTAGCGAGATCCTGGATACCTTTGTCCTTGTTCAGGCGCCCAACGTAGATCAATACTATGGCGTGCTGCGGGATACCCAAGTCTTCGCGGATCCGTGATCTAACATCTTCGCTTGGTCGGAAACGGTCTGGGTCCACTCCACACACCGATCCGTGCGCCAGAACTTCAGAGTGGGCGTCTCGAGTGACCCCCTCTGAAATCAAGAAATTCCGCTGAGAAGGGCTATCAACGAGGACGTGTGTTGCCAAGGCCGCAGTTAAGCGATCAAGTACCTTTAAAACCCAACGTTTTAGCCCAGACTGGGTGACCCATACTTGGCCAGTAAACCAATGTACTCGAATCGGAACCCCACTTAATTTAGCCGCACACATCGCCAGAAGGCCCGCTTTAGGAGTGATGGAATGCACAAAGGCGAATTTCTCTCGACGAAATAGCAGGCAGAGGTCGAGGAGGGCTCGTAAATCCGCGACGAGATGAATTTTCCGGTGAATGCTCAACGGAAACAGGTTGAAATTTAGACCAGGAGTAGGCGTGGAGTTGGCCTCCGTAACATTAGCCACTAGACTGACGTCGAAACTGTCCTGCAACGCGGAAATATGAGGATACAAAAATGATCTTGCAGTCATCGGGGAGGCCACAACGAAGCACAATTTTCTCATCATGGACTTCCAACGATCCTAGATTTGCCTTGCATCACCTTCAACCCCAAAGCCGCTGACATTCGCCCCGCTATTGCGGCCAAATCCAAAGCCGCAGCGACCAGAATTGCGAGTAGCGGCTGCCACCACCGGCACCACCACACTCGTGAGTTGCTGCGACGCATTGGGTCTAGGATACCTCTCGCAATTACATAAACAAGAAGCAGAGTAAGTCCGACGGAGAGGTCCCACAAAATCGTGGCATAAGCTATCAAGATCAAGAACTGGAAAATTACTCGGCCAGGACTCCAGAGGCCTGCCAGTGTGGCGCTACTCTCATAGACAAACCACTTTTTTATGGCGTCACTGAATGTATTTGGGAAATGTCGGTACTCAACTAGGGCATCTTTACACTCTATGATGTTGACCCCTGATTCTTTTATCTTTCTTTTCCATATGACATCTTCGCCTGACCGTATCCTGTCATCAAAGAGGCCCGCTTGGTCGAAAACTTGTCTGCTAAAGAGTGAGGCAGGCAGCACCGCTGTCACACTTTCCTGCCCGTAAGACAACGCACACACAACCCTTCCAAAGGGGTGGTCGGAGTGGAAACGGCACGATCCGTAAACTGCCAGCGAACCGCTGTTTTCCTTACATGCCCAAAGCCATCTAAGCCAGTCTGGGTTGGGCACTATTCCAGCGTCAACGAATGCAATCCAAGACTCGGATGCTACTTTAACCCCCGAATTGCGGGCACCACCTGGGAATGCACCGGGTTCAGAGACGGACCGCACAGCAAAAAGGTGGCTGTGGCCTGCCCAAGAGTCAATCGCGTCGGCACTGCCATCCGAAGAGGCTGAAATTACAAACACGACTTCCGCGGGGCAAGGCGAAAGTGCATCAATACCGCTTAATAGCTCGTGCAAAGACCCAATCTCATTGCGGACTGGGATAACAAGTGTGATTGGTAGAGAACTTACCGCTGGGCAAAAGCGGCTTAAATTACTCGAATGATCCATGCCGATTGGTTAGGTAATACTCATCTAAGAATCCAGAATAGCTAATTAGGCTCGCCCGTACTTATCATCGAACCGAACAATGTCGTCTTCACCCAAGTAGTTGCCCGACTGAATCTCAACGAGCTCAATGGTGGCGGCACCCGGGTTTTCTAGGCAATGCCTCACACCGACCGGTATGTAGACCGACTGGTTCTCGCTGACCAGTTTGATCTCATCTCCAATAGTAATTCGTGCGGTTCCTTTCACGACTACCCAGTGCTCCGCCCGGTGGTTATGCACCTGCAAGGATAACCGCGCGCCTGGCTTTACGGAGATGCGCTTGACCTGATACCGCTCGCCACGATCGATCAGGTCATAGGAACCCCACGGTCGGAATACCTCTCGGTGCAGATCTGCCTCAGATCGCCCGCGGGCCTTTAGCTCTTCAACCACCATTTTTACGTCCTGAGCCTTGTCCTTGTGGACAACCAAAACGGCATCGGATGTCTCAACCACCACCAGATCATTGACGCCCACAAGCGAGACCATTCGATAATCAGCATGAACATAGCAATCGGTACTCTGATGTAGTACGACGTCGCCCCGCACCCCGTTGCCGTAATCGTCCTGCGGCTGAACTTGCCAAACGGACGACCAGGCCCCAACGTCACTCCAACCCGCATCCAGTGGCAACAAAACCGCCTTGTCTGTCTTCTCCATGACGGCATAGTCAATCGAGTCCGATGGACTGGCTCCAAACGCATCAGTATCTAGCCGCACAAAGTCCAAATCTCTCTTCGCTGTTGAGATAGCCCTCTGGCAGGCTGCCAGCATCGCAGGATTAAAGCGCCCAAGCTCAGCCAAGAAAACCGAGGCCTTGAACATGAACATACCGCTATTCCAGAAGTAATTCCCCTCCGCAACATACTGCTTGGCGGTGTGTAGGTCTGGCTTCTCAACGAAAGCCTCCACCGTATATAAGCCCACACACGGAGAAGCAAGGCCGTCAACAGCGGACCCAGACGCCTTCACGTAGCCATAACCCGTCTCGGGGGCCGTGGGCACTATGCCAAATGTCACTAAGGCTCCATTATGGGCAGCCAGTTCACCGCCTCGCACGGCAGCCTCAAATGCAGCCACATTTGAAAAAACGTGATCGGAGGGAAGCACAAGCAGCACGGGGTCTTGGTCAGCATCCTGGGCAGCCAAGGCTGCAACCGCGATGGCCGGGGCCGTATTCCGTGCGACAGGTTCTAAAAGGAGGGCTTTGGGGGTAACCCCCATTTGTAAGCATTGATCCGCCACCAAGAATCGATGGTCGTCGTTGGCGACGATGATCGGGCGTAGAGGATCAACCAAACTCGTCAACCTTTGCAGACTCATCTGGAAAAGCGTCTGATCGCCAGTGAGGGCCAAGAACTGCTTGGGCCGAAGCGCCCGCGACAATGGCCATAGACGGGAACCTGACCCACCGGACAGGATTACAGGAACAATTTTTGACATTCTTGAGACCTCTCTGGATTTCAAAGGGCCCATTTCGGAGGATTCACGGGCCGCAGCATTGCTCATGCGGAAGCGGCTCTCAAAGCGCCGTAACCTTACACGCTGCAGACCTACTCTAAAATCGAGCGTAAATAACCGATTTCCTCATGAAGCGGATAATGATGGTTCCCAACGAAAAATCCCTGCCTATCAATATAATCCGCATTGCGTAAGTCTCCAAAAATGGAATAGTCAAACCACTTCAAAACTTCATTTTTGGCGAAATTGCCAGCGACGATAGGTCTTACATCGACACCACTCGTCATGAGCTTTTTTATTACATCACGGCGGTCAAACGGTGCATCTTCTTTCAACACCAGAGAAAAACCGAACCAACTACTAGAACCCGTTTCAAGCTGTGGTTGTAGCCACGGATGATCACGAAAAAGCTGGAGAAAATAATCCGCGTTCTGCCTTCTCGCAGAAATCATGCCTCGTAGCTTCTTCAACTGTTCGATACCCACTGCTCCGCTTAGTTCGAGGGGACGCAAATTGAAACCGGGCAGCACGAAACGAAATGACTCATCAAAGGGATCATTACTTTTGTCGGAACAAACCAAATTCTTGTCAGGCAAGTTGCGCGTCCAACCGTGCGCTCTTATGCAAAGCAAAATATGATAGAGCTCTTCGTCATCCGTGACTACAAGACCCCCTTCCATCGTCGAGATATGATGACTAAAAAATGAACTAAATGTCCCCATCAAGCCATAAGTTCCAGCCTGCTTTCCATTAAAAACGGCGCCCAATGACTCACAATTATCTTCCAATAAAATTATATTACGATCAGATATAATACGTTTTAATTCGTTAAAGTTATTTGGATTCCCAAGGAGATTAACAGCGACAATGGCCTTTGTCTCATCAGTAATTGCTGCGGCTAATGACTGGAGGTCTACGTTTAGGGTGTCACGATCTATGTCAACGAACCTAACTTTCAACCCATGCTGCTGAAGTGGATGATAGGTCGTGCTCCACGAGACTGCGGGCACGATTACTTCATCGCCTGCGCGTAAGCGCCCATTTTGACGGAATTTCATCGCAGAAATCATGGCGAGGTTCGCCGATGAGCCAGAATTCATCATTACCGCGTAACGACTGCCGACCCACTCTGCAAACTGAGTTTCAAAGTCTGCAACCTCCTTTCCCATCGTGAAGTTTCCAGACCGAATAACTCGTTCGAGAGCAGAGTACTCGTCGTCATTCCATGTACTGCTGGCGAGAGGATATTTCATGTCGAGAGTTTCAGTAGTCGTTTGACATAGAATTCGTAGGTCTTAGTTAGCCCGTCCTCAATGGAGTGTTTCGGTGTCCAACCCCATTCTCTAGCCAATTTAGTGTTGCTTAGCTTGCGGGTCATTCCGATTGGCTTGTCGACGCTATGGTGAAAGTTTCCATTGTAACCAATAATTTGCGCGGCAATTTGATAATACTCATTAACAGAATAGTCGAAACCTAACCCGATATTAGTTATGTCCGGCAAGGTATCAAAAGCTTCAATGGCCCTAAATATCGCGCCGACCAAGTCTTCTACATATAAAAATTCTCTTCGTGCTGTACCAGTACCCCAAACTTCAACAGAGGCGTGGTTGGATGTTTTTGCTTCATGAAGCTTTCGGATTATTGCGGGGATCAAGTGAGATCGCACCGGATCAAAATTGTCATATGGCCCATAAAGATTACAGGGAACTAGTGTCTTGTAACTTAAATTACTATTTTCTCTAGTCAGATAATCACACAGTTTCCAGATCATGATTTTTGCTAACGCATACCCCTCATTTGTCGGCTCGAGAGGACCAGTTAACAGGTCTGACTCAGTTAAGGGCTCGTCTCTATCCTTGGGATACATGCAGGTGCTTCCCAAATTAAGCACCCTAGGGATTCCAACTTTTGAAGCAGCCATCACCAAGTTTCTACCGATATCGAGGTTCTCAACGAGAAAGCTTGATGGCTCCAGTAAGTTCGCCTGTATACCACCAACTTTCCCAGCTGCGTGAATAATTAGGTCTGGCTTCGTGTCAAACAAAAAGTCAAAGGTCGACTGATAACTTAGTAGATCAAGCTGCACTCTAGGCGGAGTGAGCCATTCGTAGGTCTTTGCAAATTCATGATTAATGATATTGCGACCGACCATCCCAGATGCGCCAGTCAGAAGTATCTTCATTCGGAACTGACGTGCATATCGTAGCCATGCCTCCGTAGTAGGGCACCTTGTTGGGCACGCTTCAAATCCTGAGCCACCATCTCCTTAACCATCTCATCCAGAGTTATATCCGGGACCCAACCTAACTCTCGTTTCGCCCTAGACGGGTCCCCCAACAGGGTATCTACCTCTGTGGGCCGAAAATAGCGTGGATCTACTCTCACGACGATATCGCCAGCCTTAACGCCAGGGGTATCAGGCCCGTTAACTGACGCTACGCGTGCGACTTCATCAGCTCCCGTGCCTTCAAAAACGAGTTCCAGTCCGAGGCACTCCCCTGCCTTTTTAATAAATTCTCTGACAGAGTACTGCACGCCAGTCGCTATCACATAGTCCCGAGGTTCGCTTTGTTGGAGCATCATCCACTGCATCCGGACGTAGTCCCGGGCATGTCCCCAATCTCGCAGAGCATCCATGTTGCCAACGTACAAACAGTGCTGCAGTCCCTGTGCAATGTTCGCTAAGCCCATTGTGACTTTTCGTGTGACGAAAGTCTCACCACGGCGTGGAGACTCATGGTTAAAGAGAATGCCGTTGCAGGCATAGATTCCGTAGGCCTCACGGTAATTGACGCAAATCCAGTAGGCGTAGAGCTTTGCCACCGCATAGGGACTACGCGGGTAAAAGGGTGTGGTCTCTCTCTGAGGGGTCTCTTGCACCAGGCCATACAATTCACTCGTCGAAGCCTGGTAAAATTTCGTCGTCCTTTCAAGGCCCAAAAACCTTATAGCGTCCAGCAATCGAAGTGCGCCCAACGCATCGACGTTAGCGGTATATTCTGGCGATTCGAATGATACGGCGACATGCGACTGGGCCCCGAGGTTGTACACCTCGTCTGGATGAACCTCACTAATTAGTCGAGTTAGGTTGCTAGAGTCCGACAGATCCCCATAGTGCAGCTTGAATCGCTGACCACTCGTGTGGGGGTCCTGAAAAATATGGTCAATTCTCTGGGTATTGAAGGAAGATGCACGGCGTTTAATGCCATGAACCTCGTAACCCTTTTCCAATAAAAACTCGGCGAGGTAAGACCCATCCTGCCCAGTAATTCCGGTTATCAATGCGCGTTTCATTTGATGATCTTACCTGTAACTATGTTCGTACTTTTCAAACTTTGAGATGGGATCGGCGTTGAGCACGATGAGCCATTAACACCGAAACCCTATGAACTCATGAGCGCCTGTATTTTACCTGTAGTCTACCCCGTCAAGTAGACAGTCCGATGGGGGACATTTCAGCTGGTTTGGGGTTTTACCAGTTTTATTTAACCTCCGATCGATACCGTATGAGTTCTGGCGTGCCGAAACTTTCCCTTCGTTCTCAGATGCCGCTAGAGTTGCTCACTAAGAACATCCTTTGCTCGAATAAACAGGGACTTATAGATGGTCATAGATACGTAGTTGTTGGATCTGCCATCCGCTTGTAAGTCCTTAAACGCCCCGAAATCTGCTCCGGTGACCAATCCTCCTCTAGAAGGTTACAAACGGTGTCTCGTATCGTCGTATCTGTGTCAGCAGCATAAGTTGTAGGCGCATGGCCCGCTTTAGGATAACCGCTTCTGCAGGTGCCGCTCGATACCGACCGACCGCGCCACTGGTGGAGACATCTCGTGAAATGAAAGATGGCACCCGATTGATGGCCCTGGCAATAGCTCTCATACTGTGTCCGCAAGCAAGGCTTCGCGAGGTCGTCTCTTGCTCATCAACAGAAAGCGCACCTAAGAGACGAACAGCCGTCCAAGGCTCCAACCCGCCGTCGTAAGGCAATTAGGAGAACACTGTGGCTGGATGCGTCCAATGTTTGCGACAATAAACCCGTAGCCAGCGCTCCAACATCACAAAATTATCTTGCGGCGGTCATTGAGGCGCAGATACGTGTCACCGCATTCCCCGGATCAAACAGACAAAACAACGCGGTTGCACTGACCCTTGAATGCGCCCCAACTAAGCCAGGGAACGATTACTCCATAGCCGACCGGACTCTATGTATCTGTAAGAAAGAAAAGATAACAGAAACGTTAACATTACAGAGCCAATTAACAAATTCAACCCACCAAAGTAACTGGACAAAAAACTGATAGAAAACATATGTGAGAGATATATTGAATAGCTCATCAAACCAACCATCTGTATAAAAAAATTGTTAAACAATAACTTTATGATGAAATTACTATCTTCCGCAAAAACAATAAAAAACAAAAGGAAAAGACATAGCTTTCCGTTAAACAAAACTACATATGATGGCATCGAGAATGTAATAACGGAAGCAGCAACTATAAAAAGCGCCTTGCTCTGCATACTAATACTCCTAATTTTCCAAGCAGCCAGCCCAGTAGCAAAGTTTATAAGAAAGGCTAACGGAAAATGATAAATTGCAAGGGTCGATTTTATAAAATCACCGAAAATTAGGTTATTGTACCTCGATATAACGTACGAAAATAGGAGTAGAACTACATACGAAAGCAAATACAAGGCAATCAAACGAAATCTACTTTTTGAAAACCAAAAGAGCAGTGGGAAGCAAATGTAGAAGAACGCTTCAACCCCCAGCGACCACTCAACACCTAAAATATTATACGCTCCAATAAAACTCTCGGACTTAGACCAAAAGACAAAAAACGACATTACTTTTAAAAATTCTAGCGGGGTAAGATTTTGTAATATGTGTCCCGCGCCATCCGCTGCAAAATAATTGAACATCAGTGTAATAAACACAAAAAAGTAGTAAGCCGGTGCAATCCTCTTAAATCGCTTAATCAGAAAACCATAATAATTGGCACTGGCCACGAATGACTGAGCGACGCAATATCCGGATATCACGAAGAATATATGAACACCATATAGTCCATATTCAATGAGATTTATAGAAAAATCATTCAAGTAAGCCTTGTATGAAAATAGGTAGTGTATAGAAACGACTCCAAGGATGGAATACCCTCTTAATCCAGTCAGAAAGCGTAGGTAGGTATTATTCATAAGCGTTCGACTCAGAATTAATGGAGCCCGCCTTGTAAAATTAAAGCAGGAATATCGGGCAAATAGAAAATAAAAATGCTTTCGATGGAGATCAATCGTTTATGTTAACACTGGTCGATAGTCGGGAGACAAAATGCTTCAAAGCCTCCCATTCCCTTTAAACTAGAAAAGCTCGCTAAGAAATTACATCCAAAGCCGGTCGATACTTTAATTGAAGATTGGGTGATAGCGGGGAGCCATAATTAATATGTAAGTAAAGCTCCAATTTTTCCAGAGCATAACTGTCATAGGTTTTCGATACTGTCCGGCTTAGCCCGAGCTCCTTCGCCTTCAAACTACTTAGCCCGGAACCAACCGCAGAGTAATGTATTATGAGAGAACCAATATCGATTAAATTATTTGCTGAACCAAAGCCATTAAATCTAGTGCCATCCGAATTACAACCACCCAACAAATCTGAATCCATGTAATAAACGGATTTTTCAAAATGGAGAGCGTAGAAAACCACTGGGTCAAAAAAATCTAGAATTACCTTCGGACAGCCGATACATGGGCGGCCATTAATCATTGTATAAAGTTCAATGACATCTAAGTCGGACACCACCTCAGATTTAATCCCGAAGGCGTATGTCGCTATGGTATCGGGTACGTCGAGAAACTCGATGTTATGGGGGTTGTGGCGGTAGTTTCTTACCCCGCCAACTACATCATAACCTGCTTGAAGGGGAGCCAGTAGCGCAGACCTGACATCGCCCCGAACAACAGTGTCGGAGTCAAGATGTATGATGATCCCAGTATAGGTCTTCAGAACTACTGCCCATATCATTGCCGTGGCAACATGTCCATCAGTCAAATAGGTCCTTGCCAGATATCTCGGCATTTCTATATATATAACCCTCGGGCTATTTACTGGGCGGCAATCATACTGCCCTATAAATACAACAATCTTTCCATCACTGTGCCTCAAATACGATTGAAGAAATACAGGGAGTAATAAATCACCGTTAACCGACTCGGTAAAAACCAATGGATCCGATTGATGTCGGGTGACATCATTTAATGCCCTCGCTACCGTTTTACTCAATCTATGAATTTGAACGACTCGAATAAATCGCACGATCGATCCATACAGATAGTGTCTGATCCGCTTAATTATTCGATAAAAGCAACCCGAATAAACGAAGGGAAAAAACATAATCGCCAACGCCCGCTCTCGCAATGTCAGTGGAGCTGATGTAATAAACTCTAGTAACTTATAGGTACGCCCTGCTATGTTAAAAAGTCTTGTCCCAAAAACTTTTTTGGGCTTATAAAAGGCATAGTTTGCCACTCCGTAGATAACAGCAAGGGAATCAATCTGGCGCCATCTTTTTATTATGAATCGCAAATGTCCGGTTATTACTCGGTTAACATCGTTCTGACTATTTAATTCATGGCGTCGAATTCCCACATCGAACTCGGAGCTGATCCCAATTTTCTTACCCTCACTGCGAGCGATAAGTGACATCCAGGCGTCCCAATCCTCACAGCATTCAAGGTACTTATCAAATAACTCTGGAGAGGGAAACTTACAGAGTTCAGACCTGGCTAAAACCGAACTCGCTGACCCAGGGACGCCATTTGCCCTCCGCAAATCACCAATTCCTAATTCGGTTTTATCCGCTTGCGGACTTTCCCCCACCTCGTAACCCTTAAGATCAATATAACTAAAATTTGAGGCGACTATCTCATAACAATTCTCCTCCAGGAATTTAAGCTGCCTAGTCAGCTTTCCTGGCTTCCATAAATCATCGGAATCGCAAAAGGCAATATAAGAACCCCTCGCAGCGTGAATACCAGCATTTCTTGCAGCCGAAACACCCCTGTGAGGACTTGCAATTACCCTGACCAGCCCTGAGTATTGAGCAATAAGACTATAGCACCTTGCTAACGACTCCTCGCTCGAGGAATCGTCTATTAACAACACCTCAAGGGGTTGGTACCCATTCTCTACTATCGATCGAATAGTCTCTTGGAGAAGGTCAATTCGGTCTCTAAATGGGATTACAACAGATATCATCGGTGACACAGCTCGATAGCCCTTATTATTTTATCTGCGAAATTAACTGGATTGAAATCTGAATCTTCCAAACTTCGTAACAAATTCCTTATTTTTCCCCTCCGTTGCATCACTTCAACCTCGCTCATCTGAAAAATCCCATCCCAGAAGGACTTGTCTGTCAGCTCGGCTCTTTCTGGAAATATAACCACCTCGTCATTAATATAACTCTCTAACTTACCTCCGCCATAATATATGACGATGCAGCCCGCCTGGAGTGCGTTGAATAACTTTTCTGTTATGTATTTATCTGACCTGATTTCATTTTCGATTACTAGTGCAAAGTCGTAGCCCTGCGCTACGTCGTGCTGGTCTGCCGCAAATCCATGCCACATCGACTCGAATATGCTTCCCTCCCACCCAGGACCATATAAATCAAAATGCTCGGAATATTCCGCTTGCAAGAATGTCATCGTGTCGAAACGTAAGTCATACCCATTAGGCCTACATTTGCTTTTCTTATTGCCGAAGAAGGAAACAACTCGCCTTGACCTCTGCTCTTCACAATAACCCCTGTGATGAAAATATTGCGGCCAATGGTACTCTAATGCAGGGACACTAGGATTGTAGAGCAGGCTATTGTCGAGCGTTAAAATTACGTCATATTTTTTCAAATTCTTACGATACGTATCTGGAGAAATACACGGTGGCTCCCAGAGTATTAAAATTAGTCGCTTATTAAATATTTTTTTTAGGATGAATAGCGCCAGATAATTTAGCAAGCTTCCTAACTTGTGAGACAAATTGCCATCTATCGTCAAAATTATGTCGGCACGAATATGGCTGTGATTTACGTATATATCCAGAGGGTTGTATATCTCATGTAGTTTTCGAAGGCATACTTGATAGGGCTCCCGCCCCGAATGCTCGGGATGGTATTCAAAGGGGTCGGCCTTGTCGGGAAAACAAAAAACTAGCTTCATCGGTAGCTTATACTTCTATGTTTTCTATATAAGTTAAACAATTCCGACAAAAAAACCACCAAGCTGTATTTCCATGCGGATTTGAATAAAAATAGGCACTCCCTAATATAGACTTGCCTCCAAGATCGTGGCCCATTCTCTCGGCCCCGACCGAGGAATTTTCTTAGCGCAACTTTTCTTATGGTCTTTAAAACCCTCTCGTTTCTCGCTTGATCTCGCCTTATCATACTTCCCGTTACCTCGCGATAATTTTGAAGGGCCTCGGTTAGATTTGAAACTTTGAATCGCGGGTCTGCGAAGAGCTCTACCCACAATGCGTAATCCTCCATCGGTGAAAATTTCGGGTCGTATTTTATAAGATGCTTGTCGATTATTGCACAGTTAAACATTATGGAACTATGCACAAATATGCAATCAGCCGTAAGTTCGAAGCGGAGTAGTTCTGGAACTGTATTATGCTGAATCATACGTGGGCCATTCGATCCATTCGACGAATTCCCCGACTCATCTATTATTTTTGCTGCTGTACCTATGGCGGCGAGTTGAGGGTGACGTATCAAGTGCTCGACTTGACTTTCAATACGGTATCTATCCATTATGTCATCGCCATCGTGTCTGGCAATGAACTTGGATTGGGCTATGGATATTCCCTTATTTAGGGATTGCGCAAACCCTTGATTTTCTTGCTCTATATACGTAACTCTACTATCATTAACCAGATCTTGGATCATTGAAAATCCATCGTCGGTAGATCCGTCATTGATTAGAATGACTCTTATATTGGAATAACTCTGCTCTAATACGCTTTGGAGACTTTGTCTGATAAATGGCGCCTCGTTGTAAAATGGCAGGATAATGTCAACTTGCTCTTTCAATTACCAACCCCTCTGCGTATAATACATCTATTATTCCACGCCTCAGATATGTCAAAGCTCTTTTCGGACTTTCGACAATCGGATGTTCATGAGCGTTAAAACTCGTATTTATTAGGATTGGAGGGTAACCGACCTTAGCGAGATCCTGAAGAATTCGATACGCCACATGGGTTTCATCGTAAATCACCTGCGGCCTAAAAGTACCATCAACGTGAACAACAGCTGGCGCCTCCCTCTTTGCGCGCTCAGTCGCTCGACAGGTTATTGTCATCGTTCGAAGGCAATCTTCAAAAATATTTCTTTCACCTAGAATGTAGGTATCTTCATGGCCCCCAAGTATTACAGGTGCAAATGGCATGAAATCTGATCGGTTGAGTCTCTCGTTTAAAGTAGCGTTAATGTCATGTTTCCAAGGCGCAGCAAGTATTGAGCGATTACACAGGGCCCTCGGGCCTTGCTCCATCCTCCCATGAAACAAGCCGACGAGAAGCCCCCCCTGTATTGCATCTGATAAGTACCGGTGTGGCCTTTGGCTTGTAATCACCCTGTAAGTCCCCCTGTCTTCCCTTAGCAATCGATCAAAGTCAGCCGAAGTATAGGAACTCCCAAGGTAGGGGCTACTTGAAACCCGCAGGTGTTGCTTCGTATGCCTCTCAAAAATTTCAAGCGCAGCACCTACGGGAAGTCCAGAGTCGCCCATATCGTGATATACATAGAGCCTTCTGCACACACCCGCGCGTGCGATCGCCGAATTTAAGGCGACGTTAGCGAATACTCCACCTGCAACCCCCAAGGCCTTATCATTACCTTCAATTGAAGACTTTATAAGGTCGATCACAGACCGTTCTAGATTTCGCTGCATGTGGAAACTGAATTCCTTTATGTCTTTGCAACGAAATAACAATTCATTGGCGTTGTTTGCAATATCCTCGTGCAACGGCAGCTTGTCGTGTCTACGTACTAATTTAAATCCCTTGTCAAAAAGGTATAGACTGTCCTCTGTAACGTCCTTCCCGTAATAATGAGCAGCAAGGCCGACTAACTTCCCCTCGTGTCTATTTGGTGTAAATCCGCATAGTTTAGTCGCCAGTCCATATATGTATCCGGGAGAAAGGTCTGACGAGTACTCAGACGACCTCGAGTAGTCGCTTCCGGTAGATGTGCCCACGGTAGCACACAGCCCATCACCTTCCCCGTCCAGCGTGACTAGATTTGACCTCTCACCTGTTACACCGATACGGGCACAATACGCATGGGCGGTATGGTGATCGACAAACCTGATCGGTGGAACACAGCCATATCGATTGCTCAGGTACGCTGATATTGTCTCAACTATTCCGACATACATGCCAACTGCCGACGTGTGCTTCTTTTTCCGCGCCTTTATCAAGGCTTTAGTGTATAAATCATCTAGATTTACACGCGAATTTTCGAGTAGGTGGAATGTTGTTTTCTCCCACTCAGGTTTGCCGTTCATACCAACTAACGCAAAACAGTCGACGTCTCTGATATCAATAAAGTTTTTGAATAAATAGTCAAGCGTCTCTACCGGCCAACCCGCGCAACACTTCAGTTCAGAAATCCTCTCCTCCGCTTGAGCGAAGATGAGAGCTCCATCCGAAAGAAAAGCCACACTCGAATCATGACTATAGTTAACAGCGACAATGTTCAATGCAACGTCCTCTTCCTAACCCGACCCGGCAACTACTACCGACACTGGTTTCATGATGTGGATGGATTGTCTGTTTCCTTTGAGGAGCACGCGGGACCCTTCGATGCCGCACTCATCTGGGATGGGTTTGAATCCACAGCTAGGTTTGAGTGCAGAGAGGGGAACGTATTCCTGCTGACGGCTGAGCCCAGTTCCATAAGGAATTACTACTATAAGTATACCAAACAGTTCGATTTCGTTCTTTCTACGATACCGGGACTATCGCACCCTAGATTGCTAGCACCACTAGCCCCCTATCAACCAAGCTTGCTTCATTGTGGCGAACATAGAATAGCAGTCAACGACTCACCAAACTGGCGGCCTGCAGTAAACCCGGAATTCTTTCTTACTTTTATCAACTCCCCAAAGGATCTGAATTCCTTCCATAATTTTAGAAAATCCCTAGAAGGACTTCTGGGAAAATACGGATGCCAGCTCTTCGGAAACCATCTGACGCCAATACCAACTAAAGCACACGTGTTATACAACAGTTTGACAACTGTTGCAGTTGAAAATACTAATGACCAAGGCTACAATTCAGAGAAGCTAATCGACGCACTGCTAGGTGGTGCGATCCCGTTATATTTTGGACCGCAGCTTAAAGTCGAACCGTGGTTAAATAAATACATAATTCGATTTGATAGCGTCGAAGAACTTACATCGATATTAAATGGACTAGAGGAGAAAAAAGAGACACTTGTAGAGCTTCGCAACCAACTCATAACTCTACAACCCTTGATAATAAAATCTTTCAACTTTACCTCGGCGATTACCTCCGAGGTATTGCCCAGAGTAAACTTAAAATCAAAGATTAAATACTATACATTATCTCCGGAATCAAATATATATTAAACATTAATCCTCACTTTCCATTGGCGTGGCGAATAGAGTATCGGAGAAGACTCCAGTAAATATTTTTTCGTGAAATTCCCCGTCACTTCAATTGTTTGACTCGCAAATCGAGAGAGCCCAAAATCCTCAACCCCATAAATACTGCCATGGGCGCTCACAGTATAAACTCCTGGAATAAAACCCTCTGCGTTGAACTCTTGCTCAACCTCATATTGTCTATTCGCCTCGACGAAGGCCAAGTTTTGATATTCAGCGAGACTCTTAATTAATTCAAGCCCATTCGAATCCCGAACAGTGTAACCGACCCTCACTTCATCGTGACATTCTGAAAGTAAAAATCTGATACGGACCCTAAAGATATATTGGCTCTCAGAAACAGGAGACACCTCAAATTCACTTAGTTTAAGACGGCCACCCGAATGATCTGACCCACCTCCAGAGTAAAGAACATGCATATACCTCTCAATACCATCCTCCACCTCGAAGGGTCCAGACAAGATGCCTCGCTCAAGTAAGTATATCGAGTTACAAATCCTCCTTATCTGGTCAAGGTTATGGCTCACGAATATTGTCGAGGTACCCTTCTCTGTGAGAGTCAATATTTTATCCACGCACTTCCTCTGATACTCTAAATCACCCACAGCGAGTATCTCATCCAGTAGCAGAATTTCAAACGGTTGATGCACGACTGTCGCAAATGCTAGCCGAACATACATGCCCGTAGAATATCGCTTAACTGGAACGTCAATGTGATCAGCAATACCGGAAAATTCTACAATCCGATCAAATAATGCCGCAGACTCACGTTTAGTACGGCCAAATATTGCGCAACTGAGAAAGATATTCTCCCTACCCGTGAGCTCCGGATGAAATCCCGTTCCCACCTCTAGAAGCGACAATAGCCTCCCCTCTATGAGAACTTGACCACTGTCGGGAGCGGTAACTCCAGTAAGAACTTTAAGTAATGTCGACTTACCAGCACCGTTTCTACCCAACAGGCCCACCCTATCTCCGTCTCGAAGTGAAAGAGAGACGTTATCTAATACCGTCCGCCTCATCGACCGCTCAGAACGTAGCAAATCTGTGATTACCTTGTAGGAGCGCGCGTGGTTGCTGCCAGAAAAGGACTTACTGACACTTCTCACCTCAAGCCTTTTGTCCATCATAAGTAATCCGCCATCTTTGCAACATATTTACTAGAAATCACTTTATTAATCAATAAAAATAAAAAAAGGTGAGAGACGAATATAAAAAACGCCTCCTCTGTGATATAATTTGTCATAGCAAATAACTGACCCCTAGAAAACTCTATTATTATTGAAATGGGATTCAAAAGGATTATAGTTTGGTATTTTTCAGGTATGTCCGTCAATAGGTAACCGACTGGAGTCGCATAGAAAACCGTCTGGACTAAGAATGGCAGAGCGTAGCGTACGTCACGGAAATAGACATTCGCTACCGCTAGCCCATACCCATGCAACCCGCCGAGGACCGCACAGATAAAACCGCATACAAGGAGAAAAAATGACTCATACAAACCAAGGACATCAGAAAATATGAGAAATGGTAGACTAATAATATACACTAATACGAAATCAAAGAAGGCAACCCCCAATGCGCCCAGAGCGTAATTATATTTTTTAATATTGGTTTTTTGTATCAGGGAAATATTACCAACAAAACAATTTGACATCTCGGATATGGCGCTTTGGTAAGCATTAAATAAAAGGACAGAACAATAAACGATGAACGAATATTTCACCATGCCGTCACGGTCTGCTTGGCCCAATAAGCCACCAAATATAAATGTAAATATTACGGTTGTTATCAGAGGCTTGATAACAACCCATCCGACGCCGATTAAAGTTTGCTTATAACGAACAGAGATGTCTTTTCTGGCGAGAACAAAAAATAAAAGGGGTCTCATAGTTGAAAGATAGGCACTACGAAATGCTGTTTCAAGTGTTCAGCTTTGCGCACATTCTTACCGGCGCCCTTATCGTTATATCTGTCTATAATAATATAGGCCCAGTGGGAGCCGGGACGATTTCACTCTTACTGAGTCTAGCTTCGCTTCCAATACTATTGATTTTGAATCCGTTCTGGCAGACGCTCGCAAAACTTTACAATGATAGCCCATGCTTCCCCTCCACCAACGCTAATGCGTTACAGTTACTAGCCCTAATGACTGTACTGTCAATCATTTTCATTGGTGTATTTTCATATTTTTTTCTGACAGTAAATAATTTCACATCTGAAGAGCCCATATCACACCTTTTATTTTTTTCGATAGCCTACACTGTTTCAACCCAGACCATTGGGGGAACTTTATTTCTCTTAGTAATTTCCCGTCAATATACCGGTTTCACTGCGTTTATTCATCTCCTTTACGTCCTTTCGAACCTCTTTGGGATCTTTTTCCCGCTGGTCACACAGCAGCTCACAAGCGTCCTTTCATATTTGTCGATTGTATCCCTGTTATTTCTTTTTGTTCTTTGCGTCGTCTCTGCGGCCGGGAGAGAGCCGCTTATGCCAAAGCTATTGAACTATAAATTACCTGCCCAATTTATTGTATCTTTGTTATCGTTCTCGTTCATTAATATATCAACGTGGGCATTTATTTCAGGGTATAAACTTTCGCTCTCGGCGGCATTTGACCTCCATACACTCGGCATTGCTACCGTTTACTTCGGCTATCCACTCACGATTGTCAGTCTCATCTTTACAGCCTTGGTACAGAATCGGCAGATCAAAGTATATTCAAGAATCTCATTAAGCCATGGGAATCCTTCATTTGTCTGGAGGATCACCAGAAAGGGGGTAACAAGTTTATCTTTAATACTTTTCTCGTGCGCCTTGACATTGACTTCCTTCAGTCAAACACAGCAATCCAATGAAGCTATATTCCTATTCGCCGCCGGTGTTTTGGCGGGACTATCGAAGGGGTGTGCCGACGTTTTATACGTGGATATAACTCGTAGTCCAAAGTTTCTTATGGTTTCCGTTTTATATCTTACAACGTCACTAGCTGTGTTGATTACACCCCATTTCGGCCACATGAACTTGCTTGCCGTCGTTTCCTTTTGGACGCTGACGTACACCGTGCTCCTTTTTGCCGTCGCTAGATTTGTGCCGATTTCGACACGTTGAGTAGTTTCTCCCGCAACCGAATCTTTATATACAACGATGAGCGACGGTAATTCAATAGGGGGAGTATTATAGCGTAAAGTAATTTTCCCGCCATTGTCGAAGCTTGATTCATACGGAGATATACAAGTGCGTATATAGACTCTCTTGTATTAATACCTGTTCTCTTGTTACCCCGCACTATGACTGGAATGGATCTAGCCAATGGTTGTCGGGAAAGTTTGAACACCGATAATGGCACACGTAACCCGTCAATTTTACGTAGATAGCCGCATCTCACCCTCCACTCTACTCTCTGGCGCCAAAGTGACGCTATCGTACTAGAGTTAAATTCATGCTGACGATAGCGAAGTAGTACTTTTGGAATATTTCGCATTCGTAGCCCAATTAACTGCCCCTCAAACCATAGTTGGAGGTCCTCGGCCGGCGATGCCCATTCAGAGTATCTAAGATTCATTTCAATGAGCATTGATTTTCTAAACATTACGGTTGGGTGTACAAATGGAGAGCCGAAATACAGAAAATCTCTAATATCCGAGTTCGACTCTGGGGGGGCGATTATCCTGTTTCCACCCGGGCCGAAGGCTTCCGCCCAGGTCCCAATCGCAAATACATCTGGCGACCGGGTGAACTCCTCGAGTTGTAATTTCAAACGATCCGCCAGACATACATCATCGGAATCCATGCGTGCGATAAGGTCAAATCTTGCCCGATCGACGAGTTTATTCAACGTAACTGCAATTCCGCTGTTATGTTGTGTAAAGTACGAAATTCGGGGGTCTAATGCCGCATATGCCTCTATGATGTGAAGTGTCCGATCTGTTGACCCGTCATTCGCTATTATGAGCTCCCAGTCTGTTAGACTTTGAGAAATCACACTTTCAATTGCCTCTGAAAGGAAACTTTCGGCATTATAAGCGGGTAAAATTACGGATATCATCTATGGAAATTCAATGTTGCGGCGGAACAGGAAACATCCTTTTTCAAATTAATTTTGCACTATATTTCAACGCCACGTATGGCCGTGATGTAGTTATGGTCCTCCCAGGCAAAAACAATGCATTTGATCTCCATCCGTATATTCGAAAAACCTTAGACGCGATGCGAATGAGATACACACACGATAACTCGTTCAAAAGTCGCTTCTTCCGATGGACCCATGGTTTTGCGAGAGGAATTACTTTAGAGGAGCAATTCGGTCAAATATTTGAATCTTCCACCCCCATTGATAGTGTGACACGGCTTATCGGGTATTGGCAAGACCCGTTTTACTTTGGCGCACACTCGACAAGCCTTTATGCCGCACTACAGCTTATTTCGGAGACTTACTCCTACAAACGGCTTGAATCTTGGTTTTACTCCCAAGACCGGGAAAATTGCGAAATTTATTTTATTCACGTGCGTAGGGGGGACTATCAAAATGCCAGAAACCGAAGCAAACATGGCTTTCTTACCAGGGACTATTACGTCTCAGCGCTAGACCAACTGGCCTCCAGAGCTAAGAGACCTTTTGCTCTAATTGTTTGTTCGGATGACATCGAATATGCGAAATCGATCATTCCAGAGGCGGGCGGCGATGTGCACTACGTTCCCAGTGACTTTCAGGATTTATCGCTGGAGACTATAGTTTTTTTATCTAATATCTGCAATGGAGGAGTTCTGTCCAACAGTACCTTCAGCTGGTGGATAGCGAATTTGATAGATATCCGGAACCCAAATCATTCTTCTCTTAATTTTTTCCCCGAATTTTGGTACGGGGTCGAAAATCTTCACCACGTTACCCCTGCTAAAACTTCAGTGTGGACGCCCGTGAAGTTGGATTTCCGTATCCTTCAATAGCTCAAACTCGTAAGCGTCAATTACCATATCTCTCAAGGATCGTTCCGACCTCCAGCCTAGTATTCTATTTGCACGAGAAGGATTTGCAACCAAGATTGCGGGATCTCCGAGTCTTCGATTTCGCGTTATTCGGTTGATCTTCTTTTCGACAACGAGCTCACATTCATCTAATACTTCGTTTACCGTATATCCATGACCCGTTCCAATATTGAAAATCTCCAGCGGAGCCTGCGCTACGCCACCAATTGACCAGTTCAATGCATACAGATGCGCCTTACACAAATCGGTAACATGTATATAATCACGAACACACGTTCCATCTCTTGTTTCATAGTCATTTCCAAATATGTAGAACGGCTCACCAGTGATAGCGGCGCGGATGGCCAGCGGTATTAGGTGGGTTTCGGGATTGTGCCTTTCGCCGATGAGGCCAGTTCTATGATGTTGTGCACCAGCTACATTAAAATATCTTAAGGAACAGACTTTTATTGCCTCCTCTTTTGCGAAGGACTCGAGAATCCTTTCCGAGTACAACTTTGATTCTGCATAAACATTAGCCGGCTGAGGTATGAATTCTTCTGTGATTGGTAGGGGATAGTTATCGCCGTATATAGAGCAAGTAGATGAGAAGATAATGTGCTTTGGGGGGCTGGGCATAGATCGGATACCGTTTAGTAGTCCGAATAGGCTATTAAGGTTGTTCTCTAGATACCTGTAGGGCACCGACATCGATTCCCCAACATACGCAAAAGCTGCGAAGTTAATGACCGCGTCTATGCGTTCGTTACACAGTAGCTCTTTGACCATATCGTCTCGACGTAGATCACACCTTTTATATGAGAGTCCAGAATCAAATTTGTAGCATCCTCGGCTATTGTTGTCTAGAGAGATCACCTCATGGCCTTCGTCGAGTAGTGTCCCTATCATCGCCGAGCCAATATAGCCCTCACCACCGGTTACCAGTACATTCATATGCTTTTAGCTGTAGATAATTGAGAGTCTTTTGGGCATACTTTTGCGTAAAATATGACTATGGATATCCAAGCGGCAACCAGATGGCCCTCAGCAAAGTCCCAAATTACACTATTAAATAGCCCATTTGTGGCTATAATGAGAGTAACAGCAAGCAACTGTGGGTTTTCTTTTACATTGGCTCGCGCAACCCGGACTAGAAGACCTACCAACAATATCAGGACAAGTCCGGCCGTTATGCCACCTTGTGTAAAAATCAAGATCAATTCTGAATGTGGCTGGGCTCTGCTTTCGCTCAGCCACTGTGGCTTGTCTGGAAGCTTGGAGTACGCCTCCGCGTATGCTCCTAACCCGCTTCCAACAGTCGGGTTCTCGCGGAGCATTAAAAGTCCGCTTCTCCAAAAATCGAGACGAACTCCGTTGTCAACAAGTTGAGCGCCAGATGCGTAACCGCCTATTCCATGGACTAGAGTTTGAGTGCGTGAAAGGAAGTGAGGGCTGCTCATGCAAAGTGTCACTAATACTAGCGCTACAACTAGGGCGTGCAAAAAAGATTTCTTTGACGTTCTAAAAATTAATATTATCCCAATCCAGAAAAGGCCACTAAGTAGTGCGAGCAGATAACCTGTTCTTCCCTGTAACTGGAAAACCGGAGCGAGGTAAATTATTGTTAAAACAGCCCAGTAGATTCTTGTAGCGCCCACCTTCCTCCACATAAAACCCAGAGATAAATTTGCCGCAATCACTAAAAATGCTCCTTGGGTAATGTGATTGCGCCCAAATGTTGGATTTTCTGGTCCACCGATAAATAACCAGCCAGGCCCTACGTACCAACCTGTCGATACTCCAGCCGACTGCGGAGGACCAAGAAGAAGTTCTAGTATGCCGTAGGCAGAGAAAACAGACATCACTGCAACGATTCCGCAGCCTGCTAGGTATCCGTAAATCAGACCATCCGGACGTTTTCGAAGGTTGTACAAGACAATCAACATTAACGCTGGATACAGTAGCTTCCGGTATTTAGACCACGCCTCTAGCATTTCGGCCTTTGGGGCAATCGACCACAGAATCGAAAGTGTCAGCCAGCCGAATAATAAAAAACAAAGGATAATAAGCGGCTGCTTGAACACCCTTTTCAAACTTTCAAGCGATAATCCCGGTAGACCAATCGCAATTGCGAGGGCTGACATCAACAAACTCAGCGCTGTACTAAATGGGATGAAAAACAGCATGAGACACCAGCACCAATATGCAACTTTGTTTGCTTTTAGTCGGAGACCCCCGACGATTGGAAATAAGTCCCTCTGAGCGACAGGTTTCGGACTAGAGGCGAATTGAGTCATAGCGAAATGACCTGATCTACATGAAGGAGCCTCTCAGGTGAGTGGCTAACAATGATTGTGGTTCGGCCTTCCATCAGCGTCTGTAATCCCTGCATCACGGCTTTCTCGCTCTCCCGATCCAACGCGCTCGTGGGCTCATCCAGCAATAAAATAGGACTGTTTTTCAGAAAGGCTCTGGCGATTGACAGTCTCTGCTTCTGGCCTCCCGAGAGCGTGTCACCGAGCGTACCTAGTCGGGTGTCCAAGCCGAAAGGGAGTTTCCAGACAAAATCTTCGGCATTGGCCAGAGCAAGCGCTCGATCAAGGTCTGCCTGGCATGCGGTCGGGTTCGCCAACTGGAGGTTTTCGCGCACGGTCAAGTCGAAAAGCACAGAGGATTGTCCCACAAGGGAAATCTGGCGTCTCAGGTCTCTAAGATCAACTTGGATGATATCCAGACCGTCAATCAAAATTCGGCCGCTCGTAGGACGGTCAAAACCGCAAAGCAAATAAATTAAAGTGGATTTGCCCGCCCCGGATCCGCCGATGAGGACCGTAGAGCTCCCCCCCGCTAAGACCGCAGAAAAATTTTTGAGCGCGTCGACCTCTGCGTTTACGTACCGGAAGCCAACTCTATCAAATCGAACCTCAGGTGGGTATCTTGAATAGACAAATTGATTTGTAGAACCTGCCAAATCCTTCGCTTTCTGCACAATTGGCGTTGCTGGTCGTGCCACCTCCCCCGCCTCGTCTAATAATGCAAAAATACTTTTTGCTGCGACCAACCCCCGCTGTAAAACTGCATTGACGTTAGTGAGGCGGCGCACAGGTTCGAAAACCATGCTCATGCCAGTGATGAAGGCCACAAACTCTCCCGGTGTTAACAAATCGGCGTTGCTCAAATTTGAGGCCACGAAGATGACCGCGGCCACCGAACAGGCCGCGAGAACCTGCACAAGTGGGACATTGAGAGCCTGAACCCGAATGACCCGCATCTGTTCTTTTCGCAACGCCTGATTCGACTCATGGAAGCGCTGACCCTGCTCTTGATGGGCACCAAAAATTTTAATTTCACGCAACCCACTCAGCCCCTCTTGAACCAACCCGGTCACACGTCCCATCCATGTCTGGACGTTCTCACTGGACTTCCTGATGCGGCGGTTGATCAGTCGGATCGCCAAGGCTAGCGCTGGGGCTATTAGGACGACCAGCAGAGTTAGTTGCCAAGCGGTGTAGAAAAGAAAGGCGAGCAACCCAATAAGGACCAAGCTGTCTCTTAGTATGGTCACCCAAGCTGAGGAAACCGCCTCTCCCACCAGACTGGTATCGTATGTAACTCTCGAGAGCATTCGGCCGCCCTCCTCCCTCTGGTGTCGAGGTAACGGTAGGTCCAATTGATGCGCAAAGACCAGGGCTCGGAGATCAGCAATCGTCTTCTGGGCTACCGCCTGACTCGCCACGCTAGAAACATAGTCAGCAATTCCCTTCAGAACAAAGGCGAGCACAATAAAAAGCGGAATTTGCCACATGCTGGCCGCGTTCTTCTGAATCAAACTCTTATCAATCAAAGGTTGCATCAGCGCGGGTAGCACTGGTTCAAGTGCTGCGCTACAAATCATACCCACGACCGCGACGACCATAATCCGCCAATAGGGACGAGCGTGTCCCAACAGGCGCAGATAGATCTTGAAATCGTCTCTCAACTACTCTCTCCGAAGAAGCCGATCAACAACCCAACTGCTTATACCAGACGGCACAAAACTGTTCTCGACTCTCTCTTTCGAAAAGACCCTTCTCATCCAACCTATCAGAGATTCTCGAGGGGATCGCTCAGAAAAATAGGTGTCGAAAAAATGATCGAGAACACCCGTCTTGGCTGCCTTAAAGTGGCCATATCGCCAACTCAATTCGTCAAGAGCGTTTCCGAGCGGCTCCCCCAACCGGAAATGCCGATATAAGACGGAAAAAAAACCGGCTCGATCCGCTCCCGACTTGCAATGAACAAGCGCGGGTAATTCGATTGTTTTGATTGCTTGAACAACATCTTCAAACGCAGCCTGATCAATAAGTCCCCTGGAAAAAACCTGCAGATTGACCAAGTTCAAACCCAGGCTCTGGCACGTTTCCCTCTCAAGTCGATACCAGCCAAGTTGATCATTCTCACCGCGGAGATTCACGACCGTCCGAAGTCCCAGGCGGCGAGCGCCTCTAGACAGAGTCCAGGGAGAAGGTTGATTACAGCGATAGAGACCACCCGGTAGGCGCCACCGGTTGCTGTAGAGAAGTCGCAAGACTCCATGGTCAATCAACATCAAACTCAACCAATCAGCCCATCGATCCCACGCCGTCTGCTGCCCCTGGCGCCAGCGCTGGGTAACCAGTTGTTCACCAGCCATTCGATAGCGAATGTAAGTACCCTTGGCGTTGTACCAGGCCAGTTGGGCACCGCGAGTGCCATCCAAAA
>JACCDX011449629.1_pt1 | contig 29079 bp, 24 predicted proteins | sample 7449681 | NCBI WGS metagenome assembly JACCDX01 (sample SAMN15323450, study PRJNA562643) | freshwater metagenome | isolation source: river surface water | place: USA:Blue River Watershed | collected 2017-08-18
AGCTGGCGCCGTCGTGGCTGTTGATGAGGATGATCTCGTTGGCCTCGGGCTTGGTCTGCACCTGGCCTGCGTGACGCATGCGGATCATGTGCTTGGTGAACTCGGTCTTGCCTTCGATGCGGCTGCAGCCTTGCGCGACCATGAAGGGCTCGAAGCCCTCCTTGCGCAGGCCGCGCAGCACGTCGATGGTGGGGATGTAGGAGTAGCGCTCGGGCCGGCTGGCGTGCTTGCCCTGCGCAAAGATGGACGGCGCCGCTGCGCGCATCTGGTCTTCGCTCAGCGGGGCGTCGCTGCGGATGACGCTGATAGAGCGGCCGCCGAAGCGGGTGGCGAGGGTGGGATGTGTCGAGTACATGATGGATTCCTTCGATCGTTGAGAGCGTTCGAAGGCGGGCGAGAAGCTGAACGCCCTGCCCGCCTGGACAGGCCTGGGTTCAGGCGTTGGCATGCGCCGGGTGGCGTGCCGTGTTCGGCTGGCCACGGCCATCGGTACCGCGACGCGCCTCGGCCTCGGCCCGGCTGTCCAGGTAGTCGATCTCTTCGACCGTGAAGTCCATGCCGTAGACGGTCTCGCCGTCCTTCTCGAAGTTGTTGTTCTTCGCGCGGCCGACGATGTTCACGTGCGAACCCCGGCCCAGGTAAGCGGCGGCGTTCTCGGCCTGGGCGCCCCACAGCGTCCACTGGATGGCAGTCGCCTGCTGCTCGCGGTTGTCGCCGGAGCCGCGTACCGAATTGCTGATCGCCGTCAGAACGCCCTTGGTGAGGCGCCCTTCCCGGCCCTCGACGAACTCGATGCGCACCGGCCCTGCCAGATGTGCGTTGCGCTGTATGACTTGAACGTTGGCCATGACCCAATCTCCTTCACAAGACAGACCAGCCGGGCCCCGTTCTGAAAGCCCTGACAACTGATCCTCTCGCTTGGACTCCTCGCACCCGCCCACGGGCGGGCGGGGGGTGGGCATGGCCCCTTCCGGCGGGAAGGGGTTGGGGATGGATGTTGGGTTTCACGCAGCCGAAGCAGTGCGCCGGTTTCCCGGCCCACCGCTTGAAGATCCCCCCACAAGTCCCCCTCACCCCAGTGCGGGGGTTGTGGGGGGAGCGCGCTGGGACGACCCGCGCACAGGCTGCCCTACCTGGCGTCGAAGTGCCGCAGCCGATGTGCCAGCTCACCTGGCGCAGCGGGTGCAACGAAGACGCCGCAAACACCCTGAGCAGCGGCGCCTCTGCGGCCTGCGTGACACCAAGCGCAGCGACTGGCGCGACGGTCGAGCCGCTGCGATCACCTCAGCGCGGCCCGGCCACGGGCATGGCGGGTGCGAGGTGTGGCGATCTGGCCGTACAAGCGCGAAGCGCAACCGATCAAGACCGGCCAGTTCGCCAAGCGGGCCCGTTCACGCGCAGCGTGAAGGAAGCAGGCCCGCAATCTCCTCGCACGGGGAGGGCCGCGCCTCGATGGCCAGGCGTGTGCTGCACGCCACGACCGTCGCGCAGCGGCGCACGAGGGGGGTTACCCCGGCGGCCTAGGCGGAACGCCTGGAAGAGCCGCTAAGCCGCCGCGCGCGTCAACGCCGGCTGCAAGGCAGCCCGCAACTGTTCGACGACGGCGGCCAAAGGCTGCGGCGCAAGCTCGTTCTTCCTGACGAACGCCAGCCACAACGCTTGCCGCGACGCATCGCGCGAAAACTCGTCCGTGAGACCGACCGGCAACTCGGCGGGCACAGCCATGCCGCGACGCTCGAAGGTGGCCTTGATCGCCTGCGCCAGCACGGTCACGTCGAAGGTTTCGCGCTCCAGCAGCACCGACAGGTCGAAGTAGTCCTTCACACGGCTGTTAGTCATGCCCAGCAGCGCGATCGCGTGGAGTTTTTCCGCGACGACGGTATAGGTTGGATAGACCCGAAGCCGAGGTGCAGGCAGGTCATCCAGCAACACGGGATAGACCGAATCCACCGGACCGGGCGTGACGGCGTCGCCGAAACCAACGTCGATCTGTGTCTTGCAGCGCGCCCTGGCCAGTTCTCCGGCGATGACCACGCGGACACCGCCGTAACCGGCCTCCTTGCGGATCTCCTCGACAGAAACGGACGTCGGATCAAACACCATGCCATCGTCCACGGCGATGCCGGCGATGTCGCGGAAGGCCTGCGCTACAGACGCCAGGTCGCTCGCACCGAAGCCCAGCAGGTCGGCGTCGCGCGTGGCCCGATGCGGCATGTCGTACCAGAGGGTGAACAACAGCGCCCCCTTCAGCAGAAACCGATCCGCATGTGATGACTGCGCCAGTCGGTAGAGCATGCGCTCCAGCGCGAAACGAACGAGCACCTGGTTGAAGTCGGCCCCCTGCGCCTTGGCGACGTTGAGCAGGCGGGCGCGAACGGAGGCAGCGAGGTGCGCGCTCATCCCACCGCCTCCAGATAGGGCCGCATCACGTTGGCAACACGGCAGACCGTCGCATAGCGCCACAGCTCATCCGCCGAGGCCTTGCGCTGTATCCGCGCATCCTTCAGCGCCTCCAGCGCCACGTCCAGCCCGATCTTGTTGCGATGCTTGAAGCAGTCGGCCACGGTCTTGGCGACGCCATACACCCGCAGCGCCACGCCATCACGCTCGACCGTCTCAACGCCCTCGGCGTAGACATGACCGCTCATCTGCACCATCCGCAGGGGCGGATAGTCGATGCGTGGCACATGGCTGCCGCGCGGCATCGCTATCCAGATCTGACGCGGCAGCTGCGTCGTCAGTTCATGGAACTGCAGCGCCGTCAGCAGGCAGAACACAGCCTGCGGGACTTTAGTCGCAATGGTCGCCAGGCCTTCATGCTCCGATGCTGGATGGCCTGGCAGGCGGTAGAGGCCTCGTCCCACCTTGTCCAGCAGGCCGGCAGCGGTCATGCGCGTCAGCACGATCCTGGGCGCCTCGATGGCGTCCAGGTCGGCGGCGCGCAACAGCCCCTTCTGGCCGGCAAGGTCGAGGACGCGCTGGGTGTGACTGGCGGTCATGCGGCGAGTATGTTCCGCAATGTCGTCGAAATCAACTTTCTGACGAAATAAAGGAACGCGATGCAATCTATCGCCTTGACCTGCGCCGCAGCAACTCTGCGACCGTCGCGACAGCAAGCGCAGCGACTGGCGCGACGGTCGAGCCGCTACGATCACCTCAGCGCGGCCCGGCCACGGGCATGGCGGGTGCGAGGTGTGGCAATCTGGCCGGAAAAGCGCGAAGCGCAGACCATCAGCACCGGCCAGTTCGCCAAGCGGGCCCGTTCACGCGCAGCGGGAAGGAAGCAGCCACGCGGTCGCCTCGCACGGGAGGGCCGAGCGCCTGGGACACGCGTGCGCAGCACGCCAGGCGTCAGCGACGAGGGCCTGAGGCCTGAGGGTCAAGCCTTGCTCCGGACCAGTCCGTGTGCGGAGACCAACCAGGCTTCCCATCGGGCGATGCCCATGCCCATGCGCTATCGTGCGTCGGCCATGTGCAACCTCTATCACGTCAGCCCCAAGGATGACTTCAAGGTGTACGTCGCGAAGCACGCGGCGCGCTGGGTCGTCCCTGCCTACGCCACGCGTACCGTGGGGCCGAATCAAGATGGCGTCTTCTTCGTCGCCGCTGAAGGCGCCTTCATCGGGCATGTGGGGCAGTGGGGAATGATCCGGCCCGGTCAGCCCGAACGCATTGACTACCTTCCCAGCAAGGTCCCCGGCAAGCGCGGGCGGCCGCGCAGCACGAACAACGCCCGCATCGAAGGCATCGAGAAGAAGGTGACGTTCAAAGCGGCCTGGGCAGCGGGCCGACGCTGCCTGGTACCGGCGGCCTGGTACCAGGAGCCCAACTGGGAAACCGGCAAGAACATCTGGTGGCAGCTCAAGCGCGCTGACGGCGCGCCATGGATGCTGGCCGGGCTGTGGTCCGAGTGGACGGATCCGAAGACCGGCGAGCTGGTGCCCAACTTCACGCTGATCACCACCAATTGCGACAGCCATCCGCTGCTGAATCGTCTGCACAAGCCCGCCCCCGAACTCCCGCCTGACGCGCAGGACAAGCGCTCGCTGATCCACGTCGATCCCAGCGATTGGGAGACCTGGCTTCACGGTCGACATGAAGACGTGCTGCCCTTGATCAAGCCGCCAGCGGTGGAGTCCTTCGACTTGTCAGACGCCGTCAGGACCGACGCGGCACTGGCGGCGCTGAGTCGCTGACCAGGCGACACCACCGCCGCTCGTAGTAGGTCTCAGCCGAAACAAGGTCCAAGCGCCCAACAGCTAACGGCGATAGTCGAAGCGCTGCGCCAGCTGCCGTTGCCCTGCCTGGTGTCAGCCCAGCAGTTGCAGCAAGGCCTTGGCCACACCTTCGGAGCTGGAGGGGTTCTGGCCGGTCACCAGCGTGCCATCCACCACGACGTGGGGATGCCAGTCCGGCCCCTTCTCGTACAGGCCGCCCTGGGCCTTGAACTCGTCTTCGATCAGGAAGGGCACGACCTGTGTCAACTGAACGGCAGCTTCCTCGCCGTTGGTGAAGCCGGTCACGCGGCGACCCTTGACCAGAGGTTCGCCGTTGGCGGCCTTCACATGGCGCAGTGCGCCCGGGGCGTGGCAGACAAAGCCCACCGGCTTACCGGCCCGCTCGAAGGTCTGGATCAGACCGATCGAGGTGGCCGACTCGGCCAAGTCCCACAGCGGGCCGTGGCCGCCGGGGTAGAAGACGGTGTCGAAGTCGGCCGGGTTCACCGTGTCCAGCTTCACGGTGTGCGCCAGCGCCTGCTGGGCAGCGGGGTCGGCCTTGAAGCGGTGCGTCAGCTCGGTCTGGAACTCGGCCAGGTCGCTCTTCGGGTCCAGCGGCGGCTGGCCACCGGCCGGCGAAGCCAGCACGATGTGCGCGCCCGCGTCCTTGAACACGTAGTACGGCGCAGCAAACTCTTCCAGCCAGAAGCCGGTCTTCAGGCCGGTGTCGCCCAGTTGGTCGTGTGAGGTCAGCACCATCAGGATCTTCTTGCTCATGTCATCACTCCTTGCGTATCAGCAAATGGGGGTTGGGATAGAACTGGGGGACGCTGCATCGGCTCAGGCCGTGCCCAGGGCACGCTGCGCCGCCGCCAGCTTGTCGTCGTAAGGGGCGCGTAGGCGCAGCCCGGACGCGCCGTCTTCGCTCTGCAGCACTACCGCCTTGGCATGGCTGAAGCGGCGGAAACCGTGGATGCCGTGGTAGGCCCCAATGCCGGAGGCGCCTACGCCCCCGAAGGGCAGGGTCTCGATGGCCGAGTGGCTCATCACGTCATTGATCACCAGGGCGCCCGACGTGGTCTGTTCGGCAAAGGCCTGCTGACGCGCGGTCTCGTTGCCGAAGTAGTACGCCGCCAGTGGCCGCGGGTGGGCGTTGATGTAGGCCACCGGCTCGGCGCGGTCGGTCCAACTGCGCACCGGCAACAGCGGACCGAAGATCTCCTCTTGCATGATCTGCATGTCATCGGTGGCGCCCAGCACCAGGTGCGGCGCGATCTTGCGGGTGGCCGCATCGGCCGCAGGCTCGCCCGCTGGGGCCAGGCTGATGACCTGGGCGCCCTTGGCGGCGGCATCGGCCAGCAGGCCCATCAGGCGGCCGTAGTGGCGGTCGTTGACGATGCTGGTGTAGTCGGGGTTGGCCTGCAGCGTGGGGAAGGCCTCGGTCATGAACTGGCGCGCGGCGCGGACCAGCGCGTCCAGTTGGTTGGCGGGCACGAGCATGTAGTCGGGCGCCAGGCAGATCTGGCCCGCGTTGAAGGTCTTGATGGTCAGCGTACGGGCCATCGCCAGCGCGATGTCGGCGTCGCTGTCCACCACCACGGGTGACTTGCCGCCCAGCTCCAGCGTGACCGGCACCAGGTGTTCGGCGGCGGCACGCATCACGTGCTTGCCCACCGCCGTGCTGCCGGTGAAGACCAGGTGGTCAAACGGCAGGCCGCTGAAGGCGGCGCCCACCTCGGCATCGCCCAGCACCACGCCCAGTTCCATCGGGTCGAAGTAGCGGCCCACCAGTTCGGCCAGCAGCTCGGAGGTGCGCGGCGTCAGCTCGGAGGGCTTGATCAGCGCGGTGTTGCCTGCGGCGAACACGCCGGCCAGCGGGCCGAACGCCAGGTTGAGCGGGAAGTTCCAGGGGCTGATGATGCCCACCACGCCCAGCGGCTGCGGCTGAATCCAGCCCTGCATGCCCGGGGCCGGCACGGCCACGGCTTCAGGCTGCATCCACTGGGGCAGCTGTTCGGCGGCGTAACCCAGCATCTTCACCGAGGTCATCACGTCCGCGGCCAGCGACTGGTAGGTGGCCCGGTGGCCGAAGTCGGCACTGATGGCCTGCGCCAGGGCCTGGTGGTGGCTGCGGACCAGGTTGGCCGCACGGGCCAGGCGGTCCTGGCGCAAGGCGGCTGGCGCCGGGCCTTTGTGCAGATGGGCCGTCTTCATGGCCTGGAGGATGGCCTGCAGGTCCTGGAAGCTCGGGTGTTTGATCATGGTGGCAGCCTTTCGTGTCGTCGTCTTCATGCAGTGAGGGCACTGTAGGAAGACCGATGTCCGGGCGCCAACGAAGAGATTTGCCCAGGGGCATAAATATTTTTATGATGACAGGTTCATGTCCCTGTCCCGCCTGCGCACCTTCGTCGAGGTCTACCGCCAGAAGTCCATCTCCGCCGCGGCGCGCAGCCTGAACCTGACGCAGCCGGCGGTGTCGCAGCATGTGGCGGGACTGGAAGCGGCCATCGGCCGCCGCCTGTTCGTGCGCGAGAGCCAGGGCGTAAGCCCCACGGCCGCGGCCGACGAACTGGCCGCCGACATCGGCGACAGGCTGGACGTGGTGGAAGCGGCCCTTTCGTCGGCCCGCGCCCGCTCGGTTGAAGTGGCCGGCGCCCTCCAGGTGGCGGGCCACGCGGACTTCCTGTCTGAAGTCGTGGCCCCCAAGCTGATCCCACTGCTGGAGGTGGGTGTGCGGGTGCGCCTGCAGTCGGGTGACCGCGAAGTGATCCAGCAGATGCTGATCGATGGTGATTGCGACCTCGGCATTTCAGCCTTTGCCACCACCGATGCACGCCTTCGCAGCGAACTCATCCGGCGCGAGCGCGTGCTGGCCGTGGCGGCGCCCGGCGTTGTGCAGCGCCTGAACACCGCCGAGGATCTCAAGGCTGCCCTGTTGGCTGAACCCCTGCTGGCTTACAGCCTGGACTTGCCCTTGATCGATCACTGGCTGGACAAGAACCACCTCGGGCCCCAACCCCTCGTGCCCGCGCTGATTGGCCCGGACCTGCGCGCGCTGCGCAGCCTGCTGAGCGCCGGCTTCGGCTGGACCGCCCTGCCCGAGTACCTGTGCCACGAGGAGATTCAGCGCGGCGAACTGGCGGAAATCCCCGCACCCGTGGCCTCCACGCAGATCGGCTACTACCTGGCCTGGACGCCGATCGCCCTGCGCCAGCCACGCGTGGCCCATGCGCGGCAGACCTTGCTGTGGCACCTGGGCGAGCGCTGAGCGCGCCGCTCTGGCCACACAGGGTCGCAGACGGCGCGTTCAGCACAACCAGCACCGTTTTCCCTGTCGACAGGAAGGGGTGAGCGCCATGGCACCTCCGGTAGGCCAGCGCACGTCGAAGATCATGTCCCGCGGCGCCTAAGCTTCCAGTCCCTGGTCGCCTGATTCAACTCCTTGCCGCTCAGTACCACCGAAGAGGTGCGGGCCAGGCGCTCGACGACCAGGTCGATGAAGGCCCTCTCCCGGCGAGGCTGGGCGGTAGGGTTGCCGTCGTAGGCGCGCACGCCGATGTGGTCGGTCATGTGCGGCAGCAGCAGCGCAACCAAGCGACCGGCCCGGATGCGGCTGACGGCAGAGAGCTTAGCCACTTGACCGGTCACCTCGCCGGCCAGCACCGCCATCAACTCCCGCTCGGTGTCGTTGGTGCACAGCTCGGGTGCGACATGCCGGTGGACCACCTCAGTCAGAGGGTCAAGCCTTGTTCCGCATGAGTTCATGTGTGCAGACCAACCAGCGTCTGCAGTGGGATGGACGCCCCACCGTAGACGGCATCGAAGTCGAGCTCTTGTATCGGCCACGAAATCGGCAAATGCGGCGCAGACGTTCGGTTTTGACGCTCATCAAGGATGGTGCCGAAACGGTTCAATAGGATTTGAGTTCCACAAACTTGGATTGGCTTCCGCTCAGTGGCTTGTAGCCATGTGGGCGCGCCAATCGGCCAGCGCGCAGCCTGTCCACCAATGGCCGCTGTTCCTTCGCGAGCGGCCTGGCGAATGCAAAAGATGACTGACTGATCTGAGAATGACAATGTTGCTGAAACTGCAGGAGCCGCCGCAGGCACCCCACAGGGGCTTCGCGCTGTTCGCGCTGGGTTTTCGGCCCTTCTACCTGCTGGCCAGCGTGTTCGCGGCGCTGTCGGTGCCGCTGTGGGCGCTGCAGTTCTCCGGACTGCTCGCGCGCCCCTATCTGGCCGGGCCGATCTGGCATGCCCACGAGATGTTGTTCGGCTTCACCCTGGCCGTCATCGTCGGATTCTTGTTCACGGCCGGCCGCAACTGGACAGACCGAGCCACGCCCACGGGTTGGACGCTCGCCGCGCTGGCCCTGCTGTGGGTGGCGGCACGCGTGCTCGTGCTGACGCCCTATGCGCTGGCTGCGGCCCTCGCCAACGTCGCCTTCCCGCTGGCGGCCGCCGTCGGGCTGGCGCTGCCCTTCCTGAAGGCCGGGAATCGACGCAACTACTTCTTCATCGCCCTGCTGGCGCTGCTGGCCCTGGCCGCGGGCTGCGTGCATCTGGCGCAGTTCGGCATCGTCGTGGTGCCGGCCTGGCTGGGCATCCAGCTGGGGCTGGACGTCGTGCTCTTCATCCTGGCCGTCATGGGTGGACGGGTTATCCCCATGTTCACGAACAACGGCGTGCCGGGCGCCGGCGCCACGCGCGAGCCGCGCGTCGAGAAGGCGGCACTCGGCGGCGTGCTGGCGCTGCTCGCGGCCGACGCGATCGGTCTGCAGGGCCTGCCGCTGGCCGTGCTGGCCGCAGCCGTGGGCCTGGCGCACGCCTGGCGCTGGGCGCTGTGGCGGCCCTGGCGCACGCGCCGCGTGCCGCTGGTGTGGGTGCTGCACCTGGCCTACGCCTGGTTGCCCGTGCATCTGTTGCTCCGAGCGCTGGCCGAGGCTGGCTGGCTGATGCCGTCGCTCGCCACGCATGCGCTGACCGTGGGCGCTGTCGGCGGGCTGGTGATTGGCATGATGACCCGCACCGCACGCGGCCACACAGGCCGGCCCCTGAAGGCCGACCGCTGGGAGGTGGCCTGCTACGGGTTGGTCGCCGCTGCAGCCGGCGTGCGCGTCCTGCTGCCGCTGTTCGCACCAGGCCAGATCGTCCATGCGGCGCTGGCCTCAGCGCTGCTGTGGTCGGCCGGGTTCGGCCTGTACGCGGTGCGCTACTGGCCAGTACTGTCCCGCCCCCGCCTCGACGGCCGCCCGGGCTGACCGGCAAAGACAGCCGTGATCGACGCCTTGCTCGCCACGCTCTGCCAGGCTCGCATGCGGGCATTGCTGCTGGAGCAGGGTCGAGACCACGGGGTCTACATGATCCAGCCGGTGTCGCCGTGCCTGCCGGCCTCGCGCGCGGTGCCGGACGCCGCGCCTACCCCGCCATGAGCAAGAAGTTTCCGGTCAAGCCGGCGCAGCCCGGGCGCATCTGCTGGGGCTGCGACCGCTACTGCCCGGCCGACGCGCTGCAATGCGGCAACGGCTCGGTGGCCACACCCCACCCCAGCGAACTGTTCGGCGACGACTGGTTGGACTGGGGGCTGGATGCCAAGCAGGCCGCCGCAACGCCGCCCGTTCAGGCGGGAACAGAAGCGGAGTAATTCACCGCGAAGCTTGCGCGACGTCAAAGTTGAACATCGCGCAGCGGCCGAGAATGCGCGACATGTCCAAAGGGTGGAGCCGCGCACGCCTTGCCACCAAGATCGGCATCCTGGGGGCCGCGCTGCTGTGCATCGCGCTCGGGTCCATCGGCCTGACGCTGTGGATAGGCTGGCAGCTGGAAGGCGGCGCCGCTGCGGTCAACGAGGCCGGGCGGCTGCGCATGCAGACCTGGCGCCTGGCTCATCACGCTGCCGTGGGAAACACGGCCCAGCTGCCCGCCCTCGTGCAGGCCTACGACGCCTCGCTGCAACTGCTGGTGGACGGCGACCCGGCGCGACCGTTGTTCCTGCCGCGCGACGAGCGAACGCTACGGGCCTACCGAGGCGTACGGGAGGGCTGGCAGCCACTCAAGGAGGCCGCCGCCGTGGGCCGCCAGGCGCCCAACGGCGCGCAGGCCGAGGCACTGGCGCAACGCATCGATGTGCTGGTCAGTGCCGTCGAGGACCGAATGGCCGGTTGGAGTTCGCTGCTGTCCAGCGTGCAGCTCGCCCTCGTCGGCCTGGCGATTGCGGCGGCCATGATCTTTCTCTACGCCTCCCACCTCGTCGTCTTCGCGCCGGTGGATCGCCTGCGCCGCGGCCTGCAGGCGCTGGAACAGGGGGCGCTGGGCGCCCGCATCGCCGAGGAATCGCAGGATGAGTTCGGCGATCTCGCACGCGGCTTCAACCGCATGGCCCAGCGGCTCGAAACCGTCTACCGCGGCATGGAAGACGAGGTGCACGCCAAGACGGCCGACCTGCGGCTGGAGCAGCAGCGCCTCGCCACGCTCTACGAGGCCACGTCTTTCGCGGCCGGCGCCGCGTCCCAGCGGGAGCTGGCGGCCGGCTTCGCCGAGCGCCTGCGCCGCGCGGCCTGCGCCGATGCCGTGGCGCTGCGCTGGCTGGATCCGAGTCAGCAGCGCATGGTGCTGCTGGCATCGCAAGGACTGCCGCCCGCGATGGCCGAGGCCGAGCGCTGCCTGGCGCCGGGTGACTGCCATTGCGGCACTCCGGCCCTGCATGCCAAGGTCATTCCCATCGCCCGCGAAAAGCCTTCGCAGTCCCACTGCGCCAAGGCCGGTTTTGTCGCCGTGACGGCAGTGGGCCTGACCGTGCAAGGGCGCCTGATGGGAGAGGCGGATCTGCTCTTCCGGGACACACCGCAGCCCAGCAAGGCCGACCGCGAGCTGCTGGACAGCCTGGCCAGCCACCTTGCCAGCGCCATGGACGGCTTGCGCAACGAAGCGCTGCAGCGTGAAGCCGCCGTGGCGGACGAGCGCGCCATGCTGGCTCGCGAGCTGCACGACTCCATCGCCCAGAGCCTGGCCTTCATGAAGATCCAACTGCAGTTGCTGAGGAGCGCCCGCCAGGGCGGCGAGGCCGGAACGGCAGACCGCCTCATCGAAGAGCTGGAACTGGGCCTGAAGGAATGCACGGCCGATGTGCGTGCGCTGCTGATGCACTTCCGCACCCGCACCGACGGCGACGACCTGCTGCCCGCGCTACAACAGACGCTGCAGAAGTTTCGACTGCAGAGCGGCGTGCCGGCCGAGCTGGAGGTGGACGGCCACAGCCCGCCGTTGCCGGCCGATATGCAGGTGCAGCTGCTGCACGTGGTGCAGGAGGCGCTGACCAACGTGCGCAAGCACGCCCAGGCCAGCCAGGTGCAGGTGAAACTGACGCACCAGCCGCACTGGCAGATCGACGTGCGCGACAACGGCCGTGGCTTCGACACCGCTGCGGGTTCCCCCGACGACAGCCATCTGGGCCTGCGCATCATGCGCGAGCGCGCCGCCAAGGTGGGCGCAGCTGTCGCCCTCGAATCCCAACCCGGCAAGGGCACGCTGGTGCGCGTGTCCCTGCCCGAATACGAGGCGGCGACGCCATGACCACAGCCCCCATCCGCGTGCTCGTCGTTGACGACCACACCCTGTTCCGCCGCGGACTGATCGCGCTGTTGGCCACGCAGTCGCATCTGCAGGTGGTCGGCGAGGCCGGCGACGCAGGCGCCGCCGAGCGCCTGGCCGCTGAAGCACGGCCGCAGGTCATCCTGCTGGACAACCATCTCCCCGGCGTCAGCGGTGTGCAGGCGCTGCCAGCCTTGAAGGCCGCCGCCCCAGGTGCCCAGGTGCTGATGCTCACGATGAGCGAGGCCGAGGCCGACCTCGGCGCCGCGCTGCGGGCCGGGGCCTGCGGCTATCTGCTGAAGACGGCCGACAACCACGAGCTGGCCCAGGCCATCGAGCGCGCCGCGCGCGGCGTGTCCAGCTTCAGCGCCGAGATGGCTGGCAAGCTGGCCACGGCCTTCCGCCAAGAGGCCGAGGCGGCGTGCACCGCCGCTGCCCCGCCGCCCGATCCGCTCGCCACGCTGTCGCCGCGCGAGCGCGAGATCGCCGAGCTCATCGCCCGCGGCGACTCCAACAAGCAGATCGCCCGCGAGCTGGGGATCGCCGAGACAACGGTGAAGATCCATGTGCAGCATCTACTGCGCAAGCTGGATCTGGACTCGCGGGTGCAGGCAGCAGTGCTCGTCACCCAACAGCGCGCCTGAAAGCTACGGCGACGACCGGCGTCGGGACACTCGGTATCAGGCCTGCAAAGCCTCCTGCCCCCCAGACGACACCAAACCTGTAGTTCTTTTGGACGAGGGCACCATGCCGGTCGTCCTCCCAGCGACCGGTGCGCCGCTGATCCTCCGGTGAATGGGCAGCGCGCGCCGCGCGCGCAACAGTGCCTACATCGTCACTGAGGAGAAATCTGCATGAACGCAGCCCCTGTCGACCGCAAGGCCTGGTCGATCCTGATCGTCAGCACCCTGGCCTTCACCGTCTGCTTCATGGTGTGGATGATGTTTGGCGTCATCGGCATCCCGATCAAGAAACAGCTCGGCCTCAACGCCACCGAATTCGGCCTGCTGACGGCCATGCCGGTGCTGACCGGGTCCCTGGTGCGCGTGCCGCTGGGCATCTGGACGGATCGCTACGGCGGCCGCATCGTGATGGCCCTGCTGATGCTTGCCACCGTGCCCGCCGTCTGGCTGATGACCTACGCCACACAGTACTGGCACTTCCTCGTCATCGGCCTGTTCGTGGGCCTGGCGGGCGGTTCGTTCTCGGTGGGCACGCCCTACGTGGCACGCTGGTTCCCCAAGAGTCGCCAGGGCATGGCCATGGGCGTCTACGGCGCCGGCAACTCGGGCTCGGCCGTCAACAAGTTCGTCGCACCGGTGCTGCTGGTCAGCTTCGGCTGGGCCATGGTGCCGCAGGTCTACGCGGCCATCATGGCCGGCACCGTCGTGCTGTTCTGGCTGTTCAGCCACAGCAACCCAGCCCACCTGGTCAACAGCAAAGTGAGCTTCCGCGAGCAACTCCAGGCGCTGAAGGATCCCCGGGTGCTGAAGTACTGCCAGTACTACAGCATCGTGTTCGGTGGCTATGTCGCGCTGGCGCTGTGGATGGTGCAGTACTACGTTGGCGAGTTCGGTCTGGACATTCGAGTCGCCGCGTTGCTGGCGGCCTGCTTCAGCCTCCCCGGCGGCGTGCTGCGCGCCATCGGCGGCCTGCTGTCCGACAAGTACGGTGCTCACAAGGTGACCTGGTGGGTCATGTGGGTGAGCTGGATCTGCCTGTTCCTGCTCAGCTATCCGCAGACCGATTTCACCGTGCTCACCATCACCGGCGCCAAGACCTTCCACATCGGCCTGAACGTCTACGCCTTCACCGGGCTGCTGGCCGTGCTGGGCGTGGCCTTCGCCTTCGGCAAGGCCTCGGTGTTCAAGTACATCAGCGACGACTACCCCGAGAACATCGGCGCCATCAGCGGCATCGTCGGCCTGGCCGGCGGCCTGGGCGGCTTCGTCCTGCCCATCCTGTTTGGCGCCCTGCTGGACCTCACCGGCGTCCGCTCCAGCGCATTCATGCTGATGTACGGCGTGGTCTGGGTTTCGCTGATCTGGATGTACTGGACCGAGGTGCGCCGCACCGACGTCATGGGCCATGGCGCCCAGCCCGCCTGACCCCTCCAACAAGGACACATCATGAGCAAGAACGACATCGCGGACTGGCGGCCGGAGGAGGCTGCCTTCTGGGAGAGCACCGGCAAGCACATCGCCTACCGCAACCTGTGGATCTCCATCCCGGCCCTGCTGTGCGGCTTCGCGGTCTGGGGTATGTGGGGCATCATCGCCGTGCAGATGCTCAACCTGGGCTTCCCCTTCAGCCAGGCCGAGCTGTTCACGCTGACGGCCATCGCGGGCATCTCGGGCGCCACGATGCGCATCCCGGCCTCCTTCCTGATCCGGCTGGCCGGGGGGCGCAACACCATCTTCCTGACCACCGCCATGCTGCTGGCGCCGGCGATCGGTACAGGCATCGCGTTGCAGCACCAGGACTGGCCGCTGTGGGTCTTCCAATTGATGGCGCTGTGGTCCGGCGTGGGCGGCGGCAACTTCGCGTCGTCGATGTCCAACATCAGTACCTTCTTCCCCAAGCGCCTGCAGGGCACGGCACTCGGCCTGAACGCGGGCCTCGGCAACTTCGGCGTGACGACGATGCAGATCGTCATCCCGCTGGTCATGACCATGAGCTTCTTCGGCCTGACCGGCGACGCCATGACGCTGGTGAAGGCCAGCGGCTGGATCTTCGGCAAGATCCCGGCGGGAACGGCGACCTGGATCCAGAACGCCGGCTTCGCCTGGGTGCTGTCCCTGGTGCCGCTGGCCTTCCTGTGCTGGTTCGGCATGAACAACCTGAAGACGGTGACGCCACAGGCCGGCTCGCCGCTGCTGGCCTTCCTGAAGATCACCTACCTGTACTCGCTGGCCTTCGTGCCGTCCATCGGCATGCTCTATCTCTACCTGCCGGCGCCCACCGGCCTGGGACTGCTGAACATGTGGGTGGCCATCCCGCTGGACATCATTGCCGCGGTGCTCGTCATGCGCCTGGCCGCCTTCGGTGCGATGAAGGAGAACGTGGCCAAGCAGTTCGCCATCTTCAAGAACAAGCACACCTGGAGCCTGACGGCGCTCTACGTCGTCACCTTCGGCAGCTTCATCGGCTTCTCCATGGCGCTGCCGCTGGCGATCACGGTCATCTTCGGCTTCCAGCACGTGCCTGACGCGGCCGGCGTGCTCACCCACACGCTGAAGAACCCGAACGCGCCGTCTGCGCTGACCTATGCCTGGATCGGCCCCTTCGTCGGCGCCGCGGTGCGCCCCGTCGGCGGCTGGATCTCGGACAAGCTGGGCGGCTCCATCGTCACGCAGGTCATCTCGGCCGTCATGGTGTTCGCGTCGGTGGCCGTGGGCTACGTCATGCAGCAGGCCTATGGCTCGGCCACACCCGAGCAGCACTTCCCGGCCTTCATGGGCCTGATGGTGCTGCTGTTCGCCGCCAGCGGCGTCGGCAACGGCTCGACCTTCCGCTCGGTGGGCGTCATCTTCGACCGCACCCAGGCCGGCCCCGTGTTGGGCTGGACCTCGGCGGTCGCCGCCTACGGCGCCTTCATTGCGCCGGTGCTGATCGGCGAGCAGATCAAGGCTGGCACGCCGCAGCTGGCCTTCTACGGCTTCGCGGCCTTCTACGCTGTCTGCCTGGTGCTGAACTGGTGGTTCTACCTGCGCCGCGGCGCGGAGATCAAGAACCCCTGAGGTCGCCGAGCCTCTTGTGAATCGCGCCCACCCGGGCGCGATTTCTTTTGCGCAGATCGGATGTGGTTGGGGCACGGGCGGGCCTGATGCGAAGGCAAAGGAGGAGGCCGCGAAGCGGCCGGGGGACACGAGCATCAGGCCTGCCCCGTCGACTGCGGCCATCCCAACGTCAGCCTCGTCCGAAAGAACGATGCGCGCCAGGCGCCACCTCCTCCTTCCGCGCCGACCCCACCCGACCGGCGGTGGATGGGCAGGCAAGCCCGCCGCGGGGAGCATGACGGTCATGCACAAGGCTCTCTCCCTCCCACGGCCCTGGAATCCGGAAGATCCGGATTTCTGGAGCAGTCATGGCCGGGCGGTGGCGCTGCGCAACCTGGGCATCGCCATCCCGGCGTTGGCGCTGTCCTTCGCGGTGTGGATGCTGTGGTCGGTGCTCGTCGTGCACCTGCCCGCGGCGGGCTTTCGCTACAGCACCAACCAGCTGTTCTGGCTGAGCGCGCTGCCGGCGCTGTGCGGCGCGACGCTGCGCATCTTCTACGGCTTCGCCGTGCCCTGGCTGGGCGGGCGGCGCTGGACGGCGTTGTCCACCGCCAGCCTGTTGCTGCCGGCTGGCGGCATCGCGCTGGCCGTGCAGGATCCCACCGCGCCCTATGAGTGGATGGTGGTGCTGGCCTTGCTGTGCGGCCTGGGTGGCGCCAACTTCGCCAGCGGCATGGCCCACATCAGCGCCTGCTTCCCGGCGCGCGAGCAGGGCACGGCCCTGGGCCTGGGCGCCGGTTTCGGCCATCTGGGCGTCGGCCTCGTGCAATGGGCCGTGCCGGCCGTCATCGGTCTGGATCTCTTCGGCCTGCCGGTTCAGCCAGGCGGCGCCTGGCTGGCCAACGCCGGTCTGGTCTGGCTGCCCCTGATCGTGCTGGCCAGCGTGGCGGCCTGGTTCGGCATGGACGACCTGCCGTCCGGTGGCGTCAGCATCGCCGGGCAGGCCCAGCTCTTCACTCACCGCCACAGCTGGCTGATGAGCTGGCTCTACCTGGGCAGCTTCGGCAGCTTCATCGGCTTTTCGGCGGCCGGCCCGCTGCTGCTGCACAGCCAGTTCCCGGTCTTCGAGGGCGGTCCGCATCTGGTATGGCTCGGGCCGGTGCTCGGCGCGCTGGCACGGCCGCTGGGCGGCTGGCTGGCCGACGACTTCGGCGGCGCGCGCGTCAGCCTGGCCTGCTTTGGTGCGCTGGCGCTCGGTGTGGCTGGCGTGGCGGCCAGCATGCCCCAGGCCGGCAATGCCTGGCTGTTCGCGGCCAGCGCTGCACTGCTCTTCGTCGCCGCCGGCATCGCCAACGGCAGCACCTTCCGCATGGTGCCCCTGGGCTTCGTGCGCGCGGCCCAGCGGGGCCAGGGCTCGATGCCCGAGGCCCTGGCCCACGGCGCTGCGGCACTGGGCCTGTGCTCGGCCGTCGGTGCCTACGGCGGCTTCTTCATTCCCAAGAGTTTTGGCAGCGCCATCGCGCTGGCCGGCGGCCCGCAGGCCGCGCTCTATTGCTTCCTGGCGTTCTATCTGAGCTGCATGGCCATCTGTTGGTGGTTCTACGGCCGGCGGAACGCCCCCCTGCCCTGTTAACGGAGAAATCGATGTCCCACTTTCTGGATCGACTGACCGCCTTCCAGCTGCCTAAGGAGGTCTTCGCCGGCGGCCACGGTGTGAGCACCGGCGAGGATCGCACCTGGGAGGACGCCTACCGCAACCGCTGGGCCCACGACAAGGTCGTGCGCAGCACTCACGGCGTGAACTGCACCGGCTCCTGCTCGTGGAAGATCTACGTCAAGGGCGGCATCGTCACCTGGGAAACCCAGCAGACCGACTACCCGCGCACCCGCGCCGACCTGCCCAACCACGAGCCGCGCGGCTGCGCCCGCGGGGCCAGCTACAGCTGGTACCTCTACAGCGCCAACCGCGTGAAGTACCCGATGGTGCGCGGCCGCCTGCTAAAGCGCTGGCGCGAGGCGCTGGCCGTTTCCAAGAGCCCAGTCGATGCCTGGGCTCTGATCCAGCGCGACGAGTCCGCCCGACGCGACTACCAGCAGGTGCGCGGCATGGGCGGCTTCGTGCGCTCCACCTGGGACGAGGTCAACGAGTTGATCGCCGCGGCCAACGTCTACACGATCAAGCAGCACGGCCCGGATCGCGTCATCGGCTTCTCGCCCATCCCGGCGATGAGCATGGTGAGCTACGCCGCCGGCAGCCGGTATCTCAGCCTGATCGGCGGCGTCTGCATGAGCTTCTACGACTGGTACTGCGACCTGCCGCCCGCCAGCCCGCAGATCTGGGGCGAGCAGACCGACGTGCCCGAGTCGGCCGATTGGTACAACAGCAACTACATCATCGCCTGGGGCAGCAACGTGCCTCAGACGCGCACGCCGGACGCCCACTTCTTCACCGAGGTGCGCTACAAGGGCGCGAAAACGGTGGCCGTGACGCCCGACTACTCCGAGGTGGCCAAGCTGGCCGACCTGTGGCTGCACCCCAAGCAGGGCACGGATGCGGCACTCGCGATGGCGATGGGCCACGTCGCTCTCAACGAGTTCTATTTCAAGGAACGCAGCCCCTACTTCGACGACTACGCACGCCGCTACACCGACCTGCCGCTGCTCGTCATGCTGGAGGAGCAGACGCTGCCCGACGGCCGCAAGACCCGGGTGCCCGGCCGCTACCTGCGCGCCAGCGACCTGCAAGGCCAGATGGGGCAGAGCAACAATCCCGAGTGGAAGACGCTGGCCTTCAACACCAGCGGCATGCTGGTGCTGCCCAACGGCTCCATCGGCTTCCGCTGGGGCGCGGAAGGCCGCGACGACACCGGCAAGTGGAACCTGGAGGCCAAGGAGGCCGAGGGTGGCGCCGACGTCAAGCTCAAGCTGTCGCTGGTCGAGGACGGCGCCCAGGCCCACGAAATCGTCGATGTGGCCTTCCCCTATTTCGCCGGCAGCGCCAGCGAGCATTTCACGCCCAACCCGCAGCAGGACGGCGTCAGCCACTGCGCCCGCGTGCCGGCCACCAAGCTGAAGACACAGGACGGCGAGGCGCTCGTCGCCACCGTCTTCGACCTGCAGGCCGCACAGTACGGCATCGACCGCGGCTTCGGCTCGGGCGCCGCAAGCTACGACGACAACGCCCCCTACACACCCGCCTGGCAGGAGGCCATCACCGGTGTGCCACGCGCCCAGGTCATCCGCGTGGGCCGCGAGTTCGCCGAGAACGCGCACAAGACCAACGGCAAGTCGATGATCATCATCGGCGCCGCGATGAACCACTGGTACCACTGCGACATGAACTACCGCGGTGTCATCAACCTCTTGATGATGTGCGGCTGCATCGGCCAGAGCGGCGGCGGCTGGGCGCACTACGTGGGCCAGGAAAAGCTGCGCCCGCAGACCGGCTGGGTGCCGCTGGCCTTCGCCACCGACTGGGTGCGCCCGCCGCGCCAGATGAACAGCACCAGCTTCTTCTACGCCCACAGCGACCAGTGGCGCTACGAGAAGCTCAACGTTGACGAAGTGCTGTCGCCGCTGGCCACCGACGCCGAGCGCGCGGAGTTCAACGGCAGCCTCATCGACTGCAATGTTCGCGCCGAGCGCATGGGCTGGCTGCCCAGCGCGCCCCAGCTCAAAACCAACCCGCTGCAGGTGGTGAAAGATGCCGCTGCGGCCGGACTCGCACCCAAGGACTACGTGGTGCAAGCACTGCGCGACGGCTCGCTGCAGATGAGCTGCGAAGACCCCGACGCGCCACAGAACTGGCCGCGCAACATGTTCGTCTGGCGCTCCAACCTGCTGGGCTCCAGCGGCAAGGGCCACGAGTACTTCTGCAAGCACCTGCTGGGCACCGAGAGCGGCGTGCAGGGCAAGGATCTGGGCGACGACGATGCCAAGCCGCGCGAGGTGCGCTGGCATGCCAAGGCGCCGCAGGGCAAGCTGGATCTGGTCGTGACGCTGGACTTCCGCATGAGCACGACCTGCCTTTACTCCGACATCGTGCTGCCGACCGCCAGTTGGTACGAGAAGAACGATCTCAACACCAGCGACATGCACCCCTTCATCCACCCGCTGTCGGCGGCCGTGGATCCCGTCTGGCAGGCCAGGAGCGACTGGGAGATCTACAAGGGCTTCGCCAAGGCCTTCAGCAAGGTGTGCATCGGCCATCTGGGCGTGGAGAAGGAAGTCGTCATGTCGCCGCTGATGCACGACACGCCGGCCGAACTCGCCCAGCCTTTCGGCGTGCAGGACTGGAAGAAGGGCGAATGCGACCTCGTTCCCGGCAAGACGGCGCCCACCATCGCCGTCGTCGAGCGCGACTATCCGGCCACCTACGAGCGCTTCACGTCGCTCGGCCCCTTGCTCGACAAGCTGGGCAACGGCGGCAAGGGCATCGGCTGGGACACCAAGACCGAGGTGGCGCAGCTCGCCGAGCTCAATGGCGTGAATGCCGAGGGCCGCGCCCGCATCGTCAGCGACATCGACGCCTGCGAGGTCATCCTGCAGCTGGCGCCCGAGACCAACGGCCATGTCGCCGTGAAGGCCTGGGAGGCGCAGGGCCACGCCACCGGTCGCGAGCACACCCACCTTGCCCTGCACCGAGAGGACGAGAAGATCCGCTACCGCGACATCCAGGCGCAGCCGCGCAAGATCATCAGCTCGCCGACCTGGAGCGGCCTGGAGAGCGAGAAGGTCTCCTACAACGCCGGCTACACCAACGTGCACGAGCTGATCCCATGGCGCACGCTCACCGGCCGCCAGCAGTTCTACCAGGATCACGCCTGGATGCGCGCCTTCGGCGAAGGATTCAGCAGCTACCGCCCGCCGGTGGATCTGAAGACCACGGGCGAGATCCAGAGCATCAAGCCCAACGGAAACCGCGAGATCGTGCTGAACTTCATCACGCCGCACCAGAAGTGGGGGATCCACAGCACCTACAGCGACAACCTGCTGATGCTGACGCTCAACCGCGGCGGGCCGGTCATCTGGCTCAGCGAGGACGACGCCAAGTCGGCTGGCATCGCCGACAACGACTGGGTGGAACTGTTCAACGTCAACGGCGCCATCGCGGCCCGCGCGGTGGTCAGCCAGCGCGTGAATCCCGGCATGACGCTGATGTACCACGCGCAGGAGAAGATCATCAACACGCCCGGATCCGAGATCACCGGCGTGCGCGGCGGCATCCACAACTCGGTGACCCGCATCGTCACCAAGCCCACGCACATGATCGGCGGCTACGCCCAGTACAGCTACGGCTTCAACTACTACGGAACCATCGGCACCAACCGCGACGAGTTCGTCGTGGTACGCAAGATGAACAAGGTGGACTGGCTCGACACCCCGCGTGACGACCACCTCGCTGCGGCCTACCAGTCGCAAGGCGAAAACCCCTGAACACGCGAGGAGCAATCAAATGAAGATTCGCGCACAGATCGGCATGGTGCTGAACCTGGACAAGTGCATCGGCTGCCACACCTGTTCCGTCACCTGCAAGAACGTCTGGACGAGCCGCCCAGGCGTCGAGTACGCCTGGTTCAACAACGTCGAGACCAAGCCCGGCATCGGCTATCCCAAGGAATGGGAGAACCAGGACAAGTGGCACGGCGGCTGGGTTCGCAAGCCCGACGGCAAGCTGGAGCCGCGCCAGGGGGGCAAGTGGAAGCTCTTGATGAAGATCTTCGCCAACCCCAACCTGCCGGAGATCGACGACTACTACGAGCCCTTCACCTTCGACTACGACCACCTGCAGTCGGCCCCCGAGATGAAGCATGCGCCGACGGCCCGCCCGCGCAGCCTCATCACCGGCCAACGCATGGAGAAGATCGAATGGGGCCCGAACTGGGAGGAAATCCTCGGCGGCGAGTTCAGCAAGCGCAGCAAGGACAAGAACTTCGACCAGGTGCAGAAGGACATCTACGGCCAGTTCGAGAACACCTTCATGATGTACCTGCCCAGGCTGTGCGAGCACTGCCTGAACCCGGCGTGCGTGGCGAGCTGCCCCTCGGGCTCGATCTACAAGCGCGAGGAAGACGGCATCGTGCTGATCGACCAGGACAAGTGCCGCGGCTGGCGCATGTGCGTGTCGGGCTGCCCCTACAAGAAGATCTACTACAACTGGAAGAGCGGCAAGGCCGAGAAGTGCATCTTCTGCTACCCGCGCATCGAAGCGGGCCAGCCCACCGTCTGCTCGGAAACCTGCGTCGGCCGCATCCGCTACCTCGGTGTGCTGCTGTATGACGCCGACCGCATCGCCGAGGCGGCGGCCACGCCCAACGACAAGGACCTCTACCAGGCCCAGCTCGACCTCTTCCTCGACCCCTTCGACCCCGCCGTCATCGAGCAGGCGCGCGCCGACGGCATCCCGGAGAACTGGCTGGAGGCCGCTCGCAACAGCCCCGTCTACAAGATGGCCGTGGACTGGAAGGTGGCCCTGCCGCTGCACCCGGAGTACCGCACGCTGCCCATGGTCTGGTATGTGCCACCACTCTCGCCCATCAGCGCCGCCGCCAACGCCGGCCAGCTGGGCTCGGTAGGTGAACTGCCCGACGTGCAGCAACTGCGCATCCCGGTGAAGTACCTCGCCAACCTGCTGACGGCCGGCGACACGGTGCCGGTGATGAGCGCGCTGGAACGCCTGCTGGCCATGCGTGCCTACCAGCGTGGCGTGCACGTGGACGGCGTGAAGAACCTTGCCGTGCTGGAGCAGGCAGGCCTCACCGAAGCCGAGGTGCAGGAGATGTACCGCGTGATGGCCATCGCCAACTACGAGGACCGCTTCGTCATCCCGACGACGCACCGCGAGTACGCCGAGAACGCCTTCAACGTGCGTGGCGGCTGCGGCTTCAGCTTCGGCAACGGCTGCTCCGAAGGCGTCACCGAGACAAGTCTCTTCGGTTCCGAGAAGAAGCGGACCATCCCCATCAAGGCAACCCTGTGAGGACGGCCACCATGTTCAACAAGCTGACCGCCGCCCCCAACAGCCTGCGCGTGCTCGCCGCGCTGCTGCGCTACCCCGACGCCGAGTTTCGCGCCGCCATCCCCGAGCTCGTGCAGGCCCTGCAGCGCGAGGCCGCGCTGCCCGCCGCCCGCCAGGAGGAGCTGTGCGCGCTGCTGCAGCGCCTGCAGCGTGATGACGCCTTCGCCGTCGAGGCCGACTTCGTCGACCTCTTCGACCGCGGCCGCGGCACCGCCCTGCACCTGTTCGAGCACATCCACGGCGACTCGCGCGAGCGCGGCCCCGCCATGATCGACCTGCAGCAAACCTACGAGCGCGCCGGCCTCTACCTCGCGCCCGGCGAACTGCCCGACCACCTCTCGGTGGTGCTGGAGTTCGCCAGCACCCAGCCGGCCCGCGAGGCGCGCGACTTCCTTGCCGAGATCGCCCACATCGCACGGGCCATCTTCAGCGCGCTGCAACGCCGACAGAGCCCCTACGCCAGCGTGCTGGCCGCCGTGCTGGAGCTGGCCGGCGAGCGTGCCGAGCGCGTCGAGATCCCGCCCGAACCCGAGCTCGACGAGGACTGGGCCGAGCCCGAAGCCTTCGGCGGCTGCTCGTCGGCCGGCCAGTCGCGGCCCGAGCAGCCGCAACCCATCCACATCGTGCGCAAGACCCGCGCAAATCAACCGGGAGCCCAGGCATGAACACCCTTCACAACTTCCTGTTCGTCGTCTACCCCTACATCTGCCTGGCCGTCTTCCTGATGGGCAGCCTGGCCCGCTTCGACCGCGACCAGTACACCTGGAAGAGCGACAGCTCCCAGCTGCTGCGCAAGCGCGGCATGAACTGGGCCAACAACCTGTTCCACGCGGGCATCCTGTTCCTGATGGTGGGCCACACCGTGGGCATGCTGACGCCACATGCGCTCTACGAGCATGTCATCAGCGCGGCCAACAAGCAGATGCTGGCCATCGTCGCGGGCGGCGTGGCGGGCACGTTCTGCTTCATCGGCCTGAGCATGCTGATCTGGCGCCGCATGACCGACCCACGCATCCGCCTCACCAGCCACCGGACGGATCTCGCCATCCTGTGGATCCTGTGGGTGCAATTGAGCCTGGGCCTCATCACGCTGCCCTTCTCACTGGCGCACGCCGACGGCACGGTCATGCTGGTGCTGTCGGACTGGGCCCAGCGCATCGTCACCTTCAATCCCGACGCGAGCGGCCTCGTGCACCTGGCCTGGCCTTACAAGGTTCACATGGTGCTGGGCATGACCATCTTCCTGCTCTTCCCCTTCAGCCGCCTCGTGCATGTGTGGAGCGGCCTGGCGTCGGTGTTCTATGTGCTGCGCCCCTACCAGGTCGTGCGCTCGCGCCGCCTGAACCTGCCCAAGTGAGGTCGCCATGCCGTATGTGAACGACATCGAGATCGCCGCTGCGGATGAAGCGCTGGACGAGGAGGCCCTGCGCCAGCGCGCCTGCACCGAGCTGCTGCGCCAGCGGGCGCAAGCCATCGGCCTGCTGGCCACCGACGACCCGGCGCCCGTAGAGGGCGCGATCAGCGAAGAGGCCAGCCAGGCCATCGAGGCGCTGATCGCCCGCGAGCTGGCCGGCCCCGAGCCCGACGAGACGGCCTGCCGCCGCCACTATGACGCCAACGCCCGCCACTACGCCCGCGGCGAGCGCGTGCAGGTGCGCCACATCCTGTTCGCCGTCACACCCGGTGTGGACGTGGGCCTGCTGCGCCAGCGCGCGGAATCCCACCTGATCGCGCTGCGCGCCAGCGACGTGGCAGCCTTCGACGAAGCTGCCAAGACTCTGTCCAACTGCCCCAGCGGTGCCGAGGGTGGCCGCCTGGGCTGGTTGACGACGGAAGACTGCGCCCCCGAGTTCGCCAAGGAGCTGTTCGGCCGCAGCGAGATCGGCGTGCTGCCGCGCCTGCTGCACAGTCGCTTCGGCCTGCACATCGCCGCCATCGATGCGCGCGAGCCCGGCCAGCTGCCGGCCTTCGAGCAGGTGCGCGAGGCCGTGGCCCAGCGCATGCGCAAGCAGCACCAGATCAGCGCGCTGCGCCAGTACCTGCAGACGCTGGCCGCCGACGCGCGGCTGGAGGGCGTCGAGCTCCAGATGGCTTCCTCACCCCTGGTTCAGTAAGGCTATGCCCGACGAACTGCTCGAACGCCTGCGGCGCTTTCAGACGGACGCCTTCCCGCAGCAGCGCTCGCTGTTCCGGCAGCTCGTCGACGACGGCCAGCATCCGCTGACGCTCTTCATCGGCTGTTCCGATTCCCGTCTCGTTCCGTACCTGCTGACCGGCACCGGGCCGGGCGAGCTCTTCCTGGTCCGCAACGTCGGCGCCTTCGTGCCGCCCTACGACCAGAGCCAGGGCTTCCACGGCACGGCAGCGGCCATCGAGTTCGCGGTGCTCAACCTGCAGGTGCGCCGCATCATCGTCTGCGGCCACAGCCACTGTGGCGCCATCCGGGCGCTGTACGGCGAGGTGCCGCCGGCGGCGCAGAACCTCACGCGCTGGCTGGATCTGGGCCGCGAGGCCGCGCTACCTGTGGCCGAGCCCGGGCCCGAGGTGATGCGTCGCACCGAGCAGCGCGCCGTCGTGCTGCAGCTGGAGCGGCTGATGGACTACCCCATGGTGCGCGAGCGCGTCGAGGCCCGCGCGCTGACGCTGCACGGCTGGCACTACGTCATCGAGGACGGCGAGGTGCATGTCTTCGACGTGGCCGTGGGCGCTTTCGTGCCCGCCTCGCGAGCCGACAACGCCGGCACCGGGCCCTATCTGTTGGGCGGCGACGACGACGGCATGGATGCCAGCGGCATCCCGAGCGTCTAGCCGATCAGCACGACCTCACCGGCCGGATTGAAGGGCAGCAGGCCGCCGAACTCGCCAGTCTCCACGCGCTTGACCAAAAGCTCCAGCATGCGGCCGACCTCGCTGGCCGTCGTGCGCCCGGCCAGCGCGGCGGTGAACATCAGCTGCCAGGCCGGCCCGGCGTGGCGCGCCTCGGCGGCCAGGGCGTCGAAGTCGGCCAGCTCGGCAGGATCCTTGTCCACGCACATCAGCGGGCGCAACACGCCACCTTCACCAGCGGCATGCGCGGCGCGCTGCGCAGGCGTGGCGTCGGGCTCGCAATCAGCCGTGGCGAAGACCATCAGTAGCCGTTGCGGCTCGGGCTGGTCGCGGGCCATGGCCAGCAGGTCGTTGAAATGCTCGATGTTCATGGCGGGAACAGTAACGCGACAGCCGGGCCGCGTGTGAGGCGGGCGGACGATGCGGCCATCCGCCAAAGGGACTAGATGGTCGGCGGCGCCGTCCTGCCACGGCCGGATGGGACGGGACGCGCCCCATCCGCAAAATGCCGACATGGACGCGAGGACTGCCCCGTTGCTCTGGATGCCCCGCCTGGTGCCCCAGGCCGAGCCGGCCGCGCCGTTGGACGGAAGGCTGCGCGACAGCCGCCACCGCCCCTGGCGCGACCTGCGCATCTCGCTGACCGACCGCTGCAATTTTCGCTGCGGCTACTGCATGCCGCGCACCCGCTTCGGTCCCGGCCACCGCTTCCTGCCGCAGGCTCAGCTGCTGAACTTCGAGGAGATAACCCAAGTCGCCCGCGAAGCACTGGCGCTGGGCGTTCGCACACTGCGCCTGACCGGCGGCGAGCCGCTGCTGCGGCGCGACCTGGCCGTGCTGATCCGCCAGCTCGCCGCGCTTCGCACGCTGGACGGCACGCCGCCCGACCTCGCATTGACGACCAACGGCAGCCTGCTCGCCGGCCAGGCGCAGGCGCTGCGCGACGCCGGCTTGAGCCGCGTCACCGTCAGCCTCGACGCGCTGGACGATGCCATCTTTCAGCGCATGAACGATGTCGGCTTCCCGGTCGCCGAGGTGCTGCGCGGGCTCGACGCGGCACAACGCGCGGGCTTCGAGCGCATCAAGGTCAACATGGTGGTGCGCCGCGGCGTCAACGACGGCCAGGCGCTGCCGCTGGCCGAGCACTTCCGCGGCAGCGGAATGGTGCTGCGCTTCATCGAGTTCATGGACGCCGGCTGCCACAACGGCTGGAAGATGGCCGAGGTGATGCCAAGCGACGAACTGCGCGCCCGCATCGACGCGATCTGGCCGCTGGAGCCAATGCAGGCGACGCGCGGCGGCGAAACCGCCCAGCGATGGCGCTATGCCGACGGCGCGGGCGAGATCGGCTTCATCAGCAGCGTCAGCCACGCCTTCTGCGGCGACTGCACGCGCGCCCGCCTCACGGCAGACGGGCGCCTCTTCACCTGTCTCTTCGCGGTGCAGGGCCACGAGTTGCGTTCATTGTTGCGAGACGCGCGAAAGACCGATGGTCTATTGCGTGCGCGCCTGGCAGAGATCTGGGCTGGACGAAACGACGCCTACTCCGAGCAGCGCGAGCAGTGGCTCTCGGTTCGGCCTGACCGGGTCGACATGCACGTACTTGGCGGTTGATACTGCCAAAGCTCGGTTTTCCATCATGAATCTGCGACCGCGTGTTTCAACGCCATCTCATTTGCCATTGGCCGACTCCTGAGTGCCACCTAACTACGTGCTCGCAGCGCCCGGTACGCGGCCGCAGCCGGAGTGGACCTCTTCGTGGCGGGCCATACGCATGGAGGGCAAGTCTTCCCATCACCTGATTAGTAATGTGCCTCAGACCCGCCCCTAATCGTCTGGATTTGGCGGGCCGGACATCGAGCGACATCGACGATCAGCCGGGCGAGCAAGTCACGCAGATCGAAGCGGCGATTGAAGCGATAGGCGAACGCGGCGAGGTGGCTGTCGGCGTGCTTGGCCCAGCCCAGCGAGTGGAAGGCACCGTGCAACGTCGTCTTGAGATTGCCCAAGATCGTGCTGACCCACTGGAACTGCGGCAGCTCGCGCGGCTTGCGGTTGCCCACGACGACGGGTGTGTGCGTGCACCCCGCCGCCGTCACGGCCGCGAAGCAGCCCAGGCCGTCGCTGATGACCAGCGCGTCGGGCGCCAGGTTGGCTTTTGCCCAGCCCTTGATCGCCTCGGCCGTGAAGCCGCTGACTCGGTTGAGCTTGAGGAACTGCGGACGCCCCTTGTCGTCGATCGACACGGCCGCCACGAACGGCGTTTTGTTCTCCGAGCCGCGCCCCGGCTTGCCGCCTGGGTGCTCGCCGCCCAGGTAGGCGTCATCGAGTTGCACCGTGCCGGCGAGTTGGTGTTGCCCCTCGCGCAGCGCCATGGCGTGGTTGATCTTGTGCTGCAGGGCCCAGGCGGTGGGATAGCTCACGCCCAGTTGCCGCTTCAGCGCCAGCGAGGACAGCGCGGTCTTGGCCTGGCTGAGCAGGTAGATCGCCAGGAACCACGTGCGCAGCGGCAACTTGGTGTGCTCGAACAAGCTACCCACGGTGAGCGAGGTTTGGTAGCGGCAGGCCTGGCACTCGAAGAGCTTGCGCGCACCGTGGCCGACTACCCAATGTTCAGCCGCGTTGCAGCGCAGGCAGCGAAAGCCGTCGGGCCAGCGCGCGGCCTTGACGGCCTGCGCGCACTGCTTTTCGGTGCCGAAGCGCTCGATGAATTCCGGCAGCGACATGCCGCGCTGGAACTGGATCGTGTTGAAGGTCATGGCCTCGGCTCCCAGAGTGGATACCGCTCAGGCTATCTGCCAGGTAGCTCGCCAGATGAGCGACCTGAGGCAACTTACTAATCAGGTCCCATCAACGCTGATAGCCGCTGCGATGTTTCCTTTCAACCACGGCCTCTACAAGGAGGGCCGCATGCAGATGTTCGTCTCGGCCGGCGCTGGGACGTTCGTGCAACGAATTCGCCTGGGTTCAAGCAACGAAATCAACTTGCTACGCCTTCATCCGATTGAGAAACACTGACCACATTCACTCGACCAGGCGATCACGATGATCTACATCCACGTGCCCAGAATGGGCGGTGGCACGGTGCGCAGTCGCTTGGATTCACTGTCCAGCGCGGAGCGACGCCAAAGCAGACGCTGGCTACCTCTTGCTGTTCGTCAAGGGCGGATCCCATGGCTGGCGGTTCGACTACAGCTTTGAGGGGAGGCGCAAGACACTCAGCCTCGGCACCTACCCTGCCACCGGGCTGGCACTGGCAAGAAAGCAAGCGGCCGAAGCAAGGAAGCTGGTACGCGAAGGCGTTGACCCAAGCGCAGCACGCCAGGAGAAGAAGGCCGAGATCACCAAGCAGCGAGCGATCACTGAGATGCTCGAAGCAGGCGTAGCCCTGCCAGAAAGCTTTGAGGCCGTCGCGCGGGAATGGTTTGCCAGCTCAGGTTGAGCGCCCGACGCTCAACCCCGGGCTAGTGTCCTGTCCCGTTAGTTTCTGGCATTAATCATGCATGCTGTTGCGGTATCTTGGAACCGGGATATCGCGATGAGGACAGGCCGACCGAAGGTTGAATTGCTGCTGACTGATGAGGAGCGCGCGCAGCTTCAGTCGTTTGCTCGCAGCCGCTCGCTGCCCGCTGCGTTGAGCACGCGGGCGCGCATCGTTCTGAGTAGCGCAGACGGCGAACTCAACAGCGCCATTGCCGCGCGTTTGAAGC
>JACCDX010299131.1_pt1 | contig 29047 bp, 46 predicted proteins | sample 7449681 | NCBI WGS metagenome assembly JACCDX01 (sample SAMN15323450, study PRJNA562643) | freshwater metagenome | isolation source: river surface water | place: USA:Blue River Watershed | collected 2017-08-18
AATTAAGGATGGCTAGGAATGTTGTTGACACTGAAGACGGTTATAATTCTGTGGGGATTATGGCGTTCAAACTGGCAATGTTTGATGCTCGTGTGTTTCAAGTTCCAACTGTTGATGAAATGGTTAACGTAATGATTTGGAGACAGCAAGATGCTACTAGAAATAGTGTTAGTATGGCAGCAAGTGAATATTTCTCACACAAATCATTAGAGGGCGTTTCATCTAACGATAAACAAGAACGTTTATTTCAAGAGGAGGGTATTAACTGGAATGATTATCCAGTTAAATTCAAAAGAGGTACTGTTATCAAGAAAGAAGAAGTTACTTTTGTTGTTAAAGATGACGAACCAATCGATGGTAAAACACGATTGGTTGACACTGGCAGAATTTATACTAGAAACGTATGGTCAGCTGATGTTGATACACCTATTTTTACTCAAAACAAAGAATATTTGTCTAATTTAATATCTACATCAAATGAATAATGATGACCTATTTATCGCTTGTGTAAACGGTGATAGAAAAGCACAAGGATTCTTGTATAAAAAGTATCAAGGACTTTTATTTTTAATATGCATGAAATACATTAAAGACGAAGATAACGCTATGGATTGTCTTCAAGATGGTTTCATGCATATATTTAAGAAACTAAGTGCTATGAGTCCTAATGCTGTTGTTAATCTAGATGCATGGCTACGTGTTGTCATGAGAAATTATTGTTTAGATATTATTAGAAAGAAAAAAAGAAATGTGACACATATTGATTTAGAAAATTCATCATATAATATGGTTGACGAAAGTGAATTTAAAATTTCGATATCACATAACACATTACTTAGTTTAGTTGATAGGTTACCATCTCAATATAAAAAAGTATTTGTTATGTATGCTGTTGAAGATTTAACGCACAAAGATATTTCTAATGAATTAGGTATTAGTGAGAATACATCAAAAACTAATTTCTTTCGAGCTAGAAAAAAACTAAGAAAATCATTATATGATTTGGATTATATAGATTAATTTAGTATTTTAGAATAAATAAAAATAAATAAAAAATTAATTATGAGATTTAAAGAAGTAACAGATGAAATAATCGAAAAAGCTAGAAGTGTTTATACAGATAAGAGTATAAGTTGGGATAATAGAATGGCTATTTTAACTGAATTGTTTGGTCGTTCAGAAAGAACTGTTAGAAAATGGTGTTCAGAGAAGTTAGGGTTTAAGGAAAAACAAGAAGTTGAACCAGAGCAGTACACACAAGCAAAAAGTCGAGTGTTTGATAAAGGAAAAAGTAAATTTATTATAACATGGGCTCAGAATAATACACCAGTACATACTAAATTTCTTAAAAACATTGAAAAATATGCTGAATTTATAGACGCTGATATTCACGTTATTGCTGGTAGATATAAGAACCCAACTAGTGTTTGGACTAACCAACAAGAAAATGAAGAATTTTGGGATGATAAAATAGTGAAATACTTGGATGCTAATAGACATGACATACATAAATTTGTGTCAATACTATCTGATATCAAAATTCAACCTACCGCTGTTAATCCAATGACTGGTATGCAAGCTTTAAGTGGTGTTAATTCGTCTGTTTTTGGAAGTCCTAAAGTACAAATGGAAATGATACCAGTATTGGATGGTAATGTACCTAAAATGATGTTAACTACTGGAGCAGTAACTATGCAAAATTATACTGATTCTAAATCTGGTAAAGTAAGTGAATTTCATCACACTTTTGGTTTTATTATTGTTGAAATTAAAGATGATGAAATTTTCTTTATGAGACAAGTTACAGCTGATGATAACACTGGTAACTTTTCTGATTTATATAATAGAGTGGAAAATGGTAAAGTTAAAACTATAACTGAAATTGAAGCATTAATTTTAGGTGATTTACACTGCGGTCATCATGATGATAATGTCTTAAAGTCAACGTTTGAGTTAACTAGTCAATTGTTACCTAAACATGTTATTTTGCATGATGTTTTTGATGGTGATTCGATTAGTCATCACCAAATGAAAGACCCATTTGTTCAATATGGTAAAGAAGTTCAAGGGACTAATGATTTAGGTAAAGAAATCGATAATATGATGGGTGTGTTGGATAATTTTAAACATTTTGATAATGTTGTAATTGTTCGTTCAAACCACGATGATTTTGTTGATAGATGGTTAAAGAATGAAGATTGGAAAAAACAACCAACATTTAAAAACGCACCATTGTATATGGATTTGAGTGCTAGATTGTTAAGACAATATGCAACTGGTAATGAAGTTATTGGTGTTATTCCAGAGTTAATCAAAGATAAATACCCTAAGTTTATAACATTGGGTAGAAGTGCTTCTTATAAAGTTAAAAATTGGGAATTAGGACAGCATGGTGATATCGGTTCTAACGGTAGTAGGGGTTCTTTATTACAATTTAGAAAGTTAAATACAAAGATAGTAGTTGGTCATTATCATTCACCAGGAAGAAAAGATGGTGCGTTAGCAGTTGGAACAAGTACAAGACTTAGAGTTGGGTACAACAATGGTCCAAGTACATGGTTACAAAGTCACGTTATCATTCATAAGGATGGTAGAGCACAACATATAAATTTCATTAACGGAGAATATACCACATTTAAATAATGAAAAAGAAATTTAAACCCTTTAATCAACTTACAAAAGATAGAAGTAAAGAGATTAGTAAGTTGTTCAAATCTAGAATTGAATTATATGAGTGGCAACACCCAATTAGATGGTGTCATAAGTATACTATTTCAAAAGAAGAGTGTAAGTTATGGTTGGCAGAATTAATTGCCAATCATGCTAAAACACCAAAGAACACACTAGATTACGCACAATACTGTTTAGGTGCATGGGGTAAACATTTTGAAATGACCAGTGAGCAATTTGATAAATTAAATGATTGTGTTAATAACGGTGATGACGCTAACCAAATTGCTTTCAATGTATTAAACACTGTTAAGTTCGACCAAATAGAATTAATTAGTGTTGATGAGCATTATTTCTTAGGAAAATGATTTTTTATTATTAAATTTGTAATATGAAAAGTAAATATAACTCATTTAATGAATGGTACAAAAATGACCCGAAGGCTTATGCAGCAGCGAATAAATTTGGTATAGTTGATAATATTTGTGATTTTTTTGGTTGGGAACGACAAAAAAATAATGATAAAAATTATTGGACTTATGAACGTTGCAAAGAAGAAGCATTAAAATATGATATGAAAGAACGATGGAAAAAAAGTAAATCACCATCATATCATATAGCAAGAAGAAATGGTTGGTATCATGAATTAAGTACCCATATGATTGAAGGTTGTAAACCTAGAAATTATTGGACTTATGAACTTTGTAAGAACGAAGCCTTAAAATATGAGATAAAAGAACAATGGAAGAAAGGTTCACCACAATCATATCAAGCTGCTGGTAGAAATGGTTGGTATCATGAATTAACTACTCATATGAAAACCCTTACTAAACCCAATGGATATTGGACTAAAGAAAGATGTATTGAAAACGCAAAACAATTTAATACTGTGTCTGAATGGTTAAAAGCTAATTCAACACCAGGTACAAATGCTAGATTAAATGGTTGGTATGATGAATGTACTGCCCATATGTTTAGAGTTCAAGTACCAACCAATTATTGGAAAAATAAAGAAAGATGTATTGATGAAGCGTTGAAATATAAAAAAATAAGTGATTGGGCTAAAAATAGTAGTTCTTCTTATACATCTGCACGTAAATATGGTTGGTATGATGAATGTATTTCTCATATGAATAAAATAAGATATAAACAGAGCGAATGGACGTTAGAAATGTGTAAAGCTAAAGCTATTAATTATAAAACCAAAAAACAATGGGAAAGTAAATCATGTTCATCATATAGAGCAGCCAAAAAAAATGGTTGGTATGATGAATGTACTGCCCATATGATTGAAGGTAGAAAACCTAAAAAATATTGGACACTAGAATTATGTAAAGCTGAAGCTATTATATATAAGACAAAAAGCGATTGGAAATCAAAAAGTTATGGCTCTTATAATTTTGCTCAGAAAAATGGTTGGTTAACAGAATGTACTGCTCATATGGTGAGATTTAGAGATAAATAATTTAATTTTAATTTGGAATAATAAAAATTTATTACTACATTTGTATTATGAAAAGTAAATATAACTCATTTACGGAATGGCGTAAGGCTGACCCTAGGGCTTATCGTAAGGCAATTGAATTAAATATAATAGACGATATATGTGAAGTGTTTGGTTGGGAAAGGTTAATTATGAAACCACGTGGTTATTGGAATAAATATGAACATTGTTTAGAATACGCTTTAAAGTGTAATACGATAAATGAATTAAAGAAAAATCCATCTTGTTATAATAATATTAGGAAAAACAATTGGTCTGATTGTATTAATCATATTAAATTAAAATCACATCCAAATGGTTATTGGAATAATTATGAACGTTGCTTTGAAGAAGCTATAAAATATGATAACCAACAAGATTTAATAAAAAATGCCTCAGCTTGTTATGAAAATATTAGGAAAAATAATTGGTTTGATGGATGTTGTGGTCACATGAAAAAATTAAAACCAAAAGGTTTTTGGAAAAAAAAAGAAAATGTGTTATTTGAAGCCGCTAAGTATAATACCGTAAAAGATTGGATGGAAAATAGTAATTCATCATATCAATACGCACTTAAATATGGTTGGTATTATGAATGTGTTGAAATTATAAAAAATAATAAAATTAATTTGGAATAATAAAAAATTATCACTACATTTGTATTATAAATTTAAAAGCTATGAACAAAAGACAGTTAATTTTAAGAGATTATCAGATACCAGCATCAAAATATGTATTAGGTTCTAAAAAATGTGTTTTAGCAATCGCCCCAGGTGGTGGAAAAACTGAAATAACTATTGATGTTATTGAAAGATATTTACAAATCTATCCAAATGCAAAGGTTTTGGTGTTAACTCACTCAACAAATGTTTTATTGGATAATTTTGTTGATAGATTAAAAGAGATTAACGTTGTTTTTACTTACTCAACAGATTTTGATAAAAACGCTCAAGTACATTTATGTTTACCTCATAGTGAAAATAAAATAAAAGGTAAATACGATTTTATTATCATTGATGAGGCACATGAAAATTATTTAGCAACACGTGTACAAAGAATAATCAAAAAAACATCACCTACAAAACAATTATTACTTACTGGTACACCGTCTAAATTTGTTTACGAAAATAAACAACACGAAGCTAGAAACAAACAAAATAATATAGTAACTAATGAACCTTTGTACGATATCTATGTGATAGCATCAAATGATATAAGTGCTAAATGGTTTGCAAAGCTAAACATAGAATTAGTGGCATCTGATTATAAATGGAGTGGTTATTATGACTCTAATAATGAAATCATAAAGAAATTTAAATTTACTTACGTAGATACTAAAAAGACTTTGGAGATTGTTATGGAACAATTAATCAAAAGAATTAAATATGGTTTAAAACCAGAACAGTTTAATAACCCATCATTTATTACTAAAATTAAGACGTGGGCTTTTGCGTATAAATCTATTGGTAAAACTATGATTGTTTGTAAAAGACAAGAACAAGCTGAGTTAGTACATAATATACTTAACGAAATGGGTGTTAATGCCGCTGTGTCACATTCAGAATGTGATGTTGATGGAGTTAACATTACTGATTTTAAGAATGGTGTTTATGATGTTCTTGTTGTTGTTAACAGAGGTAAATTGGGCTTCAATGATACTAACTTGATGAATATTATAGATATGTCTGGAACACATAATCCAGATGTTATTTATCAAATGTTTAGTCGTGTGTTAAGAGGTGGACCAGAAACACAAAAATTTTATCTTAAATTAACACCTAAACAATTACATAATATGTCATTAACACATTTATCAGTGTGTGGTGCTTTGATGTTGACAGATAAGAATTACTTATTATTATTTGATGGTAAAAATTTCAATAATATTCAAATACCAACAATTAAAACTAGTAAACTAAATGGTGGTTCTGGTGGTTCTGGTGGTGGAGGTGTAACTAACAGAAAATCAAAACAAATTTTATTACCAGAGTTTACATTTGATGTCATTGATATGTTTAAAGATATATTACATGACCTAAGCAATCCAGTTAGTATCTATAAAATGACAACTATTGCTGACGTTAAGGAAATGTTAGGTCATTCAACTAGTATCACATGGACGGAAGATAAAATTTTTGCATCAGCAATGGGTGTTAGTTTGGATGAATATTTAGAATTAAAAGAATATGAAGAGCAAGTATAAAACATATGCTGAATGGCGTGAAGCTGAACCTAATGCTTACCATAAAGCATGTTTTTATGGATTATTAGATGTTATTTGTGAAAAATTTGGTTGGGATAGAAACCCAAATAACAGAAAACCATCTGGTTATTGGACTAAAGAACGTTGTATTGAAGAGGCTAAGAAATATGATACAGTTAAAGAATGGAAACTAAATTCTTTAACAACATATGAAAAAGCTAAATGGTTGGAATTTTTAGATGAATGTACGACACACATGGTTGAAGAACCTAGTGAAGCTAGAAAACCACGTGGTTATTGGAACGATAGAAAAAACTGTATATTAGAAGCTAGAAAATATAATACAACATTTGAATGGTATAAAAAATCACCACATACTGTAAGAGTTGCAATTAAAAATAATTGGTTTAAAGCTTGTACTGCACATATGGTTGTTAAAAATAAACCAATTAAATCTAAATATTCTAAAAGATATTGTTTAGATTCAGCATCTAAATATTCATCAGCTGAAAGTTGGAAAGAAAATTATAGTTTAACTTATTATACAGCTGTGGAACATGGTTGGGTAAAATCTATTTGTAAAAAGCTGTGGGGGTAAATATACGAAATATGAAGATTAAATACAAAAATTAGTTGTATATTTGTAATAAGTAAAGATAAATTTAATTCAAATTCATCCAATAGGTCATTTGTTGATTAGGTTATAGAATAAGAAATGTTAATATAAATGAAATTAATTAAGAAAGATGAGTAAGATAGATGCAGCTGGTGTTTTTATTATTAATAAAAATAATAAAGTATTGATTTGTCACCCAACAAATCATAAACCGAATACATGGAGTATACCAAAAGGTAAGGTTGAAGCATTAGAAACTTATTTAGAAGCTTGTATTAGAGAAACATTTGAAGAAACAAACATTGATTTATCAGAATATAAAGATAAATTGATTATGTTAGATAGTGTGAATTATTCACATAAAAAGAAAACGTTAATACCTTTTGTTTTATTTGAAAATGACTGTGATTCCTTAGATTTATCATCGATTACAATACAATGTAATTCAAATGTCCCAGAGGATAGAGGTGGTTTTCCAGAGATGGATGATTATGATTGGGTAACAATTGATGAAGCTAGAAAATTATTACACGAAACACAAGTTTCTTGTTTAGATAAAGTTAAACAATTATTTTTAAGAAAAACAAAACAAAAAGAAGAAGAGATATTATTAGAAAGATACCTTAATGGTGATAACACAGCCTTTGGTCCACTATATTATAGATATAGAGGTTTAGTTTTATATCATTTAAATAAAAGACTTAGTTATCTAGATAATGAAGATATAGAAGATTTAGCTATTGATTTTTTGGGTAGAATAAGTGGTAAACTAAGATTGTATAATAAAGAAAAAGGGTTATTTAGAACTTGGATGACTAATTGTATTTTAAATTTTATAAAAGAATATAAAAATAAAAAATCAACAAAGGAAAAAATGATTACCGATTCAATAACAACAAATAATTCTGACCATGAATATTATGATATATCTATAATTTCAGATGATGATACATTAAAAAATGTAAGTTATCTTAATATCATTAAACTAATAAAAGAAAGATTATGTGATGATGATTGGAAAATCTTTGAACTACATTTTTTACAAGGATATAATCAAGCTGAAACTGGTGAACGATTAGGGTTAAGGGAAGATACTATGTGGTTTAGAATAAAAAGAATTAGAAGAAGACTAGATGGTATACAAAATTTATAAATAATAAAAAAATTAATAAGGTTAAAAATTATTTTTAAAATGATGTCATTAGATTTACATGGAGTGCAACATCATGATGTTCCTAGAAAAATTGATGAATTTATTTGGGATATTATGCAAAAGAAAAAAACACAGTGTGTAATTATCACTGGTAAATCAAATACTATGAAAGATATCGTAAAATATTGTGTTAAAGATTATAATGCTAAATGTTTTGAATTATTTGATGGTGGTAGTTTAGTTGTAGATTTATTTTAATATAAATTTGCAAAATAGAAAAAAAATTAGTACATTTGTAATATAATTTAAAAATAGAAAAATGAGTGATGTGAAAAAAGTTTGGAATGAAGATGATAGTAGATTATATCTTTCTTTCCCATCAAAAGAATTTGACTTATTAGATGCTGGTGCAGTTTACAGTATTGGTATTGATGAAATGGGTCGTTTTTTTTTAACGAAGAAAAGTAATGGTTACAAGTTTGATTACAAACTTTATGGTTTGGAAACAGATTTTATTAACCGAGTTGTTAAAACATACAGTAAAACACAAGGTAACTTGGGTATCTTATTGAATGGTATCAAAGGTACTGGTAAGACAGTTAGTTCAAAATTGATTGCAACTAAAATAAATTTACCAATTATCATAGTTGACAGAAAATTAGATGGTGTTCACACTTTCTTAAATACTATCACACAAGACATAACGATTTTTATTGATGAATATGAGAAAATTTATGGTGATTCTTCTCAAATGTTAACCATTATGGATGGTGCGTTGAACTCAACATATAGACGTTTATTTTTAATGACAACAAATGAGTTATATGTTGATAGAAATATTATTGAACGTCCAAGTCGTGTTCGTTATTTGAAAATTTTTGGTAATCTTAAACCAGATGTTGTTGAAGAAGTTGTTGATGATATCTTAGAATATACACAATTTAAGAAAGAATGTATTACATTCATTTCTAGTCTTGAAACAATTACAATTGATATTATTAAAGCAGTTATTAATGAAGTAAACATTCATGAAGAAGCTCCATCTGCATTTGAAAGTGTGTTTAACGTTAAGAAAATTAAAGGTAGTTATAATGTTAGCCTTGTTGAAGATGGAGGTTTAAATCAATTAGCTAAAAATGTTAGAGTTTATCCAAAACCAACTTATACCGATAGTTCAATTGGTTATCATTTTGAAATCGATGGTAAATCAATTGGTATGATTACTAGAATAATTAACTGGACGACTGTTGAAGTATCACCATATACTGATAGAAAAGGTAAACAAATTGGTTTTGATGAACCAATTACCTTGAAAATCGAAGATGCTGACACTGTTAACTACGCATACAGTTATGGTTCATTTGATGAGTTTGGTGTTCCAACAAATACATCAGCGGTTTCTACAACAAAAGAGGTTTCATCGATTGCTAATAGAATCATAGAAGCTATTGAAAAATCTGATGATAGTGAAGATTATGATGATGTTGTTGAACAATTACCTTGTGAGGAAATTTCATCAATACCAACACTTGAATTAAGGTTAGAATCTAAAACGATAGGTGGGTAAAAAATAAATAAGGGGGGCGATTGGTCCCCTTATATTGTTAACTAAATAAAAATGAGTGAATTAAAAATTTCAAATGGTGAAATTAAAAATGTGATTAAATTTAAACAAGCATTATTATTCATTAATTTGAGAGATAATAAAAACGATAAAAGAACTGGTACTGACATAGATTTTGAATATGAGGATGGTAAAATTTGGTTAAAGGTTGAAGTTAAAGAATATGGTAAACCTATGACAACTGGTCAAAGAATTTTATTTGAAAGATTTTGCGATAATATTCAAAATTATGAAGCTTACGGTATTTTAGTTTGGCATAATAGTTCTGATGATGAAGATATTTATTTAAAAGACTGTATAGTTGCTAAAATTTATCATAAAGGTAAATGGAAAGATGTGATTGCTTTAAGAGGTGAAAAAACATTTAAAGAAGTTTTTAATAAATTGTGTAAATGAAAAAAAATAACAAAAGAGCACATAGAATCAATGAAGAAATCATTGCGAGAGAAGTAAGGGTTGATGGTGTTGTAATGCCAATTCAACAAGCATTGTTAGAAGCTGAAAAGTCTGAAGTTGACTTGGTTTTAATCAATGATAAAGTTGACCCAGTTATATGTAAAATTGTCGATTATCAAAAGTTTATTTACGAACAAAAACGTAAAGAAAAAGATAAACCAAAACCATTGGATATCAAAGAGATTAAGTTGGGCCCAAACACTGCTGAAAATGATTTAGAATATCGTTCTAAACACATTATAGAGTTTTTAGGTAAAGGACATAAAGTTAAACTTACAATGCAATTCAGAGGTCGTGAAATGGCTTTTGTTGCTAACGGTGAGTTACTTATGTTAAAACTAATCGACAATGTTTCAGAACATGGCTTACCAGAATCTATGCCAAAGATGGAAGGTAAAAAAATGATGTGCACTTTAAAACCAAAAGTTAAGAAATAAGATTTACAATTTAAGGAAAAATCCTTATTGTTGTGACATATGGAAAAGTATGTACAACAATATTTATCGAGTTATTATTACATTAAAACCAGTGAAGTTGGTAATGATGGAATATATTATGTTAATGATGATAGAAGGATACCAACACCACATTACGGTAGCAAACTCATCAAAGAGATTGTTACCGTTTTTGGTTTAAAAGATATTGATGATAGTGTAAAAATTATCATAAATGCTTGGGCTGCTACAATAAAACCAGATGTTGATTTAGAATATTATTGGAGAGTTTATGAGGATGTTATTGGTTTTCCAATGACTCACCAAATAGCAGCAACAACTGTTGCAATGGATTTGGTTACAGTACAACCAATGGGTGCACGAAGAGGTGAATTGATGTATATGGATTTCCAATATGATAACAACGAACCTATTGCAGAAGTAAACATAACTGTAAATGATAGAGATGATTCGATAGTGTATAGTACATTAAATAAGTGGAAAGATATTATTGGAATTTCTAGGAGAAAGTTTGGAGAATAGAAAAGTTTTATGTACATTTGTAGATATTTACTAATATGAACGTTATGAATATGTTTAAAAGTAGGAAAGGTAAGTTAAAAAGTGTTTTAGAATATAAGTTTGGTGATAAGTTAAACGAGAATAATATCTATGATATATTAAAAATTTTTGATGAATATCAGAAAGATAATTTGGATAGTATTGAGAAACTAAAACGATATAAAGTTTACGAAACAAAAAGAATAAGTGGTGCTTTAAAAATGTGTATAAATGCACATGGACCAATTACTAAACAATTCATTGGTTCAGCAACCAAAAGGGTTTATGGGTCATTGTTAAACAACGAAAAGAAAGAAAGTTTTATAATAAGATTATTGAAAAAGATATGGAAAAAACAAAATTAGCAATTTGGGATTTTGACGGAACATTGGTTAACACACCGATGCCAGATGAAGGTAAAGATTTATACAAAGAAAAGACTGGTAAAGAATGGCCACATAAAGGTTGGTGGTCTAAACCAGAATCATTAGACTTAGATGTTTTTGAAATACCTACAGTAGATGACGTAATTGTTGATTATGTATTAGAAGCAGCAACAAAAGACACAATCCTTGTTATGTTGACTGGTCGTATGCAGAATTTATCAGATAGCGTTAAAAAAATATTAGACGCACATGGTCTTATCTTCCATGAATATCATTTTAATAAGGGTGGTAGTACTGAATATGCTAAAATGAAAACTATGGATGACTTACTTGACAGATACCCATCGGTTAAAGTAATTAAAATGTGGGACGACAGAGATGAACATATCCCAATATTTAAAGAATGGGGTGATGAAAAAGTAACCTCTGGTAGATTAGATAATTTTAAAATTAAACATGTAATCCAAGATAGACACTGAAAATGAACCCACTAAAATGTAGTGGGTTTTTGTTTGTATATTAAGAATATTATACATACATTTGTAATAGATAACAATAATAGATATGCTAAACGAAAGATTTAAAATAACACTAGAACAAAGTTTAAAAAATGAAGTTAAAACTTATAATGTTGATGGGTTAATTTCATTTATGGAAAATTCAGATATAGTTTATTATATGGCTGATTTAAATGGACCACTAGGTATGGCAACTTTTGATGGAGTATATATTGATGTTAATAATATAATTATAAATTTACCTAATAAGTCTGAATTTCTTTATTTTGTTATATTACATGAGACATCACATATGAAAAGAATGAAAAAAATTGGTAAAGAAGAAATTTTAAAAAAATTATCGTTAACTGAATTTAATGATTTTTTTGAACATGTAATTAATGAAGAGATGATATCCGACAAATATGCGTTAATTAATTATTACAAATTAAACAAATTTTCATTTCCAATTTGCTACACACAACAATTAAATTTAAGAGAAAATAAAGAAAGATACAAAATGACTGCAAGAGGTTTTTTTGGTAAAATACAAAACGATGAATCCAAATATAATGATTTCGTCAAAAAATTCATAAAAAAAATATACAATGATTAAAATAGGAGATATATTAGAAGGTAAAATTAGCATGAACGCAAGTGGTTCAGCTTACTTGGTAAGTGAAGATATACCTAAAGATGTTTACATACATAAATCTAAAACAAATAAAGCATTACATTTAGATAAAGTAAAAATAAAAATTATAATAGGACAAGGACGTGCGGTTGAAGGTGAAGTGTTAGAGATAGTTGAAAGATTTAGAACTGAATTTGTTGGAACAATTCAGATTAGTGAGAAGTTTGCTTTTTTTGTTCCAGATTCAAATAAATTATGTATAGACTTTTTTATACCATTATCTAAAACATTAGGTGCAATACATGGACAAAAAGTTGTCGCTAAATTAACAGATTGGAAAGACAAAGCTAAAAATCCTAACGGTGAAATTATTAGAGTTATAGGTAATTCTGGTGAACACGAAACAGAAATTCATTCAATCTTAGAGGAATACGGATTACCTTATGATTTTCCAGATGATGTAATTGCTGAATCTGAAGCAATATCAGAAGAAATACCACAATATGAAATAGATAAACGTAGAGATATGCGTGATATCCTTACATTCACTATTGACCCACACGATGCAAAAGACTTTGATGATGCATTGAGCGTACAATGGGTAAATGGTGTATTGGAAGTTGGTGTACATATTGCTGATGTATCACATTATATGCGACCAGAAACTGAATTGGATAGAGAAGCATTTGCTAGAGGGACTAGTGTTTACCTAGTAGATAGATGTGTTCCAATGATACCAGAGAAGCTTTCTAACGGACTTTGTTCACTAAGACCACACGAAGATAAGCTTTGCTTTTCAGCGGTCTTTAAAATCGACCAAAATGGACGTGTTATGGAAGAATGGTTTGGTAGAACTGTAATACATTCTGACCATAGATTTACATACGAAGAAGCACAATATATAATTGAAAACCCTTATGTAATGAAAAAACCTAGAAGTATTGGTCCAAGCACAATTATTGACAAAGAGGGTTTATGTGGTCAAGCTATTATTACTTTAGATAAGTACGCTAAGAAAATGCGTAAGGTTAGATTTAGCAAAGGTTCTATTTCATTTGACAAACATGAAGTTAGGTTCAAGTTAGATGAAAACAACAAGCCAATTGATATTATATTCAAGATTGGTAAGGATTCCAACAAATTGATTGAAGAATACATGTTATTGGCTAACAGACATGTTGCTCAGTTTATTAATCAAAAAGGTTTGCCGATGGTTAATAGAGCTCATGACAAGCCAGATGAAGCTAAATTAGAAAGTCTTAAAGATTTTATTCACCAATTTGGCTATGATATCAAGATAGATACACCAGAAGAAACAACTAGAACTTTGAATAAGTTACTGCGTGAGGTTAGAGGTACAAGTGAAGAAGAAATGATTACTAATCTTGTAGTTAGAACGATGCAGAAAGCTGATTATAGAACAAAGAATATTGGTCATTATGGTTTAGGTTTTAAACATTATGCTCATTTTACCAGTCCTATAAGACGTTATCCAGATGTTATAGTACATAGATTGTTAGCGTTATATTTAGATGATACTAGAAAGACTAACCCTAACATTGCTAAATTGGATGGTAAATGCGTTCATTTATCTGAAAGAGAAAAGAAAGCACAAAAAGCTGAACGAGATAGTATAAAGTTCATGCAATGTGTTTATATGTCAGATAAAATAGGTAAAGTATATAAAGGCATGATAACTAGTGTCGCTGAATTTGGTTTATTCATCACAATTGAAGAGAACGGGTGTGATGGGTTAATTAAATTATCTGACATAATGGGTGATACGTTTGTTGCAGAGACTGATAATTATAGAGTTAGGGGTGTTAAAACTGGTGCTTATTTACGTTTGGGTGATGAAGTTCATGTAGTTGTAAGTTCTGTTGACATTGAAAAAAAGAACGTTAATTTATCATTGATTAACTTATAGACTTTATTTTTTAAGTTTTATTTAGTATATTAGTGATTATGAATGATGTTATATTAATTAATCAATATTTAGATAAAAACTATACTGTTATTACTGGCAACCTTGATTATTTAGTCAAAGATACTATAAATAATAATTCTATAAGTTTTTTAGATTTAAAAAAAAAATTTTTAAAAATATTTGGTGATTTTGAAACTAGTGAAAATTCTTCAACATCTATTATTATTTTAAATTCATGGTTTAATAATAAAAAAAGAGTTTTAAATAAAAAACTATTTGATTTATTTGATGAAGTTGATGATGGTAGTCTAAAAAGTCTTTTTTTATTAGAGAAAATAAAAACTGTTTGTGATTCAGATTATAAATATGAATTTCACCATGGTTTTATCACAAATGTGTTTCTTGAATATTATAAAGATAAACACTTATTGCATAAATTAGAAAATTATGTTAAGACATTCAATACTAATTTTGGAAGTGTTAAAATGATTGACGATTTTCAAGATGATTTTATTTTAGAACATGAAAAAATAATATTATTCGCAAAAGAATATCTAAATAATTGGTATAGTGAAACAGTTATCGGTGGTAAAGTTAAAGATTTACTATCACAATTAGTGTTGACACTAGGTTCTAGAAACTGGACAGTAACTTGGATTGGACATGGACCATTCAGTAAAAGAATACTATTAGAAAAATTCATAAACGAAAGTACATATCATCATAATTATATATTAACCATGTATGACAAATGGTATGAAGATGCTGTTATTGAAGCATCAGAAAAAGTTATGAAAAGAAACATAGGTATCTTTTCAAACGACAGAATAACATTTCATTAAAAAAAAATAAAATATGAAAAAATTATTAAAAAGTTTACTATTATTATGTCTAATGACCCCTTTATTGTCATTTAATTTGTTTAAAACTAATATTTGTAATGCTACATGGTATGATACAACTCCTTACCCTACCGTACATAGGGTTCATTCAACGGCTGCAATTAGTAGAAACTTAATACAAAAGATGGGTTTAACTGTTGGTAATAAGATTAAAGACATAAAAGGTAGTTTTTTAATTGTAACTAATCTATATAATAATAAAATTGATACAGTAGAAGTAACTGATGTCTGCGGTAATATTAACCACATTGATTTAAGTAAGAAATCATTTGGTAAATTAGATAACCATGGAAGAGGAAGAATTAAAGTTGTTGTAAAAAAATACATATGAGACATTTTTTAATTGATATTGATGGGACTATATGTGATGATATTAAGAATGAAGAATCACATTTATATATAACAGCGAAACCCATTGAAGGTTCTATAGAACAAATAAATAAATGGTATGATGAAGGTCATACCATTACTTTTTTCACAGCTCGTGAAGAAAAAGATAGAGGTATAACAATATTTTGGTTAGATAAACATAAAGTTAAATATCATGGTCTTATAATGGATAAACCTAGATGTAAAACTTCAGATGATGAATATATTTGGGTAGATAATCGTAAGGTTAGAGGGGTAACTTATAAAGGTATTTGGGGTGATTTAAAGGAAGTTGTTAAAAATATTTTAACTTTTGGTGATTAAAATTTGTTTAATTGAAATATTATATATACATTTGTATAAACTAAAATATATAATATGAAGTATTCAATTAGAATTAGCGGATATGGTTCAGAGATAACCATAGGTTCCGTTTCAGAAGAAGAAAAAGAAATCCTTTCAAATCCAGAAAAAGATTTACAAGAACTTGTTTTTGAAGACCTAGAAGAAGTTTGTAGTTGGAGTGAGATTGATGACCAATTCCATTGTTTTGGTGCAACCTCACCTTTTACTATTACTATTGAGGATGAAAATGGTAATGAGTTGTATGAAATCGATGAAGAAAATTTGTATGATTATGATACAGAAGAATTCTCATTGGTTGAAAACCAATACCCAGAGATTGATACAACTAAAGACTTGTTAATTTGTTACAGTGGTGAAAAAGGAAGTTTTTTCTTAGGATATGTTGAATTAGAAGGGGAGTTTGATATAACAAAATTAAAAATAGTGATATCCGATGTTGAAGTTGGTGATTTTTTCTATTTCGGTGATATCATTTCCAACGTTCTTTACGATGGTGAAGAATTAGATAACTGGGGTGGTGACACAGATGGTAAATCATTTGACGTTCTTAAAAATTTCTAATATGAGTTTATTAGATAGTTTTAAAAATACTTTTTTGTATTGTGATAAATACAAAACACATTCAGAAGCAGTAATCATTGCTTGTTATTTTAACCCACAAGGTAATCCTTATAGGAAAATAGCGTTCAATAAATTCTATGATTCAATTAAACATTTGAATCATAGAATAATTGAGTGTGTTATTGGTGATACTGAACCAGAATTACCAGAGAATAAATACATAAGTAGAGTTCATACATCTAATTTGCTTTGGCATAAAGAATCTTTATTGAATAAAATCATATCTGAATTACCTAAAAAGTTCAAGTATGTATTTTGGTTAGATACTGATGTGTTATTTACCAACAAAAATTGGTTAGTTGAAGGCGTTGAATCGTTACTGACCAACAAAATATTACAACCGTTTGAATATTGTGTTCACTTGGAAAAAGATTTATATCAACCATTATTTAACACAGAAAGAGAAAAGAATTTTGTTGGTAACCCAGATACTAAACATCCAAAAATGTGGAGAAGTTTCAGTGCAAACCACAATACATCTAAACATATTTCATGTGATACTAACTATGACAAACATGGTCATGTTGGATTTGCTTGGGGTGCGAGACGTGAAGTATTGGATACTATGCCTTTATATGATAAGGCACTTATTGGTGGTGCTGACCATATCATGGCACATGCAGCTGCTGGTCAAATTGGTCACTCTTGTATTACAAAAGCTTTTACTGATGATATTAAAGCAATAAATGATTGGTCTATGCTGTTTTACAATTTAATCAATGGTAAGATTGGTTATGTTAAAGGTGAGTTGTATCATATTTGGCACGGTGATTTGGGTAAACGTCAATACTTAAAACGCATTCAAGACTTTACGTCAAAAGCTAAAAACATTACTGAACGTGATGAAAATGGATTATTTATAACAAAGAATGGTGATGATGAATATGTTAAACAATATTTCAATCATCGTGAAGATACAACAGATGAGGTTTCTACAACAAAAGAATATGAAGAAGGACGTAAAAAACAAGCTCGTAGATTATTAAGAATAGAATACCCAGATGCTGACAGTACATTCATAGATTCAATGGTTATGGGTTATTTAACTGATTCAACTATTATGGGTACAGCATTGGGTGGAAACATGATGGGTGCAATGGTTGGAGATATGTTAAATAATAACGATACAGATAAGTTCAGTGGTGGTGATTTAACTGAACATAGTGAAAACTTTTCATGATGAACATTACATTTATAAGCGATACACATAATCAACATAATCTTATCCCCAAAGACTATTTGTCTGGTGGGGATATGATTATTCATGCTGGCGACATATCTTCAAGAGGTGGTGAACATGAAATAGTAGCATTTTTAAATTGGTACAACGAATTACCATACTCACATAAGATTCTAATTGCTGGTAATCACGATTTCTTTTTTGAAAGACCAGATAAAAAGTTGATAACCAAACTATTATCCAACTATCCAAACATTACTTATCTAAATGATAGTGGTGTTGAGATAGAAGGTATAAAGATTTGGGGTAGTCCAGTACAGCCATTTTTTGGAGGTTGGGCCTTTAACCGAGTTGGGGAAGAGATAAAGAAACATTGGGATTTGATACCAAAAGACACTAACATTCTTATTACACATGGACCAATTTTTGGTTATTTGGATATAACATTGGAAGGTGATAGAACTGGATGTGAATATCTAAGAGAGATGCTACCAACATTTACTGACTTAAAAATACATGTGTGTGGTCATATACATGAGTCTTATGGTTACCATGAATTTGTTGATGGCACATTATTTCTTAACGCTAGTGTGTTAAATAGACGTTATGTGATGCAAAATAAGCCAATATTTTTAGAATATGGAAATAATTCTTCATTAGAATTAGGTTATATCAAAAAAAAGTAGTACATTTGTTTAAATTTAGATATTATGAGTAATAAACAATTTAGAGGGTTACCTAGTGTAGTTCTATTGAACTCTGAGGGTGATATATTAAAAGCTTTCAAAACCGAAAAAGGTTTTATGATTATGGATGAATATAAAGAAATCATCGCAACATTGAATCAAGATGAAATGTTTAATTTTACACGTGGCAATTTAACGCTGACAAATTCAAAAGATGAGTTTTTTGATTATACAACATTTTCTGGTGATATGAAACCAAACTTAAAAATGTTAGATGAATTTATTGGTATTGACACAACTGATTTAACTTATTAAAATAAAAATGAAAAAAGAAAGAAGAAGAGCGACACACGCTGAATTAGTTAGAGAAAGCAAGGATAATCCTGGTTATTATCGTTACAACATCACTATCAAAGAAATTGATGGTACGGTACATAATGTACCAGCTTATGGTAAAGATTTGGAAGATGCAATCGAAAGATTAGTATGGAATGAAAGAGTTGAAAAAGTTGCAAATAAGAAAGGTATTATGCCAATGTTTGCTGCGTTTCTTTTAATAATTGTTGCATTGTCTGGTATGATTGGTGTTGTAAAAAATAACCCATTGTGGGTTCTTGGTGGTTTAGGTTGTTGTGGTTTTATTTTAATTGTAACATCATGGATTGATAGTTATTTAAATAAACATTAATATGAAACATAAAACTCAAATGATACTATATGGTATTACAATGATTACCAGTTTTGTAAACGCATATTTTGCGTATAAACATGGTAATATTGATGCAACTATTGCTTGGATTGTAGCTGCTGGTTTTTCTGGTGGGGCATCTGGAGCATATATGGAATTACATGATAAAACTAAAGAAGAAGATGACGAGTAGAGACTTTGTTTATTGGGGTTAAAAACAATTATGATAGTTTGTGACTTTTAATTAAAAAGTATATAACATGTTAAATAAAAAATTTAACTATGGATAAAGAAGTGAATAAAAATATTAAAATACTAAAAATTGAAGACCATAACTATAAAATAATTTATGTCAACCACAACGAAAAGTACAAAACCTATAAACGATTATCATCAACTGAATGGGAAGAATATTCAATTAGTAAAAAAACTTGGGTGAATATTGATGACGAACATAAAATTAAAGAATTAGAAAAAACATTACAAGATGAAAATAGTAGGGTTAAATAAAATTTAATTATGAGTAATGAAATAATAGGGTGTTTAGGTGATATCCATGGAAGAACAATTTGGAAAGAAATCATTACTAAAAACCCACAAATAACAAAATGGATTTTTGTCGGTGATTACTTTGATACACATGATGATGTAACACCAGAACAGCAAATAGAAAACTTTTTATCCATATTAGAATACAAAAAATCTAATATGGATAAAGTCGTTTTACTGATTGGTAATCATGATTACCATTATACTGGGTATGCTTATTCTACATACTCTGGTTATCAATATGGTGCAGCACCTATAATTAAAGAAATATTGCTAGAAGCAATGAATGAAGGATTGATGCAAATGTGTTTCAAAGATGATATATATGTATTTACACATGCTGGTATTACAAAAACATGGGCTAAATCAAATGGTATTGATTTGAATGACTTAGAAAATAGTGTTAACGAATTATTTAAAGTTAACCCTAGGGTATTTGATTTTACTATTGGTAATAATTACAGTCAGACTGGTAATGATATTACACAAACACCAATATGGGTTAGACCTCAAGCTTTATTGAGTGATGCTATTGAAGATATTATTTATATTGTAGGTCATACAACAGTATCGAGATTAGGATTGATTAAAGAGCTACCTAATTTAATACTTATTGATTGTTTAGGCACTACTGGTGAGTACCTAGTTTTAGAAAATGATATAGCTACTGCAAAAAAACTTTGAATTAAACTTGTTTTATCAATTTATTATTTTTACATTTGTGGTATGGAAGAAAAAGCTATAATAGAATCACTACTAAAAACACAATTATTTGATATTGAAACATTACGAACATTAAAAATGAGGGCTCTTATTTTACAAGAATACGAATTAGCTACAAAAATAATAGTTGAGGAACGTAGAATAATTAATTTAAGTAATATTAGTAGATTAGATAGGTTAGGACTAAATATAAAATCAGATGAAATCGATAATAAAAAATAAGCGTGGATACTATGAGTATACCATATTGGATAAGTATATTGCTGGGATAAAACTACAAGGTTCTGAAGTTAAATCGATTAGAAAGGGTAAAGTATCTATCGGTGAGTCTTATTGTTTTATTTCAAATGGTGAAATTTTTATTAAAGGTATGCATATATCTGAACATAAAGAAGCTGGAAAGTATTTTAATCATCAACCTACTAGGGATAGAAAATTATTATTAAATAAAAAAGAAATAATAAAAATAAGTGAAAAAATATCCCAAAAAGGCTTTACTTTAATACCCTTAGAGGTTATATTAACTAACACTGGTTTTGTTAAATTAGAGATAGGTCTAGCTAAGGGTAAGAATTTACATGATAAGAGAGAATCTATCAAAGAAAAAGATTTAAAAAGAGAATTAGAGCGTAATTTATAAAAGTAAAATAAAAATAGAAGTATGAAACAAATTAGAATAGTATCGACAATCACAAACATTAATGAAGATTCTCTTAAACAATATTTAAGAGAAATCTATCAAGCTAAACCCTTATCTATTGAAGAAGAGTACGAATGTGCATTAAAGGCATTCAATGGTGATAAAAAATCAAGAGAAGAATTAATCTATAGAAATTTAAGATTTGTGGTAACTGTTGCAAAACAATACCTAAATTCAAGTACAAATTTAACTTTAGCTGATTTAATAAATGAAGGTAATGTTGGTTTAATTATGGCTGCTGACAGATTTGAACCTCAAAGAAATTTAAAATTCATATCATATGCTGTATGGTGGGTTAGAAAATTAATAGTTGAATATATTGGTAAAAATGGTAGAATGATTAGAATACCATTTAATAAAGTTCAAAATTTGATAAAACTAAATAAAGTTTTATCAGATTTAGAACAAAAAAACAGTTATCATGTTAATGAATATGAGGCAGCTTTAGAAACTGATGATGAAAGTTTTAAACTATTAGGTGAGATAAATTCATTTAAATTATTATCAATGGATAATCCATTAAATGATGATGGTGAAAGTTTTTCATTACATGAAATTATTTGTGATAAATCAAGTCCTAGTACTGATTATTTAACAGTTAATTCTGATTTTAAAAAAGACATCATGTCTAGTTTAAATATATTAAAACCAAATGAAAAGTTTGTTATTGAACAACTATTTGGGTTAGATGGGTCTGAACCTAAGACATTAAAAGATGTTAGTGAGTTATTATTAGTAACAAGAGAAAGAGTTAGACAAATTAAAGAAAAATCTTTAGCTAAGTTAAAAAATAATAGTAAATTTATTAAAATTTATAATGAATTTTGATGAAAGATTTAGTTATTAAATATTTAAATGATAATTATAAATTAACTTTATCCACATATGTTTCTTATTCTTTAATAGAAATATTAACTGGTGATAATATTTCATTAAAAGAAGTTTTAAATCAAATATCATTAATTTTTTCGTTAAATGATGAAGAACAAAGTAATTATTTTAATGAATGGGTAGATATAAAAGCAATTGAATTAAATAATTTGATAGTTGATATCCAAGAAAAAATCTATAACTTAACTGGAAAAACGATAGATATACATCCAAGAGATATGAACGGATTAATTAACCAAGGTGATAATTTAGACCATTCTATTAGAAATTATATAGTTTTATAAACAATTATGATATTTATAATAAAAACTAAATATGAAAAAAGAATTTATAAAAAAATTATTTAGAGAATCTATTTTTAATATAGAAGAAGCTGATAAAGATGAATCTAAAGATAAGAAAGATTCTAAAGATATATCATCTAAACAAAAAAAACAACTAGATTCACAAGCTGTTGAGATTAGAAATAATGTAGGACCAGGCAAACCACTTAAATATGTTCAAGTATTAAGAGCATCTGGTTTAATACCAGATGATGCTACTAAAGAAGAAGAAGCAACATTATTAAGTCTTTACAGAAAAAAAATATTAAATAAAAGAGAAATGGTTGATGGTGTTGAAACAACTAGAAGTCTAACACCAGAAGAAGCCGATGTATTATACACGGTTATTAAAAATCCTGGAGCATTTAAATAATATTAAAAACCACTTTAAGTGGTTTTTTTTTTACTTTAAATTTGCATATGTTAAAATAATACACTACATTTGTATTATAAAATTAAATCATATGAGCACTAAAGTAGAAAAATTAAAAGAGTTAACGTATAATCCTACTATTACATTATCTCTAATCGAAAAAGATGAAGATTTAAGAAATATATTTACTGATGAGATTAAATTACCTTTTACTATATTATATAGGTTATCAGAAGATGGTACATTAAACGATAGAACAAAAGAGTTGTTGACAACTATTTTTGAAAAATTAATTTTAACTAAACGTGATTTAATTGAAAAATATCTAAAAATAGCTTATGATAATAACATTGTTGTTAGCAATCAAAAAGAAAGTAACATAGAAATAGAACAACCAGAATTTGATGAAGAAGAACATAATTTAGTTGAAGTAACTGTAGAGACTACTACGAAAAAAAAATATGTTAAAAAAGAAAAAACTGGTAAAGAATTACCAAAATGGTATGGTAAAGACAAAATCACTAAAGATATAGAAAAACAAGGTGGTAATGCAACACCAGTACAACGTGCAATGCTAAAATTAAACGATTTAAAGAACTTATATTTTAATTTAAACACAAGAGGTATCAAAGATATGTTGGCTGATGCTAACACGTTATCTGATGAAGATTGTCGTAAGATAGTTGCTGCGGTAACAACGTTTGAAAGACAATTACAAGAAGTAATGAAAAAAAATAAAAAATAATCACATAAAAATTTGCACAAGTCCAGGATTTTATTTACATTTGTAATATAATAAAAAATAAGGGTTATGACAGCGATTGAACAAAAACTACAAGACTTGGTTAACCAATTTGAAGAATTGGAACGAATGGAAATAGAATCCAATAAATTACAGAGTGAGCACGATTTAGAGCTATCTAGGTTGTATCACGTGATAGAGGGAACAACTTTATCGCATGTATCTCAATCACATAACTTAATGAAAGAATTACAAGAATTGTTAATTAAACGCAGAAGCAACAAGTTTGATAATGCATTAATAAAAGGTGCAACAGCTTTGTTAAAAACAAATATTCAATCTTTAAAAGAAAAGATTGAAACCAAAAAAACCAAAAAAACAAATTATTTTGTTGAAATAAAAGAATTTGCTAAAAACCAATAAATAAAAAAAGAAATGAGTTTTAATCTTTTCCCTAAAAGTGTTATAGAAGGAAGAACATCATCTGGAAAAACATTTAGAGCATTTGAGTATGATTTTAGTACTTTTATTAATTTACAATTAATATCTATTGTTAGTAATTTGATAATAGGGTTTTTGATTTGCTCAATCATATCGCCTATAATACTTATAATGATTATGTTAACCTTTAGTGGTAGGTTTAATTTTTTATACTTATTAATACCATTATTTAGTGGTTATTTTTTATTAGATGTTTTTAATGATTGGTTTTTTACAATGTTATTGAAAATGTTTATTAGTGATTTTTGGTTAAAAATATTGGTTAGTATTAACGTTACATCAATAATAACTATAATAATTTTAACAATATTTGGTGAATATATAGTTAATAAAATAAATGGAACTACGAAAGATTTGATTGAAAGATATATAATTTTCTTTTTTATCATGATTATAATAATAACTTTAACGATGAAAATTACATTAAATTTTATAATTATTTAAAAAAATAGTTGCAAATGTCAAAAAAAATCCGTACCTTTAATAAAAAAATATTATGAATAGAAAACTTCTTGATTTAAATGAAATTTATGTTAATTTTACACATTCTAAAATATGGGTTAAATTAATGAATATGAAAAAAATAAGAGATGATATTAACTATTTTATTATTAGCTCTAAAGATTTAAAAGAAAAGGAAATCTTAAAAGAACAAATGTTTTATATGGATGAGAATATAAACACGCTTGAAGTTGCTTTATTATGTCATGAAACCAAGTTTATTGAAAAAAGAACGTCAATGGGTGAATTAGGTGAATTTTATTTAAATTAATACTATGAGAAAATTAACATTTATTTTACTGAGCATAGTTTCGTTCAGTGCTGGGTTTACTTACTCTTCAATATGGATAACTAATTCAAGTTTTTGGAAATTTAGTTTACCAATTTTCCTATCAACATTAATTGTTATGTTTGTTGATATAAGTTTAATTAATAAAAGAAATAATAAAAACAAATAAATATGAACGTTAGATTAGAGTACAATCAAAAAGATGGTAATTTTCATTTTAATGATATTACTGGTAGAGTCGGTGTTGGTTATAGATTAGTTTCACCAAATGTTAATGTTGATGAAGCTATTGAGTTTACACACCACTTGTCAAATAAGTTTGAAGCATTCCACATTGATAAGAGACCTTACCCTAATTTTAATACAATTTTAATTGAGTTTAATAAATTTGTTAGAAAACAATAGGTTATTAAAAATAATGGGGTTAGCTGAAAACCTTTACAGAGTAAGCAAATAAAAAGAAAAGTAAAAAAAAGAAAAAAGTATGAGAAAATTAAGTTATTTTTTAATGTTGAGTGTATCAATTTTAACATTTACATCTTGTTCAAGTGTTGAACCTAATTACGAAGGGGTACTTATGGACAATTATGGACGAAATGGTGAGAGTGATTTTAAATCAGTAAAAGGTAAACAATGGACATTCGCACCTGGAACAAAATTATACCAAGTACCTATGTTTGAGACATCTGGAGACCCAGAAAGAATTGCAATTAATGCTAAAGATGCTGGTAAGTTTACAGTTGACCCATCTTATCAATATACGCCATTAAGAGGTAAAGGTGTGCAAATAGTCTTTAACTATAAGCATTTAGGTGTTGATGAGCCAGAAGTTATGTTTGAACAATTAGAAACATCAATATTAAATAAACTAGTTATCAACGCATATAGAGAGTTAGCACGTAATTATACAACAGACTCACTTATGAACAACTTGAATTCATATGAGTTATTGGTTGAAGAAAAACTTAAAAAAGATTTTGAGAGCAAATTCATGCATTTAGAAAATTTGACATCTGGGTTAAGACCACCAAAATCAATGGAAGATGCTATTGAAGCTCGTAATAATGCAGTACAAAAAGCAAATCAGATTGAAAATGAGGTAAGAGTTGCTAAAATGGAACAAGAAAAAGCTAAAATTGAAGCTCAAACAAATAATATTAAAGCAGAAGGGTTGAATGATAAGATATTAAAACAACAATGGATTAATGCTATCAGATATTCTAAAAATAGAATTATCATAACTGATGGTAAAATACCAGTAATGTTAGGGAACCAATGAGAAAAGTATTATTAATAACAATAGGTTTGTTTATAGTAAACATATTGTTCTTTTGGTTACATAGAGTCATGTTTCAATCTTCATTACCATTTTTAGTTATAATTACAATATTGTTACATTTGGTTTTTTTAATTTATCTACCTTATGAAAAAATATATAAAAAAGAGGAATAAGTTCCTCTTTTTTTTGTTTATATGAAAATTAATCCCTACATTTGTATTATAAATAATTAAAACAACTAAGTTATGTTAGCAGAATTTAAAAACCCAACATTAAATAAAGACTTAAAAGAGTTAATCAGTAACCTTGATAATCTAGAAATATCATTAGGTAAAGTTAGTGGTCACTCAATTGAAGTTTTTGATAAAACTAATCAATCACAAGGTAGCTATATTTATGGTAAAAATATCAAAAATAGGGACACTGATTATCAAACTTTGTTAGAAGTAATTGAATTTAATTTGGTTAATTAATTTATTATTATTACATTTGTCTTATGAATATATTTGTTTTAGATACTGACCCAAAAATGTGTGCTGTCTATCATAATGATAAACACGTTGTTAAGATGATACTTGAAAGTTTTACAAAGTTCTATATATTTATAAATAAAAAGATATGAAAACTTGTGAAATTTGTAATGAATCATTTAAAAATTTAAAGTCATTAACTACTCATGTTAACGCTAAACATTCTTTAAACGCTAGAGAATACTATGACAAATACCTTAAAAAAGAAGGTGAAGGATTATGTGGTGTTTGCGGTGAAGAAACCACATACAGAAATGCTGGTACTGGATATTTAAAAACTTGTTCAGTAGAATGTCGAAACAACACTAATGATTATAGAAAAAAACAATCTGAAAGTAAAAAAGGTAAAAAACAATCTAAAGAACAAATTGAAAAACGAGTTCTAAATACTAATCAAGTCAATAAAGAGAAAACTAGAAAACAAACTATGTTAGAAAAGTATGGTGTAGATAATCCAACTAAATTAAACTCAATAAAAAAAATATTATCTAAAAAAAATAAAGGTAAAACATTAGTAAGAACTTGTGATTGGCAGAATAATATTATTGAATCTAAAAGAAAAAATGGAACACTTAAACATACTGATAAAACTAAGAAAAAAATAAGTGATAAATTAAACATCTTTTATTCTTTAAATTTAGATAGAGAAAAATATATAACTAAATCTAATAATATAAATCATTTATCTGGTTGGTATAATGGTTTATATTTTAGGAGTTCATTAGAATTATCATTTTTATTTCACAATAAAGATAAATTTTTAATATCATGTGAAACTAATAGTTATAAAATAATTTATGACGACAATGGTAAGAAAAGATGTTATTATCCAGATTTTACTGATGGAAAGTTTATTTATGAAATCAAACCAACTGGGTTATTAGATACTCATATAAATAAACTTAAAATACAAGAAGGTATTAAATATTATGGTGATAGATATAAAGTTATTACCGAAATTGAATCTCCATATATTACTAAAAGTTTAATACTTAATTTAATTGAAAGTGGTTCAATTAAATTAACTAAAAGAGCTGAAATAGTTTTAAAAAAATATAGATTTTAATTTGGTTAATTAAAAATTTATATTTACTTTTGTTAAATAATATTAAAACGATTAAATATGAATATTTTTGTTCTAGACATTAACCCAAAACAATGTGCAATATATCACAATAATAAACATTGTATCAAGCAATTGTTGGAAACAGCACAATTATTATGTGGTGTGCATTGGATGACCGAAGGTGGTCAGTATGAAATACCATATAAGTTATCACATAAGAATCATCCATGTGCATTATGGGCTCGTGAATCTTATGAGAATTACATTTGGTTATGTGATTTAGGTTTAGAGTTATGTGCTGAATACACATATCGTTATGGTAAACGTCACAAATCACAAGACATCATTGAATGGTGTTTAATACATAAACCTAACATACCAGAGAAAGGTGATATCACACCATTTGCTTTGGCTATGCCAGATGAATGTAAAGTAGGTAACGCTGTTGAGTCTTATAGAGAATACTACAGAATAGAGAAAAAAGGTTTTGCTAATTGGAAGAATAGAGAAACTCCAGGTTGGTTTTAAAAAAATAAATTATAAAATTAAAAACAAATAAAATGGAAAATTTAACAATTAAAATCACTATTAGTGATAATGAAAAAGAAATAAAAGTTTCAAACATTAATATGAACGATTATCAAAAAACTAAAGATTTACATGGTATCTCTTTGGTTGATGAAATGGTTAATGAATTATTATCTACAATCGAAGCGGATAAGTAGTATTACTTATAACGGATGGGGCTAAACAATCGTTTTAATGTTGTTTTAGCCCATGTTATGGGATAGGTTTGGGGTGTAGGTGGAATGACTTTAAATGACAATATTACGCCAGCCGAGGAGTTGATTCAGACTTGGAATTGTCAACCCAAACTTTACCATAACGATACTCAGATATATGTAGTTTTTAACATAAAATTTAATAAAATGGAAGAAGATAAAAATTTAGAACAAAACTTGGATAATAGTAATGAAAAATTACATATATCTGATGTTATAGTTAGTTGTCCAAAGTGTAATAGTTCTTGGATTGGGGATATTGGTTATGACAATTGTGAGTGTTGGATGTGTGGAAATGTGTTTAAGTTGAAATCTAAGACAGGTTTGGAAGACAATTAACTA
>JACCDX011387366.1_pt1 | contig 29036 bp, 28 predicted proteins | sample 7449681 | NCBI WGS metagenome assembly JACCDX01 (sample SAMN15323450, study PRJNA562643) | freshwater metagenome | isolation source: river surface water | place: USA:Blue River Watershed | collected 2017-08-18
ATCGCAGCGAAGGTCTCGGTCAAGGTGCCAATTTGGTTGATCTTGATGAGGATCGAGTTCGCAATGTGCTGATCGATACCCTGCTTAAGGATTTTGGTGTTCGTGACGAACAAATCGTCACCAACTAGCTGTACTTTACGTCCCAGCTGCTCTGTCAGATGCTTCCAACCCTCCCAGTCGTTTTCGGCCATGCCGTCTTCGATAGAAATGATTGGATACTTGTCACACCACGTCGCCAACAGACTTGTAAGGTCTTTGGAGGACAAGGAAATACCACCTTCACCGTGCAAGGTGTACTTACCGTCCTTATAAAACTCTGAGGCAGCGCAGTCGAGTCCAAGCGCGATTTGCGTTCCTGGCTCATACCCTGCGTTTTCAATTGCACGCAAAATCAACTGGATCGCAGCCTCGTGATTAGGAACGTTCGGCGCAAAGCCGCCTTCGTCACCAACGGCAGTCGACATACCCTGATCATGAATAATTTTCTTAAGCGCATGAAATGTTTCCGCGCCCATGCGAAGCGCTTCGCGGAAACTTGTCGCACCGATTGGCAAAATCATCAACTCTTGCATATCGAGTGTGTTGTTCGCATGCGCACCTCCGTTGATAACGTTCATCATCGGCACAGGCATGCTCATCGGACCACTGCCACCAAAATAGCGATACAAGGACAAGCCCGACTCGTCGGCTGCGGCACGCGCCACGGCCATACTCGCCGCCAGGATCGCATTGGCGCCCAGACGCGACTTGCCTTCGGTACCATCTAACTCAATGAGTGTGCGGTCAAGAAAAGTTTGCTCTTGGGCATCCAACCCCATCAAGGCTTCGGACACTTCCGTATTGAGATTTTCAACGGCACGCAGCACGCCTTTGCCCAGGTAACGCGCCTTATCGCCGTCACGCAACTCAATGGCTTCGCGACTGCCGGTCGATGCGCCCGAAGGCACTGCGGCACGGCCCATGGCGCCCGACTCGAGCAATACGTCACATTCGACCGTTGGGTTACCACGCGAATCAAGGATTTCACGACCGATGATATCTACGATTGCACTCATTTCTCTGGTTCCTGAAAGATAAGAATATTCAATAGTTTTTCAAAATAATCTGGGCGAGCGGCACTAGGTAAACTGGGTTTCTAAAAATCCATTGCGCTTTACAACTCGATCAAGATCTATCAAGGTCTCTAGCAGAGACTTCATCTTTGCAAGCGGCACCGCGTTCGGGCCATCTGACAGCGCCTTCGACGGATCAGGATGCGTTTCCATAAAAAGACCACTCACACCTGCCGCGACCGCGGCGCGTGCCAACACAGGGACGAACTCTCTTTGACCACCCGATGAAGTTCCCTGCCCGCCTGGCAGCTGAACTGAATGGGTCGCATCAAACACCACTGGGCATTGCGTCTCACGCATAATTGCAAGCGAACGCATGTCAGACACAAGATTGTTGTAGCCGAACGAAACCCCACGCTCGCACACCATGATGTCTTCCGGGACGCCCGCTACGCGGGCCGCATGACGCGCTTTGTTGACAACCTGCACCATATCGTGCGGCGCTAGGAATTGTCCCTTCTTAATATTGACCGGCTTGCCACTCGCGGCACAAGCTTCGATGAAATCAGTTTGTCGACACAAGAACGCAGGGGTCTGCAATACATCAACGACTGCAGCAACCGCCGGCACCTGATCTTTGTCATGCACATCCGTGAGGACCGGCACCTTTAAGGCGCTACGCACCTCGGCCAAGATCTGCAGGCCTTCATCCATTCCGGGACCACGATACGAGGTACCAGAGCTACGGTTGGCTTTATCAAACGAGCTTTTATAAATAAATGGGATACCTAGGGCAGACGTGATCTCGAGCAACTGTCCTGCGGTATCAAATGCCATCTGACGAGACTCAATGACACAGGGACCCGCGATCAGAAAAAAAGGTTTCTCTAGACCGATATCAAATCCGCAGAGCTTCATCAGGTCCCTTTGCGTTGTGTCTGATGTGCCAAGGCTGCCTGGATATAGCTCGTGAACAGCGGATGGCCATCGCGCGGAGTCGATGTGAACTCTGGATGAAACTGTACCCCGACGAACCAAGGATGGTTCGGTAGCTCCATCATTTCTGGCAGATTTTCAGTAGGCGTACGCGCGCTAATGACTAAGCCCGCTTCTTCGAGACGGGGTACGTACACATTATTGACTTCGTAGCGATGGCGATGACGCTCATTGACCTGGGGACCGTAAATCTTACTGGCCAAGGTGCCAGCTTTGACAGGACACCTCTGCGAACCTTTGCGCATCGTGCCACCCAAATCAGATTGCTCGTCGCGCTTTTCAATTCGGCCTTCACGGTCAAGCCACTCAGTAATCAGCGCAACGACTGGATGAGGCGAGACCGGATCAAACTCAGTGCTATTGGCATCAGCCAGCCCAGCGACGTGTCGAGCAAACTCAATCACCGCCAACTGCATGCCAAGACAAATACCAAGATAGGGTACGTTGTATTCGCGCGCATAGCGAATCGCCGCGATTTTGCCTTCGGTGCCGCGCTTACCAAAACCACCCGGAACAAGAATGGCATCGAATGGCTTGAGGACACTCACACCGTGCTGCTCAATATTTTCAGAGTCAATGTATTCAACGTTGACGCGCGACTTCGTATGAATACCAGCATGAATCAACGCCTCAGTCAGAGACTTATAGGACTCAGTCAAGTCTACATATTTGCCGACCATCGCAATACGCACTTCGCGCTCGGGATGTTCAAGCGAGTAAACCAGCTTATCCCACATTGATAAGTCAGCGGCGGGCGGATTCAAGTTCAACGCCTCGCACACAAGATTATCGAGGCCCTGCTTATGCAGCATGGATGGAATCTTGTAGATTGAATCAGCATCCCAAACGGAGATCACGGCGTCAAGCGGTACGTTTGAGAACAGCGAAATTTTGGCGCGCTCTTCGTCAGGAATTGGACGATCAGCGCGACAGAGCAGCGCGTTCGGAATAATGCCGATCTCGCGAAGCTTTTGTACAGAATGCTGCGTCGGCTTGGTCTTAAGCTCGCCTGCCGAAGCAATAAAGGGAACGAGGGTCAAGTGGATGAAGGCGGCGTTATTACGCCCAAGCCGCAGGCTCATCTGGCGCGCAGCCTCGAGGAATGGGAGCGACTCAATATCGCCGACCGTACCGCCGATTTCAACAATCGCGACGTCGGTTGCACCATCCCAAGACTGCTCGGCACCACGGGTAATGAAATCTTGAATTTCGTTAGTGATGTGCGGAATAACCTGTACCGTTTTCCCTAAATAGTCACCTCGGCGCTCTTTACGCAGAACAGATTCATAAATTTGGCCAGTGGTGAAGTTATTCACCTTGCGCATCTTGGACGAGATGAAGCGCTCGTAATGACCAAGATCAAGGTCGGTTTCAGCACCATCTTCCGTGACGAAGACCTCGCCATGCTGAAACGGGCTCATGGTGCCCGGATCGACGTTAATGTAGGGGTCAAGCTTTAGCAGGGTCACCTGCAGGCCGCGCGATTCGAGGATGGCGGCCAAAGACGCGGCGGCAATGCCCTTGCCTAACGAGGACACCACACCACCGGTGACAAATACGAATTTGGTCATGTGATCAACGCCCAGTTTTAATGGAGCGCATGCGGGAAATTTGGATTATACCCGCCCAAAGGCTGTGTGCGCTGCAACAACCAATTCAAAGCAGCGCCGGTCACTTTAGGGGCGAGCCGCGCCCGAACTTCCTCATGATAGGCATCCAACCACGCCAACTCGTCTGGGCGCATTTGGGCGACATCGATGCAGCGGGTGTCAATAGGACACAGGGTCAAGGTCTCAAACTGCAAAAATTCGCCAAATTCGGACACGCCAGCCGACTGATTGCAGACTAAGTTTTCGATCCGTATGCCCCAACGTCCGGGTCGGTAGAGACCTGGCTCATTGGACGTGATCATGCCGAGCTGCATTGCGGTATGCGGTGCGGGAGCAGCGCGATAGGAGATGACTTGAGGCCCCTCGTGCACATTCAGGTAGTAGCCGACGCCGTGCCCGGTACCATGCCCATACTCGGCAAGTCTTTCCCACAACGGCGCCCGGGCAACCGCATCAATCATTGGTGATAGAACGCCTTTGGGGAAGCGCAGGCGAGACAGAGCAATCATTGCGCGCAAGACGGCTGTGTAGTCTGCCTTTTGCTCAGGCGTGACCTGACCGACCGGCACCACCCGAGTGATATCGGTTGTCCCCCCAAGATACTGTCCACCGGAGTCGATCAGTAATAAGCCATCTCCTTGGATACGCGCATAGGACTGCGCCGTAGCACGGTAATGGGGCATTGCACCGTTCGCATTGAAGGCCGCGATCGTGCCAAAACTTCGGGATACAAAGCCAGGCTGCTGCGCCCTGAGTTCGGTCAAGTGCTCATCAACCATTAATTCATTTAATACGGTTTCATCGGCTCGCTCGATGGCTTGCTCGAGCCATGCAAAGAAAGCACACAAGGCCGCACCATCCTGCTCCATCACATGCCGCACATGTTGCAATTCATGCTCAGTTTTTTGCGACTTAAAGAACGTGCTTGGGTTGATCGCCCGTACGGTTTTGGCAGCAATCCGATCGATCAGCGCACAGGTGGTGCGCATGGGATCAAACAACACCGTGTCCTGCGCCGCCACCTCGGCTAACGCTTGTACGGCCAATTCGTAGGGGCACACCTCAATGCCATCTTTAGCTAGCGCGCGCACCAAGGCATCATCCACCTTATCTGGCAATACGAATAGCTTCACACTCTGCAATCCAACAAGCACATGCGCCATAAAGACGGGATTAAAGGACACATCACTGCCACGCAAATTGAGCAACCAAGCGATATCGTCCAGTGTCGATAAAACATGCCATTGCGCACCTTGCTCACGCATGGCGGCGCGAACACGCGTAAGTTTTTCGGAACGCGATTGGCCAGCAATTTCAACCGGCAAATCACGAATTGGCGCGCTAGGCAAAGCAGGCCGAGTAGTCCAGCATTGGCCTGGCAAGTCCTGATCCAACAATAGTTTGATCTGACGCGGCGCGAGCGCAGCCAACAAGCTCTCGCGCGCGGCCACACCAAGCGCCCTGCCATCGACAGCGACCACGCCCCCCTGCGGTAAATGCTCCGCGAGCCATTGCGTATGTGCCGGATCTGTTGCAACACCTATCTTCATAAGCGTGACAGGAGAGGAAGCAATCTCTGCCTCTGCCTGAACCCAGTAGCGACTATCCACCCAAAGCCCAGCGAATGTGTCCGTCACGACAACGGTTCCTACCGAGCCCGTAAAGCCCGTCAACCAGGGTCGCAACTGCCAATAGTCGGGGAGATATTCGGAGAGATGGGGATCGGCCGAGGGGATCAGGCAAGCCTGTACTCCAGCAGCTCGCATCGCGGCTCTCAAAGCGACAAGCGCTTCGAGCACGGTTGCTTTACTCATGTGTTTCACTTAGCAAATTTTGCTCGTAAGAATGCAATGATGCCGGGCAAAATCGACAAAAAGATAATAAAGAGGATGACTAAAGTCAGGTTGTCACGCACAAAGGGCAGATTTCCAAACCAATACCCCGCAACCGTCAGTGAGACAACCCAAACAATGGCGCCTGTGACGTTATAAAAAAGAAATTTCTTGGGGTCATAACGCGCAAATCCGGCAACAAAAGGTGCCATCGTACGTGCGAATGGGATGAAGCGAGCGATGATCACCGTCTGAGCACCGTAACGATCATAAAAACCTTGCGTGTACGCGAGGTGCTTGGGGTTCACCAAGCTAGTTCGCGCAATCAATGCGGCTCCAAACCAACGGCCGACCGAATAATTCACCGCATCACCAACAATCGCGGCAGTCGTCAGTAACGCAATCAACAAATAAATGTCCATTTTGCCCATGGCGCAAATGGCACCCGCGACAAACAACAGAGAGTCACCAGGCAAGAATGGCATAAACACCAGACCGGTTTCTGAAAAAATGATGATGACTAATAGCGCATAGATCCAAACGCCATACGACTCAATGAACTGCAGCATCGTTTTATCAATATGCAGCAACAAATTTAGCAGGCTGGTGATGAGATCCATGAGAAGTCCTAGGTGTGCGAATCGTGTGTGCGATTGTAGCGAAACCTCGCACTAGACTCGCTATAGGCCACCTAGGCTTAGGGCTAAATCAAACCGCAGACACGTCCAACTTAGCTGCTGTCTTGGACTTAATCTCATCAACGGTCACACCTGGAGCAAGCTCCAGCAACTTCAGGCCGTTGGGTGTCACTTCCATCACACCAAGGTCAGTGATGACCATATCAATGACACCAACACCCGTCAGCGGGAGTGTGCACTTAGGCAAGAGTTTCAAATCGACGGTGCCATCTTTTTTGTGTGCAACGTGCTCCATCAAGACAATCACCCGGCCGACACCTGCGACAAGGTCCATTGCCCCGCCCATCCCCTTGACCATCTTGCCAGGGATCATCCAATTCGCCAGATCGCCTTGTTCCGATACCTGCATCGCACCGAGAATTGCCAAATTAATTTTCCCACCACGAATCATCGCGAACGAATCAGCGGAAGAGAAAATGGATGACCCCGGCAAGGTCGTCACGGTTTGTTTACCCGCATTGATCAAGTCTGGATCCACTTCGTTTTCGAGCGGAAACTGACCGATGCCAAGCAGACCGTTTTCGGACTGCAACCAAACTTCGATGCCCTTGGGCACGTGGTTAGCGACCAATGTCGGCAAACCAATACCTAGGTTCACGTAGAAGCCGTCTTTCAGTTCACGCGCCGCGCGCGCAGCCATCTCATCACGAGTCCATGCCATGATTCTTCTCCTTAGCTCGCTGCGCGAACAGTGCGTTGTTCGATGCGTTTTTCGGGTGTCGCATTAATCACAATGCGATGCACGTAGATACCGGGCAGGTGAATGTTTTCAGGCTCAAGCGTGCCGTTCTCAACAATCTTCTCAACCTCGACCACCGTAATCTTGCCAGCCATTGCAACAGGCGGATTGAAGTTGCGTGCGGTTTTACTAAAGATCAGGTTGCCGCTGCGGTCAGCGATATACGCCTTCACCAACGAAACTTCGGGAACAAGCGCTCGCTCCATGATGTATTGTTCGCCATCGAACTCGCGGATCTCTTTGCCTTCGGCCACCACGGTACCCACACCTGTCTTTGTAAAAAAGGCTGGGATCCCTGCGCCGCCTGCGCGTAAACGCTCCGCCAAGGTACCTTGAGGAGTGAATTCAAGCTCTAATTCACCTGACAAATACTGGCGCTCAAATTCTTTGTTCTCGCCAACATACGAAGCCACCATCCGACGCACTTGTCGCGTCTCTAGCAGCATACCGAGTCCAAAACCATCAACCCCCGCATTGTTGCTGATGCAAGTGAGATTTTTAGTTCCGAGGTCACGCACAGCAGCAATTAATGCCTCGGGAATTCCACAGAGGCCAAACCCGCCCACGGCGATTGTTTGCCCATCTTTAAGAATGCCGGTGAGCGCCTCTTTGGCGCTTGGATATAGCTTGTTCATGCAAACCGCTCCTTGGTTATCGCTTAAATTAGATTATCGACGATTTATGGACCTTGCCAACGCCTGCAGTATCTCTGGCGGCCAGGGGTGGGATTTACCCGTTTCGAAGTCCATCAAGACCATAATGGACTTACCCTGAGCACATAATTCAAGCTGATCCCCTCGGACAACGGATAAATCGACGGCATGCTCCATGCTTGAGCGCCCGATATTGACCACCCGGTGGCTGACACGGATCGTCGCAGGGTAAGTAATCGGCTTTTTAAAGTCGCAGGAACAATGGACCACGACAGGATTGATCCGCTCCGACTGGGTAACTCCGCCCTCAAAAAACATACGAATACGCCCTTCTTCCATATATCGGAAATAGTTGGCATTGTTTAAATGATTTAGGGGGTCGGCATCGGCCCATCGCATGGGCACGTCCATATCAAAAATATCGCCAACAGCGAGGGTTGGACCATCTGGGGTAGCCACGGGGTTCTCCGCAAGAAACGCAAAAGGGTTACTTCGGCTCTTTGCAAGACTCGCGCTGCAAAAAGTCGTGCAGCCGTGCAATACAATCGAGCGATCAAACATCATACCTTTTAAGCAGGGAGACTCTTATGTCCGCACGTGAATCGATGGAATATGACGTTGTTGTGGTTGGTGGTGGCCCCGCCGGCCTGGCAACCGCCATCAAGCTCAAGCAGCTGGCTGCCGAACGCGATCATGAGGTATCGGTCTGTGTGCTCGAAAAAGGTAGCGAGATCGGGGCGCACATCTTGTCCGGTGCAATCATGGATCCGATTGCACTCACCGAACTCATCCCTGACTGGAAAGAAAAAGGTGCACCACTCGACACGGCAGTCACTGAAGACGAATTTCTGTTTTTGTCTCCCACTGGAGCACGCAAAACGCCTGAGTGGTTGCTTCCAGAGTGCTTCCAAAACCATGGCAACTATATCGTCAGCCTCGGTAACGTGGCGCGTTGGTTAGGCGAGCAGGCTGAAGCCCTAGGCGTGGAAATCTTCCCGGGCTTTGCTGCGGCCGAAGTCTTATACGACGACAAGGGTGCGGTGCGTGGCGTCGCCACAGGCGACATGGGCGTGGGCAGGGATGGTCAACCGACGGACCAATACCAGCAAGGGATGGAACTACTCGCCAAATACACCGTATTCGCCGAAGGCGCACGGGGGCAACTCGGCCGCGAACTGATTGCTAAATACAAGCTGGACGATGGGCGTGATCCGCAATCCTACGGTATTGGCATCAAAGAGCTTTGGGAAATCGACCCTGCCAAATCTAAACCGGGCCTCGTCGTGCACACAGCGGGCTGGCCTCTTGATGCGGATACATACGGCGGATCGTTTCTGTATCACCTGAATAACAATCAAGTGGCCGTCGGCATGGTGGTTGGTTTGGATTATGCCAACCCCTGGATCTCGCCATTCGAAGAGTTTCAGCGTTACAAAACGCACCCTGCCATTCGTGGCACCTTCGAAGGCGGCAAACGACTCGCCTACGGCGCACGGGCCATCACGGCCGGCGGCTTGCTGTCCTTACCCAAGCTGATTTTCCCGGGTGGGGCGCTGGTTGGTTGCGAAGCAGGCTTCTTAAATGCATCTCGCATCAAGGGTAGTCACGCGGCGATTAAGTCCGGCATGATGGTTGCACAAGCTGCCTTTGACGCTTTGGTAGCCGAGCGCAGTCACGACGAGTTACCTGCTTATCCGGCTGCGTTCGAATCCTCATGGCTGCACGCCGAACTCAACAAGGCACGTAACTTCAAGCAATGGTTCAAGAAAGGCCGTACCGTTGGCACCCTCATGACGGGCATTGAACAATGGTTATTGAAGGGCAACATGCCCTGGACCATTCATCGTACGAAACGCGATCACGAGTGCTTACAGCCAGCCGACCAATGCCCACGCATCGACTATCCAAAACCTGACGGTGTGTTGACCTTCGACCGCTTAAGCTCGGTGTTTATTTCCAACACCAACCATGAAGAAAACCAACCTATTCACCTAACGCTCAAGGATGCCTCGGTCCCCGTTGCAGTGAACCTTGCTAAATACGGCGGACCAGAATCGCGTTACTGCCCCGCCGGCGTTTACGAATACATCAAGGACGACCAGGGTGCAGATAAGCTGCAGATCAACGCACAGAATTGCGTGCATTGCAAAACCTGCGATATCAAAGACCCCACGCAAAATATCGTCTGGGTTGCCCCGCAGGGCGGCGAAGGTCCGGTCTACACCGGCATGTGATGTAGCAACCACTTTTGAGGCGAGCAAAACACCATGAGCACACGACCACAAGCAGTTCCGACTAAGCAAATCGACAACGAGCGAGTGATCGTGACAGAGTGGCGCTTTGCCCCCGGAGCAGAAACGGGTTGGCACACCCATGGTCACGACTATGTGGTCGTACCAATCGCCAACGGTCTGTTGCACCTTGAGACCCCAGAGGGTCTCAAAGAATTTCCTCTGAAACTGGGACAGTCCTACACCCGTGGAGCTGGCGTGCATCACAATGTGATCAACGCTAGCGCACATGAAGTTGCCTTTATTGAAATCGAAGTGCGCTGACCGGGAGCCCGTCATGCTCGATCCCCAAGCAAAAGCCCTGATTGATCTCGTTGCAGAAAAGGGGATTCCCCCCATGCATGCGTCCCCACCAGTGGAAGCTCGACAGTTTTATCGTGAGCGTCGCTTCTTTAGCCAGCCTGAGCCACCCGAAGTCGCGGATAGCAAAGATATCCACGTACCGGGACCACTCGGCCCTATTCCAGTGCGCGTGATTCGTCCCCTGGGTAGCAAGGCGGATCAGACCTTGCCCGCGCTGGTGTACTACCATGGCGGCGGACATGTCATCGGCGACCTAGATACCCACGACACGCTATGCCGAACCCTAGCAAATCTCGCAACGTGTGCCGTGTTATCGATCGATTACCGGATGGGCCCCGAGCATGTCATGCCTGCGGCATCAGATGATTGCGTCGCGGCAACGAAATGGATACACAGCCACGCCGCCACCTTGAACATCGATCCAAACCGAATCGCCATTGGCGGTGATAGTGCGGGTGGACATCTGGCTGCCGTGGTGGCGCTCACATTGAAGCAAGAACAAGGCTTCAAGCCGGTTCTACAGCTACTACTCTACCCCGTGACGGATGCGAGCCAAGAGCGTGAATCAATGCGCACGCGTGGCGAGGGCTATCTACTCACTCGAGAGACCATGGCTTATTTTTTCGGCCACTACATGCCAGAAGAGTGGATGCGCAAAGACTGGCGTGGCTCACCCATGCTGGCCAAAGACCATAGTGGACTGCCACCTGCGATGGTGATCACAGCAGGCTACGATCCTCTGCACGACGAAGGTCTCGCCTATGCCGACAAGTTATCTGCCGCGGGGGTGCCCACGCAATACATTTGTTTTGCGCGGCAGATCCACGGCTTTATCCCGATGGGACGCATCATCGACGAGGCCAATACCGCCGTCAAACTCTGCGCCCAAACACTTAGGGATCACTTCTCAAAAGCAACAACCTCTTGACGCTGCTCCCCTAAACCCTCAATCCCGAGGGTCATGACGTCACCCGCCTTGAGGTAACGAGGCTTAGGCTTGACACCCATACCAACTCCGGGCGGCGTGCCAGTTGTGATGATGTCACCTGGCATCAGTGTCATGAATTCACTGACGTAACTCACAATCGTCTGAACATCAAAAATCATCGTCTTGGTATTGCCAGTCTGAAAACGCTTACCGTTCACATCCAGCCACATGCCAAGTTTTTGTGGATTCTTGATTTCGTCTGCAGTGACTAACCATGGACCGACTGGACCAAAGGTATCGCAACCTTTGCCCTTATCCCACGTACCGCCACGCTCGATTTGGTATTCACGCTCTGACACATCGTTAACCAAGCAATAACCGGCAACATGCTTGAGCGCATCCTTTTTGCTGACATAACGCGCTTTCTTACCAATCACGACACCAAGCTCGACTTCCCAGTCAGATTTTTTTGAACCTTTGGGGAGCATCACGGGATCGTTAGGGCCGCTTAAGCTGGTATCTGCCTTGAAGAAAATAATGGGCTCTTTCGGACAAGGCATACCCGCCTCAGCCGCATGGTCTGAGTAGTTCAAACCGATTGCCAAAAACTTGCCGACATCGGCAAGCGGGACGCCGTAGCGTGGCTTACCTTTGACCAAGGGCAATGTGCTCGTTTTGATTTTGGCGAGCTTGGACAGCGCGGCGCTGGATAGGTGTGCAGAGGTGATATCGGATATAACGCCCGACAAGTCACGCAACTTACCTTCTTTGTCGATCAGGCCGGGTTTTTCTTTACCTTTGGCGCCATAGCGTACGAGTTTCATTGCTTCTCCTTGGATGAAGCGTTGACTTTAACAGCTATAACAAGGTGTGATCAATATGTCGCGCGGCCGCCAGAAATATCAAACGCCGCTCCCGTCGAAAAACTGCATGCATCGGACGAAAGCCACATCACGAGATTCGCAATCTCGTCCACCGTACCGAAACGATTCATGGGAATCTTCGACAACATAAAATCAATGTGCTCTTGGGTCATCTGCGCGAACATTCCCGTGCGCACTGCGGCTGGGGTGATGCAGTTGGCGGTAATCCCGGTAAGTGCGAGTTCTTTGCCTAGCGACTTGGTCAAGCCGATAACGGCCGCTTTCGAAGCGCTGTATGCCGATGCATTGGGATTGCCCTCTTTACCGGCAACCGATGCAATATTGACGATACGTCCCGCCCCTCGTCCGTCTGCTGCGCGTTTCATCAGGGGTACAACTGCTTGGCAAGTCAGCAGTGTGCCTCGCACGTTGATCGCGAAAACACGATCCCACTCAGTCAGAGGATAGTCAACTACCGTTGCATTCGGTCCCGTGATGCCAGCGCTGTTGACGAGGATATCGATATGCGAGCAAAACTTTGTTGTTGAAGTGACGGCTTGGGAGACAGATGCCGCGTCCGAGACATCCACCTCGACTGCGTGAACCATCGGGCCATGTCGCTCTTGAGCTGCGCGCAATGCTTTGGAATCGCGATCCCAAAGAGATACGCGTGCCCCGGCCGCAAGGAACTGTTCCACGCAGGCTTGGCCGATGCCCGCTGCGCCGCCGGTTACGACCGCGTGTTTGCCGTTAAAGTCATAGCGCACTGAATTAGCCATCATCATTCCTGGTTATCAAAGACCCCGCGAATGATGACTATAGGTAGCGCCCTCCTGCACCGATCGCTACTGTGATCAAACCGAGAATCAAATTCGTAAATATAAGCGGACGAATCTTGCTCAAGGCCAATCCGCCCGTTGGCCAATCTTTTGCAGCCACAGCAGATTTAAGCACACGGAAAGGTCCGCCGTAGATGTAAGCAAAGATAAACGTCATGATGACTGCAATCAGCAGCATCGCATGCACATACCACCCCAGCTTACCAAAGTTGCCTAAAAAGTGAATCAATCCAAAGCCGGAGACAAAGAGCAAAAGGATCGCGCCTTTTACCCAAACAAAAAAGCGACCAAATACGCCGCTGATGAGCGTCAGGCGCTCTGGAGGCTGCAAAACATTTGCCGCCGTCGGACGCAGCGCGCTATGTGCAAAAAACATTCCACCCACCCAAACCAAGGCTGCCAACACATGCAACACTACTAATGACGCCATCACCATTGCGATCTCCTCATACTTTTTAGGCAACAGAGTCTAACGCGCATGTGGCGGTTCGGTTTGAAAATCATTGAAGCACTAGGGCTATTAAAAAGAGGCCCCGAAAGGCCCCTTTGTTTGCAGCTACTCCGGTAACGACCAGCGCTTAAACAGGCTTGGACAACTGATCGAGAATCGCTGGATTTTCTAGCGTTGAGACATCCTGAGTCACCGCCTCGCCCTTTGCAACAACCCGCAAGAGGCGACGCATGATTTTGCCGGAACGGGTCTTAGGCAGGTTGTCACCAAAGCGAATTTCCTTGGGCTTGGCAATCGGACCGATCTCTTTGGCCACCCAGTCACGCAGTTGCTTACCGATCGCGACAGCCTCGTCTCCCTCAGGACGACTGCGCTTGAGGACCACGAACGCTACAACAGCCTCACCAGTTGTTGGATCTGGGCGTCCGACCACGGCAGCCTCGGCCACCATCTCGTGTGCCACCAAAGCAGATTCAACTTCCATTGTGCCCAGGCGATGTCCAGAAACGTTCAGAACATCATCGATGCGACCCATGATCCAAAAACATCCGTCTGTGTCACATTGTGCACCGTCACCCGCCAAGTAGTAACCGCGCAATTCCGACGGGAAGTAGCTCTTCTCAAAACGATCTGGATCACCCCAGATCGTGCGAATCATCGATGGCCAAGGACGCTTAATGACTAAGAAGCCACCGTGTCCTGCATCAACATCGCCGCCGGTTTCGTCCACAATTGCCGCGGTGATACCGGGCAAGCGCGTGGTGCACGAACCAGGCTTGAGCGGTGTCGCACCGGGCAAAGGCGTGATCATGTGACCGCCGGTCTCGGTTTGCCACCAGGTGTCCACAATCGGGCAGCGACCGCCGCCCACATTATTGTGGTACCACATCCATGCCTCAGGGTTGATCGGCTCGCCCACCGAGCCAAGCAGTCGCAAGCTCGACATGTTGTAGGACTTTGGATGATGCGCTTCATTGGCTTCCGAGGCTTTAATCAAGGAACGAATCGCAGTCGGCGCGGTGTAGAAAATCGAAACCTTGTGATCCTGAATCATCTTCCAGAAACGGCCTGCATCTGGGTAGGTGGGTACACCTTCAAATACGACCTGGGTCAATCCGGCAGCGAGAGGACCGTAGGTGATGTAAGTGTGTCCCGTCACCCAACCCACGTCTGCGGTACACCAAAATACATCACTTGCTTTGGCATCAAACACCCACTGCATCGTGAGCTTAGCCCACAACAAATAACCACCAGAAGAGTGCTGAACACCCTTCGGTTTTCCGGTGGAGCCTGAAGTGTACAAAATGAATAATGGATGCTCGGCATTCACAGGAACCGGCGCACACTCGGCCGCCTGTTTCTCTACGAGCTCGTGCATCCAGAGATCGCGCTTGGCATCCCAGTTAACCTTCCCGCCCGTGCGCTTGTAGACAATGCAATGACGTACTGCCTCGCATCCGCCCATACCAAAAGCTTCATCCACCGCGGGCTTCAGCGCAATCGCCTTGCCACCGCGCATTTGCTCATCAGCTGTGATGACCAAACTTGCGCCCACATCCACGATGCGCTCATGCAAACTTTTTGCCGAGAAACCGCCAAAGACAACCGAGTGTGTAATCCCGAGTCGCGCGCAAGCCTGCATCGCGACAATTGCCTCAATTGACATGGGCAGATAAATGATCGAACGATCTCCTGCCTTATACCCAAGCGACTTCAGACCATTCGCAAATTTACAAACACGCTCATACAGTTGCTGGTAGGTGACCTTGACGACTTCTCCGCCATCCGCTTCGAAGATGATCGCGACTTTGTTCGCATTGCCGTTTTTGAGGTTCGCGTCTAGGCAGTTCGCGGAGACGTTAAGCTCACCATCGCCGAACCACTCAAAGAATGGCGCGCGGGACTCGTCAAGCACCTTGGTGAACGGCTTGGTCCATTGCAACTGCTCACGGGCCATTCGCCCCCAAAAAGCATTCGGATCCCGATCCGCTTCATCGAGTAGCGCTTGATAAGCCGCCTGTCCAGAAACATTGGCCTGTTTGACAAAGTCCTGGGGTGGTGGAAATACGCGCGTTTCAACCAAAACAGATTCAATAGAATTAGCCATGGAATGTTGTCTCCTCGGTAACCGGGACGAATGCCCGTTTGAAAAAAATTTTTATAACTTAAGTGCTGCAATTCCTGCTGTCGCGATTTGTGCATCTTCGGAGGACTGCACGCCTGACACACCTACCGCACCAACCGTGTGACCTTCAACGACAATGGGTACTCCGCCTTCCAGCATGCCCTGAATCAAGGGCGCTGAAAGAAACGATACGCGACCATTGTTGATGACGTCTTCATACACCTTCGAGGCACGCGCACCCATCGCGGCGGTATGTGCTTTAGCGGGTGCGATGTGGGCCGAAATCGTATTCGCGCCATCCAAGCGCTGAAGTCCGAGCAAATGACCACCGTCATCCACTACAGCGATCGTGACAGCCCACTTGTTCGCTTGCGCATGTTCTTTGGCTGCAGCGAGAATCAAGGACACGTCAGCATCGGTCAACATTGGTTTGGTTTTCATAGAGAATCCTTAATTTGTTCGAGAGTACTCGGGTCTTCGATCGTGGTCAGGTCGCCAGGGTCACGTCCCTCGCAGACTGCAACAATTGCCCGGCGCAGCACTTTACCAGAGCGCGTCTTAGGTAAGGCTGTTACAAAGCGCACGCGTGCCGGCCTTGCCACCGGCCCAAGCTGTTCATCAACGACTTTCATGATGGCACCTTCCAACTTCATGCTAGCGGCCGCATCGACTAACTGACTCGGGTCTTTCAGCACCGCGAAGCCAACGGCGACCTGCCCTTTAAGCTGGTCTGCGATTCCCACCACCGCACACTCGGCCACCGCCGAATGGCTATTGATCGACTCTTCGATCTCGCGCGTGCCCAGACGATGTCCAGCTACGTTAATCACATCGTCCGTGCGGCCCAAGATAAACCAATATCCATCCTTGTCGACCAATCCCCAATCAAAGGTCGAGTAAACCTGACGGCCCGGCACTGAGGTGAAATAAGTTTCAACAAAGCGTTTGTCATCGCCCCAGATTGTGGTCATCGCCCCCGGGGGAAGTGGCGGCACGATTGCGACCACGCCTTTTTGATCGGGCCCTAAGTCGTGACCCGTCTGTTCATCCAAAACACGTACGTCGAATCCATAGACCGGAAACGATGGGCTACCGAACTTTGTGGGTACAGGCGCAATACCGGGTTGCGCCGCCAAAATTGGCCAGCCTGTTTCCGTTTGCCAGTAATTATCGATAATCGGCTTGCCCAGACCATCGGCGATCCACTGCGCCGTAGGCTCATCAAGCGGCTCACCGGCCATGTATAGCGCGCGCAATGTCGACAAGTCGTATTTCTTAAGCAAGGTAGGATCTTGCTTCTTCAGCACACGGATTGCGGTCGGTGCCGAGAACATCGTATTCACTTTGTACCGCTCGACCAGGCTCCACAGAATGCCGCCATCCGGACGAACAGGCGTACCCTCGTACAGAATTGTTGTTTGTCCCGCAATCAACGGGCCATACACAATATAAGAATGACCCACCACCCAACCGATGTCGCTGGTACAAAGATATGTATCACCCGGCTTGCCATTGAAAATTTTCTTCATGGATGACGCCAGAGCGACCGCATAGCCACCGGTGTCTCGCTGCACGCCCTTGGGTTTGCCCGTGGTGCCTGATGTATACAACACATAACTCGGGGCAGAAGACTCCAGCCACGCAACGGGTACCTTCGCGCCATCGTGCTTGGCACGCAACGTGGCGTAATCTAGATCACGGCCAGCGACAGGCTCGAACTCAAATAAGCCGCGATCAACCACAATCACGTGCTCGGGTGGACGAGTTGAAAGTGAAATAGCTTTATCTAACAAGGGTTTGTAGGGAGTTACCTTGCCGGCGCGCGAACCAGCATCCGCACAAATAATGACTTTGGGAGCGGCGTCATCGATACGCTGAGCTAAATTGACTGACGCAAAACCACCAAAGACAACCGAGTGAATTGCCCCAAGACGCGCACAAGCGAGCATCGCGAAGACAGCTTCTGGCACCATCGGCATGTAAATCAAGACTCGATCGCCCTGTTTGACGCCTTGTTCAAGCAACATGGCAGCCACTGCATTGACTTCCTGATGCAGTGCACGAGTCGTGTAGGTTTTTTCTTGGTCAACTTCCGTCGATACCCATACCAGCGCTGGTTTATCGCCTCGCGTATCGAGCCAGCGATCAACGGCGTTAAAGCATAAATTAGTACGCCCGCCCACAAACCATTTTGCAAACGGTGGGTTAGAGAAGTCTAAAATCTGGGAAAAAGGGCTTTCCCAATGGATTTCTTTGGCTTCAGCCGCCCAAAAATTGTCGCGATCCTCAATCGACGCTTTGTGGGTAGTTTGAATCGGGTTCATAGGGTCTCCGCAACCAATTAATGCAGGTTTTCGCACTTTTTGTACTATGATTATGGCAAGTCAAGCTTGCACGAGGCTTGCCAAATTGCTTTTTTTTACCCTGAGTGCCATGTCATTGTTTAAACACGCCGCCTTACGACTGCGATCATCCAGCCCCCGGCTTGGATGGGTTGCGGCCTGCGCACTGGCGTTGGCACTGAGCGGATGCGCTGACTCCAACAAGGTAGCAGGCTCAGGCATTGGCGGATACTCGCTGGATTGGCGCAATGCAACAGATCCAATCGGTGCCTTCCTGAACCGCTATAAAAATGGGTCTGGTCTGATCATCGGGGATATCAACCACCCCCTGGCGGCGCAGGCGCTCACGCACTTGGGAATTCGCTACAGCTGGGGTGGAAAATCACCTGAAACGGGATTTGATTGCAGTGGGTTGGTCTTATATTCTGCGCAACAATCACTCGGCCTGAAGCTGCCACCTCGTGCAGATGACATCGCCAAATACGGCGATAGCGTTAAACGCGATGACTTGGCCGTTGGGGACTTAGTATTTTTTAATACACTTGGCACGCGCTATTCACACGTGGGCATCTACCTCGGCCAAGATAAGTTTGTGCACTCACCCACCCGAGGAGGCGTGGTCCGTATTGAAGACATGAATCTACGCTACTGGACCATGCGCTATACCGGCGCGCGTCGCCTAAGCCCTGCCACTGAAGTCGCAGCGCGCTAATTCGCACAATCCGCACTGTTCAAGAGCCTGTTGCATTGCGCACACCGAGCGCCTGCAAGCCACGACTTTAACCCCCGAACGCTGCGCTGCATTTCTGAATGTTTTCATAACGTTATGCCCAAGAAAGTCCGTTAACAGAATGACCATCTGCGTTCCAGTGGGCAGTTGCAACGTCTTTTTTTGATGCGAGGGGTCACGCCCACTAATGTGGTGCGTGATGGCGATATTGTGTTCGCGCAGAAGATTGGGGATGTTACCGAGCCGATCGGCCCCGACAATAACCGCGCTGATGGTTGGAATCATGTCTGCTCCTAAATTTAAAAGGCACAGACCAAATGATAATGATTCTCATTTAAATAGCAAGCGTAATGATACCTATTCTCATTTTGTCTCGACTAGCTCGCGGATACGATCCGCATCCAGCTCTGGTGTCAGCATCGAAATGAAGGTGTAGACATAATCACGTAAAAACACGCCAGACTTCAAAGCAACCCGCGTTGTCTGCTCGCCAAAAAGGTGCCCTGCAGGAATGCACACCAAATTGGTATCACGCTGAGGCTCATAGGCCATCCCAGCGATGATGCCAATCCCCAACCCAACATCTACGTACGTTTTAATGACGTCCGCATCAATCGCCTCTAGGACGATATCGGGGCGCAAACCTTGGGCGTCAAACGCACGATCAACCGCCCCTCTTCCCGAAAACGCCCGATCGTACGTAATGACCGGATAACTGGCCAAGTGCTCAAGCGTCAGAGCAAAATTCTTCTTACGGGATAGCGCGACGAGCGGATGCTCGGGCTTGACCACGATAGAGTGAGACCAGCTGTAGCAGGGCAACGTTGCCAAGCCAGGTGTCAAAGCCAGAGACTCCGTCGCAATCGCCAAGTCTGCTTGGCCATTTAAAACCATTTCAGCGAGCTGAGGCGGACTGCCCTCTGCTAACGATAGCTGCACCTTCGGAAAGTGCCGTCGAAAATCGGGGATGATTTTTGGCAACACATAGCGTGCTTGTGTGTGTGTACACGCAATCACCAAACCACCTTCATCGCGCCTCGCGTACTCGTCGCTCACCTTCTTGAGGTTATCAATCTCACACATGATGCGCTCAACCACGACAGCAACCGATCGGCCCGGTTTGGTAAGTCCTTTGATACGCTTGCCATGGCGTTCAAATATCTGCACGCCGAGCTCATCTTCGAACTCAAGGATCGCTTTTGAGACGCCAGGCTGGGACGTAAACAGCGAACGTGCGGCTTCCGTCAGATTGAAGTCGCGCCGGATGGTTTCGCGGATAAAACGAAATTGCTGCAAATTCATGTGGTTTCTCCCATAACCACGATTATAAGTAATAAAGAAAATATTCTAAATAACAAATTTGTATAAACTTAATTCCTATAATTCTTAGCATCAACCCCACATACAGGCATGCGCATGGACGTTCAACATGCGTGATAATCCCTCCGTTCAGACATTTATTACCTTTCACCTTTTCATAGGTTTGCCAAATGGACTTCAGTACCCATGCATCGGTTTCACCCCACCAACACAAAACGGCAGCACTCGCGATCGGGGTTTTCAAAGACGGCATATTGAGCACGGCCGCCGACGCGATTGACCGCGCTAGCCAAGGTGCCATCAAGGCTGCTGTCAAAGCGGAATTCACTGGCGCTGCAGGTGCCACGCTGGTGTTACGAGACTTAAAAGGCGTGTCTGCGACGCGTGTCGTATTGGTGGGACTGGGTAAACAATCTGAGTACAACGCAAAAGCACACACAACTGCTGAGCAAGGCTTTGCCGCCTATTGCGTGCAAGCACGACTAACAGAAGCCACGTCGAGCCTAGTGGCTATTCCTTACGGCCAGACCGACATGCGTGAGCGTGCGCGCACTGCAGCTACAGCCGTCGGCTCGAGTCTCTACCACTTCGATGCAACATTTGGAAAGCCAGATCCAGAAGCTAGGCCAAAGTTGAAAAAATTTATTGCCCTCGTAACCAAGGCGGATCAAGCTGCAGCGAACCAGGGGGTTGCCGAGGGCGCTGCACTCGCCCAGGGAATGTCTTTGGCGCGCACGCTTGGCAATTTACCTGGCAACATCTGCACGCCAACCTACCTCGGCGAAACAGCTAAAAAGTTAGGCCGCGAATTCAAGAGCATCAAGGTCACAGTTTTGGAGCCCAAGCAAATTGAAAAACTGGGAATGGGCTCCTTCTTGTCAGTGGCACGTGGCTCAGCACAACCTGCCCGCTTCATTGTGATGCACTACCAAGGTAAAGCTGGTGCGCGCGCATCACACAAAGCATCGACTAAAGCGGCGAACAAGGGGCCCATCATCCTGGTTGGCAAAGGCATCACGTTCGACTCCGGCGGCATTTCGATCAAACCAGCCGCCACGATGGACGAAATGAAGTTCGACATGTGCGGCGCGGCAAGTGTACTGGGCACCATGCGAGCCATTGCTGAAATGGGTTTACCTGTTGAGGTGATTGCCCTCATCCCAACATGCGAAAACATGCCGAGTGGCACTGCGAACAAGCCAGGCGATGTCGTCACGAGCATGTCAGGTCAAACAATTGAAATTCTGAATACCGATGCCGAAGGGCGTCTGATTCTGTGCGACGCACTGACCTACGCTGAGCGTTTCAAGCCATCCGCGGTCATTGACATCGCAACACTGACTGGCGCCTGCGTTGTGGCGTTGGGCAACGTAAATTCAGGACTATTCTCCACTAACGACGACCTAGCGGATGCGTTACTCGCAGCAGGAAAACAGGCACAAGATCCTGCGTGGCGCATGCCTTTGGACGACGCGTATCAGGCACAACTGAAATCCAATTTCGCTGATATGGCGAATATTGGCGGTCAGCCTGGCGGCGCGGTGACCGCGGCATGTTTCCTGTCGAGATTCGCTAAGGCCTACCCTTGGGCCCACCTGGACATCGCAGGAACAGCTTGGCGTGGTGGCGCTGTCAAAGGGGCCACAGGTCGTCCAGTAGGCTTGCTGGTGCAATACCTGTTGAATCAGGTCTGAAGCAGAAGATGGCGCGTATTGATTTCGCTTTTGGTGCAACCGAACGTGTGACGCAGGCTTGCCAAACAAGTCTGCGTCAGTACCTCGCCGGTCAACCGCTGCTTGTCTATTGCACAGACGCGCAACGCCTGAAGGCATTTGATCAAAAACTATGGGCAGTAGACGAGGCCGCTTTCGTTCCTCATGTTGCAGCGGATGATCCAGAGGCTGCGAAGACGCCTATTTGTCTCGTTTCCGCTGACTTACCTAGCGCTCTAGCCCGCGCGCCCGCGAAGGTCTGGCTGTTGAACTTAGATGACAATTGTCCACCTGGAATTGACAAGGTTTCTCGCGTGCTGGAAATCGTCTCAGACGACGAGACGGACAAGGCCGCTGCACGAGAACGGTGGAGACATTATCAGGCGGCAGGACACGATGTGAAGTCGTTCCGGCTTACACCCGTTTAACAGCGAATAACCTACAAAACGCAAGGGATCTAGCCTTTCAGGGAACTGTCAGGTATGCTTTCGGTCATAGACTCAAGGCACCGTAATTATCCTGCCTAATTTTTAGTAAAAGGAGCACTACATGAGCGACTACCGCCCAACACTCTCTAGCAACCCATACGATGGCGCAGCTCTAGGGGCCGTGCGCAACCGTGTTCTGCGTAACACCTACTGGTTACTCGCACTGTCGTTAATCCCGACGGTTCTTGGTGCAGCAGTGGGCATGACCAGCGGAATCAATCAAGTCATGGCGAGCAGCCCTGGCATGACCGCGATCGTCTTTTTGATTGGCGCTTTCGGTTTGATGTTTGCGATCGAGAAAAACAAAGACAGCTCGCTTGGTGTCGGTTTGCTGCTGTTGTTTACATTCTTCATGGGCGTCATGCTCTCTCGCTTGCTCGGCTTCGTCTTGGGAATGAGCAACGGCACGCAACTCGTCATGTTCGCCTTTGGCGGCACGGCGATTGTGTTCGGCACGATGGCCACACTCGCTACGACAATCAAGCGCGATCTATCCGGCTTGAGCAAGTTCATGTTCATTGGCGCAGTGATTCTGTTGGTGGCGGGTCTCGCCAACATTTGGCTCAAGCTGCCTGCGTTGATGCTCACGATCTCTGTGCTTGCAATCGTGATTTTTTCGGCCTTCATGCTGATTGATCTGCAGCGCGTGGTCAACGGTGGCGAGACAAACTACGTGTCGGCGACGCTAGCGATTTATCTGGACGTCTACAACGTGTTCTCGAACCTGTTGGCAATCCTCGGCATCACGGGCGGCAGCCGCGATTAATCGAAACGCTCGGCTTTGATGTTAAAAAGCTCACCTTCGGGTGAGCTTTTTTTTCGACGGTCTGGAACGCACCATGAGCAACACAGTATTAATTGAACGAAACCAAGGGGTATTGACCCTCACCATTAATCGTCCAGAGAGCCGTAATGCCCTGGACGCACAGACCTATCTCGCGCTCGCGGGACATGTGCGTGCTGCCGGTTCAGATGGCGAAACTCGCGCGATCGTACTCACGGGTGCTCAAGGGCATTTCACAGCGGGTAACGATCTTAAAGATTTTCAACGTCCGCGTGCCGCGGGAGACAGTCCTGGCATCACACTTTTACGTAGTCTCGTTGATACAGACCTACCCATCATCGCAGCGATTGAGGGCAATGCGATTGGGATCGGTGTGACGATGTTGCAGCACTGCGACTTTGTGTACGCAGCAGAAAATGCCGTGTTTAAGATCCCCTTCGTCCCATTGGGCTTATGTCCAGAGGGCGCTTCGAGTATGTTGCTCGCGCAACTGGTGGGCGCGCGCAAAGCCAGTGATTGGCTACTGCGCGGCCGCGCCTTCAAACCGCAGGAAGCGCTTGAAGCTGGCTTTATCACCTCCGTGACGCAAGCTGGTCAAGCACTGTTGCATGCACAGCAGACTGCGGCCGAGTTAGCGGCCTTACCGCCACAAGCGCTACAGCTTTCTAAACAGATGATGAAACACACGCAGCGACCTGCTCTGCACGCCGCATTCGATTACGAATGGGGTCACTTTACTGACCGCCTCAAATCAGCCGAAGCGCAACAAGCCTTTGCTAACTTTTTTAAGGCGCGCGAGGCATCCAAGTCGCGTTGACATCTTGACGCTGCGCGGTCGCGCATGCCAAGCTTGCACCATTCACAGGAGAACGTATGCTTTTCGCAAAAACAGACGACGGCGTAGACCTTTGTTACGAGACAACGGGGTCCGGCACACCGATTATTTTTGTTCATGAATTCGCTGGCCATAAAGAGAGCTGGGAACCACAGGTTCGTCACTTTTCTCGGCACTACCAAGTCATCACTTACAACGCACGTGGCTACCCTCCTTCTTCCGTACCGCCCGATGTGTCGTCGTATTCCCAAAATCGCGCTGCCGCAGACATCTTGGCTGTACTAGATCATTTAAAGATCCAAAAGGCACACGTCGTTGGTCTGTCAATGGGCGGGTTTGCCACACTGCATTTCGGCTTACTGTATCCAGAGCGTGCGCTCTCACTTTGCGTTGCCGGCTGCGGCTACGGTGCTGAGCTTGAGATTCGGGATCAATTTCGCAAAGAGGCGGAGGCAAGCGCAGCGATGCTGCTTAAAGAAGGGATGAAAGCGTTTGTAGATAAATACGCCTACGGCCCAACTCGCCTGTCTTTTGAACGCGCAGACCCTCGCGGATTTGCTGAATTCAAAGAACAATTCTACGGTCACTCCGCGCTGGGCTCGGCAAATACTCAGCTCGGTGTTCAACGCGAGCGCCCATCGCTCTACACTCTGACCGACCGGCTTCAGAAACTAACCGTGCCAACACTCATTTTGAACGGCGACGAAGACTGGCCCTGTTTGCGTCCAGGCATCATGCTCAAAGAGACGATCCCCTCGGCGGCCTTGTCGATCATGCCAAACTGCGGACACACGCTTAACATCGAAGATCCGGTCAACTTCAACCGGATCGTCGGAGACTTCATCAATCAGGCCAGCAGTGGTCGCTGGCCCATGCGTGATCCACGCGCCATGGTCAAGTCGATCACAGGGATGAAGACTTAAGCCGTTAATCCTACGGACAGACCACCGCACACGTAAAGCAACTGTCCGGTGATGAAGCCCGCCTTCTTGTCCAGAAACATGCGCACAGCATGTGCAATTTCGGCGGGCTCACCAAAACGCCCAACTGGCACAGACTCCATGATTTTCTTAGTCTGAGGCAGTTCGGGCGGATTACTGGCCAAAAACAACTCAGTCGCAACGGGGCCGGGAGCGATGGCATTCACCGTAATACCATGCGGCGCAGTTTCTAAGGCCCAAGTACGGGTCATTCCAGCAAGACCCGCTTTGGTACCGCCATAGACCGTACGCCCTACCTTCCCTAGGCCCGCCCGACTACCGATATTCACAATGCGACCATATTTATTCGTGCGCATTTTAGGTAGGACCGCCTGTGTCAATAAAAGCGGTGCCACCATGTTGAGCGAAATCATATCGTCGACATCTTCGAGTGTGATTTCTTCGATTTTGCCCACGTGAATCATACCCGCGTTGTTCACGAGATTGAGAATATCTTTCTTGGCAGCCCAATCGAACGCCGCCTCGCGCGTGCGTTTCGCATCACCGAGATCGACCGATTCAAATATTTCGCCGGGCAGTAATTTTGCAGGCGCGGTGCGGCTGAAATTAATCACCTCATACCCTTCGGCAATGAGGTCCGCTACGATCGCGCGTCCAATACCGCGACTACCGCCTGTCACTAGCGCTGTTCCGCTCATTGTGCTGTGATCCCACGGTCTTTAATCAACTTGCCCCATTTGGCGCGCTCCTTGGCCTCGAATGCAGCCAAGTCAGGTCCAAACAAGTTTCCAGGCACCGCCGCTAGACGCACATAGGCTTCAGCCAGCTTTTCTGATTTAAGCCCCACACGCGCAGCCTCGATCAATTTGTCCATGACTGGCTGAGGCGTTCCCTTGGGTGCGTATATCGCAAACCATGCTGTGACGTCAAAGCCGGCCACTCCACCTTCGGCAAAAGTCGGAAGATCGGGCGCAAGCGGAAAACGATCTAACGATGTCACAGCAATGCCACGTATGCGCGAACCATCTTTGATCTGCGCAATCGATCCAGGCAAATTATCAAATAACAAATCGATTTGGCCCCCTATCAAGGCTGGCATGGACGCTGAGACACCTTTAAACGGTACATGCAACAACTCAACACCAGCCATCGCTTCAAAATATGCGCCTGTGAGGTGCGGCGAAGAGCCAATACCGGGCGTACCGTAGCTCAGCTTTTTATCACCAGCCGCTTTCGCCGCTTTGATGACATCACCCAAATTTTTCCATGGAGAATTAGCTGCTACAGACAACACGTTTGGAGTGGTCGAGACCAACGCAATTGGAACCAGGTCTGTGCCTGGGTCAAATTGCATCTGAGAATATAAAAACTGATTAATCGCTTGCGTACCAATTGTGCCTAAGCCAATGGTATACCCATCAGGCTTGCTGCGCGCAACCTGGGTCAGGCCCACGTTTCCAGCTGCTCCTGGCTTATTCTCAACGATCACGGACTGCTTAAGCGTTGCCTCCATCGCCTGTGCAATAGAGCGCCCAAAAATGTCGGCGGCCCCTGCGGTGGGGTAGGGAACGATCAGCGTTATGGGGCGGCTAGGAAAACTCTGCGCAACAGCGCTTGTGGCAACAGCCAATGAGCCAACTGTGAGGGCAGCGGCAACGGTGTGTAGAAAAAAACGTCTTGCTTGCATTATGTGTCACTCCGAGAGTTTTTCTTATAAAGTACGTATATCAGCACTATAGTAAGATTGATGGTACTCGATTTAGTACTTTCGTGCGTTTAAACAATAACTCGACTTCGACTCAACTTCAAACAAGGCCCTGCAGCATGGCGGAAACAACGTTTTTTTTCTCCCAACGCCTGGCGCAGCTAGTCAACACCCACGGTCAGCATATCGCGTTAATCGATCGAGATAACGAAACCACTTTCGCACAACTGCAACAACAGTCAGAACAGCTCGCAGGCAACTTACATGCGCTCGGCATACGACGCGATCAACGCGTCGCGGTCTGGCTACCCAACTGCCTAGCCTGGGTGCAAACTTTTTTAGCTTGTGCGCATCTCGGCGCTACCGTGCTGGCCGTCAATACGCGCTTCCGTAGTAAAGAGGTTGCCGATATTATCGGACGTGGTCGTGCAGATTGGCTGGTGATGTGGCCAGAGTTCAAAGGCATCGCGTTTGCGGATATTCTGGCTGATGTTCCTGCAGACGTGCTGAGCCGCCTAAAGGGAATCATCACACTTGGCGACTTCCAAAGCCAAGCTGTACGCACGATTGCAGCCCGGGGGTGCACCGTGCATGATTACGCGAAGCTCACAGATAGGCCGAGTGCGGCACCGCCCGCTGTCGGCAATGCAGGTGCCTTGTGCTTTACAACCTCTGGAACAACATCGCTTCCAAAATTTGTATTGCATGACCAACACACATTGATCGTCCACGGCGAAGCAATGCAAAAGGCTTATGGGTACAACGCGAGCAGCCGTATTCTTGCAAGCGCACCGTTTTGTGGCGCCTTTGGTTTTTCAACGTTGACGGGCGGGTTGGTCACGGGATGCACCATCGTCAGCGAGGCCGTCTCTGACACGAACAGTACGTTGACGCAAATTCGACGACATCGGGTTTCACACACGTACGCAAACAATGAATCTATTTTGAAACTACTTGAGGCCGCTGAGTCGCCCGCCGACTTTTCTTCATGCAAACTCTTTGGTTTCGCAAACTTTTCGCCCGCAGTCACCAGCCTGATTGAGCAAGCGGAACGCAACAATCTGGAACTAACCGGCTTGTACGGATCCAGCGAACTACAAGCACTGGTGGCGGCGCAACCCACGCACGAGCATGATGGGGACGTGAGCGTGCGTTATCTAGCTGGTGGCAAATTGATTCATCCTGCCGCACGTGTGCGAACAACAGATCCGTCGACCGGTGACGTTTTGCCGCTTGGCGAATCGGGAGAGATCGAGATTTCAAGTCCGAGTTTGATGGTCGGCTATCTAGACAACCCCGAGGCGACAGCGAAAGCCATCACCGCCGACGGCTTTTTCAAAACAGGCGACCTCGGTTATGCCATCAGTGCACAACAGTTTGTCTTTCAGGCGCGCATGGGCGACTCGATGCGTCTGTCAGGCTTCCTAGTCAATCCTGCAGAAATCGAGCAGGCCGTCGAGTCACTCCCCGGCGTCAAAGCATGTCAAGTCGTCGGCGGCACATTAGGGACAAAGACCTTGCCTGTTGCGTTCGTGATCCTACGAGACGGCGCGCAGGCGGATCCCGTAGGTTGGACTGCAGCGTGCAAGCGGGATATGGCTGGATTCAAGGTACCAGTACATTTTGAGACCGTAACAAGTTTTCCATCCGTTGAAAGCGCCAACGCGGTCAAGATCCAAAAAAACAAATTGCGTGACATAGCCGATGAAATACTTGCCAAACGTCCGTAAATACTTAAACCACTAGTTACAAAGTTGAAACCGTCTAACGATCTTCTCTACGCCCGCAGTCCCCAGCCACTATATTTACAAGTGGCTGCCATTGTGCGTAGAAATATTGAACGTGGCGTGTGGCCGCGAGGCGAGCAAGTACCCGCGCTAGAGAGCCTTGTCGAAGAACTGGGCGTCTCACGCGCAACAATTCGACAGGCCTTTGGACTTTTAGAGCGCGAAGGTTTGATTCATCGTTCGCGGGGCTCGGGCACCTACGTCAACGAAAATATTCCGCAACCCATCAAACTCGCGCTGCCAACTAGCTGGGAGGAAACGGTCGCCTTATCGGCCGCACTCGGCACAACGACTTTGATGGAACTCAGTGCCGATGTCCCACTCCCCTTGCTTGGCATGGATTGCCCTTTCGATTGCAAGGGAAGCTTTCAATACTTACAACGCCTGCACACCACCTCGACTGGCCCCTTCTGCTATAGCGAAGTCTACCTAGACAGGGATCTATATCGACAGCACGCTGCACGTTATCGCCACGCCACAGTCGTATCCGTCTTAAATGAGCTGCACGGTGACAAGCTCACGCACGCAGAGCAGCTGGTGACTATTATCGAGGCAGGTGCAGACTCTGCCCAAGCGCTGCATCTGCCCCTTTCTGCTCCAGTTGCCGAACTACGCCGCTACGCGTGCATCGGCGATCGCGTGATCTATTTTGCACGCCTCGAAATTCCAACGCGCTACGTTCAAATGAAATTCGACCTTATCGAGAATCGTACAAATGTTTAATCCTGATTCCTTGCGTTTACCTTTTTTTGACGATTCTCACCGAGCCCTACACGATACGGCGCACACGTGGTCGAGACAACACCTAACAGATCGCGTACACCACGGCAGCGTCGATGCGCGCTGCCAAGAACTCACGCAAGTACTCGGCGATGCCGGCTGGCTACGCTATTGCGTCCCAGCAGCTTACGGTGGAATTTTTGATGAACTGGACTCTCGCAGCCTTTGCCTGATGCGCCAAACCCTCGGCTATTACGATGGTCTAGCGGACTTCGCATTCGTCATGCAGGGA
>JACCDX011391615.1_pt1 | contig 29036 bp, 26 predicted proteins | sample 7449681 | NCBI WGS metagenome assembly JACCDX01 (sample SAMN15323450, study PRJNA562643) | freshwater metagenome | isolation source: river surface water | place: USA:Blue River Watershed | collected 2017-08-18
CGAACTGGGCTTTCTCGCGCAACTCATCAATGGTCGCGCAACCGCAATAGCCCATCGAGGAGCGAACACCGCCAACCAATTGATACAGGATGGCGAGCACGCTGCCTTTGTAGGGCACCCGGCCCTCAATGCCTTCGGGGACCAGTTTGTCGGTATTGTTGGACGCGTCCTGAAAGTAGCGGTCGGCCGAGCCATCCGACATTGCACCCAGGCTGCCCATACCGCGGTAGGACTTGTAGCTGCGGCCCTGATACAGGATCACCTCGCCCGGTGCTTCTTCGGTACCGGCGAACATGCTGCCCATCATGACGGTCGATGCGCCAGCCGCAAGCGCCTTGGAGACGTCACCGGAGAAACGAATGCCACCGTCAGCGATACAGGGGATGCCCGTACCTGCGAGGGCTTGCGCAACATTCGAAATCGCCGTGATCTGTGGGACACCAACGCCGGCGACGATCCGTGTCGTGCAAATCGAGCCGGGGCCAATACCGACCTTCACAGCATCGGCACCGTGGTCGACCAGAGCTCTGGCAGCTTCAGCGGTGGCGATATTGCCGCCGATGACCTCGACTTCAGGAAAACGACGCTTGACCCAGCGAACCCGGTCAAGCACACCCTGCGAATGGCCGTGCGCAGTATCAACCACCACGACATCGACACCGGCCGCGACCAGCAGTTCAATACGTTCGTCGTTGTCCGGACCCACGCCGACCGCCGCACCGACGCGCAGCTTGCCCTGCTCGTCCTTCGCGGCATTCGGATGCTCGGTCGATTTGCGAATATCTTTAACGGTGATAAGACCACGCAATTCAAACGCGTCATTGACCACCAACACACGCTCCAGACGATGCTTGTTCATCAGCCGCTTGGCTTCGGCGGGATCGGCGCCTTCTTTAACGTAGACGAGTTTTTCACGCGGTGTCATTTTGACGCGGACTTCGGCGTCGAGCTCTTCTTCAAACCGCAAGTCGCGGTTGGTGATGATGCCGACCACGACCTTGCCTTCAACGACAGGAAATCCGCTGATGCCATGCTGATGCGACAGCGTAATCACATCGCGCACCTTCATGGTGGGCGGTATGGTGATCGGGTCACGCACGACGCCGGCTTCAAAACGTTTGACTTTGGAGACTTCACGCGCCTGCTCACGTGAGCTGAGGTTTTTATGAATAATGCCGATGCCGCCTTCCTGGGCAATGGCGATGGCAAGGCGTGATTCGGTGACGGTGTCCATCGCAGCTGAAACCAGCGGTATGGACAAAGAGATGTTACGGGTCAGGCGGGTTTGCAGCGAGGTGTCTTTGGGCAGGATGGCGGAATAGGCCGGCACGAGCAGCACATCATCGAAGGTGAGTGCTTTCTGGAGTAGACGCATGGTGATTCCTGTAGGCGCAAAACCGAATGATACAGAAATCACCCAGGCTACCCGCCGGCTGCCGCCTTGTGCCGGGCGCGCCGGCGCCGGGATTCCATCGGATCAGCCTGCAGCGGCCGGTAGATCTCGATCCGGTCGCCATCGCTAACAACGGTGTCGACGGGCTTAAGTTTGCCGAACACACCCACCTTGTTTCGGGCCAGGTCAATCTCGGGAAAGCGCGTCAGCACGCCGCTGGTGGTCATCGCCTCCGCAATGGTCGTGCCCTCCCTGACTTCCAGCCTTACCAGGAAGACGTCGTCGGGGCGGGCGTAACAGACCGTGACCGGGTGCGTGCGCAGTTCAGCCATACCATCCCTATCATCCATACACTGCCTCGGCCCGTTTGCAGAAGGACTCCACAAAGCTGTCGGCTATTTTCGAGAAGACGGGGCCGATGAGCTTTTCGAGCATCTTGCTGGAAAATTCGTAATGCAGATCGAATTCGATCTTGCAGGCATCCTCGCGAAGCGGCTTGAAATGCCACTGGCCATCCAAATGACTGAAGGGGCCTTCGACCAGGGTCATTTGCATGGCCGTGGGCGGCGTATGGGTATTTTCGGTGGTGAAGCTCTGCCGGATGCCGTGGTAATTGATCTGGATCGCAGCCACCAGCCGGTCCGGCGCACGTTCCCGGATCTCTACCCCGCCGCACCAGGGCAGAAACGCCGGATAGTCTTCGACCCGGTCAACCAGGGCAAACATTTGCTCGGCGCTGTAAGCGAGCAATACTGATTTATGAACAACGGCCATGATGCCATTTGATAAAATGCGAGGCTTGAATTCTAACCCGGGCGCCGCTGGCCCTCTCCCGCCCACTATCCCTCGCTCATGAGCATCGTCGACAACAAAAAAGCCTTCCACGATTATTTCATCGAGGAACGCTTCGAGGCGGGCATGGCGCTGGAGGGCTGGGAAGTCAAATCCATCCGGGCCGGACGGGTGCAGCTCAAGGAAGCCTACGTCATCGTCCGCAAGGGCGAGGTTTACCTGTTCGGCTCGCACATCAGCGCCCTGCCCACCGCCTCCACCCACGTCAGCCCGGATCCGGTCCGCACCCGCAAGCTTCTGCTCCGAGCCGAGGAAATCAAGAAGCTGATCGGTAAAGTCGAACGTGCCGGCTACACGCTGGTTCCCCTGAATCTGCATTACCAGCGCGGGCGCATCAAATGCGAGATTGGTCTCGCCAAAGGCAAGAAGCAGCATGACAAACGGGATACCGAGCGGGCGCGGGATGCGCAGCGAGAGATTGCCAAGGTCATGAAGCAGAATCGGCGCTGATCAGCGCCGAGTAGTACGCAGCAAACACACCAACTATCGCTATCGGTATTGGCATCAGGCTAAATTAGTGGATCGGCACCTTCCATCGACCGGTGCGACCATGAGAGCAAGAGCCGCCCGATATGTCCTTCAAATTTTCCAGCTTTTCCAGTTTTTTTCCACGCGTGTCTCATAAGGTTGAACACGACAAAAAAAACAGCGCGTCTCAATTTGTCACATTAACTTCGAAAAACACTAAAAAAACTGACTTAACAGACTCAAGCTCTAAAATAGCGCGATTTTTCCATCGGCTACTTCATTCGAAAGAGAAAGCCCGCGAAGGTGTAGAAGCAGCCATTCAAAAAAAAGATGCCCCCCATCCTGTTAGCCTCGATGTGCAATCGCAATCAAATGAACGTGCTTCACTTAGTGCGTACGTTATTTCTTTCAATACAGCCGCTCAGACGTATCTTGAAAAGCTCGATGAAATCACAATCGTACCTGCCGATCCTGCAGACTCTAAGACGACACTCGATCAACGTCACAGCGACACATCAAACCCTGAACTCAATAAAACCAATGGCAAGGACGGTAGAAACGTGTCCGATACGTCTGAAGCCCGCTATGTCGAGCTTGATCAACGTCGCAGTTTTATCGAATCGAACGAAGGCCGCTTCATGATCGACATCACGAATATGGGGTCGTACGTTGACAATCCTCAGGTCTATTGCCGACCTGCGCCGCAACTGGATTTGCCAAAAACACTCGCCCATGCTTTTCAGATCTATTACGAGGAAGGAAAACTCGTTCACGAAGATAGCTTCGCGACGCCAGGTTGGGGATATGATGCAACAGCTCAATCCCCAAAAGATCTGGAAAGCTTAAAAGCGAACCTAAAAAAAATTAGCCCCTGGCAGAACGATGGGCAGGAACTTCTACAAAAAGCAGTAGGTGCTATCGAGGGGCGGATCAAACGCCTTAGTGAAGAGGGGGAAACCGGAAGAAATCCATTTTGAACCGCAACTGTTGACAATGTTGCCCGGCTTGTTCGTGCCGATTACTCCAAAATCCGGAAATAACATCACCAGAAAAAACAAAACCCCCGCGCTTTTCAGCGTCGAGGGCCCAATACTGCTGTACTGCCTGTTGTTGCTTGTTATTCCGAATTCGTGGTGCTGAGTTTAGCGAAAAATTTCCCTGTGTCAACACCTGAATTCAAAATTTTCAGACTTTTCCTGCCAGCGTCTGCCAGGTACCGATCACGGAGTCCGGGTTCAGCGAGATCGAGCTGATCCCCTCTTTCATCAGCCACTCTGCAAAGTCCGGGTGGTCTGACGGGCCCTGTCCGCAAATGCCGATGTACTTGCCCTTGGCGAGACAGGTCTTGATGGCCTTGGACAGCAGGACCCTGACTGCCGGGTCGCGCTCATCGAAATCTGCCGCCAGCAGCTCCATGCCCGAATCCCGATCCAGCCCCAACGTCAGCTGGGTCAGGTCATTGGAACCGATGGAGAAGCCGTCGAAATACTCGAGGAATTCCTCGGCCAGAATCGCGTTGGACGGCACTTCGCACATCATGATCAGGCGCAGGCCATGCTCACCCCGCTTGAGGCCATACTTCGCCAGCAAACCCACCACTTTTTCTGCCTGACCCAAGGTCCGCACAAACGGCACCATGATCTCGACATTGGTCAGGCCCATGTCTTCACGTACGCGTTTCATTGCGATGCATTCCATTTCGAAGGCTTCGGCAAAGTCGGCCGCGAGATAGCGCGCTGCACCGCGGAATCCGAGCATCGGATTTTCTTCATCCGGCTCATAGCGGGATCCGCCGATCAGTTTTTTGTACTCGTTCGACTTGAAATCAGACAAACGCACGATCACCGGGCGTGGCCAGAAAGCCGCCGCAATCGTGGCGATGCCTTCGGCCAGCTTGTCCACGTAAAACGCCTTGGGCGACGCATGGCCCCGGGCGACGGATTCCACCGCCTTTTTCAGGTCGGGATCGACATTTGGATAGTCGAGAATGGCTTTCGGATGAACCCCGATATTGTTGTTGATGATGAATTCCAGACGCGCCAGTCCGACCCCGTCGTTCGGCGTTGACTGGAAATCAAAGGCCAGCTGCGGATTACCGACGTTCATCATGATCTTCAGCGGCAGCTTGGGCAGTTCGCCGCGGGCCACCTCGCTGATTTCGGTTTCCAGCAGCCCGTCATAGATGCGGCCCTCGTCGCCTTCCGCGCAGGACACGGTCACCAGCGTGCCATCCTTGAGCACGTTGGTCGCGTCGCCACAGCCGACCACCGCGGGCACACCCAGTTCACGCGCAATGATCGCAGCGTGACAGGTACGACCACCGCGGTTGGTCACGATGGCCGATGCACGCTTCATCACCGGCTCCCAGTTGGGATCGGTCATGTCAGCCACCAGCACATCGCCGGGCTGCACGCGCTCCATCTCATCGGGATCCTTGATGACACGCACGGGGCCGGCACCAATTTTCTGGCCGATCGCGCGGCCCGACGCCAATACATTGCCGGTGCCCTTGAGCTTAAAGCGTTGCTGAACATCGCCGTGCTTCTCTTGCGATTTCACCGTCTCCGGACGCGCCTGGAGAATATAGAGCTTGCCGTCGCGACCGTCCTTGCCCCATTCGATGTCCATCGGACGCTGGTAGTGCTTCTCGATCGTGACCGCATAGCGGGCCAGTTCGGCGATTTCTGCGTCGGTCAGCGAGTAGCGATTACGCTGCTCGATCGGTACGTCCACAGTCCGGACCGAACGACCGGCCTTGGCTTCGCCGGTAAATTCCATCTTGATCAGCTTGGAGCCGATATTGCGGCGAATGATCGGCAGCTTGCCCTGCTCCAGCATGGGCTTGTGAACGTAAAACTCGTCAGGATTGACCGCGCCCTGCACGACTGTCTCGCCCAGACCATAGCTGGACGTGATGAAGACAACGTCCTTGAAGCCGGATTCGGTATCAATCGTGAACATGACACCCGCGGCACCCAGGTCAGAGCGCACCATGCGCTGCACACCGGCTGACAGGGCCACCTCGGCATGCGTGAAGCCCTTGTGCACCCGATAGGAAATGGCACGGTCGTTGTACAGCGAGGCAAAGACGTGCTTCATCGCGTCCAGCACGTTGTCGATGCCGACCACATTCAGGAAGGTCTCCTGCTGACCGGCGAAAGAGGCATCCGGCAGGTCTTCCGCGGTCGCGCTGGAGCGGACTGCGAATGACATTTCACTTGAGGAATCATCCACAAGCTTATGATAAAAATCGGTTATTTCCTTTTGCAGACGGGGCTGAAAAGGTGTGTCGACGATCCATTGACGGATTTCTGCACCCGCAGCGGCGAGCGCCCGGACATCATCAATGTCGAGGCTGGCCAGACGGTCAGCAATACGATCGGCCAGCGCCGGCCCTTTGCCGTCGCTGTAGGACAGGAAATCGCGGAATGCCTGCGCGGTGGTGGCAAAACCACCCGGAACGCGCACATCCATGTGCGCGAGCTGGCTGATCATTTCGCCCAGTGACGCGTTTTTGCCGCCGACCGACTCGACGTCAGTCATGCGGAGATTTTCGAAGGAAACGACGTAAGTCGCGCCCTGATCAGGGGCCTGGTGACCCCCCGTGGCTACTGCGTTGGACATAACAACCTCTTTGATGGTGGGAAATCTTCAATTGCGCCTCGCAAGCGGGTTTATGTTTGTTATTCTCGGGTCACACTGCGTGGGAAAAAATTCGTAGCCGATATTTTACAGTCCGAAAACAGCTTTTCTGCCCGCACGACCGTACTTTTTCTGTTATTTCTTTGAAAATTAACCATGTACAGCGCCCATTCCAGCAACACCGGCAGCTTTGACCGGACCGTATTTTTCGTATCGGATGGGACCGGCATTACCGCGGAGACCTTCGGGCATTCGGTGCTGACCCAGTTTGATCTGCGCTTCCGGCAAATCCGGCTACCCTTCATCGACTCCGCCGACAAGGCCCATGATGCCGTTCGCCGCATCAATGAATGTTGCGCTACTGAGGGTAAACGGCCGATTGTCTTCTCTACGCTGGTCAAGTCTGATCTTTCCGAGATCGTCAGGCGCTCCGAGGGCATGCACATGGACCTGATCCAGACCTTCGTCGATCCGCTGGAGCAGGAACTGGGTATCAAGTCCACGCACACGATTGGCCGCAGTCACAACATCGCGGACTCGGCTGATTACAAAAACCGTATTGAGGCGATCAATTTTTCGCTGGCCCATGATGACGGGCAGTCACACAAGAATCTGGCGATGGCCGATGTCATTCTGGTGGGCGTTTCCCGCTCCGGCAAAACGCCCACCAGTCTGTATCTGGCCATGCAGTATGGCATCAAGGCAGCGAACTACCCGCTGATTCCGGAAGACTTCGATCGCGGACAAATGCCAAGTGGCCTCAAGCCATTCAAGGGAAAAATTTTCGGCTTGTCGATCGCGCCGGACCGCCTTACTGAAGTGCGCAATGAGCGACGTCCCGGAAGTAAATACGCGGCTCTGGAAAATTGCCGCTACGAGGTCAATGAAGCTGAAAAAATGATGCAGCGCGAGGGTATACGCTGGGTGTCTACCACCGTGAAATCGATTGAAGAAATTGCGACGCTGATCCTGCAGGAGCTTGGGCTGAACCGGCGTGTTTATTGAAACGAAATTAGTTCCGGGGCGCGCCAGTCAGACGCGCCAGCAAAGCCCGATAGATATAAGCTGATTCGAGCTCGGTCTCCCAGTCATCCGTCTGCCCGGGCTTTGACGTTGGGTTCGGCAGCGCCGCCGAACCTGCCATGGACGATCGACGTGTCCTGTCTTTATCGCGCGGAATACCGTGGCTTTCAAGGTCAAGGGCCTCCAGAAAATTCGCCATCCCCTCGTAATCCGAATATCTTGCCGCATCGAGTCCCCAGTTGAACCGGGTCTCGATCGTATCCTGATTATCCATTGCGGGATTTCTGCTCAGCCAGGAACTCGCCATCTGACGCACCTTGGTATCCGTGGACATGGTTTGCTTGTACATGAAAGCGATCGTCGCGAGGTTGGCGACGATACCGATATGGGGACTGCGCATCGGCGCATCGCGCAGGAATTCCCAATAAACCTCCAGCGCGCCCTCACCGCCCAGGCGCTTGAGAATAGCGAACGGAAAATGCAAATTCCAGTTCTCGATGCTCAGACCGTTACGCTCCAGCGCTTCACGGTACAAAACAGTGACCTCCGTCGCATTCACGTCGCGTACGATCGTCGTTTGAATACTGTGTCTGGCCATCCGCTGCAGCGATCGAAAGTAGGCTTTAGCGAGATCGATGCGCATCTTTTCGACCTGCGGCTTGCTCAGAATCTGAAATATAGGGCTGCAAATGCCGGGCAATGGCGAGTTACGAAGAAAATCCACCGGTGAGGCAACGGCAGTCTTGTCCTCATGGATTCCCGGCACTGCCCAGGCTGCCAATCCATAACGACGCTGTCTCAGATACTGGTAAAAATCATGGGCGCTCCCTGCCTCCAGGATCTGATGGAGATCGCGCAGGTCTGCACTCGAAAGCGGTGTTTGCATGACGGATCATTGGGCAACGCAGGCGCTGATTTTCCTGCTTGGACAGAGCCGGAAATCTACACGCTTCCTTCAATGAATTCGTAGAACGCTGGGTTTTACGCAACACTTTGAAAAAAACTTTAATCGGATGACAAAGCCCTCAACAAGCGGACCACGCCGATAACCGATATCAGCGAGCGGCGCTCTGCTGACGCACCTGTTCGAACAGGCAGATTGCCGCACTGGCAGCCACATTCAAAGATTCAATTGCGCTGCTTTGAGGAATGGATAAACGCTGCGTACAGAGTTTGAGCAACGGATCTGATACACCACGACCTTCATTGCCAAACAACCAGGCACAAGGCATCCGCAAATCCAGATCGTAGAGTGAAACCGGGGCGTGCGAACTGGTAGCAAAGACCGGAACATCGGATGCCCGGATCAGTGCATGCAAATCGATATTTTCAGCAATGTCGAGCGCGAAATGCGCACCCATACCCGCACGCAAAACTTTGGGCGACCAGGCCAACACCGTGCCACTGCCGCAATACACTTGCGATATACCTGCCGCTGCCGCTGTTCGCAGAATGGATCCCAGGTTTCCCGGATCCTGCACGCCATCCAGCAAGACTGTCGCAGTCTTCAACACTGCACTCGCTGAGGTCACGGGCGTATCGATTACAAAAAGCAGGCCAACACCATTGTCGACCTGACTGAGCGGCACAAAGAGTGCATCTGACATCCGCACCACCGGCGCGCCCAGCGCCTGACAGGTATCGACGATCGCAGCGACTTCGGTATGCGCCTGAGCGCTTTCGCTCACCACGCAAGTGTGGGGTGCACCGCGATGCTGTAACCATGCATCGCATAAATGAATGCCATCAAGGATGGTTTGACCGGATTTTTTTCTGGCCTGAGCGCTACCAGCGAGCTGACGCAGCGATTTGTATTGTGCATTCTCGCGAGAGCTGATGGTACGGATCGACATCGGTGTCAGACGGATGCTTCTGTCATTACCGCTCGCACAGGTGCGTACGAGCGACGGTGTTCGGGCGTTACGCCATGTAACCTGAGGCGCTCCAGATGCAAGGCGGTGGGATAGCCCTTGTGCTGATCGAACGCGTACTGTGGATACAACGCATGCATCGTCATCAACGCCGCATCGCGTGCTGTCTTGGCGAGAATCGATGCGGCTGAAATCTCTGTAACCTTGTCGTCACCTTTGACAATGGCTTCAGTGCGTATCGTGCAGACCGGGCATCGATTGCCATCGATCAGGGCGAGTTCGGGTTGCACGGACAAGCCCTCAATTGCCCGACGCATGGCAAGCATCGTCGCCTGCAGAATATTAAGTTCGTCGATTTCCGCCGCCGTGCAATGCGCAACCGACCATGCCAGCGCATCACGCCGGATCGTCACCGCAAGTGCCTCTCTCCGGGCGGCGGTCAGTTTTTTAGAATCGCGCAATCCTTCAATGGGTCGCTCCGGATTGAGTATGACAGCGGCCGCATAGACCGGACCGGCGAGCGGCCCTCTGCCCGCTTCATCCACACCACAAATCAGCGTGGCGCCGAAATCAAACGCGCCGCTGACCTCTGGCTCAGAGCTTGCCATGGCGGGAGAGCAGTTCCATCACCGCGTGGGCACTTTGCGATGCGGTATTGCGCATCAGGTCGTGATGCAGATCGACGAAGCGGCGACGCAAACGCTGCCGGTTCTGATCATTCGACAGCTGGGCCCACAGCGCGCTGGCAAGACCGGCGGGCGTTGCACGATCCTGCAACAACTCGGGCACCAGAAATTCGCGCGCCATGACATTCGGCAGACCTACCCAAGGTTGATACGCCATCAGCCGCAGTATCTGCCAGCTCGCGGCGTTCATCCGGTAGCTGATGACCATGGGTTTTTTGAACAATGCTACTTCCAGCGTTGCCGTACCGCTGGCCACCAGTGCAGCGTCGCAGGCCGTGATCGCTTCATGGGAGCGACCGGTCAGGATGGTATGAGGCAGTTTCTGCAGCTCGGGGCGTGCGATCAGCTGCTCGAAATACATGCGTTGCGTTTCACCCGCCATTGGGATCAGGAAATGCAGCTTGGGATCACGCTTGAGCAGCATGGCAGCAGTTTCCATGAAGACGCGCGCGTTGTACTTCAGCTCGGACATACGACTGCCCGGCAGTATCGTGACAACGCGGGCATTGCGGTCAATACCCAGCGCGTCCCGTGCTTCATCCTGATCCGGATCCATGGGTATGACCTCAGCGAGCGGATGCCCGACGTAGGTCACCGGAATATTAGCCTTGCGATAGATCGCTTCTTCAAATGGGAAGATCACCAGCATGTGTGACACTGCACGGGCGATTTTTTTGATGCGCCCGCGTCGCCAGGCCCAGATCGACGGGCTGACAAAATGAATGGTTGGTATGCCCGCCTCTTTGAGGCGGATCTCAAGATCAAGATTGAAGTCCGGCGCATCCACGCCAATGAAGACGGCGGGTTTTTCAAGCAGCAGCTCGCTCGTCAGGTTGTCGCGAAAACCTTTGAGCTCGCGATAATGCGCCAGCACTTCGAACAGCCCGCGCACGGCGAGCTTGTCCATCGGATAGTCAGAGACGAAACCATATTCAGCCATCGCCGGTCCGCCGATACCATGCAGATAGGCGTCGTTGATCATGGGCCGCAAGCCCGACAGCAGACGACCCGCGAGTAAATCGCCGGATGCCTCACCGGCGACCATGGCCAGCCTGAGATCAGCGGACGATGCCACGGCTGACATTCTGTAAAAACTCGCGCAGGAGTTTCATATGAGGGGCAAATTCCGGCTCGGACTGCTCTTCGGATTGCAGCGCCGCTTTCGCTTCGTCGAGCGTCAGACCGGATTTATAAATCAGTTTGTAGGCGTGCCTGATGGCATTGATCGCCTCGCGGGAAAAACCGCGACGCTTGAGGCCTTCGCTGTTGATGCCATGTGCGGCGGCAGGGTTACCGGAGAGGATAACGAACGGCGGCACGTCCTGAGTCAGACTAGTGCTCATACCCACCATCGCATGCGCACCAATCTTGCAGAACTGATGGACATTGGAAAATCCACCCATGATCGCCCAGTCACCGACATGCACGTGACCAGCCAGCTGAGCGTTGTTTGCAAAAATCGTGTGATTGCCGATCTGGCAGTCGTGCGCCAGGTGCACGTAGGCCATGATCCAGTTGTCATTGCCCAGACGGGTTACGCCCACGTCCTGTGCGGTACCGCGATTAAAGGTACAGAATTCACGGATCGTGTTGCGGTCACCGATTTCAAGTCGTGTGGGCTCGCCTGCATATTTTTTGTCCTGAGGTGCCGCGCCGATCGACGAGAACTGAAAAATCGTATTCTCCCGACCAATCTGCGTAATGCCTTCGATGACCACATGCGGCCCTACGCGCGTACCGGCACCGATTGTGACGTCGGGACCAATGAGCGTGTAAGCGCCAATCTCGACATCCTCAGCAAGCTGAGCCGCCGGATCGACAATGGCCGTCGGGTGTATCTTCGCCATCGTCATTTACTCCACGGCCGGTGGTTCGTTAATGCTGCGCATCGTGCACATCAATTCAGCTTCAACCACCAGCTGCTCATCGACCGTTGCCTTGGCGTGGAACTTCCAGATACCGCGCGCGTTACGCAGAATTTCAACCTGCATTCTCAGCTGGTCGCCGGGCTCGACCGGACGCTTGAAGCGTGCGCCATCGATACCGACAAAATACACCACCGCGTTATCGTCGGGCTTCTGTCCGGTGGTGAGGAAGGCCAGCAGCGCAGCAGTCTGAGCGAGTGCTTCGATCGTCAGCACACCAGGCATCACCGGTTTGTGCGGAAAATGACCGACGAAAAACTCTTCGTTGATGGTGACATTCTTGATCGCTGTGATGCTCTTGCCGGACTCCCAGTCCAGGACCCGATCCACCAGCAACAGCGGGTATCGATGCGGAAGATACTGTTTGATTTGATTGATATCGAGGCTTTTCATTGTGGTTTATGCCTGTTCTCAGGAAGTTGAATCATGCTTTGCCGTCAGCTGCCTGACGATTTTTTCCAGTTCGCGCACACGGTCCCGCATGGTATCGAGCTGTCGCACGACTGCTGCAGTTTTTTCCCAGTCAGCGTTACGCGCGAGTGGATAAAAACCCGTGTACTGACCCGGCTCGGTAATGGAACGCGAGACCAGACTGCCGGAGGAAATGTGCACATTGTCGGCAATGCTCAGATGCCCCAGAATCATCGCAGCGCCACCGAAAGTGCAGTGCCGTCCGATTTTTGCGCTGCCTGCAACACCCACGCAGCCAGCCATCGCAGTGTGTGCGCCGATCACACAGTTGTGGGCGATCTGTATCTGGTTATCAAGTTTGACGCCCTCTTCAATCACGGTGTCATCCAGCGCGCCACGATCGATTGTGGTGTTGGCACCGATTTCTACGTCATTGGCAATGCGCACCCGACCGGTCTGCGGAATTTTGATCCAGTGACCATTCTCAGCAGCAAAGCCAAACCCGTCTGCACCGATCACAGCGCCGGAGTGGACGACACATCGTTCCCCGATTTCGCAGCCGGCAAGAAAACTAACCCTCGGGTGAAAAAGCGTTCCCGCACCCACGCGTGCATCTCGCCCGATGACACACCCGGCCCCGATCACGCAGTTCTCGCCGATCACAGCGCCGGCCTCGATCGTGACCTGAGGGCCAATGCTGGCTGATACGGCGATCTGCGCAGAAGCATCCACGCTTGCACTCGGATGTATACCCGGGATCGGAGGCAGCGCGTGCTGCGTGGCAAACCACTGCGCGGCGCGCGCAAACCAGGCATAAGGATTGGAAGTACGTACGCAGGCACCGCGATAAGTTGCGGAGACCAGCGCATGGTCCGCTGGCGTCAGTATCAATGCGCCAGCGCGCGTGTTGGCCGCCTGCGCGCGCAGCTTGGGATTGGACAGAAAGGTGATATGCGCCGAGGCGGCCGCATCCAGAGGCGCTATGCCGGTGATGGCAGTGTCAGGGTCACCGATCAACTCCCCGCCCAGGCTATCGACCAAATCGCCCAGTCGAGTGCTCATGGCGGTGTTCCTGAATTATTTGTTAAGGGCCTTCAGCACTTTGTCGGTGATGTCGACGCGCGAGCTGATGTAAACAACGGGCTCCTGAAACAGGATGTCGTATTTCTCCGCTTCGGCGATCTGCTTGATCACCTTGTTGGCCTTTTCGACGATGACGTTGAGTTCCTCGTTCTTCCGCTGCGAGACATCTTCATTGAACTCGCGCCGCTTGCGCTGCAGCTCACGATCCATGTCGGCAAACTCGCGCTGACGCTTGGCCTTGTCGGTATCGGACAGCACGGGATCGTCACGCGTGTTTTTTTCAGCCGCCGCCTTGAGCTTGTTCTGCAATTCCTGCAGATCTTTTTCACGCTTGGCAAACTCCTGCTCAAGCTTGGCAAACGCCGCCTTGGCCGGCGCTGAATCGCGCAGGATACGCTCGATGCTGACAAAGCCGATCTTGATCTCCTGGGCGAGAGCACCCTGAGACAGTCCCAGCGCAACGGCCAGTCCGGTTGTGTAAATTATCTTTTTGAGTACAGATCTCAATTCATTCTCCGCAACGCAAATGACTATTATGCCACCGGGCAATCAAAAACCGGTGCCCAGCTGGAACTGAAACCGCTGAATTCTATCGAACGACTGTGGATTGATCGGGTAGCCGAGCGAAAGCTTGAGCGGGCCGACGGGGGAAATCCAGCTGATGCCCAGACCGGTGCTGTAGCGCAGGTCGCCCAGACTGATGTTCTGGCCATCCTGAGGGTTAAATACCTGCCCCGCATCCAGGAAGGTGAACCAGCGCAGGCTGCGGTCGACACCCGTGCCGGGGAACGGCAGCTGAAGCTCGGCGTTCATTATGACCCGTGCCTGACCACCGATGGGCAGGTTGTAGCGGCTGGAGGTCCCGAGACCAGTGCCGTCCACCGACAAGGAACCGGCAAAAAAGCCTCGTACCGAACCAATGCCGCCAGCGTAATAGTTCTTGAAGATCGGGTAAGTCTTGCTCGACAGCCCAGCGCCGTAACTGACTTCGCCATTCAGCGCCAGCGTCACCGCGCCGAAAATCGGCATGAAGTACTGGTCCTGATAAGTCGACCGGTAGTACTGGGCATTACCCGCCGGAGACAGCTCAAGGTTGACGCGGCGATAGCGGCCCTTGGTCGGAATCAGCGCGCTGTCACGATTATCGCGCTGCCATGCCAGCGTCACAGGATAGGCGGTGGTCTCCGCTGAACCCACACCCGAGCTGGCATCGCTGGAGTCAAATACCTGATCGCTGTTATCGGCAACAAATCTCCGATAACGCAGCGGGCTGTTCGAGAAGGTTTGCACTTGTGTGTTCTCGATACCTGCGCCAACAAATACGCGGTCCAGTTCGGAGACCGGAATACCGAAGCTCATATTCGCGCCGCGCGACTCGACACGGAAGTCCACGTCAGTCAGATACAGCGGCGGACGTGTGGTTCGCAGAAATACTTCAACCGTACGGCTGACGCCATCGGCCGTAAAGTAGGGATTGGTGTGCGACAGCGAGATCGTGCGGAAAATGCGGCTGGTATTGACCGTGATACCGATATTGTTACCGCTGCCAAAAGCGTTTGCCTGATTGATCGAGCCGGTCAGCGTCACTTTTTCACTGCTGGAGAAACCTGCGCCCACCATCACACTGCCGGTCGGCTTTTCGACCACATTCACATTCAGGTCAACCTGATCCGGCGTGCCGGGAATGTCCACTGTATCGACTGCAGTATCCGTAAAAAAGCCGAGACGGCCAAGGCGGTCTCGCGACAGGCGGATTTTATCGCCGTCGTACCATGAACTTTCGAATTGACGGAACTCACGACGAATCACTTCATCGCGGGTTCGGTCATTACCACCGATGTTAATGCGACGCACGTAAACGCGCTTACCGGGATCGACGAAGACCGTAAAGCTGACTTCATTTTTCTCGCGATTGATTTGCGGGCTGGCATTGACATTAGCGAACGCGTAACCGAAGACGCCCATGCGCTCGGAAATTTTGCGGGTGCTCTCCGTCATTTTTTCGCCGGAGTACGGCTCGCCCGCCTTCAGGCTGATCAGCGATTCGAACTCCTTCTCACGTCCCAACATCTCACCCTCGAGCTTGATATCGGCGACCGTGAATTTTTCACCCTCATTGATATTGACAGTGATGTAAATATCTTTCTTGTCCGGTGTAATCGAGACCTGCGTCGACTCGACCTGCATTTCCAGATAGCCGCGATTCAGATAAAAGGAGCGCAAGGCTTCGATATCACCGGCCAGCTTTTGCTTTGAATATTGATCGGCTTTGCTGTACCAGGTGAACCAACCCGAGGTCGACAACTTGATTTGATCGCGTAATTCTTTTTCAGAAAACGCCTTGTTGCCAACGATATTGATTTGCTTGATCCGAGCCACTTCGCCCTCGTCCACCGCGAAGGTGACGTTGACGCGATTACGTTCGATCGGCGTGACCGTCGTCGTAATTTTCACGCCATACAAACCGCGCGTCAGGTACTGGCGCTTGAGTTCCTGCTCCGCACGATCGACCAGCGACCGGTCCAGAATGCGGGATTCGCCCAGACCCAGCTCTTTCAGAGACTTGGTCAGCTGGGCTTTGTCAAATTCTTTGAGACCACTAAATTCCACGCTGGCGATGGCCGGGCGCTCTTCCAGTAAAACGACCAGGACGGTGCCGTCAGCCTCAATGCGCACGTCCTTGAAAAAACCGGTCGCATACAAGGCCTTGATCGCCGTGGCTGCTTTTTCATCATTGAAGGTATCGCCCACCCGCACCGGCAGATAACTGAAGACGGTACCCGCCTCGGTACGCTGAATACCTTCAACGCGAATATCCGTCACCGTAAATGGATCAAGCGCAAACGACTGCCCTGCGCATAAGGAAAATGCAGCAGCGGCGATCAGTCGGGGAATAAAAGGCAGCGGTTGTCGCTTGGAATGGAATGTCATCAAAAAACCAGCTTCGAGAATTATCGGTCAGCGGGTGACAGGGATTGCCGCCATCACCAGATCAGGCGGGCAATATCATTGAACATCGCCACTGCCATCAACACCACCAGTAATCCGATACCTGCTCGTTGCGCTATGGCCCCGACGCGCTCAGACACTGGACGACCGGAAAAAAGTTCCAGCGAATAATACAACAAATGACCCCCATCCAGAACGGGAATCGGCAGCAGATTCATGATGCCCAGACGGATGCTGATAAGCGCCATGAACGACAAAAAACTAATCCCTCCGATACGCGCCGTCTGACCCGCGTAGTCGGCAATCGTGATCGGCCCGGTAATATTTTTCAGTGAGGCCTCACCGATTAGCATCTTGCCAAGCATGGTGACGGTCATCACACTGGTGTCCCAGGTCTTGCGGGTCGCCCGTGCGATGGCCTCAGGCACGCTCGCCTGAACCAGTGTGGTGGCTGCTGACATATCAACCTGTGCGCGGATGCGACCCACGGTACGATCACCGACGCGCTCAGACTGTGGCGTTACCGTGACCGAGAAAGCCTGACCGGACCGCAGGCCATCGAGCTGAATGGCCTGACCCGGCGCCGCCTGCAAGCGCTCGACAAATGCGACGCCGTCCGACACGGGCTCGCCATTCATCTGGAGAATCAGATCGCCCGACTGCAAGCCGGCGCGCTCTGCGGGCCCACCGGCCATGATCTGCCCCAGCTGTGCAGGCGGACGAGCGAGATCAAGACCCAGATGATCGAGCAAATGACTGTCAAGGTCGTCGCCGGTGATCTGGCCCAGCGGGAGAGTAATCTCACGACTAACACGGTCTCCCCGCGAATCACTGCGGGTAAGCTCAACCCGCGCTGCCTGCCCGGAGATTGCCGCTTGCAGCAGCTTCCAACGCATTTCCGACCACGCGCTCACCGTTTCGCCATTGACTGCGGTCACCGTGTCGCCGGATTTCATGCCGGCGATTTCAGCGACACTGCCCGGCGCTACACGCACCTGGGAAACAGGCTCGGGCATGCCATGTGTGTAGAGCGCTGCAAAGAGCGCAATCGCCAGCAGAAAATTAGCCAGCGGACCGGCAGCGACGATGGCCATGCGTTTCCAGACCGGCTGCCGGGTAAATTCACGCGCCGCATCGGCATCACTCAGCTCGCCCGGATCGCTTTCACGGGCATCCAGCATTTTCACGTAACCACCGAGCGGCAACATCGAGACGGCCCACTCCGTCTGATCGGGCCCGACGCGGCGCGACCAGATGACCTTGCCCAGACCCACCGAAAAGCGCAGCACCTTTACACCGCACCAGCGCGCAACCAGATAGTGTCCCAGCTCGTGAATGATCACCAGCACGCCGATGACCACAATAAAAGCAAGAACGGTTCTCAGAAACTCCATCACACCACTCCGATTCGCAAATTCAGATCATTGGATCATCAGACCAGCAGCTCACGGGCCTCAGCACGCGCCAGCTGATCTTGATCGAGCAGGCTGTCCAGATCGTTGACCGGTGCATTGGGCAAGCGGTTCAGGACTTGCTCAATGATCTGCGGAATTTTTCGGAAACCGATTTTTCGGTCAAGGAAAGCGTCGACTGCAATCTCATTGGCTGCATTCAGCACGGCAGCGGCGCTGCCACCGGCCTCAAGCGCATTGAAAGCGAGCTTCAGGCACGGGAAGCGCACATAGTCAGGCTCACGGAAATTGAGTTGTGCGATGCGCGCCAGATCAATCGGATCGACCCCTGAATCGATACGATCGGGGTATGCCAGCGCATGCGCGATCGGCGTTCGCATATCGGGATTGCCCAACTGCGCCAGCACCGACCCATCGGCATACGACACCATCGAATGAATCACGCTTTGCGGATGAATCACCACCTCGATCTGATTCGGGCGCGCGCCAAATAGCCAGTGCGCTTCAATCACTTCCAGCCCCTTGTTCATCATGGTCGCGGAGTCGACAGAAATTTTGCGACCCATACTCCAGTTCGGATGCGCGACGGCCTGCTCGGGCGTCACATCATCCAGCGTGGTGACATCACGGTCGAGGAAGGGACCACCGGAAGCCGTCAGCAAAATCTTGCGGATGCCATGCGCATGCGGCGTGCGCTGGTAGCCCAGTGGCAGGCACTGAAAAATCGCATTGTGCTCGCTGTCAATCGGCAAAAGCGTGGCACCACTGGCGGCTACGGCGTCCATGAACATCGCACCGGAGATCACCAGGGCCTCTTTATTCGCCAGCAGCAGCTTCTTGCCGGCATGCGCTGCCGCCAGCGAAGGACGCAAACCCGCAGCGCCGACAATGGCGGCCATGACCGTTGTGCATTCGGGCGCACTGGCCACATCGCACAGCGCCTGTTCGCCGTAGGCGACTTCGGTACGCAGACCTTTATTTTTCAGCAGAGCCGTCAGTTCACCGGCCGCCGCAGCGGTAGCAACGATGGCAAATGCCGGACGAAATTGTTCGCATTGGGCTGCAAGTTCAGCAACCCGCGTATGAGCAGTCAATGCATGAATCCGATAGCGATCCGGATGTCGGGCCACCACATCCAGCGTGGAGACGCCGATCGAACCTGTCGCACCGAGCAAGGTAATCGATTGCATATGTTTTTCTTTTTCAGGCCATTCCGGCGCTGATCAGGAATGCCAGCGGCATCACCGGTACCAGCGCATCGATACGATCCAGCACGCCACCATGACCGGGCAGCAAAGCACTGCTGTCTTTCACGCCGGCACGACGCTTCATCAGGGACTCAAATAAATCACCGACGACGCTGGCAGCCACCAGTAAACTCATCAGCACGAACCAGAGCAGCCAGCCATACCGGACTTGCAGCATCGCGGTAAAACTGTCCGACAGCGCCGGCAATTGGGTGGTGACAGCCGCCAGCAGCAGCACCGCAAGCCAGCCGCCGGCAACGCCCTCCCAGCTCTTGCCAGGCGAAATACCCGGTGCCAGTTTACGGCGTCCGAATGCCCTGCCGGCAAAATAAGCACCGATGTCAGCGACCCAGACAATGGCCATTGCAGAAATCAGGAACAAAGCGGAGCGCTGGAACAGCGCCGCGATCGCGATGAAACATCCGAACAGGGACAACAGATAAACGATCGCAAATAGATAACCACGCGGCCCGCCAGTCGGCGGCAATCCGAATTTAAGCGCCGGAACGAAACGCAAGCCCCAGATCAGCACGCACAGAGTTGCCAGCGCTGTCCAGTCACCGGGTGAGCGGTCAGCCATCACCGGCAGCAACAGCGCCGCAGCAATCGCCAGCGGGATGGCAAGGCGTACCTCGAACAGGCGCAAGCTCTCCCAGCAGGCCGCACCAAAAAATATCGCGAGGGTGAGATAGAAAGCCAGCAGAGAACCGGAACCCAGCACGCCTGCCAGCACAAGAAGCAAGACGACGGCCGTCAGCACGCGCTGGCGCAGCATCAGGACGCCTTCCTGACCTCAATCAGCTGGGCGCTGGTACGTCCAAAGCGACGTTCGCGTTGCTGATAGGACGCGATCGCTTCATCCAGCGCGGCGGCATTGAAATCCGGCCAGAAGGTTTCCGTGAAATAGAGCTCCGTATAAGCGAGCTGCCAAAGCAAAAAATTAGAGACGCGCTGTTCGCCACCCGTGCGAATAAATAGATCAGGCTCCGGCGCATGGGCCATGCACAGATAAGGTGAAAGATCTTGTTCGGTGTAGCTGGTCAGGCCCGGACGCTCGGTCAGCATTTTGTTCATCGCCTGCAGCAAGTCCCAGCGACCACCGTAATTGGCGCAAATCGTCAGGGTCAGGCGCGTGTTGTCCCGAGTCTTGGCCTCGGCTTCGGTGATCTGCTGCTGAAGCTTCGCATCAAAGCGTGAAAGATCTCCGACGATTTTCAGGCAGATGCCGTTCGCATGCATGCGGCTGACTTCACGGTCCAGCACGCTCGAAAATAGCCGCATCAGCATCGACACCTCTTCCGGCGGGCGGCGCCAGTTCTCGGAGCTGAATGCGAACAGGGTCAGGTGACCGATTCCACGTTCAATACAGGCACGGACAATGCCGCGCACCGCTTCTACCCCTTTGACGTGCCCGGTCACCCGCGGCAGGTAGCGCGACGTGGCCCAGCGCCCGTTGCCATCCATGATGATGGCGACATGCGATGGCACCACCGAGGTCGCCGGAATATCAAGCGTGGAACTGGTTTGGCTCATGCGGAGGCTTCCTTTTGCAAGGGTGATCGGGAAGAGGCTAGCATCACGGCCCTCTTCGCTTATACCGTCAGCACTTCCTTTTCCTTGTCGACGACGAGCTTGTCGATTTCCGAGACAAATTTGTCGGTGAGTTTTTGCACATCGTCCTGTGCACGACGCTCGTCATCTTCCGAGATCGCTTTGTCCTTGAGCAGCTTTTTCAGCGATTCATTGGCATCGCGCCGTATATTGCGTACCGCAATCTTCGCATCCTCAGCCTCACTCTTGACGAGCTTGACCATTTCCTTGCGGCGCTCTTCCGTCAATGCCGGCGTCGGAACACGAATCAGATCACCCTGTGTGGAGGGATTCAAACCGAGATCAGAGTCACGGATCGCTTTTTCGACGGTGGTAATCATTTTCTTTTCCCACGGCTGCACACCAATCGTGCGTGCGTCCAGCAGAGTGATGTTGGCTACCTGACCGATATGTGTGGCCGTACCGTAGTAGTCCACCTGAATGTGATCAAGCATGCCAGCATGCGCGCGACCTGTACGCACTTTGGCCAGATCGGCCTTGAGTGTCTCGATCGATTTTTGCATCTTCTGTTCGGTATTCTTTTTGACGTCAGCAACAGTCATGCTGTCCTCCTGTAAAACGATTCAATCACTTTGCAATCTTCACGCGTCAAGCGCCATGTAGCGCACGTGTTCCAGCTTACACGTGTACCAGCGTACCCTCGTCCTCACCCATGATCACGCTCTTCAGCGCCCCGGGTTTAACGATGGAGAATACCCGGATGGGCAGTTTCTGGTCACGGCACAGCGCAAAGGCGGTGGCATCCATCACTTGCAGGCGCTTGGCGATCGCCTCATCAAAACTGATCCGGGAATAGCGGGTTGCGGCGGGGTCTTTTTTGGGGTCGGCGCTATAGATGCCATCGACCTTTGTCGCCTTGAGCACCACTTCAGCACCGATTTCCGCACCACGCAGCGCTGCTGCTGTGTCAGTCGTAAAAAAAGGATTACCGGTGCCCGCAGCAAAGACAACAATCTTGCCCTCTTCAAGATACTGCAGTGCCTTCGGGCGCACATAAGGCTCGACGACCTGTTCGATGCCGATGGCCGACATCACCCGCGCGGTCATACCTACCTGCCGCATCGCATCGGCCAGGGCCAGCGAGTTCATGACGGTCGCCAGCATGCCCATGTAGTCGGCGGTTGCACGATCCATGCCTTGCGCACCCGGCGCGACACCCCGAAAAATGTTGCCGCCGCCAATGACAATGGCAACCTCGACCCCCAGTTTCGCCACCTCGGAAACATCGGTCACCATGCGCTCGATAGTTGAGCGATTGATGCCATAGGCATCCTCACCCATCAGGGCCTCACCGGAGAGTTTCAGAAGTACGCGCTTGTATGCGGGTGTCGTCATCAGCAATGCTCCCAATCCCTTTATCGTCGTTGCAGGACCACCGGTAGGCGTCCTTGGGCCGGCCGCGAGTGCAATCTCTGCAGGCCGGCGTATTTTACCGGCTGCGGCAACGCTTGTAGCGTGCCTTCGCAGCCTGTCACCCCAAAAAAACGGGCCTTGCGGCCCGTCGTGATCAGATCAACCCTTCTGTGCAGCGGCTACCTGCGCCGCAACTTCAGCAGCAAAGTCATCCTGCTTTTTCTCGATGCCTTCGCCCACCACATACATGACAAACGACTTCACCGATGTATTGGCGGCTTTGAGCATCTGCTCGACTGTCTGCTTGTCGTTCTTGACGAATGACTGATCAAACAGCGAGACCTCTTTAAGGAATTTCTGCACGGAGCCTTCGACCATCTTGGCAGCGATATCGGCAGGCTTGCCGGATTCTTCGGCCTTCAATCGGGCGACCGAACGCTCTTTTTCGATCAGATCGGCCGGTACCGCATTCGAGGACAGCGCCACTGGCTTCATCGCAGCGATATGCATCGCCACATCTTTGCCAACCTGTTCGTCAGCACCGTCAAACTCAACCATCACACCGATACGAGTGCCATGCAGGTACGAGACCAGCTTCGAAGAGGTTTGAAAGCGATGAAAGCGACGAATCGACATGTTCTCGCCGATACGACCAATCAGTTCAGCACGGATTTCATCAACCGTTTTACCATCCAGCGGCAGGGCCGACAGAGAGGCGACATCAGCAGGATTTTTTTCACTCACCAGACGAGCAACGTCGGCTGTGAATTTCAGAAAATCGTCGTTCTTCGATACAAAGTCGGTTTCGCAATTGACTTCGATCAGGGTGCCCACACCGCCACCAATGTGCGCTGCCACCACGCCTTCAGCGGTTACGCGTGAGGCGGCCTTGGAAGCCTTGCTGCCCAGCTTGACGCGCAGAATTTCTTCCGCACGCGCCATGTCGCCGTCAGCCTCGGTCAGCGCCTTCTTGCACTCCATCATAGGGGCATCGGTTTTTGCCCGCAGTTCACCCACCATTGCTGCTGTAATTGCCGCCATACTTTTCTCCTTGATTCTCAACGTGGACGCCGCCGGGCATCCTTATTCAACAATTCTTTCGCCGTGCGCATCATCGATTAGCCCGAAAAAAAGGGGCGAACGGTCGTTGCCCCATTTTTTCAGCCTATGCACCACAGGCTGTTGATGCGGGAGGCATCAGGCCTGATTGCTGACCTCGACAAACTCATCGGCACCGGCTTTGACGGATTCAACGATGTCATTCACCGAGTTCGAACGTCCTTCGAGGATCGCGTCAGCCACACCACGCGCATACAGCGTGATTGCCTTGGACGAGTCATCGTTACCCGGAATAACGTAGGTCACGCCGTTCGGTGTGTGGTTGGTATCGACCACGCCAATAACCGGAATACCCAGCTTGATCGCTTCGGTGATTGCACCTTTGTGATAACCGACGTCAATCACGAAAATCGCATCAGGCACACCACCCATGTCTTTAATGCCGCCGATCGCTTTTTGCAGCTTTTCCAGCTCGCGGCTGAACATTAGGCCTTCTTTCTTCGACATTTTTTCCACGGAACCGTCAGCAATCGCAGCTTCCATTTCCTTGAGTCGCTTGATCGAGGTCTTGATGGTCTTGAAGTTGGTCAGTGTGCCGCCGAGCCAGCGCTGGTCAACGAACGGAACACCGGCGCGCTGCGCTTCAGCCGCGATGATGTCGCGCGCCTGACGCTTGGTTCCCACCATCATGATGGTGCCGCGGTTGGCGGAGAGCTGACGGATGTATTTCATCGCATCCTGGAACATGACCATGGTCTTTTCCAGATTGACGATATGAATTTTGTTGCGATGACCGAAGATATACGGGGCCATCTTGGGGTTCCAGAAGCGGGTTTGGTGACCAAAATGGACACCGGCTTCCAGCATTTCGCGCATGGTAACGGACATGAAGTTCTCTCCAGGGTTAGGTCTGGAACCCGGCCAGTTACCCGCACCGACTTAAACGGTTGCGGACACCCTTGGCGGCACGGGTTCGCGATTTACAAAATAACAACAGTATTTATCCTGAATCGAAACCATCTCCCTGATCAGGGAAAAATGCCGGCCGCGATTCAAGCTAACCCAAGATTCTACCTGATATCAGCCCTCGTTTACAAACACGATAACGAGTCAGGGCAGCGGTTTTCGCGCTCGACTATAATTCGCGTTTGGCGGCACAGCCGTAGACGCTCACTCACACATCACTGCTCCTCCTATGGGTTCCATCTCGATCAAGACCGAAGAAGACATCGCCGGCATGCGCGTTGCAGGGCGTCTGGCGTCGGAAGTCCTTGATTTCATTACGCCTTATGTCAAAGCAGGGATCAGCACCGGCGAACTGGACCGGCTCTGTCATGAGTACATGGTGGATGTGCAGCAAAGCATCCCCGCCCCGCTGAATTACTGCCCGCCCGGCTATACGCCCTACCCCAAGGCCATCTGCACCTCGGTCAATGATGTGGTTTGCCACGGGATACCCGGCGACAAGGTGCTGAAAAACGGTGATGTTATCAATATTGACATTACCGTCATCAAAGACGGATACCACGGCGACACCAGTCGCATGTTTTATGTAGGCGAGCCTTCCATACTCGCCAGACGCCTGACCGACATCACCTACGAGTGCATGTGGCTGGGCATTTCGAAGATCCGTGCCGGCGCTTATCTCGGCGACATTGGTCACATCATCCAGCAACACGCAGAAAAAGCAGGCTTCTCCATCGTGCGCGAATTCTGCGGCCACGGCATTGGCAAAGTGTTCCATGAAGAGCCGCAGGTGTTGCATTACGGTCGACCGGGCACACTGGATCAGCTGCAGGCGGGCATGATTTTCACCGTGGAGCCCATGGTCAATGCCGGCAAACGCGAGATCCGCGAAATGGGTGACGGATGGACCATCAAAACACGTGATCGCAGCCTGTCTGCTCAATGGGAACACACCGTTCTGGTGACAGAAACCGGCTATGAAGTACTGACCGTCTCGGCAGCGAGTCCCCCACCTCCGGCCTTCATCCAGGAACGCCATGCAGGCAGCCCGGCAACCGTTGCCTGACACGGCCCAACTCGCAAACGCTTTACGAGAGCAGCTCAAACTCGGCCGCCAGGCCATCATTGCGGATTACGAGCGAGACCGGAAACCGGAACGACTCCTGACGCGCATGCGGCAGAACGCCGATCGGGTCCTTTCCGAGGCGTGGAAGCAATTTGCGATGCCAGGCTCGGCATCACTGGTTGCCGTGGGTGGCTATGGGCGAGGCGAGCTGTACCCGCACTCCGATATCGATCTGCTGATCCTGCTCCCGACAACTCCTGATCAGGCACTCAAGGACAAACTCGAATCACTGGTGCAGCTGCTGTGGGATCTGGGCCTCGAAATCGGACACAGCATACGCACGGTAGATGAGTGCCTGACCGAGTCCGCCGCCGACATCACGGTGCAGACCAGCCTGCTGGAAGCCCGCCTCATCCGCGGCAGCAAAACGCTGTTCCAGAAATTGCAGCAACGCTGCGCGCAAGCGATGGACGCGCGCGCTTTTTTTCAGGACAAAATTCTCGAGCTGCGACAGCGGCATGTGAAATACGAGAACACACCCTACAGTCTCGAACCCAATTGCAAAGAGAGTCCGGGCGGCCTACGTGACCTGCAGGTGATTTTGTGGGTTGCCAAGGCAGCGGGACTCGGTGACTCATGGCGCAAACTCGCCGAGCGCGACATGATCACGCCAACCGAGGCGCGTGTACTGGCCAGTAAAGAACGCGCATGCAAAGACATTCGCATCCGCCTGCATTTGCATGCAGGGCGACGGGAAGACCGGTTGGTCTTTGACGTGCAACCCGCGATTGCCGAGACCTTTGGCTTTGTCACTACCAAAGACCGGCGGGCCAGTGAGGTGCTGATGCAGCGTTATTACTGGGCGGCCAAGGCGGTCACGCAACTCAACACCATCCTGCTGCAAAACATTGAAGCGCATCTGTTTCCACAGGTGAGCGTATCGCGCGTCGTCTCTCAGCATTTCAATGAAGTCAACGGCATGATCGACATCGCACATGAACGCGTGTTCGAGGAAACGCCGTCAGCCTTGCTGGAAATTTTTCTGCTGCTGGAACAGCATGGCAAACTCAGGGGCATGACCGCGCGCACCCAGCGCGCGATCTGGCACGCACGATTTCGCATTGATGCCAAATTCCGGCGTGACCCGAAAAACCGCGCGCTGTTCATGCAAATCATTCAGGCGCCCAAGGGGATTACACACACCCTGCGCCTGATGAATCAGCTGTCCATCCTCGGTCGCTATCTGCCGAATTTCCGTCGCATCATCGGCCAGATGCAGCATGATCTGTTTCACGTCTACACCGTCGATCAGCATATCCTGATGGTCGTGCGCAATGTGCGCCGCTTCGCGATTCCCGAGCATGCGCATGAATATCCCTTCTGCAGCCAGCTCATGGCTAATTTCTCGCAACCCTGGCTGATCTACGTGGCCGCACTGTTCCATGACATTGCCAAGGGCCGGGGCGGCGATCACTCCGAGCTGGGCAAACACGATGCGCGCGCCTTCTGTCGTGCTCACGGACTGTCCAAAGAGGATACGCAGCTGGTGGTTTTTCTGGTCGAGCATCATTTGCTGATGTCGCAGGTTGCACAAAAACAGGATCTGTCCGATCCGGATGTGGTGCGCGCTTTCGTAAAAACCGTCAAAACCGAGCGCCGTCTCACTGCACTGTATTTGCTGACCGTGGCGGATATACGCGGCACCAGTCCCAAGGTATGGAACGCCTGGAAAGGCAAACTACTCGAAGATCTTTACCGCATGAGTTTGCGCGTACTGGGCGGTGAGGCACCGTCAACCGATCGCGAGCTGCGCAACCGCCAGCGTGAAGCCATCGCCTCACTACGCCTGCACGGACTCTCAGAGCATGCTCACGAAGCGCTCTGGAAAACACTGGATGTCGGTTATTTCCTGCGCCATGATGCGTCAGAAATCGCCTGGCAGACACGCGTGCTGTGCGAACACACCGGCAGCGACAAAGCCATCGTCCGCTGCCGTCTCGGACCCATCGGTGAAGGCCTGCAAGTCGTTGTGTATCTGCGTGATCGCCCTGATCTGTTTGCGCGTATCTGCAGTTACTTTGATCGTAAAAACTTCAGCATCCTCGATGCCAAGGTTCAGACCACGCGCGATGGCTATGCGATGGATACCTTTCTGGTCAGTGAGCCGACTTTTGCAGACAACTACCGCGAACTTATCACGCTGATTGAACATGATCTGAGCCTGTGGCTGCAATCTGAATCCGAATTACCCTCACCGGGCAAAGCCCGCTTGTCACGACTCTCGCGCACCTTCCCGATCACACCGTCGGTTCATCTGGCCCCGGATGAACGCGGTCAGTATCATTTGCTATCCATCTCTGCGAGTGACCGCACGGGTTTGCTGTATTCGATTGCCAGCGTACTCGCGCGCTACAAAGTCAACCTGCACACCGCAAAAATCACCACACTCGGTGAGCGCGTCGAAGACGTATTCCTTGTCGATGGACCAGTACTCTCCAATGCGCGTAGCCAGATTTCGCTTGAATCCGATCTCCTTGACGCACTACGCGTCTGATAGCTGATGACTGAACCCGTACGACTTTCCAAGCGCATGTCCGAACTCGGCCTGTCCTCCCGCCGTGAGGCCGATGAATGGATCGCCAAAGGCTGGGTGCGCGTCGATGGCAAAGTCATCTCCGAACTCGGCAGCAAAGTGCTGCCGCATCAGAAAATCACCATCGAACGGCAAGCGCAGGCGCAACAAGCAAGACGTGTGACCGTGCTCATCAACAAACCCATGGGCTACGTCAGTGGTCAGGCCGAGGATGGTTATCAGCCAGCCGTGGTGCTCGTGCGGCCCGAGAACCGATGGTCGGAAGACAAACTGCCGATACAGTTCAGCGCGGGCCAGCTGAAAAGTCTGGTGCCGGCGGGCCGGCTGGATATTGACTCGGTGGGTTTGCTGGTCTTGACGCAAGACGGACGCATCGCCAAAACGCTGATCGGCGAAGACTCCGCGATTGAAAAAGAATATCTGGTGCGCGTGCAATACAGCAAAGCAGGACGTCTGCCCGATAACGACCTGAAACGCCTGAACCATGGATTGATCATGGATGGCAAGCCACTGAAACCGGCCAAAGTGCACTGGCAGAATGATGATCAGTTGTGCTTCATTCTGCGTGAAGGAAAGAAGCGGCAGATACGTCGCATGTGCGAGATGGTCGGGTTGAAGGTACTTGGCCTCAAACGAGTGCGGATTGGGCGCGTGAAGCTGGGGAATTTGCCGGTGGGGCAGTGGCGGTATCTGGCGGAGGATGAGGGTTTCTGAGATTTTTTAAAACGCCATTGCGGCGTATTTTGTAAAGTCATAGAAAACTATTCGATGGAATTGCTTTAAGCTGCCAATTCCGCCCAAGCCGCGCCGCCCAATGGCCTGAGATTTCAATCATCCTCCGACGGATCCATCCCCGGAAACAGAACCTCCGTATACCCAAACCGGCTGAAATCGGTCACCCGCATCGGATAAAGCACCCCGATCAGATGGTCACACTCGTGCTGCACCACCCGCGCATGAAAACCGTCCACCTCGCGCACAATCGGCCGACCGAACGGATCGACACCACTGTAACGCAGTCGCTGGTAACGCGACACGACACCACGCAGACCTGGTACCGAAAGACAGCCCTCCCAACCCTCTTCCATCTGATCTGACAAGGGTTCCAGCACTGGATTGAGCAGCACTGTCTCGGGAACTTGGGGCGCATCGGGATAACGAGTGTTTTCTTTAAAACCAAAAATCACCACCTGCAGGTTCACGCCGATTTGCGGTGCGGCGAGTCCTGCACCATTGGCGGCATGCATGGTGTCAAACAAATCTGCGATCAGCGCATGCAGCTCCGGCGTATCAAAAGCCGTGACGGGTTCGGCTTGTCTGAGCAAGCGCGGATCACCCATTTTGAGAATGTCGCGTACGGCCATCGTTTATAGCTCCGAGATTAAATTGTGTCGTCAAATTTGATTGCGAGTCGGGTACAGAAGCC
>JACCDX010877619.1_pt1 | contig 29022 bp, 23 predicted proteins | sample 7449681 | NCBI WGS metagenome assembly JACCDX01 (sample SAMN15323450, study PRJNA562643) | freshwater metagenome | isolation source: river surface water | place: USA:Blue River Watershed | collected 2017-08-18
CCTTACTTATAACTTCAATAGACATGATTTAATTACTTATTTAGCTAATTTAATATATTCTATTTTAGATTCAAAATAACCTTTTTGTATATAGTGGATATTTATTTAGCCTGCCCGCTAATTAATTAGTCAAAGAGCTAATTAAAATTATCTAATCAGCTAATTAATTGTCGAAGTAGCTAATATTAATTAGTCTTACAGCTAATTAAATGTTTATACTTATTATGATTGACTTTGTTATCAAAATATAAGGTTGTCTGGCTCATTTAGACATAAAAAAGCCACTCTATTACTAAAGTGGCTCTCAACTAAATATTATTGTTTTCACGTTGTCTTTATTCGCGTACGTATACTCTTTTTACCCTTTCTGAAATATTAGTCATAATTTCATAAGGGATGGTTTGAGCCAACTTAGCTATATCTGATAATTGTATTTTTCCACCAAATGCGATAGCTTCATCTCCCTCTTGAATATGCGGTATATTACTTACATCCACCATGCACATATCCATGCAAATATTACCAACCGTTGGGCAGAGAACTCCTTGTATTTCAAATGAACCTACTCCATTACCTAAGGCTCGATTATATCCATCTGCATAGCCAATAGCTAGTGTTGCAATTTTGCCGTTTTCTTTGAATTGTCCTAATCTTCCATAACCTACAGACTCTCCTTTTCTTACATTTTTGATTTGAGATATGTATGTTTTAAGTATTAATGCGTTTTCTAAAGACTTTTTTTCGATCAAATTTCCTGTAATTCCATATAAATTGATGCCTAATCTGACCATATCTAGTCTAGATTCTGGATAATTTTGGATGGCTGCAGAATTTGCTATATGCCATAAGGGCCTATGACCTAATTCATTACTTATGGATTTAGCTGCACGTATGAATTGATTAATTTGATTTTCAGTAAATTCTTTGTGTTTTGGATTTTCTGAAGCAGCTAAATGGCTAAGTATACTAACAACCCATAAATGAGGCATATGACCTAGTTTCTCAGTCAATTGATCTATATCTTCCGGTTCAAAACCTAGGCGTTTCATGCCTGTATCTAATTTGATATGAATCTTAATGTTCTTTCCATGGTGGAAGCAATATTCATCGATGGCATCTAGCATACTGAAACTATAGATTTCTGGCTCTAGTGCATATTCAATGATTTTTTCAAATTCTTCTATTTGTGGATTCATCACCATAATGGGTGTGTAAATGCCATTTTTACGAAGATTGACTCCTTCATCTGTATAGGCTACCGTTAGATAATCAATACCTTGTGATTGTAATACTTTGGCTATTTCTATCGCGCCAGCTCCATAAGCATGTGCTTTGACCATGCCCATGATTTTTGTTTCATTACCTATTGTCGATTTGTAATAGGTAAGATTATTTTCTATGGACTCAAGATTTATTTCTAGTTGAGTGCAGTGTGTCTTTGTTTCGAGGGCACCGACTATTTTTTCGAATGAAAATTTTCTTGCTCCTTTCAACAATATAACTGAATCATGGATTGAATTTAAATCTCCTGATTCAATCAAGTCTTCTGTTGATGTATACGTTGTTATTTGATTAAACAGATATTTATTTCTTTCCAATTGACTACCTATGCCAATGACATGATTGATTCGATGATGCTTGATCAGTTGGACGATACTTGGGTATAAATCACCCTCTTTTTGCCCCGTTTCCATGAAATCACTGATGATAAGGACTTTTGATTTTTCCTCATATCGTTTGAATAAGGGAAGGGCCAATCTCAGACCATCTATGTCATTATTATATGAATCATCAATAAGTTGATTATTTCGTACGCCTTCTTTAATTTCAAGACGCATGGATATGGGTCTGATTGCTTTGCAAGCAAGTTCAATTTTGGCTTTATCTAATCCTAATATATGGGCCTGAATGATGCAATGTGTTATGTTCTCAAGTGATGCTTCATCACATAATTCAACGTGTAGATCTAAAAATACTTCTGATTGATTTTTTTTCTGAAACTTTAGTTGGCTTCTTGTCCCGTTTATTTTCCAATACACAAAGATGGATTGGGTAGGGTCTGTGGTACTCCAGGTCACTAACTCGCATGTTGGGTTATTTTTTTGCATCTCCAAACGAATCCATTCATTCGTTTCTTCACTTGCGCGATAGATTAGTTTTTTGCTATGCCGAAAGAGCTTTAATTTTTCGGTCAACTTTATTTTATCTGTATCAAAATGTTGACTATGCGCTTCGCCAAAATGTGTAAAAATACCATATTCAGGGCTTATGATGGGTTCTAGTTTTTCCATCTCATTCATTTTTGAAATTCCAGCTTCAAAAATACCTAGCGTATGATGCGATTGAATGGCCCAAATAGATAGTGGAACGCCAATTTGTGAGTTGAAGCTCTTAGGACTACGCACGACATTGAACTCATTTTTGGTCAATGTGTATAGCCACTCTTTACATGTTGTTTTACCATTTGATCCCGTAATACCTACTACTGGTAGGTTAAATGCGATACGATGCAAATGAGCTAAATTCTGTAATGTTTTGATGCTATTATCAACGACCCATATCGATGTATTGGTCCATTGGCTTGCTTTTTCGGGGAGTTGGCCTACCCAACTACCTTTTTCAACGATAAATTCACGAACTCCTTTTTGATATAAAGTCTCCATATACTGGTGGCCATCATGGTTGATTCCTCGTACAGCAACGAACGCTGTGTTCTCTGGATCGTAAATTTGCCTACTATCAAGACTAATGTAGGTTGATTTTAACTGTATAGGTTCGTTTGGATAGATCATTTCTAAAGTATGAGAACAATAAGCTAAAAATACAAAAAGGCGAGGAAATGTTTCCTCGCCTTCAAAAATAATACGTACGTTTTTTTATGCTTCTAAAGCAGCTACCCCAGGTAATGTTTTACCTTCCATATATTCCAATAGTGCACCACCGCCTGTAGACACATATGAAACGCGATCTCCATAGCCTGCATTGTTTACTGCTGAGGCTGAGTCACCACCACCAATTAACGAGAATGCACCATTTTCTTCAGTAGCTTTAACCACCGCATCGGCAATGGCATTCGTACCAATAGCAAAATTTGGAAACTCAAACACGCCCATCGGACCATTCCAAAGAATCGTTTTAGACTTAGCAATCACATCTTGAAACAATTTAACTGATTCTGGGCCAATATCTAATCCTTCCCATCCATCAGGAATCTCACCACGACGAACCGTCTGGCGATTTGCATTGTTGTTGAAATCGTCTGCACAAATATTGTCAACAGGCATAATTAAATTAACACCCTTCGCTTTCGCTTTCTCAATCAGAGATTTGGCTAATTCAACCTTATCGGGCTCAGAAATTGATTTTCCAATTTTTCCTCCTTCAGCTAGCGAGAAGGTATAGGTCATTCCTCCGCCAATAATCAGATTGTCCACCTTATCTAGTAAACGCTCAATGATTAATATTTTATCTGAAATTTTTGATCCACCCATGATTGCCGTAAACGGACGCTCAGAGTATTCTAAAATTTTCTTCGCATTATCTAATTCCGCTTGCATGACATATCCAGCTACTTTATCCGTAAAGAACTTGCCCATTACAGCCGTAGAAGCATGTGCGCGGTGTGCTGTACCAAATGCATCATTTACCCAAACGTTACCTAGTTTGGCTAATTTTTGAGCAAATGCCTCATCCCCTTTTTCTTCTTCTTTGTAAAACCGAAGATTCTCCAATAAAAGAATCTCGCCTGGTTGTAAATCTGCCGCTAATGCCGAAGCATCTTCTCCGATACAATCCGTAGCAAACTTAACTTTAACACCAAACACCAACGAAAGTGGTGTCACTAAATGCTTTAAGGAATACTTTTCAGTTGGCCCATCCTTTGGACGACCTAAATGTGACATCAAGATAGCAGAACCCCCATCCGATAAAATCTTTTGGATTGTTGGAATCGTTGCTTTGATACGTGTATCATCTGTAATTTCAAATCGCTCATTAAGAGGTACGTTGAAGTCAACACGAACTAATGCTTTTTTGCCAGCAAAATTGAAATTTGAAACCGTTTGCATAAATTTTGTTTCGTTAAAATTATATGTTTTACCTGAGATATATCAAGCCTGCAAATATAACATCATTTCTGAAATTGTTGAAAAAATCTAATTTTCTGTTTAAAATCTTGAAAATTAACTAGAAATAGTCCTATTTTAGTGTAAATATTAGCTCCATTCCGCCATGCAGACCCCTGCGCAAACAAATCTTTCATCCGACTATTATTGGGATAACTATCAATTTGTTCTGCGTTACATCAAAAAGCATTATAAAAATTTGCTAATTGAGCCTGAAATCGAATTTCTCAATCAATTTGATTTACTATCAAAATCTGCACAATGCTTGTATTTGCGGCTCTGCTCACGTTCGACTCCTTGGTTTCAAACACATAAAATCAATTATCCTGAAATTGATTTATTACCCAATGCCTTGCAAGAGTTAATTGATTTTCGATTTTTGCAGCGGTATTCAGCAGACATACTATTGCCTGAATTATTGCATGTTTTGACTAAAGAAACATGTTTGGGAATTGCGCATCAACTTTTCCCCGATCAGAAGATTTCAAAATCATTAGCTAAACCTAATTTAGTTGACTTATTGCGTAATCAGCCGCATCTGGGTGTGATTTCAGGTGATGATTTTATTCAGCCAACCAATAAGAGTTATTATTTATTCACTACGTTCTTGTTTTTTGGAAGCCGGCATCGCGATCTGACTGAATTCGTTGTGCGCGATTTAGGTCATCGTCAATTTGTAGATGTATCCGAGGAGGATCTAATCCCTTATTTTGCTTCGCGTAAAGAAATTGAGCAAAAATGGCAGCTTAGTTTATGGCGTGAATGGTTTTGGGAGATGAAAGAACAACCAGATTCTGTCACATCCATTATAGAGTCTTTTGAAGCGAATGTACTTCCTATGATTTCCGATTTGACTGAATTAGTCATTCCTGCATTTGAGAAGATGCTATTTCAAGTTGGCCGACACCTCGAACGAAACCTTCAGTTAGAACATGCATTAAACATATATACATACGCTTCATCCATAAATTCACTGGAGCGCCGAGTGCGCATTCTAGCTAAATTAAAACGAATCGATGAAGCTATTTATTGGGCTGAGTTTGGGCTTGAATACATCGAAAACCCTGCTGAAATCCATTTCTTTCAAGATTTTTTGGCTAAGCAAGCTTCTAAAAAACATATCAAAAAGGTGACTAGTTCGCTCAAAGACGCAGAACTTATTGAAATCGACATCTCCTGGCAAGGTCATGTGGAGCAAGGTGTTGTTGACTATTTTCAAAATCAAGGCTACTATGCCACATTTTCTGAAAATCGAATATGGAAAAATATCCTAGGTTTATTAACGTGGGATTTAATGTTTAAAGAAAAGAAATCAGGGTATCATCATCCGTTTCAGTATGCACCAAGTCACTATGGCCAACTGGAGTTTGCGGCCTTAAGTCAACAAGACTTTGCGTCACGTTTGGAGATTCTCGATCATGCTGATCAGGCATTAGCGTTTATGCAGGAGGTGGGGGAACGCCAACAAGGTATATTGAATCCTTTGGTGGACTGGTACAGTTTGGATTGGGAGTTTATGGAGAATGCAGTTAGGGTCATAGACCCAAAAGCATTAAGGTCGGTTTTGACTTACATATGGAATCATTTGGCTACGCATGCTAAAGGATTTCCGGATTTGTTTATTGAAAAAAATGGAACTTATTGCTTTATCGAGGTTAAATCGCCCAATGATCATTTATCTGCCATACAGTATTTTTGGCATGATTATTTTAGGCAAATAGAGATTCCCTTTCGATTGATTCGTGTGCAGTGGAAATAAATTGTCACGAATTACTTGACATCATTTCGAAAAAAATATACCTTTTCAACGAATCTAAAACGTTCTGTTTTTCGTTGGCTTTGCTAAGATTCCCAAAGCAACTATTCACCCTTAAAATTTAATGATTATGAAAGTGCAAGTACACGCCATTCACTTCAGTGCTGATCGTAAATTGTTGGATAGCATTCAAGCTAAGTTGAATAAGTTAGATACTTTTTACGATCGAATAACCGGAGGAGAAGTATTTTTAAAGTTGCTTACCGGAGAAGGGAAAATGCGCGAAAAGTTATTAGAAATTAAAATTGCAGTTCCTGGTGCAGTCCTGTTTGTCAAAGGAACAGCCAGATCATTTGAAGAAGCCTTAGATCTAGCACTCAATGCATTAGCCGAACAAATCAAGCGATTTAAAGCAAAAATTAGTCAAGTAAAATCAGCCAAGCTCAATTTGGCCATGGAATAAAAAAGAAAACACCCAATAAATTTTATTGGGTGTTTTTTTTAAAGTATGCCAATCAAGTCTTTGAATTCAAATCCATTCGTCAGTCGATCTTTCCCTAATTTGTGATGCTCCGCTAAAGCCCACAATAGAAATTCTTTGATAAAATACTGATCTTCCACGCCAGTGTCACCTTGATATTTTTTCACTAACTCATTCAGCGGTTTCAAGGAATTTAACGTTTCTTGGTAGTCGGCATCCGTACTTTCATCATACAATACTAAACCTCCACCTGCATAAATGGCCTCCATTAATGCGGTGTAAGGGGTATCTTCGATTTTTTTCGATAACTTCTCTATTTTGGGGAATAAACCTGGAAGGAAAGTTTTAATGGCTGAACCAATTAATTGTTCTGCTACAAATGCGGCACCCTCTTGCTCTCCTTCATACACCAGCTCCACTTTACCGGTAATGGCAGGAATGATACCCATAAAATCAGCCAGACGAACCGTCGTATGCTGCTCTTTATTAAGCAACGATCTTCTTTCAGCGGTGCTCACGAGACTTTCTAACATCGATATACTCATACGGGCGCTGACTCCACTTTTGATGTCAATGTATTCACTTTGACGTGCTTCAAAAATGATTTGCTCCAGTAGATCATACGCAAGATTTGGAATGTACACGCGATCTGTTTGTGAAGCATTCAGGCGCGCCTCTTGTGAAGATATTTTACGCGCAACAGCAATGCTCTCTGGATAATGGGTTAGAATTTGAGATCCAATTCGATCTTTCAGTGGCGTTACAATACTCCCGCGATTGGTATAGTCCTCTGGATTTGCAGTAAAAATGAATTGAACGTCCAAAGGTAGGCGTAATTTAAACCCTCTGATTTGGATATCACCCTCCTGTAAAATATTGAATAAGGCTACCTGAATCCGCGCCTGAAGATCAGGAATCTCATTAATGACAAAAATGCAGCGATTTGCACGTGGAATCATACCAAAATGTATCACACGGTCATCTGCATACGAAAGTTTTAAATTAGCCGCCTTAATCGGATCTATGTCGCCAATTAAATCAGCTACAGTCACATCTGGTGTGGCTAATTTTTCAGCAAATCGATTCGAACGATGTAGCCAGGCAATCGGTGTTTGATCTCCTTTCTCTGCGATCAAGTTAATCGCAAAGCGAGAAATAGGATTCAATGGATCATCATTGATTTCAGATCCCTCGACATACGGGATATACTCATCTAATAGATTGACCATGAGGCGTGCAAGTCGCGTTTTTGCTTGTCCTCGAAGTCCGAGTAAATTGATATTGTGGCGTGATAAAATAGCTCTTTCTAATTCCGGAATGACTGAATTTTCGAATCCATGTACACCCTCGAAAACAGTAGTTCCAGCTTCCATGTGCTGGATTAGATTATCTCGTAGTTCGTCTTTAATGGATTTGCTTTGGTACCCTGAAGCCTTTAATTCACCTAATAATTTAATCATCTTATTTGAGTCTTTTCTTTCTATTCGTTTCGTAATCTTGAAATATCATTTCCCCTAAACCGCGTAATCCAGTATAGAAGGCTTTCCCTTGGTTTGCCTCAGTAAACTTATCTACAAACTGTTGGAGATAAGCGTCGCGGGCAATCATAAATGTCGTGATGGGTATATGCAATTTACGTGCTTGAGCCGCTTGTGTGTAACATTTTTCAGTCACATAGGGGTCGAGTCCATTGCTATTCATGTAATAGCTCCCGTCTTTTTCCTTGACACAACTCGGTTTTCCGTCCGTAATCATGAAAATCTGCTTGTTGGTATTGCGTTTCCGACGTAGAATATCCATGGCTAACTGCAACCCGGCGACCGTATTGGTATGGTAAGGACCCACTTTTAAGTAGGGGATATCTTTGATCGAAATACTCCATGCGTCATTACCGAAAACCAATATATCGATTGTGTCTTTGGGGTAACGTGTCGTAATTAATTCAGCCAAAGCCATCGCGACCTTTTTGGCAGGGGTGATGCGATCTTCACCATACAGAATCATGGAGTGACTGATGTCGATCATCAATACCGTACTCATTTGAGATTTGTATTGGGTATCCTCAACAACTAAATCATCTTCCGTTAATTCAAATTCGCCTATTCCATGATTGATTTGGGCATTTTTTAAACTTTCAGTTAACGAAATCTTTTCTAAACCATCGCCAAAATGATAGGATCTAAATTCACCTGTCAATTCATCCCCTTGCCCAGAGGCCTTTGTCTTGTGATTTCCAGCGCCACTTTTATTCAGATTGCCAAAAATATTTTCTAAGGCCGTTTGCCGAATGGCACGTTCTGTTTTGGCGGTAATCCCCATGCCCGTACCTCCATTTTCATCCACTTCTTCCCGAATATAGCCTTTGGCTTTTAGGTCTTCAATGAAATCTTCAATGGTGTAATTTTCGTCAGTTAACTCATATTCCTTATCCAATTCCCGTAACCAATCAATGGCTTCATCGAAGTCTCCGGAGGTATGGGTAATGAGCTCTTTAAATATGCCAAACAGTTTGTCAAAAGGCGAAATGCTTTTTTCTTCAAATTCTTTGAAATAAAACCCTTTTTTACTTGATGTACGCATGAATTCTCTAACTCGTTTTCACTAATATTTGTTCAAATTAAGCGGAAAATACCCCATAAAAAAAGGTGCTCCGGGTAAGAGCACCTTTTATATGATCATTGGGGTTGATTAAATTCCGAATGCCGACTTAACTGCATCTACGTAATCTAATTTTTCCCATGTAAATAATTCCACTTCTTTCGTTACTTTTTGTCCACCTGGACCATGGAATGTTTTCGTAACAACTTCATTTTTACGCCCCATGTGACCATAAGCAGCAGTTTCTGAATAGATCGGGTTACGTAATTTCAAACGTTGCTCAATAAAGTATGGACGCATATCGAAGATAGCTTCTACTTTACGTGCAATTTCGCCATCAGTTAAGTTAACCTTTGCTGTGCCATACGTATCAATAAACAAACCACATGGTTTAGCTACGCCAATTGCATACGAAACTTGAACTAATACTTGGTCGCATAATCCTGCAGCAACTAAATTTTTCGCAATGTGACGCGTTGCATAGGCTGCAGAACGGTCTACTTTTGAAGGATCTTTTCCTGAAAATGCACCACCACCGTGAGCACCTTTTCCACCGTAGGTATCTACAATGATTTTACGACCTGTTAAGCCTGTATCTCCGTGCGGTCCACCGATCACAAATTTTCCTGTTGGGTTAATGTGATACGTAATCGCATCGTTAAACAAAGCTTGTAATTCAGGCTTTAACTTTGCTTTTACGCGAGGAATAACGATTTCAACGATGTCTTTTTTGATTTTGGCCAACATCTCCGCTTCCGTTGCAAAGTCATCATGTTGAGTCGAAACAACGATCGTATCAATACGTTGTGGTGTATGATCATCACTGTATTCGATGGTTACTTGAGATTTTGCATCCGGACGTAAATAACCAATTAAGCTAGGCTCATTGTTACGGATATGCGATAATTCTTGCAGGATTTTATGGGCTAAATCCAATGCCAAAGGCATGTAATTGTCTGTCTCTTTTGTTGCAAAACCAAACATCATTCCCTGGTCACCTGCTCCTTGCTCTTCCGGATTCGCACGGTCAACACCTTGATTAATGTCGGCCGACTGCTCATGAATGGCAGATAAAATACCACATGAGTTGGCTTCAAACATATATTCAGCTTTCGTGTAACCGATTTTACGGATCACATCACGTGTAATGGCTTGCACATCCAAATAGGTAGTTGTATTTACTTCGCCAGCTAAAACAACTTGCCCTGTAGTGACTAAGGTTTCACAAGCTACTTTAGAAGTGGGGTCAAACGCCATGAAATGGTCGATTAACGCATCTGAAATTTGGTCAGCTACTTTATCGGGATGTCCCTCGGATACTGACTCTGAAGTAAATAAATAAGCCATTGGGTATTGGTTGTTAGATTTAAAAACGTGCAAATTTAAGATTTATATTCGGGCAAGGCAATCATTTTTTAGGAAAAGGTAGATCAGCTAAGGCTATTTTAAATGCAGCCTGCATAAAGGGCAGGGTAGGTACGGAAGTCATTAATTTTAAATCTTCCCACATAGTCGTCTGCTCCTCTAGAAATCTCAAAATTAGTTGAGGTCTATTTTTTTGAAATAACGATTCAAACACCTTATTTCCTTTAATTTTTTGGTCAACGAGCACTTGTAAAAATACGCGGTCCATCCATCTCTTGAATGGTTTTGTTTCATTCACAGGTGCACCCCAGTGTTTAGTTTGCAAGTTGGCAACCAGCTCTTTTAATTTCCGCTGTGTACGCAAAAAGCTATATCCTGTGGTTGATTTAACAAATCCCCCGGAGGTGCCAATTTGAATCACTTTCGTGTGTAAATTTTGAGGTTCGGCTTCCGATAAGGTCATTGGAATAATGCCCGATTCCTCTTCCAAAACCAGATAATCATCTTCACTCAACCCATAGGCACCGAATAAATATGCCTTGATTTGGTCCAAATAATGCTGTTTTTCTTTTAATTGGCCTGAAAAGTAGGTGTGCTCAAACAACGCGATTCGATCCGACGTAGGGAGCACGTACATAAACTCGCAGGCAGGTGTATGCGCAATTCTAAAGTCAAACAAATGGGCAGCAGCTGGGTCAAAAATAGGAAAATTGGCTTCTATCGTCAGACCCACAAAATGTTGTTTAAGATGCTGTGGATTCTCAAGCTCACAAGGAAAGGCACTGATACTATCAAAAATCTTTTCGGTCGCGGTAAAATCACCCGCCTCTGTTCGAACTTGCGCACAACGGCCTTGGTATGAAAAGCCAAGTACTTTGGTTTGGATAAACTGAATTTTGGGATTTTGCTTTAGTTCCTTTTGGATAAACGCGTACCAAGAATCACTTTGTATTTTGCGATAGCTGAAGGGTAAAATTGAAAATTTGTCACTACGATTATCGAACGAGTGAAACCATAGTTGGTTCCAACTATGCTGCACCACCGCGTCAAAAGTCTCGGGTTGATCTGACCAATAACACCACGTTTTATCCCGGGTATTTTTCTCAGCCTGATCAATGATTAATATGGAATCAAATGGTACGCTGCTTTGATTGAGGTAAAATGCCAACGATAATCCGGCCATACCGCCACCCGCAAGGATATAGGTGTATGTAGGCTGATGATGTGAAGGCATATCGCTCATTTAGATGTGTCGTTCTGCGTGATAACTTGAACGGACTAAGGCACCAGATTCTACGTAAGCAAGTCCACGCTTCAGTCCTTCTTCTTTGTACATCGCGAATGTATCTGGATGAATCCATTCAATGACTTCATGGTGCATTTTCGTCGGCTGTAAATATTGTCCCAAGGTCAACACATCAAGTCCATGGGCCACTAAATCATCCATTGCTTGAAACACTTCGTCTTTTGTTTCACCCAGGCCCAGCATGATGCCGGATTTGTTGCGTTTCCCAAATTCTTTTGTCCGTTTGATTTGCTCCAAACTCCGCTCATATTTCGCCTGTGGACGTACATAGCGATATAAACGAGCTACTGTCTCCATGTTGTGAGAAACAACTTCTTGTCCTCCTTCAATCATACGAATCAAGGCATCCCAGTTGGCCTTTACATCAGGAATCAATGTCTCAATGGTCGTAGCTGGTGTTGTTTCTTTTACTGCACGAACTGTTTGGTACCAAATTTCAGCTCCTTTATCTTTTAATTCATCGCGGTTTACGGAAGTAATGACCGCGTGCTTTACCTGCATTAATTGAATTGCTTCGGCGACACGTCTTGGTTCATCTTCATCGTATTCTTGCGGTCTACCGGTTGCCACAGCACAAAATGTGCAAGATCGTGTGCAGACGTTGCCTAAAATCATAAATGTTGCTGTTCCCTCTCCCCAGCATTCCCCCATATTTGGGCAGTTACCCGACTGGCAGATGGTATGTAATTTATACTCGTCAACCAATTTGCGCACTTTTGAATAATTTTCTCCAATGGGTAATTTGACACGTAACCAATCTGGTTTACGATTGGAAGAGGTAGGGCTTATTTGTGGTAATTCAATCATGATTTAGGCGTTATTTCGTGTTTTTTCCCATGGAAAAACTGATGTAACCGGTTGTGTAAACTTGCCGACCGGCCGTAAGGTTCAACATGTCAATTGGTTTTGTGAAGTAATCCACGACAAAACCGATTTCAATACCAATATTATTTTGTTTTAATGTTTCAATTTCCATGTTGACAGCCGTTTTAACGTACCACCCTGGAACAATTTCGGATTCGTTAAGTCCTTTCAATACACTGCTTTCCCCCATGATGATCACTTTTTTGTACGTATTGTCAAGGGTTTTGGCATACGGTACTTCAGCGGTAGCTTGCCCGCCATTGTCATATGAGATTTCTACATAATATGGCTTTTGAAGCCCTATGCTAGGACCAGTAGAAAACAAACCCATTAGTTTTTGCCCTCCTTCAGATGACTTTTGCAACAAGGTCCATTGCCGTCCAAAGGCCGGTCGAATAACAATTAACTGATTTAGTTTTCCGTCTTTATGCGATCGTCCATTGTAGGTGTAAGGGGAAGTGAACTCACGGTAGTCATTTAAAATGGCAGCTTCTAGCCCCACAAAATTTTTATTTTCCGTTGTACCCCATGGTTTGCGGAATTGTACACCTCCAAAAATACCCGAGTTCGTTGATGTAGAAACACCTACAGACCATTCACTTGTTGGCGTAGTTACGGTTTTTTTAGGGGCTTGTATAACGGTATTTTTCCGTTGGCCCAGTAAAACCAGCGGACAACAAACTATCAAGAAAATTCCCCAAAATTTCCGCATGGTTTAGGCTAAAAATGGCTTTAATTCATCCATAGAAATGTCCCAATGGGTAGCAGAATAGGTACATTTTCCTTGATCAATCACAAGAACCTGAGGTGATTGATGCTCCACATCAAATTTCTCTGCGATTAATCCTGAAATAGGACGATAGGCAATTAAATCTAGATAAAATGCGGGTGTTTGATCTGCATCCCATGCACGCTCCAGTCGGCTCAATGCCGTGGATGAAATCGAACAACGGGTACTGTGCTTGAAAATGACTACGGGTTTTTCTGCCGATGTCTCTATTATTTCGTCCAGTTGTTGCGCTGTGGTTAGTTGATTCCAATTCATGGGATGGTGGCAAGTGCCGCTAATTTTTGTAATTTTATCAATTCAACATCAAATTTAGTAAAAACTTGAGAGTTTGGCTTTATTCTTTTGCCTTGTTTTTATATCGCCAAACCATGCGTTTGGCTGCTTTGTTTCATCCCAAAGCAAAATTGTGGCATGAAGGCCAACAAACCCTTTGGGAGGGATTGGAGTCTGCCATGCATTCGAATGTAAAGCCAGTGGCTTGGATTCATACCGCTTCAATGGGTGAATTCGAGCAAGGCCGTCCGATCATGGAGGCATTTAAAAATCAATACCCAGATTATTTTATTTTAGTCACTTTTTATTCTCCATCCGGATATGAAGTTCGTAAAAACACACCAGGCGTCGATTATATTAGCTATTTGCCCTTCGATGGTCGCCACGCAAGTGCCCGATTTTTAGATTTAGTTAAGCCAAAAATTGCCTTATTTGTTAAGTATGAGTTTTGGTATTTCTACTTGCAGGGACTTCGCGATCGAGGGATTCAAACATTGTTAGTCTCTGGAATTTTCCGACCCAATCATATATTTTTTCAATGGTATGGAGGATTTTTTAGATCGATGTTGGCCTCCTTCCATCACCTTTTTGTTCAAAATACAGAGTCAAAAGAATTGCTCGAGTCGATTGGTATTCATACCGTGACTGTTGCGGGTGATACACGTTTTGATCGCGTTATAGCTAACGCACGCAATTCAGCTCCTTGGGATTTGTTGACCCAGTTTGTTAATAATCAGGCCTTTATCGTAGTTGGATCTGCTTGGCAGGCTGATATGGATTGCATCATTCCACTCATTAATGCACATGCTTTTCCCTTAAAATGGGTTATTGTGCCCCATGAAATCCACGCTGCGGAACTCCAATCTTGGAAAAACCAAATGTCTGTACCCGTTATGTTTTCTACGGGTGAGTTAGTTGACGACGCGGAAGTATTGATTGTGGATGAAGTAGGCCGATTGTCCACCATGTATCGTGGAGCTACATTTGCATATATTGGCGGGGCATTTGGTGCAGGACTGCATAATACGTTGGAGGCCGCTGTGTATGGGCCAACGGTCTTTTTTGGTAATAAAAATTATCAAAAATTTCATGAGGCGGTGGATTTAGTTTCTTTGGGATTAGCATTTCCCATTGCGGATGCTGCGTCATTAGAACAAGCGATGCGCGTTATTTTTGAGGACGATGATCTATTAGTAAATAAACAAGTGATGTCAAGAAATTATGTTGCCTTACAAGCGGGGGCAACTGCACGAATTATGTCGTATATCGAACAAACAAATATGGCCTATGTCGCTCAATAAAGGCTTAATTATGCGGTCTACAGGATCTTGGTACGAAGTTCGTGCTGAGTCTGGAAAGGTTTTTGCTGGCCGTTTGAAAGGCAAATTTAAGCTAAAGGGGCCTACTACTTCGAATCCAATTGCCGTAGGCGATTGGGTGATGTTTTCGATGGAAGACGAGGTGCATCAAACCGTCTTAATTGAAGAAATTCTACCACGGACCAATTATTTGATCCGTAAATCAGTTCACAAAACCGCCCAAGGGCAGATGTTGGCCGCCAACGTTGACCAAGCGATTTTTGTCATGACCTTAAAATCGCCCAAAACTTCTCTTGGATTTTTGGATCGTTTTTTAGTGACAGCGGAAGCATTTCGCATTCCCGTTCATATTGTGTTTAACAAAATGGATTTACTGGATGCGGAGGAGCAAGATCAAGTTTTTGAATATGCTGCCTTGTATCAAGAATTAGGTTATGGAATTTTATTTACCTCGATCCCGAAAAATCAGGGGGTAGATGAATTTAAGGCCATGTTTCAAGGAAAAGTATCCTTGATTGCTGGACATTCGGGTGTAGGCAAATCTAGTTTGTTGAATATTGTAGCCCCGCATCTTCAGATTAAAACCAAAGAAATCTCTGATTTTGCTCAGAAAGGTGTGCATACCACGACCTATTCGACCATGTGGGAATTAAGTGCCGGAACCTATTTAATTGATAGTCCGGGCATTAATGAAATGGGAATTCACGAGATTGAAAAAGAAGAGCTAGCTCATTATTTTCCAGAGATGCGCGCCTTGTTGGGCGCGTGTAAATTTAACAATTGTGTTCATATTTCAGAGCCAGCTTGTGCCGTTATCAAGGCGGTTGAGTCCGGAGAAATTGCATCTAGTCGCTATTTAAGTTATTTAAGTATATTCGAAAATGAAGACAACAGGCGGTAATTTATGGGGTGTTGATTTAGGGGGAACCAAGATTGAATGTGCCGTATTAGATCGGCAGAATCCTACGCGTGTGATCCTACGCAAACGCATTGACACAGAAGCTTCGAAAGGTTATACGCATATTCTACAGCAAGTTAAATGCTTAGTGGACGAGGTGGCGACTGAACTGAATGAGTCACCTGTCCAAGTGGGCTTTGCCACCCCAGGTGTGTTGGATCCGCGTACCCAAACCATGAAAAATTGCAATACGGTCTGTATGAATGGACAGGCCATGGCTTCGGATTTGGCGGCTATTTTAGGGTGTGAGGTGTCGCTTGCCAATGATGCGAATTGTTTTGCATTGGCAGAAACTCATTTAGGTGCTGTTTTGGATGTCCACCCCGGTGCTGAAATTGTTTTTGGTGTGATTATGGGTACTGGCGTTGGAGGAGGATTGGTTGCGCATGGAAAAGTGGTTAAAGGTGTACATGGAATTGGAGGGGAATGGGGTCATAATATTTTGGAAGAGGGGGGAGATCCATGTTACTGTGGGAAAGCTGGATGTGTTGAACACGTGATTTCTGGACCGGCATTGGAGTTATTTTATGAACGCCAGTCGGGTCAAAAGATGCGCATGCCGCAGATTATGCAAGCTTATTTTGTAGGAAATGATCCTGTTGCTTTGGCAACCGTAGACCGCATGTTGGAGAATTTCGGTCGGGCCATTTCCTCCTTAATCAATGTGCTTGACCCAGATGTCATTGTCATCGGTGGCGGGGTAGGTAATATAGACTTGCTTTACACCGAAGGTTATAATCGGATAAAGAAATACATTTTCAATTCTGGGGAAGTAAATACCCCCATTGTCAAGCCCAAATTAGGCGATAGTGCGGGGGTATTCGGTGCGGCGATGTTGTTTGCTTAAACTTTCAGAAACCATTTTCGCTTGTAGCAAACATAGCAAAGGGACCAACAAACCAGCACGAAGCAGATTGCGTACGCTAGTGATCCGTTGAATTTTCCGAATACGGGTTCGAAAATGTGCCAATAAATCCAATCGTTTAGTGACGTTGTTCCAGATCCCTCTTGTATTTGGACATGTGACATTTGGATCGTTAACACCTCAGAGATGGCGTAAGCTAAAATAGAATTGGTACCAAAAACCAAGAAGAAGGTATTCGCAAAATTCTTTTCCTTTACTTCAATCCACCAATTCAATAAGCCAATCAATACAAAATCTATCCCTGCACACAAAAGAACAAACGAACTAGTCCATAATTTTTTGTTGATGGGAAAGCTTTTGTCCCAAATCAGTGCCAATACAATTAGCCCAATTCCATAAACAAGTAAACCGGTTAAAGCAGGTTTTTGCGCTTCCCTTTGTTTTTCCAAATACAAGCTTACTTGGTAACCAAACAAACAGGTACTCAAGGCTGGTAATGTGCTCAAAAAGCCTTCTGGGTCAAATGGAATCCCATTTCCGTCATATAAGTGGGTAGGTCCAAAGAGAAACAAATCCAATTTGAGAACGGCATTTGACCCCAATTCATAGGCTACACCAGCTTCGCCAAAAATGGCCATAATTGCCCAGTAGGCAAGCAAAAAGCTGATATTTATCGTAGTAAGCCAACGCGCTGGGACACTTAAGGTGATAAATGAAATGGCACAATACGATAACGCAATGCGGGGCAATACATTTAAAAATCGCAAATTTTCCCACGTAAAATCAAGGAAAGGGAAATAGAATATGATGTAATTGATGAGGAATAACAAGACCGTTCTTTTCAGAATTTTCGTTCGAACGGCAGGAGTTAAGGTATAGTTGAATGCTTTAAATGAGAATCGCATCGCGACGCCCACCATAAATAGGAAGGTAGGGAATACGAGGTCCGTGGGTGTGAAGCCATGCCAATCAGCATGTTGTAAGGGGCCGTAGGTATATGTGCCATTGCCGGACGTATTAACTAAAATCATAGCGGCTAATGTAATGCCGCGGAGGATGTCCAACGATAAAAAGCGAGATTTCATTTTTACAGGTTTAGTAGTACAGGAATCACTGTGACAAGATTTCCGTGTGTAAATCTAAAATAATATTTTCCAGAAACGAAAGGCGCTACAAAAAAATCAAATTCTGTATTTTGGAAGCTAAGTGATTGGACAATAGCTCCTTGAACATTCAAAATGTCTAAGGTTCCTTGGGTTATTCCACTTGTTGAAACCTGAATTTTTTGACCTGCAGCAACTGGGTTGGGATATACATGAAACTGATTAACAACAGGTAATTCATTTCCCAAGATGGGGTTTATGATTTGATTGGCTCGGTCGAAATTTGGAATGCCATAACCGAGTAATTGGTCAGGTTTTGACGACTGAGTACCTGATTTTCGAATTCCTTGAATGATTTCTTGTGCGGTCTTTTGCGGGTTGGCTTGTATGACTCCAGCGACCAATCCAGCTATTAAAGGCGCAGAAAAGGATGTTCCACTAATTGAACCAAATGAGCCGGAAGGTAGGCCAGCAATTGTGGCCAAACCCATAGCTGCTACGTCAGGCTTAATTCGTAAGTCAGCCGAGGGACCTATCGAGCTAAAGGAGGCGCGAAGCCCATTTCGATCCACTGCACCCACGCTCAAAATTGAGTCGGCATCTGCCGGAGCAGTAATGTATTTCCAAGCGTCATTCCCTTGATTTCCCGCCGAAATAATACACACAATTCCTTTGCTCGCGGCAAACGCTGCAGCTTGGGTGACTAAAGTAGTCTTGCCATTCATATCTGCATAGCTATGATTGTATTGGCTATTATCAAATTCTGAATATCCCAGCGATGAAGTAATGATATCCGTTCCCAAACTGTCCGCCCATTCCGCTCCACGCATCCAATTAGCTTCTTCAACCAAGAGCTCATGATTTCCTTCCTCTGTTTGTGCCAAGGCGAATTGGGCTTGAAAAGCTGTGCCAATTAATTTTCCAGGTGATTGCGCGGCTATCGTACTCCAAACATTGGTTCCATGTGCCCCACCCACATATACAGAACGTAGGCCAGGATCAGTCACCAGTGTGCCTAATAGCCGTTTTTCGGTATAGACATTTTGTAAATAGCCCACTTGGTCAGCTTGTGAAAAGCCATCATCCAATAAGGTGATTTTAATGTCTTTGCCTGTAAAGCCTTTCGCATGCATGTTGTTCACGCCCAATTGGCTTATCTGCGCTAATGAGTTCCCGTAATCAAGGACCGCGGATTCGTTCGAAAGATTTTTAGCTTGCGTTTCAAGACGGAGATCTGAACTTGAATCCAAGGGCATATTTTTGTAAAGCCCTATCACTGATTTTAGTGCTTTAATTTTGGCGATGCTTTTCGGTTTTTCCTTAATCAATACCCCATTGACCCATTTAAGGGGATAAATAATCTGAGCTCCCGCTGCCTTTAATTCCTCGATGTAGGATGGGTTTACAGGTAAATCGTGTTCCCGAATCTCAATTTTGTTTTTTAACCTGCGATTAATGGCAGATGCCGACAAAAATTTGTCTGGCGCAGTGATTGAAAATGGGGAGTTTTTTTTGTCCTTAAAGAGTACGAGGTAGCGGTAACGAGTTTCTTGGGCCATACCTTGAAACACACCTAATACCAAAACAATAAAGAGATACACCCGTTTAATCATAGTAACTGCAAAGAAAGAATATTTCTATGGCATTGACTTATATATTAACGTTTCCTTTCGTAATTTTCCGCGCTTGTTACATGTACCCATGACGAAAATATTGAAAAAGTCTTTCGTACTATTCTTTGTTTTTTGGCTTCTTTTAGGCCAAACAGGCTTCGCGTGGAAATCTGCCACCTGTATTTTTACTGGAAGTGTTTCTTACGGATGGGGTAATCACGTAAGTTGTTGTGCAAAAAGCAAACCTGTCACACGCGATGTTGTATCTCGTGCCTCTTGTTGTACCTATGACCAATTTCAGGTCAAATTAAGCGCTGAGCAGCAGTTGAAATTTATTGATTTCGATTTTGTAGCGACCGCTCCCTCAGGCAAATTGTCGACCTTTTTCGATAGCTACACACATTTCGAACCCAGTTTATTTCTTCAAGAATCTGATTTTTCACCACCCGCTTCTGTCAAGCGCGCATGCATCCAAGTATATTTGATTTAGGCCATTTAACGACCATTAAAAACATTTCGTTTTACGTTAAATCCATTTCAAATGAATCGATTATTGCTTATAATTTTTTGTTTATGGGGTTTTCCCCTGGTGGCACAGGAGCTCAATGGCCGCGTGATGAGCTTGGATGCTCAGGGCAACATGGAGGATATTCCTGGAGCTACGGTCTATTATTCGGCCGATAAATTAGGTGCCACCTGCGGTGTGGATGGAGTTTTTAAATTGCGTGTACGTACGTTTCCCGGTTGGCTCACCATTCGTGCGGTCGGATTTAAGTCTGACTCTGTTTGGATAGATAAACCTAAATTTGTACATGTTCATTTGACGGCTAATTCGAGCGAATTAGCTGAGGTGAGTGTACGGGCATCGCCTGGCGGACATGATGTTCAATCCATTCAAAGTCGAGAAATCTTAACGATGAAAACCCTTGCCAAGGCAGCATGTTGTAACCTTTCCGAAAGTTTTGAGACGAATGCAAGTGTATCTGTCAATTTTACAGATGCCATCACAGGCGCGAAACAAATTTCACTTTTGGGGCTTTCAGGTACCTATGTGCAAACCCAAGTAGAAAATGTTCCTTCCATTCGCGGCTTAAAATCAACCTATGGGTTGAATTACATTCCAGGTACGTGGATTCGTTCGATCGATTTAGCCAAAGGCCAAAGTTCCGTGGTGAATGGATATGAATCTATGACGGGAGCCATCAACATGGAATTGGTTAAACCGGATACCTCAGAAGTATATTTTTTAAATACGTATGGAAATTCGCAAGGGAGATTTGAGGTAAACCAACAAGCCGCACATAAATTTAATGGAAAGCTTTCCACGGCATTGTTGACACATTATTCCCAACAAGTATCCCGCCTCGATGGAAATAAGGATGGGTTTATGGATTTGCCTTTGTTCAATTTGGTCAATGTCATGAACCGATGGAAGTATGCAACAGATAAGTGGATGGTGCAATGGGGAGGAGGTTATTTGCGTGAACAACGCGTGGCTGGCCAAATGAATTTCGAGGAAAAAACATCAAATCGGTACCGCGTGTATGGTTTTGGAAGTGCAACCACCCGTTTTGAGAGTTTTGCCAAAATTGCCCGCTTGTTTCAAACCAAACCTTGGAAAGGTTTAGGGCTGATTCTGTCGGCTGCCGACCACCGAAACGATTCCTATTTTGCGTTCAAGTCGTATGTCGGGCGTGAGCAAAGTGTGTTCGGTAATTTAATTTATCAATCCATCATCGACAACACAAATCATACTTGGAAGGCTGGATCGAGCTTTTTGTATGATTCTTATCAAGAAAGTTATATTGATTCTACCTATGCGCGAACGGAAATAGTTCCTGGGTTTTTCGGCGAATACATCTGGACAATTCCGAATCGATTCACGTTGGTCGTAGGTAATCGCATTGATTTTCACAATCAATTGGGAACCAAATGGGTGCCACGTATGCATGCCAAATGGGATATTTCACCTTCGTGGACGGCTCGTGCATCAGTAGGAAAAGGATGGCGTCGCGTGAATCCGTTAGCGGAAAACATGGGATTTTTGGCGAACTCGAGGTCGATTAAATTAGTTGGAGATCTGAATCCCTTGGAAGAGGCTTGGAATTATGGATTCTCGTTGTCGCACGAATTCCAGTTGGCCAACCGCAAAGCTAACTTCGTGCTAGATTATTTCCAGACCGACTTTACACATCAATGGATCGTTGACATGGAAATCGCTCACGCCATTCGCATGTACTCAAATCCAGGTGCATCCTATTCAAAAAGTGCCCAAATTGAGTTCAATTATAGCCCTTTACCGCGATTGGAATGGAAAGCGGCCTATCGTTTTCAAGATGTGGCATCTGATTATTTGTCAGAAAGTGGAGGACTAAGACGTTTGTCGAAGCCTTTTTTGAATCGGGATCGTGTGCTTGTCAATGTAGCTTATGCGACCAAATATGATATTTGGAAATTTGATTTGACATGGCAGTGGAGCGGATCACGTCGGATTCCGAATGCCTATGTCCATGTAGGTGATGCGCCGGAAGTGAACGCGCCAGCGTTTTCGATGGTTTATGGACAAGTGACGCGCCAATTTAAACACTGGGAAATGTATGTGGGTGTAGAAAATCTATTTAATTTTACGCAAGCAAATCCCATTATGGGTGCAGCTGATCCTTTTGCTAGGGGGTTTGATGCGACCATGGTTTGGGGGCCTGTAGCTGGGCGGATGGTTTACACAGGAATACGTTATAAAATCAACTAAATAATAATTATATGAAAAAGGTCATCTTAGTTTCCGGAATGGTTTTTGCGATGTTTGGAACATTTGCGCAAACGCCATCGTCTAAAAAGACGAAAACGGAGGAGAAAAAAGAAGTGTATCAGTGTCCCATGAAGTGTGAAGGGGCTAAGACTTACGCGAAAAAAGGAAAGTGTCCTGCGTGTACGATGGATATGAAAGTGGTAAAAAAATAGTTTAGGCTTCTCAGGCTGACGCCTGGGGTTAAATAAAATAGTATGAAAACATTATTATTAGTACTGCTCTTTGGATTTTTGTCAGGACCTACTCAAACAGTGAAGATTAAAACTTCCGCTATTTGTGAGATGTGCAAGGAACGCATCGAAAAGAATTTAGCCTTGACTAAAGGGGTTGAAAAATCGGATTTGAATTTGGAGGATCAATCAAACATTACCGTGGTGTATAATCCAGATAAAATCGATGTCGCGAAGATTAAGCAAGTGATCGCGGAAACAGGATATGATGCTGACGATGTAAAGGCAATAAAAAAGAGTTTCGATAAACTCCCGAGTTGCTGCAAAAAGTAAAGAAAAAGCCCTCAAATTTATGAGGGCTTTTTTTATTTCTTCATGCTCAAAGCGATGCGCTTTCGTGCTTCATCCACCTCTGTCACGGTAACCATGACTTTTTGAGCTACTTTGATGATTTCGTTAGGGTCTTTGACGAATTTGTCGGCCAACTGGCTTACGTGGACTAATCCGTCCTGATGTACGCCAATGTCCACAAAAGCGCCAAAATTGGTAATGTTGGTTACGATCCCTGGTAGTTTCATACCCACACGTAGATCCTTAATTTCATTCACACCTTCGGTAAATTCAAAAGCTTCGAATTGTTCGCGCGGGTCACGGCCGGGTTTAGCTAATTCAGCCAAGATGTCTGTGAGCGTAGGCATTCCCACTTCGCTAGTCACGTATTTCTGTAGTAGAATTTGCTTGCGCAGGGATTCGTTGGCCAATAAATCACCCACCTGACAATTCAAATCTTTCGCCATCTTTTCTACGATATCATAGCGTTCTGGATGAACAGCGCTGGCATCTAACGGATTTTTCGCGTGCCGAATGCGTAAGAAAGCCGCGGCTTGTTCATAGGCTTTTTCACCTAGTCGAGCCACTTTTTTCAAGTCAGATCGCTTGATGAAGGGGCCGTTTTTCGTGCGGTAATCGATGATGTTTTGGGCCAATTGCGGTCCAAGTCCAGAAACGTAAGAAAGGATTTGTTTGGAGGCGGTATTTAGTTCGACACCCACGGAGTTTACGCACGAAATGACAGTGTCATCCAATGATGCTTGTAATTTTTTTTGGTCGACATCATGTTGGTATTGTCCCACGCCAATCGACTTGGGGTCAATTTTAACTAATTCCGCTAATGGGTCCATTAATCTGCGGCCAATGGATACTGCTCCACGCACCGTAATATCTTTATCTGGAAATTCTTCCCGTGCTGCATCGGAAGCGGAATAAATGGATGCACCACTTTCATTGACCATGATGATGTTTATCCCTTCCAATTTCAAGTTGCGTACAAAGGCTTCGGTTTCCCGACCAGCCGTTCCGTTGCCTATTGCGATGGCTTGCACCTTGTATTTCTTTACCCATACACTGATGGTATGAGCGGCCTCTTGTGCTTGTCCAGGACCAGTATGTGGGTAAACGGCTGTGTTGTCGAGCAGTGTACCTTGCTCATCTAGGCAGACTAATTTACATCCAGTACGGAATCCTGGGTCTAGTGCGAGTACCCGTTTTTGTCCGAGCGGTGCTGCCAAAAGCAATTGGCGCATGTTTTCAGCAAAGACACGAATCGCTTCCTCGTCGGCACGTTTCTTTGCCTCCGCCCGCATTTCATTTTCCATAGCTGGCAAGAGCAAGCGTTTATATCCATCTTGGATGGCTAGCGTTACTTGTCGGGCGCAGGCATTGTTTCCTTTAATGAACCGGCGGTCTAATTTGTCGAGTACATCTTGGTCTGGCCCTGCCAAGTTTAAGTTTAAGATCCCTTCGTTCTCTCCTCTAAATAAGGCTAAAACGCGGTGGGAAGGTGCTTGAGCTAGAGATTCGGACCAATCGAAATAGTCTTTATATTTAATCCCCACTTCTTGTTTTCCTTTGGCGACGGTGGATTTAATGGTTGTTTTGCGGGAGAACAACTGGCGAGCTTCTTCGCGTGCTTCGGCTGTTTCCATCATTTCCTCTGCCAAAATATCGCGTGCTCCTGCCAAGGCTTCTTCCGTATCATCAAGGAACTCTGCGGCTAAGACTTCCGGGTCAAGCATGCGTTGTTCGAATAGTTTATCTGCCAAAGCCTGTAGTCCTTTTTCCCTTGCGGCCATCGCGCGTGTTTTGCGTTTGGGTTTGTAGGGAAGGTAGATGTCCTCGAGTTTGGCGAGGGTTTCCGCTCCGCGCACGGCTCTTTCGAGTTCGGGGCTTAGTTTATCTAATTCTTTAAGTGATTTTAGGATGGCTTCACGGCGTTTTTCTAATTCCACCAATTGATCACGCAAGTCGCGTATTTGGGCTACTTGTACTTCGTCAAGGCTTCCAGTCGCTTCTTTTCGATAACGGGAAATAAAGGGAATTGTGGCACCTTCGTCGAGCAGTTCAATGGTTTTACGGACTTGGTTTTCTTGGATGCCTAAACTGGAGGATATTTTTGCAAGCATGATTATTAGACGTTGGACGTTAGAATTGTAGAGACGCTACGTCGCGTCTATTTTTTAGCCTCAGACTTTAGTCTGAGGGTCCCTAGGCTGAAGCCTAGGGTTATAAGCCTTCGGACTAGCGACTGATAACTCTACTCCGCATTTGGAAAATCACTATGAAAATACCCGGCGAATTTCCAGATTTCTTGGATTTCAGAGCCTAGGATCGGGTAGGGATCGTAGGTTTTGTTGGTCGAATTGAGGATCAATACTTTGCGTTCGGCCAAGTGATTAATGACTTGTTTCAATACGACACCGTCTTCACGCGTCACCACAATGCAAATCGTTCCGTCTTTGATGGCGGTCCAGTCTTCTACGTATTCTGCGAAGACAAGTGAGCCGGGTTGTAAGGGCAACATGGATTCGCCTTTGATGGGGAATACACGGTATTTTTTGTCGCGGGGTAAGAAGGGTACTTGGAAGGTTGGCAGTTCTTGAATGAATTCTACGTCGTCATAGGAAGCGGTATATCCTGCCAAAGCTTTGACGGGTACCATCTCGATATTCTCTTCATTATTGGAATCAACCGTCGTGGCTAAAATACGTAGCTTAGGCTTGTTGGCCATCCCCGGAAGTCTTTTCGAAAGATCTTCCTTAAGTAATTCATCTACCTCTACCTTAAAAAATTCAGCTATTTCGATGAGATCGGCATATTTAGGTTCTGCTCTACCGGATTCGTACGAGCCCAAGGTGGGCTTCTTGATGTTGATTAATTCAGCCAGTTTTTCTTGCGATGTTTTCTCGGACATCTTGCTGCGTAAAAAACGTAAATTCTGACTAAAAAAAGTGCTCATGCGATTTGCTTATTTAAGTAAAATGAATAAAATTCGTATCCAATATTTAATCGTATACTCATCGAAGTTACGAAAGGTATTCGAATTACCCAAATAGCTACCAATTTTATGCAAGATCGCGCCATTGTGCACATGGACTTAGATTCGTTCTTTGTCTCCGTCGAGCGACTCCGAGATCCGCGTCTCGTGGGGAAACCCGTGATCGTGGGAGGCTTGTCGGACCGAGGCGTTGTCGCGGCTTGCAGTTATGAGACACGTGCGTTTGGGGTACGTTCGGCGATGCCGATGCGCATGGCTTTGAAGTTATGTCCAGACGCGCTGGTGTTGCGGGGAGATTTTGAAGCGTATGCACAGCATTCGGATTGGGTGACGCGGATGATTATAGATCGGGCACCTGTGGTAGAGAAGGCGTCAATCGATGAGTTTTATTTAGATATGACGGGGATGGAGCGGTTTTTTGGCTCGTATCTATTTGCGACAGATTTACGTCAAAAGATTCACAAGGAAACTGGTTTGCAGATTTCCTTTGGCCTATCCGTTAATAAAACAGTGTCCAAAGTCGCGACGAATCACGTCAAACCTGCGGGCCAATTTCAGGTATTACCGGGAGAGGAGAAGGCTTTCTTAGCTCCGATGGCAGTTGGCAAGATTCCCATGATCGGAGCCGTAACGGCCCAAACCCTCCGAAACATGGGTATTGTGCATGTGGGTACCCTCAGCCAAATGCCACTGAAGATCTTGGAACGTACTTTTGGTAAATCCGGTGTGATGTTGTGGGAGCGCGCTAATGGCATCGATTTGCGTCCCGTCGTCCCTTATTCCGAACAAAAGTCGCTCTCGAAGGAGATTACGTTTGAACAAGACACGACGGATGTACATTTGTTGCATCGGATTCTGGGCTCCTTAACAGAGCAGTTGGCCTACGACCTCCGCAAACTCGGCCAATGCACTTCTTGCATCACGGTTAAATTACGCTATTCGAATTTTGATACGCATACCCGACAAATCAGTATTCCGGCGTCTGCGAGTGATCATCGCCTGATTCCGGCGGTACATGAGTTGTTTGAGAAATTGTATGATCGCCGCTTATTGATTCGGCTGATTGGGGTACGCTTTTCCAAATTGTTGCAAGGCCAGGAGCAGTTGAGTCTGTTTGATGATGGGGCGCGTCTGGTGCCTTTGTATGGGGCGATGGATAATCTCCGAAATCGCTACGGGGACTTCTCGGTTTTACGGGCGAGTGGACTGATGGAGCGCGGAGAGCGTCGAAATGCCTTAGGACCTAAGTCGGAATAGCCCATGTACCTGAATTGTCACTCCTTTTATAGCCTCCGTTATGGAACGCTTTCGCCTGAGCAGCTGGTGGAAGCGGCGGTGGCGCGTGGCATTCAGGTATTGGCCTTAACGGATATTCACCGCGCTTCTGGGGTTTTCGATTTTGTACAGGCCTGTACAGAAGCTGGGATTAAGCCAGTCGTGGGGATGGAATTTACCAAAGGCTATGTTTGCCTGGCGCGTAACCCCGCAGGTTTGGCACAAATTAATGCCTTTGCTTCTCAGATTCTATTGGCCGGCGGCGATTGGCCGGAGCGTCCTCCGGAATGGGAGGATGTGTGGACGATTTTTCCGTTTAGTCGGCGACGGAGCTTACAAACCCTTGGTAAAAACGAGCGCTGGGGTATTCGTGGAACGGATTTGAAGGCCTTGTGGAATGTGAAGGATTTGAGTGGGATGGTGTGGTGCCAACCGGTCACGTTCTTGAACAAGCAGGGTTTTTCGATGCACCGTTTGTTGCGGGCGATTGACCAAAATGTCTTGTTGAGTAAGCTTTCACCCAAGGCGCAGGCGCAGGAGGATGAGCGCATGTACACGCCGGAAGAGTTGCGGGAGATTTGTCGGGATTATCCGGGGTTATTGGATGCCTCGGAGCAGTTGTTGGCTGACTGCACCTTTCACTTTGATTTTAAATTACCTAAGAACCGACGTTTATACGGCTCGAGCCGGGAGGATGATTTGGCTTTATTGACCAAACTGGCCTATGAGGGTTTGCGATATCGATATCCACGATCGGACCGGGAGGCGAAGGCGCGGGTCGAGAAGGAATTGAAGGTGATTCATGAGTTGCATTTTGATGCATATTTTCTGATTACGTGGGATATTATTCGCTATGCGCGTTCTCGAGGTTATTTTCATGTGGGGCGTGGTTCGGGGGCGAACTCGATTGTGGCCTATTGTTTGGGGATTACGGATGTGGATCCGGTGGCCTTGGATTTGTATTTTGAGCGCTTCATTAATCCACATCGGACGAGTCCGCCGGATTTTGATATTGACTTTTCGTGGGATGAGCGTAATGACATCATCGATTATATCTTTAAGCGTTACGGCGCGAAGCATGTTTGTTTGTTGGCGACCTATGTGACTTTTCGGGATAAGTCGATTTACCGGGAATTGGCAAAGGTTTTTGGCTTACCCAAAGCCGAAATCGATGCGTGGTTGGACCCTGCCACGGCGATGCGGGAGGTGAGTTCGGAGATTCACATGTTGATTGTGAAGTACGGGAATTTGTTATTGGACTTCCCGAATTACCTGAGTATTCATGCGGGGGGGATCCTCATTTCGGAGGAGCCTTTATTTGCGTATACGGCCTTAGAGCCTATGCCAAAGGGTTTTCCCATCTGTCAGTTTGATATGTATGTGGCGGAGGAGATTGGTTTTGCAAAGTTTGATATTTTGTCGCAACGCGGGTTGGGGCATATCAAGGAGTCGGTGGATATCATTCGCGCGAATCGTGGGGTGGATGTGGATGTGCATCGGGTGCAGGATTTTATGCAGGATGAGGGGATTCGTGGGCAGTTGATGCGGCACGAAACCATGGGTTGTTTTTACATTGAATCGCCCGCGATGCGGCAGTTATTGAAGAAGTTGGACTGCCAGGATTACATAACCTTGGTCGCTGCCTCGTCGATTATCCGACCGGGTGTCGCGTCGTCTGGGATGATGAAGGCCTATATTGAGCGGTATCATGCGCCGGATTCGTATGAGCCGGTGCACCCCTTGATGGGGGAGCTGATGAAGGAGACTTATGGGGTGATGGTATATCAGGAGGATGTGATCAAGGTGGCGCATTATTTTGCGGGGTTGAGTTTGGCGGAGGCGGATGTGTTGCGGCGAGGGATGTCGGGCAAGCACCGATCGCGGGCGGAATTTGAGCGGATTCGGGAGGCGTTTTTTACGAATTGTGCGGCGAAGGGCTATGCGGAGGCGGTGGCACGGGAGGTATGGCGGCAGATGGAGAGTTTTTCGGGCTATTCGTTTTCAAAGGCACATTCGGCA
>JACCDX010325508.1_pt1 | contig 29002 bp, 53 predicted proteins | sample 7449681 | NCBI WGS metagenome assembly JACCDX01 (sample SAMN15323450, study PRJNA562643) | freshwater metagenome | isolation source: river surface water | place: USA:Blue River Watershed | collected 2017-08-18
CCAGCCGCCCCTGTCCGCAAGAGCGGGTCTAATAATTTCACCCCATACACGGGGCTTCATGTCAGCATACTCGTCAAGCACGATCCCGTCACAGAAGTTTCCACGGAGCGTATCAGGCGAATCTGCGCCAAATAACCGTATCTTTGCCCCATTGTGTAGTTCTACCCATAACTCTGACTGGTTGGCTTTAGCCATAGCAGGTTCAGAGAAGCGTAATAAGTAGTCCCAAGCCACTGACTTGGCCTGACTGTAAAAGGGGCAGAGGTAAAAGTACCTGCCGTCAGGTTTGTTTTCTTTAATTGCCCTGCGGATTAAGTCATTGATGCTGGCTACGGTCTTACCTGCCCTTCGATGGCAGACCAATACAGCCCAGCGTTGTGTTCTCTTGTGAAACTCTTTAAACGCTTCCCGTGCCTTGTATTCAAACTCAATAACGACTTCTTCAGTCATCTTTCCACTTGTAGATGTGGACTACGGGTTTGGTTTCATCGCCTACCTGCTCAACACGGGCTAGTTTAGGTACATGGTACTCAGCTACCTGCATGAAGCAATCAAATGCGACTTTTGGCCCTAGCTTTTCATTCATAGCAATCTCATCAAGCCACGCTTGTAAACGGTCAGCATTGTTATCCACAAACCTAGCGATAGCCTCTCTAGCGAGGGCTGTTGACTTATTAGGGCTACCTTTTGGTCTACCCTTGGGATTATTAGTTTGTTGTTTATTGCCCATACCTTATCCAAGTAGTTGTTAAGATAGATTAATGTTTGATACAATTATATTACAAAACAAGGAGATTGCAATGACACCCACTGTTAATGTAGATGTGCCTATGTCTAAACCAATGCTTGATGCTCTTACCTTGCATGAAACCTTTTGTATTGCTTCGGGCATTGTTTCTGTGACCCATGAATCTGTGTGTTCTTTTCTATCTCAACGCTTTGGCGAACAGATGGCGAATCAATTTAAACCTGAATATTTGTATTAGTATCCTAGCTGTCTTAGTAGGTTTGCGGTTAGGATTCCTGCGTAGGGTTTCATCTGCAATGCCCGTAAGTCTGTCTGCGCTGGGGCGGTTGGGTTAGCAATACCACGCTCCTTGACTACATTGGGCAGAAGTTCAAATATGTTGCGGTTTTCTTCCAGTACGCCAAGACCTTGACCTGCTACTCCCCGTGGGTAGGATGGGTGACCTGATTTCATAATCATTGGCTGACCAGCAAATATCTCGCCCACATTCTGTATACCGCCTTCTGCCGCATTGATTTGGCGTGGGTCGGTTACCGATAATCTAGCCTGACCAATGTTTAGACTTCCAGCATTCCTGAAGTCACGATCCATGATCTGCATGATGGAATCTCTTACGACCTTGGGGGCGGCTCTGTACTGGGCGATGCTTTCAGCGTTATCTACGCCTTTCCAATTCGGGATAAGGTCTTTAATTGCGCTGTTTAGTTGCTTCTTATCACCCCTGCTCATGGCGGCTTCTGCGTATCCCAGCATACTTTCACCCGTCATGTGGGCAAAGTCACCGCTGGTCGGGGCCATTCTCCAAGGAATATAAAGCGGATTCTGCCCCGTAATCTCTTTGAGCATCTCAGCGTTTTTAATGATTGGCGATACTGCTTGTTGCGCTGATGCCCATACCTGATTGGGGTTGTTAAACATATAGTCCTGCCCACCGTAAAGGTGTACGGGTCTTTTAAACATTACATCGTTAACGCCAAGCAAGTCACCACCAGCGGCAGTGCGGTCAGACATACTGGTTATGAATGGTCTACCTTCAAAGTCTGCCAGCGATACCTTGGGGATTGCGGTCTTGTTAGTCTGTTCGACCACAGGCACGGTGCTTGCAATCTTTTCTTTTTCCAACACTCTAGGGTCAAAGCGTGGGTCAAACTCACCAATTGGCTTATTGCGGATAGCATCAGCTAGGGCTTTGTTTTGCGGTGCAATATATTGAACGCCACCTATTTTTGCCAAATAGTCCTCTGCCATGCTTGCGGCTTTTGGTGCTAATGCTCTAGCGGTTGGGGCGGCAAGTGGTGCGCCCATTGATGCTACAGCGATAGGCAAAGCCAGCGGTTCACCCTGTTTAAAGCCTTTCTCACTACCGTATTTACGGTCACCGACCATTGCGCCTTCAGCGAACCCTGTTTCATTGGGTAGTCGGTTAACGCCAAACATTTGGGTAAATGCTTGGGGGTTGTACATAAAACGCTGTGCCTCGGTGGGTAGGTTTACCACCCTATCACTGAAGGAGCGTAATGCACTAGCTAAGTCCATTTACTTAACTTCTTTATCCATGTCTTTCAGTTTGTTTGCAAGCATAGCCCTGCGTTCTAAGCGCAATCGTTGCTGTTTCTCTAGCGTGGATTCTTTATGGGGCTGTAATAAGCTGTTTTCGGGCTTAACCTTTTCTTTTTTAAACATATTATTTCCTCATGTAATCGGGCGGTAGTGAGAAATAGCGGTCACCAAACTTCATTACCTGATAACCTCTGTCTTGTTCACCTTGTACGCCCATCTGAAATGTAGGGTGTGCCGCACCTTTTAGCATCATGTAAGAGTTTTCGGGCAGATTGTAGTCCATACGGTATTGCATAGGTGTCGGGGCTACTGACCCCCAGTGACCTTGGTTCTCACCGCCTTCTTGCTGGGGTTTCATCCCTGCGGCAATAGCGGTATCGTAATCATAGTCAGCACCATGAGGGTCAAATTGACGCAAGATAGCGGCTAACTTCTGATTAACCATTACATATCCTTCATCTTAGAAGCAATCATCTCTCTGCGTGTGGGCTTTGCAGTCTTAGCAGATTCTTTAAAATCTTTAGCGGTGGGTGCGCCTTCGCTACCTACCTTACGCATTTTTTCGCCTGATCCCGCCTTGATCCTAGCCCTCTTGCGGTGAATGTTGGCATATAGTCCGTCTTTCATTAGCATTTCCACCTTGCTCTAGCCGCCTTGCCACGCTCACCAGTCCAGCCTTTTGACCTTGCACAGAAACTATCGTGCCTTGGGCCACTAGCTTGTGGTGCTTGTAGATTAGCGTTGTTTTTACGATTGTATGCCGCCCTACCTTTGGCGGTCATCCCTGCGCCCTGCTCTGTGGGCAGGTAGTTCTTATCCTTGCCCGTTGTTGTCTTAGGAATGGGTTTATCGTGCTTTTCTACTGCCGCACGAATGTCATCCCTACGACTCATGCCTTTTCCTCAATGTACTTAGCGTAGGCATCTTCTAGCTTTGCCTTGCGGCTACCCCTAGCGTTTTCACGCTCAACATTTAAGGCGATGGCTACGGCTTGCTTCTTTGGCTTGCCAGCCTTCATTTCGGTTTTGATGTTCTTACCGACTGATTCTGCACTGCCTGATTTATCGAGTGGCATAAATATCCTTTTATTTCAAGAACTTAAGTTTATAAGTTGTGGTGTTAATGAGGTCTGCGATCTCATCAATAATGTTTTGTAGTTCGCTGTCTTGCGGCAAATCTTGACGGGCTTCCTTGACAAAGTTCTGTAAGGATTCCATGTAACGGATTGGGTCTTTGGGCTGGTGGTATACGCTTGGGAAGTTAAGTATCTTTCCATACTTACCAAAGTACGATTCTGCTAACTGGTCTACCAGCGGCACTACCCCATCATAGTATTCGCCAAGTGCGCTGTGCTTTGAAAAACTGTCGGTAGTCCAATGGAAAAAATGCGTGTTAGTCGCTGAGTGTAATAATGTTGCTAGGAATAACGCACAATTTTCCATACAAATCCTTATGTTATGGGTGTAGTTTCCTCTATTTTATCAAGAATGTCGATATAAACAAGGCATCCACCGCCTTTTTTTATTGCGCCTCTTTCCAAAAATAAAACATCAATTTGACTGTCATCATCAAACACCCCTGCACCGTTGCCGCCTAGTGCATCCCAAAGTGACTTGACACGATTGTCTAAATCTTGCTTACGCTTGTTGGCAAAATGAATAACTATTTTCATTTCTAAACGGGCATCACCCAGCTTTGGTACTCTGTACTCAGCTACATAGTCAGCGACTTGTTTTTTAAATTCAATAGCTTCTTTGCTTAAATACCGCCTATGACCACTACTTTTGATGTAATGGTTTACGGTAGGCGGCAAAGGTAGGGTTAGTATCAACATTAAGAGAGTTTAACAATTCCACCGTATCTTGTGTCATTTCCTCAAAACTTGGTATATAAAAACCCCGACTCGAATAAGAGGGCAATCGTTTTTCTGTGCGCTTCTTCCCACCTAGCCACTCTCTCTGTTTTGCTGAGTGTTGCACCTTGGTCGATTTCTGTGTGACAGGTGTAGCAGAGTGATGCGATTCTGTAATCATGCGCTTTAATTCCACGGCCTTTTCCATCCCTTAATTGATTTGAGTGTGCGGCTACTACAGTGCCATCGATTGCACCACAATGAGTGCAGGGAAAGCTTCTAGCTATCTCCAATAAGCTTTTATTGCGATACATTGGCATGATCCACGCTGTGTTGTTCTAGTTTTTCAGCGGATTCTGCAATGTCTACAGCAATCTCCATCATCTGTACCGCATTGTTGCTTTTGAGTGCATCGTCATACATTCGAACCAAGGTTCTAAGGGTATGAAATTCATCGAGTAAGTCAATCATTTTAATATCCGATCTTGGTTACGGTTAGATACTTCTAAGGTCTGCCATGTAGTATGGCGCAATCTTGCGGCTTCTAGTTCCCATTTCAGCTTTTCGGCATTCTCGGTGGCCGCACCGATAGCCTTGCATAAATCTTGGTACTCTTGGCTGGCGTATGCTTCCCGTTCCTGCGCCCCAATGGTCTGCTCACCTGATTTCTGCATCATTATGGCTTTTAGACTGCTTTTAAAGGTTTCTAACTGGGCCAGTTCACCCTTAGCAGAAGCGTACTTACCAGCGTTTTCAAGGATAAAGTCAATACATTTATTCGGGTCTATTTCTCGCATACAGTTCCTTTATTCGTTTTTTTACATCCGCTTCTGTTTCTTTGTTGCGCTCAATTAACTCTTTGACCATATCCCAATTGTGGTAACGCTTGGCAATAGCTATGTAGGCTTGGGCCAAATACTCAATTCTGTCTTTATAGCTGTTCATCTAACTGCCTAATCTTTTGGCTAATCCTTGCTCTCCATTGTTGCCAGCCTTCACCCTGATAAGCAGGGCAGTTTATTTCCTGCGCCTTACGGATGGTCAATTCCTCAGTGGAATACCACGGTAATTCGGGCTTTTTGGTCGGTTCAAGGTCAATCTCGTCAGTCCAGCGTTCTTGGTTTAAGAATGTGGCTGGGTACGGAATGAAGTCTTTTTGGGTCTGCTTAATTTTCCAGTATTTAATGTAGTTAGGCATGGCTTCTAGGCACTCTGCTTGCTGTGCAGGGGTTAGCCTATTCCAGCTACGCTCGGCTTCTTTGCGCCCCATTTTGCGTGGGTATAGCGAGTAAAAGTCTTGAAATGTCATTTCTCACTCGCTTTCTTTAATCTTTCTTTCATATCTTTTAGCTTTGTTTCCATCTCATTACTGATGCCACCCCCCAACGCTTTTAAATGTTCAAAAGACGAAATCCACCATTTCAAATTATTTTGCTCATCACTTAACTCTTTTATTTGTGGTGTGGTTCTGTGGACTAAATCATGTATTGGGCTATCGCCAATTTTGCCGATAATTCCCTTATCAAGGTCTCTAATCTCATACATTGATAGCCTGTCTTCCAACTCCGTTATGCGGTCTGCTTGTTGGCGTAGCATATATGCCGCTTTTACAGTTAATTGGGTGTTATCTCTAAGCAATTCATCTGCCATTTCGTATGCGTTCATTAGTCCATCCAATAGTAAAGAAATGCGGCAATTATCATAACTGCCGCAAAGATTACAAAAGTTCCGATTGCAAACACAATCATTACGGTTTCAATCATTTTTTGATTTTTTCAACAATTAACTTCAAAGCTGGTGCGTCTTGCACAATCCAAACAGCTTGATTTAATGTAACTGGCTTGCTGAAAGCACGATATGTATTAAGGTAGTCATCGAACTTCATTACGATGTAATCTTTTTTGCCTTGACCTTTGTATTTCATTTGCTTCTCCTTTTTCTATCTCACTCGTTATTGAGTGATACCAGTTTATTAAGGTAGCTTAACAATGTCAACATTTATTTTATAGGGATTTACCCTTAGTGTTGTTTTTTTGCAATAGTTCCCCAAAGGTGATAGCACCCCATCCATTTGGCAGTTGTGCGCCAAACTAATGCTCCCGAAGGTAGTGTTCATTCGATGGTCAGGTTGTCAATCACCATTGTCCTGTCCGTCTTGTGTAGTACCCACTCAAGTCTACGGGGCTTGCTGTCAGGTGTAAACCAGCCCATCTTTTCTTTCCAGCGGGCGATTTAACCCCATTGCTATCGTAGGAAGTACGAAGCGGAAATAAAAAAACCCCAAAAGAGTAGTTTCTAAGTTGAACCCACTTAAGAAAAGACATCCACAGCTTTTCCTAAATGCTCAAAAACTACCCTTTTAGGGTCTTGTGGATGTTTCTAACTCGCAGGGTTCAATCCGCTTACCGTTAGTATACATCAATCTAATTCAGGCCAAATTAATTTATAACTTTCAGGAAATAAGGTCTTTCGGTTTACTAGCCCGTGGCTTTGTTTTTCAAGGGTTGCGGCTAGGATCACCAGTTTGTCGTAAGGTATATCACCGTTCTGCCACATGGATACGGCAGGTACGCTAATGCCTAGCATCTTAGCTACTTTGGTTGGCCCACCCAATAAACGAATAATGGTTGTTGAATTTAATCCTATTGGCATTTTTTCCACTTTTTTTGTTCCCCTACTTTGCCTATTTTTATCGACTTTGTCTTGCATATTGTCTGCATGACTGCCTAAAAACAAATGGTTTGGGTTTACGCACAACGGAACATCACATTTATGTAAAACCAACATACCTTCAGGTATTTCATTGCCGTGCAAAATAAAAGACGATCTATGAGCATAAATTTCATTATTTAGTTTGAAATGCCCGTACTTGTAATTGTTTGCGCCTGTCCAAAGCCAACAGCCATCGGGCTGTTTTTCGACTTTTTTCATAAATTTATCTAAATTTTGCATAAGTAATCTTAACATATTTCTTGCATTAGTTGTTAAGTTAAGTTAATATGGGTGTACGGTATGTGCCGTGATAACAGGAGAACTCATATGAGTGAAATAGAATCGCAAACCAATGACTTACTACAGCTTCAAGGTGAACTTGAACGCATCTTTGATGTGCTAGAAGGTGGCACAGACTTATCTAAGGAACAAATTGACTTACTGCGCTATGGCTGTGGCTTTGCGCCAGTAAACCGTCAGCGTGATTTCTTGCGTGAAGTTTTTACAGACCTCAATCCATACGGGAGATCACAATGAACCCACAAGTACAGCTAGTAACGCCTGAAATGGCAAAGATTTACCTATCTAAAAACACCGATAACCGCCAGCAAAGGGGCTGGTATGTGTCTTGTCTAGCTAAAGCCATTAAGCGTGGTGACTGGATATTGACCCATCAAGGCGTAGCATTCTCTGAGTCAGGCAAACTGATTGACGGGCAACACCGTCTAGAAGCCATTGTAGAAGCCGATACACCCGTGCAAATGCTTGTCACCACTGGTGTCAGCAACGATGCCTACAAGGTCTTAGATAACGGCATTAAACGCACATTGTCAGACCTGACAGGCATTAATGTTAGGACTACCGAGGTATGCCGCATCTTGGCTAGATTAGTCTACGGTGGTAATTCAGTCACCAGTGCAGAAGAATGCCTAGAAATTTATAACACAGGCGTAGGCGAGGTATCCGATAGCCTAGTCGAGTATTGCGGCAAGCAGATTAAGGTCTATTCGTCTGCGCCTATGCGTACTGCGGCAGTCTGTTTAATCCTTGATGGGTATAACCAAAACTACATTAAGAACCTGTACGCAAACTTGTGTCACCAGCAATTTAACGAACTGCCCAATGTAGCGCAGAACTTTATCCGTCAGGTAACCGATGGCAGGGTTAGCGCAAACAAGAAGTCAAACCTACTAGCACGGGGTCTAAAAGTATTTAATCTTGAGTATCAGGATGTAGCTAGACTTCAGATTAGTGATTCAGAAGAAACTGCCGCTAATGCGTATTGCCGCAACATTGTTAGAAACCTATTAACCAAGGAAAAAAAATGATTATTTCTGATACTCAACGAGATTTTAAAATTGCCCCAGCAGGTCTGCATATGGCACGGCTTTATTCTGTGATTGACCTCGGTCATCAAGCTACCGAGTGGGCTGGAGAAACCAAAATCATGCACAAGGTCGTATTGACTTGGGAATTGCACGGGGATGATGAGGATGGCAAACCATTACAGACAGACGATGGTAAGCCATTAATCGTATCTAAACGCTATACGGTTAGCCTTGGGGATCAAGCACGGTTACGCCAAGACTTAGAGGCATGGTCAAACAAAAAGATGACTACTGAGGATAGAAAAAACTTTGACCTCAAGAACTTATTGGGTAAGTTCTGTATGGTCAATATTACGCATTCTGAGGATGGTAAGTACGCTAATATCTCAGGTATCAGCCCTGTGCCTAGCGCACTGCGTAACGCCCAGCCTGAAGGTATTAATCCGACCAAAATCTTTTGGTTGCAAGACTTTAAGCAGGAAGAATACGATGCGCTACCTAAGTACTACAAAGAAAAGATAGCGGAGAGTAGTGAGTGGCGTGGTCAGCAGGAGCGTGAAAGAAAAGCACCTAAGATAGCTGACGATGACGGTTTTGGCCCTGACAATATTCCGTTTTGAGGTGAACTATGAAAGCATTTCCAAACAAAGGATGGAATGGGTATGAAACCATAATTAATGAAGGCATGGATTTGCGAGATTATTTTGCCGCACAGGCTATGGTTGGAATATTAACAATGCTAAGGGGTGGCAATGAAGGTCTTATTACAGTTCAAGAATCAACAAGCAAATATGCTTATGAATGGGCTGATGCAATGATGGAAGCGAGAAAAAATGATAGTTAAGGAGAAATTAAGTGAATCAGGTCACTGGTATAAAAAAGACGGCACTCCAGCCTATACAGTCATTGGCAAGACTGGGGAGCGACCAGCAACGCTCCGTGACGCACGGAAACTCGGACTTCTGCCAAGTGTTACGACAATTAACGGAATGTTATCGAAAGCAGGGCTTGATACATGGAAGCAACAGCAAGTCCTCTTAGCCGCCTTAACCCTGCCTAGACTGCCTGACGAACCCGAATCCGACTGGCTGGCTAGGGTAATGCAGGATAGTAAAGCGCAGGGTCGAGAAGCGGCAGAACGAGGTACTGCGATCCACGCCATTATTCAAACTTGGTTCGAGGGTGTGTATATGCCTGAAAAACCACCGTACATTAGCGCAATCATGGATAGCCTAGAGAATGCCTTTGGCAAGCAAGAATGGCTCTCAGAGCAGTCTTTTGGGCATCCGCTAGGGTTTGGTGGCAAGTGTGACTTAATGGCTAAGACGGGCTTTATTGTGGACTTTAAGACTAAGGAAACCGACTTAGATAAAGTGGATGTGTATTTTGAGCATGAGATGCAGTTAGCCGCTTACCGTGAGGGCCTAGGCGTTCCTACGGCACGGTGCGCTATCGTCTTTGTCAATGCACTAAGCAATCAGGTCAAACTGATTGAAATTGAGCAGGATCGGCTTCAAAAGGGCTGGGAATGCTTTGAGCATTTGTTACGGGTTTACCAAATCAAGAACGGCTTATAATCAAAGTTCCTTCACGGGAACGGGGGAAAGCGGATGCTGTGAGTGTTGGTCATTAAGTGGGTTGAGTAGGCACACCTGTTAGGATTGACCAATCGCCCTGAGCCAAGCAAGGTGACAGACAAAGCGAGTACCCCACTTTTTCTAAGGGCGTTAAGCCGCCACAGTAGGATGCAGTAATTAGGGAATTTTGCGGCTTTCTGCCCTATTGCTAGTAACTGCTAAATACTGCCCTGTTGTTTTTCTGCAAAACCTAGGGTATATCCTACTAAAAATACCTTGCATTGTTAAGATTACTTAACTTATACTGTCATTACTGCATCGGGCAGTGAGATAGAAAAGGAGAATCAAATGCAAGTTTTAGACATTCAAGTTACCAAAGTTGACCAATTAGGTATGCTCTTGGCACAGATTGCTGACCTAGAAGCACAGGCAGAAGCACTCAAGACCGAACTCAAGCAAGAAGAAGGACACATTGAGGGTAACCTTTATAAAGCGTGTGTAACCTTATCCCAGCGCAAGACCGTAGATAACAAAGCAGTGTTTGCAGAAGCCAATGTACCTGCCGAGTTAATCGAGAAGCACACCAAGACAACCGCAGTTATTACCCTCAAAGTCACCGCCCGTTAATCAACGCCCCTACGGGGGCAGAAAGGTTTTTATGAAGTATTTACTCTTATTAGCCCCATTAGCCATGATTGGTTGCAGTTCCTACACCCCGCCCAATGTCAGTCTAGAAACCGACAAACAGGCGTACCACATGACACGGGCGCAGGTTATCCTAGGCATTAACGAATGTGAGGATGCTGGCACACGCCCCGTAGTGATTACCGCCAAGCGCAGGATTAATGGCGTTACCACCGATGTACCCGTAGAAGTAACCTGCAATCCCCGTTACCGTATCTTTCAATAAGGAGTCATCATGTTACAAAGTGAACGAGATCACCTGTCTTACCTAGAAGCCAAGCGTAAGTTTGACAATATGGAGCGTATGCGTGAGAAGGGCTGGGCAGATGTAGAAGCCTATAACCGCCTTGTTGCTTACGAAAACAAGAAAAAGCGCAGGGAATCTATCAAGCAGTTCTTGCTTGGCGGTTTGGCGGCAATCCTGTTCTGTGTGCTGTTTTTTGGTACTAACTACCTCATGCACGGCTATGCAATATAAGAAGTTTGACCAAGCCTTGCACGATGCCTGTGACCCACCTGCCCGTGATGCCGTGGCTAGGTGGCTTAAAAACCTTTGGTATATTGATGCTACCCCGAACCCTGATATATACGCTGTAGACCTCGTATTAAGCCGTAGGGGTGAGCATATCGGTTATGCAGAAGTAGAAGTCAGGGATTGGGAGTTTTGCCCGTATAACACCATCCACATCGCCCAGCGCAAGGATAAGCTGTTTAACCACCCTCGAACTACGATGTATGTGGTCAATCGACCCCTAACCCATGCCTATTGGATTAGAGCGAACAAGATTAAGGATTGCCCGCTGATTGAAGTACCCAACAAAGCGGTAGCCAAGGATGAGTATTTCTACGATGTACCCAAGGAGTTGTGGAAAATCGTAGACCTGACCGAACTCTTTTAGGCGTAGGGTCTAGTACCCTGTTTGTCGATAATTAAAGCTTGTTTTCTAGGATTATCGCCAGCATTATTAGGAATACTAATATGTGTCCAACGGTCAAATTCTCGAATAATTTGGTCATAACCAATCCCCGATGCAATAACAGCTTTAACGACTTCATCGGGGGTCATGTTTGGTACTCGAATATCTGCCGCACACCCTACCCGATGCTGACTACTGTCCTTTGATCCTACAGCATCGTTTACCTCTTTGCAACGGAAGGCAGAATTAATCATTACGGGCTTGCCACCTAGAACGGTTTTTACTTCTTCAAGGAAGTTAGCTAGGCGCACAAGGTTAGCCATTTCAGAAGCATTGGGCGTATTGTCAAATTGACGGTGATCCGTGTGGGTTAGTTCTTCGAGCGTGAAATGTGAGCTTAGATTCATTTTTTAAGCATCTCCTGTATTTCTTTATTCTTTTCCTTACTACCTTGGCTAGAACCAAAATAGAACGATAAGACTTGACCTGCCGCAGAAGTAATAAATCCTAGGGCAAAAATGATTAATTGCTGTTGGTCTTGCGGGGTGTTAACGAACATAAGAACCGCTATCAAAGCAAACGCCAATCCTACGACCCCTAACGCTAATATAGGCACTACGGCCTTATCTAGCTTTGTAGCATACTCAGAAGTAGCTACAGCGGCATATGCTTTACGGGCAGAATCACGGTCAGCGGCTTCTAATTTAGCGTACTCAAGGTCTAATTCCTTTAGTTTTAACGCCATCTCAGGATTGCCTGTAAGGGCTTGAGTAACGCCTTCTACGGTCGCATCGTCTATGCCTAGCTTAGATGCAATCCAGCCTACTGCCGCACCCCCTGCTGGCCCTGCTACGGCTGTGGCTAGTACAGGCGCAACGCCTTTAAGTATTCCAAGTAATGTATCCATCATTTACCCCATACCAAAAAATAAGCAATCCATGCCGCTACTGCAAAACACCAAAACTGCGCTACTCTTGCACGGTTTAGGTCTTTATCAAACTCCTTGCGTAATTCCTTTTCCTGCTTTTCTAGCTTTGCTTTTAATGCTTCGACTTCTGCCCAGCGTTTACCGTACTTTTTAAGGAAGTCTGCTCTTAATTGTGCTTCTTCCCGCCTAACCTTTTCCTCATGTTCCCATTGGATCAGGACTTTTTTGAGGAACAATTCTTGGCGAATTGCGTTCTCTTTTAGTTCCCTGCGCCTGTCAAGATTACGCTGTGCCGCTACATCTACCGCTTCCTTTTGAACATCCGCAATACTTTTGGAGAGTTCTTTACTTACATCCCTGCTGGCGTTTAGGGAACTGCTTAGTGATTTTGCGCCCTCTAGTAAGCCATCCGACACATTGTTAACCTATCTGTTGCCAAGCCAATGTGCGATAAAACCCACGAATGAACTAATAGCTGATACAAACCCCATGCCGACCCAAAAACCGCCCCTAGAACGGTTAGCCATTGCAACAAGTTCTTCAACAGAAGCTTCCATTTTGTCGATCTTTTTTGACATTTCATCAAACTTGGCTTCATAGTTTTCTACTTTCTGCCAAAGTACACCGTATTTAACGGGGTCAATCTCAAAACTCACGATTCACCTATGGCAAAGTAGCTACATAAGCCTTAGCTTGTTCTGCAGTCATCAAATTACCATCGGCATCTTGCAGTTCTGCACCAGCTAAGACTTGGATTTTAAATTGCTGAAAATCTACATTGGCTGGGTCGAATGGGATGGTTGTTACATTATCGCCATTGACAATTCTTACTGAAGTAATTTGACCAGTAGTTTCATTTTTAACTAATGTATACATTTTTATAACTCCGCAGATGCCGCAAACGCACCAATATTTACTGCGTTAGCAGTTATGTTGAGATATATTTGTGCGTAATCAGGCGATAAATACTCATAATTTAATGTTCCCGTACCAAGCGTATAAGAAATACTTGGTGTGGTACGCATAGTCACATGAAAATCATACTGTATAAAAGCACGATTTAAAGAAGTATTGTATATACTGCCTAACTTAGTTGCATCAGGTCCCATATTAGATTTGAAATAATACCTCTGACACAAAGCTAATTCAGTTCCATAAGGTCTGTAATCAAAGCTAGTAGCGGTAGAGCCTACTTCGAGTTGAACTCCTGTGATGTAAAAGGTTGCTCCGTTTGTTGCAAGAATATTTACTGCACCAGTTGGCAAAACTTTATATGATGCACTTGTCCAAGTGTTTGGAGTAGCTCCACCATAAGTTGAACCAGCAGATAAACCAAAAACTGCAAACATACCAACACCATTAGTCGAACCAATCCAAGTACCGCCTGTAGGTCCAGCAACAGTTATAGTTTTTTGTTCCCAAGTATTTGCCGAATTAATAGTGTAGCTAAATGCATAATAATAATTCATTGCACTATTTAAAAAAGAACCGCCAAAAGTGCCAGTTAAAGAACTTCTTACCCAAAAAGATAAAGTTACTGTTTTAGCATCAGCAGTTCCCCATCCTAAATCAGCAGTATTAAAGCCTTCTATTTTTTGTGTTAGCCAATATTCATCATTAGTACCTATTGTTGTTGCAGCTAATGAAGTAATTAAAATAGAATTGCTAAACCCAGTTGGAGCAGTAGTAGATTGTTGAATTGAAAATTTAGATGAACTTGTCCCATAATATGCCCATCTATCTAGAGCATAGGTTGTAGTACCACCAGCATTATTTGTACTAGCACCAGCATTACGCTGGTCAATCACCATGTTCCCATTTATTAGACGATTCTTCATGTTTACAGAAGGTGTAACAGGATTGCTGGTAATTGAACCAGCATACATCGGGGTACTTATACCCTGACTTCCATCCAAAACTATCGGCATAATTGCTCCTTACGCTGTTGATGCCACGCCTTTACCGCTTGGCTAATTTTTAATTTATCTTCATCCGTATAAACACGCTTTGCTCTTGATGCACGCATCTTAGCCTTAGTTTCTTCAGATAACTTTTTACCTTTATGTGGATGCACATCAAGCGACTTCCAATACATACGCTGTGATTCACTCATTTTGGCACGAGTTTCTTCTGTATGTTTTTTGCCTAATTGAGGTGCGTGATACACATACTTACCCCATCTGCCACCGCTTTCAAGGTTATAGCCATTAGGTGCTAATGTGCCAATAACATTAATCCAAAACTGTTCTAAATAATCCAGCGTTTTATCATCGGCTACTTTGTCGCAAATAATGTCATAGCTGAAGTTTTTAAATCCATGCTTTTTGTATGCGGCACGAATAGCGTGTCCATGACCATGCCTTGAATGTTGGGTTATAGTTTGCCCAACATATTGCTTACCGTTCAAATTGTTGGTAACGCAATAGACACGACCCATATTACGCTCCTAATCTTTGGGCTTGTTCAGCCTTAAATGTTTCGTATGCTTGGCGAACTTCAGGTGTCCATGCGGCATTAGCAATATCTTTTACTTTTTGCTCTTGGTCGCTAATATCCATATCAGGAGTTAATACCCAACGATGGAATGAATTAGAAACAAATGCGCCATCACGCTCAATAGTTGTGCATCTGCGAACTTGAATGTTCCAATCGCCTACGACTTCGATTTGGTCAATTTTTGTAGATTCTGTAAGTGCCATGATTAACCTTTAAACATAATAAAAACCAGTCATGTATATGTATCCTGAATTACCAACCGTAGGTATGGCAGTAGAAGCAACAGCACTTCCAGAAGCTACAAGACCAATTCTTGTTAAGCCTATTGATGCTTCGCCACCCGCATATGTTGTTGATGCTGGAAAAGTAATTCCGTTAAAATCATTCATAAACATTTGTGTATAAGAAGCATCTCCTGAACTTACTGTAAAAGGTAGCCCTGCAACATGAAAGTTTCCAGAGCCACCACTATTTGCACTCCAATGGACTGAAAAAGATACATATACAACATTTCCTATTTTTGTATATTTACCGCTTTGCACTGTGTAAGTAACAGTATTTGCACCACCGTTTCTTCCTAATGTTGGTGTCCAAGTCCCTTCCTCATAATCATCTAGCGTATTAGCATCGGATGATGCGGACTGTGTTGCTGGAAAGGTAATACCAGCACCGCTAGTTGATGGGGTAGCGTTACCAACACCCAAGCAGTTTAGGATTTGGATGCCTTCGTTTGTGTTTACTTTTAGAGCAGTCGTGCCATTGGATTGAAGTTCAATCTCACCGCTTGTGTCGGCACTTTGAACCAGCCCTGTGCTGGTGCTTGCGTTGATAGTAACAGCCATTATGCTACTCCCTTCGGATACTTAGCCTTGACCGCCAAGCAGTCAGCAATGTATTTATCAATCTGTGCTTGGTCACCCTTTACTACACCATCAATGTAATCGGTGATGGGTGGGTATTCTGCGGCTCGTTTAGCAATATAAGCATGAGCATCTACATAAGCCTGAACTGCGGCTTTATCGTATACGACTTCGTTGCCGTCTGCATCGTAAGCGACATCGCCTACCGTTCGGATTACAGATGTGTTTAATTTATAGATAGCGTCTGTAAAATCAATCATGCCGCAATCTCCATAAGTGTAATTGTTGATGGTTGTGAGCCATGTTGAGCCGCAACGGTTGATGTATTAAAACTATTAATTTGTGTTTTATAAGTAGTTGACGATGTGGTTGCTGGAGAATCTAAATAAATCATAGTGTTTGGAAATCTTAAATCTGCTGATGTTCCAGCTTGCGTTGTGTAATATTGTGCAGTTGCACTATCATCTCTTGTAAAAATTGTTGTAGAACCTCTTAAAATTCTTAACCCATAACCAGTATCAGCCGCACCCGATTTGACTGCTCTTATTTGTTGGTTTATTAAAACAAGTATTTTGCTAGTAGAACTTGTTGGGGTAATAGATGCAGTAAGTCCTGAATCTGTAAATGTTCCACTTGTAGTTGATGTTGATGTTGAATATTCAGCTTGAACCACTTGCAAAACAGAACCAGTAGGTAATGCGGCTTTAGGAATAACTTGACCGCTTGAACCAGTGGTTAGAATTGTTCCCGATGTGGCTGGCAAGTCCAACACAGTAGAGCCAGCAACGGCTGGTTCTTGCAGTGTGATACTTCCGCTAGTTGAGCCTTGTAAGACAATCGACATTATTTACTCCTTTTGATTATTTTAGTGGTTTTCATGTTACAAGACCACCCATCTTTGACCACTAGGAACGGTTACTGTTGCACCAGCGTTAATTGTTATAGGCCCGACAGATGATGCGTTCTTACCAGTAGTCAGGGTATAAGAAGTCGTGACAGTCGTGCTGTTTTCTACAAATACCTCATCACCGCCACCGCCTGTTGCTCCACCACCTAATTGACCCCATGCACCGCCTTGATAGCCTTCAAACTGTCCTGTATCGGTGTTGTAACGCATTTCACCGTTTGCGGGGCTTACTGGTCTTTGAGCGGTTGTTCCTTTAGGAATCAACATCACACCAGTACCAGTAAAGCTGACTGCGCCTGAAGCGGTTAGGGTAGTAAACGAACCCGTTACACCCGCAATAGAACCACCAGTAATGGCTACATTTGATGTTGCTTGGGTATATTCAACAGCATCACCCGCAACAGAACCAGCGACCAAGTTAACAATTTTGTTAGTGTTTAGGTCTAAGTTACCCGTCATTGGGGTTTGACCGTCTGCGGCTACCGAATCAGTAAGTGCAGATGCAATATCGGTCAAAGTGTTATTAGCCCATGTTGAACTGATAGTGGTATTGGTGACTACGGGATTGCCCGCAGGAAGGGAGTAAACCCCTGATCCATTTCTACTCATTTGTTACTCCTTGAAATCCTTGTAATGTTAGTAATCTAGCTAAATTACGCTGTTCAGGTGATAGCGTTACAGTAGACGGAGTAGGTAATAACCTATTTTGGATAGGGCTTGATAATGCTAAAGAACGCATAGCAGGTCTTGCTAATACTGCTCCAGCACCAAAACCGCCCGATGTTCCTGCGCCAATAACACCAGCCAAGTAATCTAATGGGCTAAATTGCGGCAAGCTACCCATAGGTTCTGTGGCTTGGCTTGCTTTAGGAAATGCTTGGCTAAATTGTGCAACGCTTTTTAATTCCCCTGATAACGGCTTACCTTTTTGTAATTGTGCCGCTAATTTTTTAGCATCAATAGTGCCAGTTGTTTGATTGGCGGCTTTTTCTACGGTATATGTCTTAGCAATTAATTGGCGGGCATCTCTAAACTTGTTTAACAAGTCACCTTGTTTAGTTGCGGTTAAATGACTTTCAATAGCATCTTCTAAAACATTTGCGGCTTGTTTTGCCGCCCTGCCTACTTCAGTATTGCCAGTTCTAAAAGCGTCATCTGCTTGTGTTCTTAATTGTTTAATTTTTTCAATAGCAGAACTAGAATCAAAAAACTCAGTTTTTAACGAATTTATAAGGTTAATTACTGGGCTAGGTGTTTGATTTGGAAAGCTTTGTTGTGTTGCAACAAAAGGTTTTTTAATATTATCTAACTGATCGTAATAGGATTTATTTGGCATGATTACGCCAATGTTTCCTAATTGATCGTAAGCTTGCCCTGCTGTATTACGCAATGAAGAAAGAACTTGTGGCGTAATAACGGTATCTTCAGGCAATCCTAAAGACTTAGCCGTTAGTTTATTGGTAATTTCTTGGTTTCTAGCACTTGCATTTTGTGCGGTTGATAACTTTCCTGCCGTGCCTTCAATAATTCTATTTAGCAAACTTGGGTTAGCTTGTGTTGGCGGGATAACATAGCCCAAATCTCTAGCTTCTTTTACAGCTTGCTGTATTTGTGGCGTTGGTGTTTTGCCAGCAAACATAGAAGGTATTTTGCCAACAAGCGGCATTGTTGCGCCAAATCCTGTACCTAATGCTACATTTTGCGCTACATCACCATACATATTTGCGCCAGTTTGACCAGTATTTACAGGGGTCATTAGCCCTGAAGTTGCTCCTAATACGCTACTTTGTGCAATTGGGCTGGCTTTTGCAAAACTAGGAATCATTCCCAAAGGTTTAGTTACTGCGGTAGCTGGCAAAACTGCACCACCTACACGACCTGCACCATAAGATACAGGGTTAGCTTCGTAATAAACATCGGCTTCTTTATCTAACTTTTGTGCTAATTTGCTTGTATTTAGATTGCCGCCTGTAACTATCTGCGCTCCAGCTAGTAGCGGGTCAATAGCAGATTTAGTAACGCCAGCGGCAAACGATTCTAATGGGCGTGGTGTAGCTTGCACATTAGTACGATTCATTATGCGTGGTCTACCAGTAGCCGCACCACCACCCGTAGAAGACCATTGTGGGTATTCTTCTACAGTTGGCCCTGCATATGCTGTTGATGCAGGTTTAGCTACCTCATCAGGCACAAACTTTAAAGATTGTTCGGTATCGGGTACAAATCTCATTGTATTGTTCCTGTTACACCATTAACTGTTACTTTATCGCCTTTCTCTACTTTCTTTTCTTTTATTGCTTTATCAAGATCGGCTTGGGTTGAAAATACTTTAGGTGTTGCAGAAGCTATTGGGCCAACAGTTTTAGAAGTTGATTGTCGTGTTCCTTTTTCCAAATCATCAAGATATTTGTCAAAACCTTTAAGTTTATTAATCATTTGATCTGCGTTATCGGTAACGGCTGGCATAAATGAGTTAATTCTTTGCAATTCTTGTGCGCTTTGCGCTGTACCTGCTCGCTCTTTAATTACAGCAGACACATTGTTAAATACATATGCACGGGTTTGAGTTTGTGCTGGCGTTTCAAATCTACCTGCAATAGATTCTCCAAAAGGAACATTTTGTGCTAAACCACGACCAAAACTAAACGCATTTTTGTTAGCTTCAACATCTTTTAAAGCACCTCTAATAGTTTCTCTTTGCTGATTAATAGACAGTATGTCTTTATTTTGTTCAGATGTTAATTTTGGTTCTAACGGTTTACCGTCAACAGTAATAGCTTGACCTTGACCTGTACGGGTATTTACCAAAACTGGGCCATCTTTAGTTTCTACTACTTGACCTGCTGTTGGCATTTGTGCCTTTGGTATTCTTTGCAATACCTTTGTTGGGTCAATAGCGTCACGCAATTCAATATGTGTACCTGTATCAATTTGTAATGGCGCACGGGGGCCAGTTGCTTTAGGTATGACATTAGCCATTAATGGAGCAATAAACTCCTTACTGTACTCAGGGCGTGATGTGGCAATAGCAAGGGCTTTCTTAGTATCGCCTTTATCAAGCGCAGTCATAATGCTTTCTTGCGTCATTAGCTTATCTTGGCGTAGTTTTTCAGCTAATTTAAGCTGTTTTTCTTCTGCTTGGTTACCAAAATACGCTCCTGTTGCCGCATTAGCTAATTGAGCCAAGCTTTGTGTCCAAGATGGGGCTACATAACGCCCACTAATCATCTGACCTTCGGGAACTGGGGCAGAACTCAACATCTGAGCCATGCGTTGCGCCCGTGCTAACTCAAGAGCATCGGCAGTATATTCAGCAGGAATGTTGCTAAGTGGCAGAACTTGACCGCCAGCTTGTCCTGTAGTGTAACTAGCCATAATTACGATCCTGACATTGGGTTACTAAAAGACATAAAATCAGCACCGCCTTGATCCATCAACATTTGTTGCTGTTGGGTCAATGGAAGCATTGTTGATGCCCTCATGTATGCGTCTTGCTGACCGTATGCGCCTTGGGGTGTACCACCGTAGGGCTGGTTCATTTGGCGTAGTGCCATTCCCAGCTTTACAGGGTCAATACCGCTCAAAGGGTTCTTATTAATCCCCAATGCCTGTTGACCTAGTTGTGCGCCTTGCTTGTTTGCGGCATCTTGGGCTAACTGGCGAGCAGTTGTATCCATCATCTGTGATGGTGCATAGATGTCTTGTTGCATGGTCTGTGGGGCAAACTGAGATAGGTAGGGATTCATAGCAAACCTTTATAAATAGATGATTCTGCTGTAATTACATTATCGATTTTTTTTACTATTTCGACAATAGATTGGTATTTCACGGGGTAATGCTTCTTAATGTACTTAAACCTGTCTGCGCTTTCTGCCATATATGCGGTGCAGTTCCAGCAATCTAGGCTAGAGTGCGACATTGCTAGTCTTTCGTCTATCGTCACGCCCTTACTACGCAGATAAGCTAAAACTTCTTCGTCAGTCCATGACTCAATTGGGAAGTTGTACTCAATACCGTCTTGCACATGACCTGATTGGATTGGCGCACGATGTTTTTCGCTGTTTCTTTGACCACGAATGACACCAGTTATGCCTAATTTACGAATTTCAGCGTCACAGGGTATCCAAAAGTTCTCAGAACAGCACTCAAAGTAGCTACGCAATTTAAAATCTTTAATTCCTGTAACCGATTGACCTAGATCGGTGTAATTTACAGGCACTACATCTACGGGATAACCCTTAGATTTAATGGATGCAGGTTGATTTGTCTTAATTTCTAAGAAATACGGTACGCTTTCCCGTACATCTTGCATAAAATCCTCAATTTCAGGAAAACTAGCCCCTGTATTGACCCAAACGACTAGCGTTCTATCTAAATAATCAGCAATTAGGTGCAAGCAAGCAATAGAATCTTTACCGCCTGAAAACATCAAAGCGACCTTTTCGTGGCGGTCAAAGAAATCTTGCATCAGAATGCCATAATTGCCGTAGAACCTAGACTTACAAGACCTTGCGTCATGCCAGCATTTTGTGCGGCATTGGCATTAGCGGAAGCGGTGTTGTAGTTACCTTCAGCGGTAGCCGCTCCTAGTAGGTCAGCACCCTTAGTTGTTGCTTGCTGGGGTACGCTTACAAAGGTTGGGTTAGTAACCTGTGCGCCAGTACGCACCGCATTCAGGGTATTGAGCGGTTCATTACGCTGGTAAGCCGCTTCGGTAAAGCCTTGCTGACGGGCAGATAAGCCAGTACCAAATCCTTGAGTTGTTGCGCCTAGGAGCAGGTCATTCTCTCGCTGGGCTTGTTGGAACATAGCCCGCTGGTACGCTTCTGAACCAATGTCAATTCCACGGTTTGCTAGGTCTTGCTGTAATTTGTCACGGCTTTGCTGGATTTGGGGTTGAAGCCTACGCATATAAGCGTCTTGGTAGGTTTCTCCTGCATTAATGCCTAACGATGGTAGGTTAGCCGTAGTAAACGGGTTAGCCATCATCCCTTTTACATAATTTAGACCTGTACCCGTTAGTTCACCAAGACCTTCGCTGGTTGCATTTTGGTAGTCTAGGAGTCTTTGCTGGGCTGGCGATAGGGTCTGCGTAGCAGTCCACATCTGATTGCCCCATTGGTCGACATCGTTAGGGTTTGTGGTGTACCGTAACTCACCGTAAGGGGTGATCTGATTTACACGGTTAGCCGCTGTAGCTAGTCTAGCCGCTTCAATATCGCCTTTAGCCGTTTCGATTGCCGCACCACGATAATCAGGTGGTGGTGGCGCACTTCCCCCGCCTTTTCCCATATCTTTCTCCTATAAACCTACATTTATCTTTCGTCATCACGAAAAACAACAAATCGCCTGAAGGAAAAACATCAAGTAGTTGGGCTTTTTCCTCAAAACCTAAATTTTTAACAAACTTAATTGAAGCTTCATTGTCACTAACCACAGGAACAATGATCTTGTCTACACCTAATTGTACAAAAGGATAGTCAAAAATGATATTCAAATATTCGGGTGTCATCTGCCGTGTTATAGCAATATGGCAGACTACGGATACCTTGTTATAGTCCTCGTACCAAACACCAGCGCATATTTCACCATCCTTAATCCAGCCTATAGCGGTTGAGTTTTCAGGCGTAAAGACCATTCCACATTGGTTGCCTACCCATGTACCAACAGCCATCTTGTCTAAGCAAAGCACCTATAAAACTCCACCCTTTTCCATTACATAGTCGGTTGATGCCCAATGAAACTCAATACCTTGCGATGCAACATTCATGCTAATTGACCCTGCGTAGCCTAGTCCTGTTACGCCCTGCCATGTCTTAGTCGTGGTCAAACCGCCACCGCCCCAGTTAGCGTTATCCCATGTATCCACATCCCACTCGCCCGTCTGTAAGATGGCGGGGTTAAAGGATATTTGATTGGTAAGGTCGGTGGTTTCAAAGTCTACGCTAAGACCGCACAAAACGGTAGGCAAACCGTTTGTGGTTTGTAGGATGGGGCGCACAAGGGTAAAGCGTTTTTGCTGACCACGGCTATCAAAGTACGAATATGCTTGCTGTACAAAGCCTGTAATATTTGTACCCGCATCGGCAAAAGTATCGTAAAACTTACCTACAAAGCCAGTTCCACCAAAATACATATCGTCACCGCTGGACTCCCAGCAGTTAGCGTTTAAGTTGGTAAACCGACCCCATGATTTTGTAATGTTGTGCATGACATACTGCTCAGAGCCACCCGTTACAGGGATATTGACGATGAGCATATTGACCTTGGCAAAGTAGTTCATCTGCCAGCCGTAATTTTGGGCATAAAAGTCAGCCGCTTGGCTAATAGCGTAGAAAATCTTATCGGTAATGTTGACTCTTGGATCAAGGCGGGTAGACGGCAAACTTGCCGACAGAGGCAATAAACCGTCTGCGGTTAAAAGAAGGATGTCACCACCGTATTTAAATACGCACTTACGGGCAAAGGTCTGTCCAATGTTCCAAAGTCCTACCAATGACCAATCGGCTGGGTCGGATGGGTCAGAACCCTTGTAAACAGCGACTTCACCGTTACTTGTAACAAAAACAGCCATGTCATCAACGCCATAACCAGCGTCAATAGTCCAAGTTCCCATTGCTTGTAGGTAGCCACCCTTCTTAAAGATGCCACCTAGCGGGAACTCAGTTACAGCACCGTTAATCGAGTCAACAGGCAAGTACCAAAATGACAGGCTATTCTTTTGTACAAAATAAAGCCGTTCTTTAAACAGATTGACATAGGCAAAAGTATTGGAATTTGCCCCTGTAATGTAGTAATTAACCGTATAAGTACCTACGGTCGTGGCATCTCCACTAGGAGCGGTAGCCATCGTATAGGTAAATGTGGTCGCATTTGTGACCGTAATCCGATAAGTACCGTTAAATTCTGCTGGTACTGCGCCAGCTACGGTGACCGTGTTGCCTGTAACTAAACCATGTGCGCTGGCAGTTGTCAGGGTAGCAGTCAGGTTACCTGTACCGCCCCTAATAATTGTAGAAATAGTCTGAGCGGTGCTGGTTGTTGCACTTCTTGACCAGCGTGTGCCGTCATACACAATCATTGGGTCTACACCGTTTACTGCTGGCATAAAAGTACCGCCAGCCGTAGTAATGATGGCGTGTATCCATTTGCCATCGGTATTACCCGCTAGGCTAACAGTAGCCGTAGAAGTGCTTGCATCATAGATAGTTGAATCGGTAGCCGCAAACAGCTTGGTAGTCGTTGGACTAGAGTAATTCATTAGGGATAGGACTGCTCCTGAAATCCCTATTGAAGACTTGGTATAGCCCTTACGCAATGTCACATCTGTAGGTGTAGGGAAGAAATTGACCATCTGAACCGCATCTAGCGGGTTCATTTCTGCCAAAGAATCTCTAGCATTCCAGCCGCCTATTGGGGCTGGGAGTGATGTAGTGGTAGCGGTAAACTTTTTAGCGACCGCCATAATTAGCTACCGTAGCCTGTATCGGGGATGTTAGCGTAACCGATGAGTACCTTGCTTGGGTACGGTGCAAACGATAGGGTAGCTGAACCCTTGTCGTTAGCCTTCGCAACATTGAGATAGCGCATATAGTCTTGCATCAATGCTGTCGTATCAAACGATTTAATTTGGAAGTATTTAAGCTTGGTCAGCAAAACCAGTACCGTATCGTCTAGCACGGTTGTATCGGTGTCAGCGGTAAAGCTATTCTTTACTTGGTTGGTTGCGCTTCTTGCCCATCCCTTAGAACGGTACTCAAAACCTAGATATTCTTGGGTGTTATACGGTGGCCATATCTGAAACTGGTTACCCAAGATACGCCAGCGAATGCGTGGGCCTGTCGAGATATAACCCGACTTTAGCCATTGCCATTGTTGAGCGTCTTCAGGGCCTAACATCTGCCAATGTTTTGTCTTATCCCAATGGGTATTATCCGTAATGGTTTCAAAGTCAGGTGGCAGGTCGTACTTGGTCTGTGAGAAGGTAACAGTTCCACCGATACTGGATGCCGATGCAAGCTGGCTAACAGTTACGGTAGAACCTGATACGCTTTCTACATAGGTGTCTTGTGGAACATTCGTACCGACTACCGAGTAATTATTGTTTAGACCTGTGACATTACCCACATTCAATAAGTCATAGGTATTGTTGATGGTGTCGCAGGTCGTGGTAATTGCTGTGGTGTAGAAACGGTACTCTAGTTCCAAAGCTTGCCAATCATGCTCCTTAACCAAGTCAAACCCAGCACGATTCATTAAAGCTAGGATTTGTTGCACATCCTGACTTGTGTTGCCTTGCACATAGGTTGGAACGGATAAGTTTAGTTCAGCGGTGACTTGCTGTACTAATTGGAGCATGGTATATGACATATTAAGCTTCCTCTGTGGCTACCGCTTTTTTACGGGTTTTCTTTTCACCAACAGCGGCAAGTATAGCGGCCATCTGATCCTGCATTTGAGCCAGCTTCGCATCTGTTTCTGCTTTCATTTTAGCAGTTTCCGCATCCTTTTTGGCAAGTTCTTCTTTCAAAGAATTGATTTCCTGATCCCGTTTATCGGTTTCAGCAGATGAAGTTGCTAGATTTAAAAATGACTTTGCCTTATCACGAAATGCGTAGGGTGACATACCTGCCGCCATGCCAATCCGTTGAAGTTGCTGGTCAGATGCGTTAGCAATCGACTCTACGGTGTAGAACTTTAATGCCCGTAGTTCTTCCGCTTGACTCTTGCTGACTAGTGGCCATTCAGCTACAGGAGTACCAATAACATCGGGTTCGCTTGCGCCTACTCGGTTTTGGTATTGCGCCCATTGAATAGGAAAGCGGGTCTTATGGCTGGGAAGCACATAAGTATCGATTTCGGTCAGGGTATCGCCAGCGACACAAATGTGTACAAAGTCAAACTCCTTGTAGATTGGTCTGCCAGCTTCTATAGACTCTTGTTCCTGCTGTACGGGTCGCTTGTAAAAGCGCACCTGTAAGCGACTGTCTGCGTTTTGCTCATCTGAAGGTAATGCCATTTTTAATTCTCCTAAGTAGTTAGGTTGTTAAAAGGAAAAAAGGGGCTACCAGTTACGGTAACCCCTCGTTTTTACTACAAAAAACTATTAAACACTAGCCTTGCTAAACCAGCCATAATCGCCCGATGCCATAGAAGCACCTGACAAGTATGTTCCTGCACCCAAGGTTACTTGGAATGTAGAAGCGTTGATTACGCAAGTAGCGGTTGAAGCACCAATCGCAGTAGCCGCTTGAGCGAAAACATAACGGAAGCCATCGCTACCGAAAGTTTCTGCTCCGAGTGGGCCAAAGGTTGGGATTTCTACGCCAGCGGAATTTGGGTTGGTGTTTGCAACATTAGCCAAATCTACGCCAGCAATCGGAAGAACTGAATATGCCATGATATATTTTCCTTTCTAATCAATGGATTAAGCTGTACCAGTCAAGATACCTTGCAATGAAGCGTTAGAGCAAGTAAGGTTACCGGCCCAGCCATACAGCTTCACGATTGCATCTTGGTTGATCGATTGACGCTCGCCACCGATAGGAACGAAATTACGCTCTTTGTGTGGTCGGAAGAAAATGTAGTTGGTGTTCAAGAGATACATATACAAAGCGTTCTCTTGTGCGCCAATACCGCCACCGAGTACAACATCGGCAGACATACCACCACCGTAGAACTTCAAGGAAGCAAAACCTGCCGCACCTTCGTCTACACCAGCAATACGCTGAATAGCTTGTAAGGATGCAACATAGCGTTGATACAAGGTGCTACCAGCAATAATCAGGTCTACCTTGTCGTTGTTACGAACAGACTTGATTGCCGCTGTGGTCATAGCCGCTTGGATTACTGAAGAAGAATCAGCACCAGTAGTCGCTTGGTTGCGCCAAAAAGTCCAGTTTGCACGGTTGATACCACCGTAAGTACCTGTGGTTGGGGAAGTAGAAATTGCGGCCGCCAATCCCGTGATGTTCTTGCCGCCATTACCAGTTCCATCTCCATATAAATCGCCTGAAATTCTATTAAGTAGGCGGGCTTCAGAAACTTGCATACGACCATCTAACAAGTCGATGATTGCTTCTTTGCTTGAGTTTTGGAGCATCTCTAAGCCGCTCATGGTTACAGAGTCAGCGTACTGAGTAATGCTGAACTGTGCCGCAGAGATTGGGCTATCAGGGGTGATGTTCAATACTTCATAACCGCTATACGAATTAGCGTTATTGGTATTTGGATCGTTGTACATAATTTCTTCCAAAATGACATTACCGCCTGAAAATGGGCGAACATTGCCTTTGGAGTTCAATCGAGATAGCACAGCGTTATTCTCGGTTAGGTTGTCTGCGAGTACACCGCTACGACTTTGAATGGTAGTAGCGATAATATCGGTAATTGCACTATTAGCAAATGCCATGATATATCCTTTATTAAGTTAAGTTAAACCCTACCGCCCTCTGCATCGGCTAAATTAGCCATTAGCAATGAGCGTCTGTCCTTTGCATCTGTCTTAGACACCTGACCGCTAGGGGTAGCTGATCGTGGACTAACAGCAGTTGCTTTAGCTTTTGCTACTTGCTGTGCCTTAGATGCTTGTGTACTTGCTGACTTAAGGAGTCGTTCCTGCTCAAGCTTGTAGACTTCATCGTTTATACGCACCGCTTTGGCATAAGCCGTTTCAAGGTCTTGGGCTATACCTCGCTCAAGTAATTGAGCCATATCCTCTCTGACCATTTCAAAGTGAGGAAACCTCTCTTTGTTACTACTTACCCGCTCGATTTCTGACATCAAACGGGCGTTTTCTTCTTGCTCCCGAATCGCTGACAGTTGTTGCACTTGCTGTTGTGTTGCTTGTAGCTGTTGCATTAACTGCTGTTGATACGGGTCTACATATGCCTGTTCAGGCACTTGTAAGCTATCTGAATTTAATTGTATTCCATAATCTTGTGCAAGTCTATTGAACGCTTGTAGCTTCTGCTCGTATGTTCCATTCGCTAGCGTGTAATGCGCCCTGCCTAAACTTTGTATCCAAGTTACTGGATGAATACCATGCTTTTGTAGTTCAGGAATGAATGGGCCAATCGCTTCGGTTAACTGTCTAGCGTTATCGGCTTCTGCTTTGTATGCAGATACACCACGCTTGTATTCAGCTTCACGCTGGTTAGCGTATTCAGCAAACTTAACAAAGTCTTCCTTGCTAAGTTGCTCACCCTTCTCCATCTTATCCCAAATTTCTACATACTCTTTTTTCCATGTAGTCGGGCGTTTTATTTCTTCAGCCACAGCAGGAACTTCTGCCATGGGTTCAGATTCTTCAGCGGTATCGGCTTGGGTATTGTTTTGCTCGGACTTTGCTTTGAAGCGACCTTTTTCGTCACGGTCGGGTTCTTCTTGGGCGGTGTCTTCTTTGGTTGATTCTTCGTTGTTTTCGGCTTCGATTGGATCGTCATTTACTTCAATCTCCTTTTCTTCAGGTGCTTCAAGTGTGCCTTCTTCAGCTTGTTCTAAAGCTTCTTCTAACATTGCCCGTCTATCTAATTCGTCAGCCATTTGATGCTCCTTATCGGTAATTAAGTTTGGAATACGCAATTTCTGCTATTTGCCGCTTACGGGCTTCTTGTTCTCTGCGGCTAAACTCATGCTTCTTTTGTTGCATTGGTACATCGTTGCCGAGTTCTACACAGTTGTTGCGCTTTAGGTTCTCACGGTGCTTAGAACGGCTAGAAATCCATGTGCCGTCAGCCATGCTAATGTGACCTTCGATGTCAGGCACTACCATTGGGGCTTCTCTAGGTTGCATCTCCTGCTTTTGCTTCCAAGCTTTATCTGCTTCTGCGCCTTCAAACGGTAAATTCCAGTAGGAAAGGTACTTTTCACGGTCATCGAACTGGGATTGGTCATATTCCTCATGTTCTACCTTGCAATGCGGGCAGGTGACCTTGATTTTGACTAAAGCCATTACATTCTCCTTATGATTTCAGGTAATTGGTCATATTCATGGGGTCTTAGCAGACAAATGCTGTCATACCAGCGGGCATTCTTCCATCGCCAGCAGACAAATTCTTCTTTTGGCAGTAAAACTACGCATTTCACGCCCAATGCGCCAGCCAAATGCGCTGTTCCTGTGTCTACGGTCACAATTCCCTTCATGGCTTTCATATGACTAGCGGTTTTTACCCAATCTGTCTTCCAGCCATCGTTAGGAAGCGGGTGAAATAGCCCGTCTGACTTAGGATTTAGGCTATATGCGTCATCACCGACCAGTTCTTCCATGTGTCGGTAGTCGATTGACTTGATGTAATACAGGGTTTGCTTGGATGCTTCCCAATTTACGCCAATCTTAGGCGGGATATTGCTGGGCAGGGCGTGTAAATAGCCCTCAGAACCCACAATTTTCTTACGATTTACTGGGAACATCGCTTTTACCAGCGGGTGCGAC
>JACCDX011413225.1_pt1 | contig 28995 bp, 38 predicted proteins | sample 7449681 | NCBI WGS metagenome assembly JACCDX01 (sample SAMN15323450, study PRJNA562643) | freshwater metagenome | isolation source: river surface water | place: USA:Blue River Watershed | collected 2017-08-18
ACTTAAAAGAAAAATTACTAACTACGGCTACTGAAAAATCTATCGAATGGTTCAAACGTGAATTGAAACGAGAACAAGTCGAATTCATGTTTAAAGATATGTATAAATTATCAGTAACCAAAGATGAAAATGATATTTACAAACCTAACGGAAAATATGCTCCAAGTATTCGTATTAAAGTTCCCGTATACGATAACAAAGTTGCTGCTTCGGTAGTAGATTATGCACGTAAAGATGTTCCAGTAAGCCCCGAAACTCTTGAACAAGTGTTTGAAAATAATATTGAAGTGAACATGGTAGTCGTTCCTTCCGCATATGCCGCAAGTACCGGATTCGGTCTTACATTTCGGTTAGCATATGCTCAAATATTCCCCAAACAAAAAGTAACTGCTGCCTCTATATTCTCAGATGAAGAACCTGCTGTCCAAAATAGTAACACTGAAGAATATGTCGAAGATCAACCTGAAGAAGAACAAGTTACAACTACTCCTCCTCGTCCAGTAACTCCTCCTCAACTTCCGGCTGTTCCTGCTCGTAAGAAACGCTCGGCTGTTTAATTAGTTCATAAAGTAAAAATGATTCGTCAACAAAAAGATAAATAAGATCATCACCATAATAAGGTAATTTAATAATATTTCTGCAAGAAAAAGGCTTGATCGACCTTTTTTTACAATGAGTACATTCGTAAATAACAGGTTTTTCTATAATCATTAAAGGTGTAACTAACCGATATTTGCTGGATAAACATCTATCAAATACTGAATTAAAATCATCTTCTAAACAATCACTATAAGCTTCGTGCGTTAATTTTGACCATAAAGTTTTTCCAGTAGATTTCCAGTTTGAACTCTGATAGAGTGTTGCAAAACTATTGTCATAAAACCAGAGAACTTCAAATACAGCTGGATCATCCATTTCATGTTCCGCTAATCCAATTCTTTTTAAATTTTGATCGTATAACCAATACACATTCAAATCATATTTAGTATATTCTGGATCAAATGTGCCACGATATACATCACGATTTTCATAACACCACTCATCTGCATCTATATCGTCATCGTGTTCCACAATATCTGAATTAATATCTTTATAAACTAAGTTTCTTCGTAAAATTGAAATCATTCTTAATTTAAAAATGGATTTTTAAATGGATTAATTATACGATACCAACAAAATGAAAGAAATCAATATTTCTGCTATAAAGATCTTTGTCGATGCACCGAACAATGGTGATATTTTCAAAATTATGGCGTTAACTCTTAATGAGAATTTTATAAAACTTGATCTTGATTTTAGTAATCCATGTACCTATCGTATGCTCACAGAAACGTCTAATTATAGATATTTCTGTGAATTTATGGCAACAGGTTTGGATTCTAACGGACAAGAGATATGTTATAAAGTTAAATTAAATAACCCATTATTTTATCCTCATTGCGCCATGGAATTTAGTAAATTGGTATCTAGTCAAATGTAACTGGAATATTGAAATCGTGACGTTTTAATGAATTGGCAGCGGACTTAGAAAGTTCATGTCGTTTTTTATGTGTTTCAGGATGTTCTTCTTTTAATCGAGTTTCCATATCAAGATGAATTGCATTATAGTTATTTTCAATATATTCTAATATTTGATCATTAATTGCCCATTCAAAAAAGTTTAATTGTCCAACCGTTGTTTCAAATCCTTGAAACTTAATTCGTTTGGATCGACAGAATGGATCAAACATCTTTTTGCTGTATGCTTTCAAATGTGATTTGTATGAAAGGTAAACTATAACATGTTTTTGAGTTTTAGTAATATACGAAGTATTATACTTTTTTGCATAGTTGGTAACAAACCAATCTATAAGGCGCAAAGATAAATTTGATTTGCCTTCTAAAATATTTTTAACAGTTTGAATATTTTCAGAATTGTAAAATCTTTCTAAACGAAATAGTACCCATTGTTCTTGTGATTGTATTTCCATGTTTATTTTAGATTAGTATCCCGAGTTAAAACGGATTTATTTTTTAACTCTTTTTTATTTTTTAAAAAAATGGGTTTCTATTGTCAAATCTATATTGCTTCTAAAGTAAATTCTCTTACGGGTAAACCGATGATTCCGGATATTACTATTCCTGAAGAATATCGTCGTTTCTTAGATGAAAAAGGTCCTTGGTTTCTAGCGTACATGCGTGAAGATGTTTGGTACGATAGTGCAGAACTAGTATACAACGAATTTCCGTCATGGGAAAAAGTACAAGAAATGTTTCCTAACGAAACGAAATGTGAATACGGTTGGTCTAAACAAGATCACAATTTATTTAAAAAAGCTATGCAATGGTTTGCAACTCAAGAATACCCTACTCGATTCATTATTGAATGGGGATAACCTGTGTAAAACAGATTTTTTTAACTGATTTTAATTACACTATCATATATATGGTAATAAGATGAATAAACATGACCATATTAAAACTATGCTTGAAATTTATGGACAAAATGATCAACGTACGGATACTTGGCACACTAAACGAGGACAAATGTTAACCGCTTCAGAAATTTACAAAGCTCTTCCCGAAGCAACTCCTGCTCAACGGCATGAACTTATTATGTCCAAACTAACTCCTAAACAGTATTCAACCGGTCCTGGTTCGAATGCACTAATATGGGGAACGCGATTTGAACCTATCGCAAAAGATATTTATAAACATTTAGAAGGAGATATTGATATAGCAGATACTACTTGTATACCTCACCCTGTTCATAGTTTTCTAGGAGCATCACCAGACGGAATTATTCTTACCGATGATCGTGAAGATAAACGATACGGAAAACTTGTAGAGTTTAAATGCCCTATATCTCGTAAGTTTAGCGATTCAACACCTATTCCACCTGCGTATTATCATCAAATGCAGCTCCAAATGGAATGTACTGGATTGGATGAATGTGATTATGTTGAAATGGAATTTAAAAATGTGTTTTATAATGAATGGTTAGATTCAACTACGCAATATAAATCATTCTTTGCATTACACGATGATACTGGAGAAATCATTTATAAACATTTTGATGATCCTAGAAGTAGTTCAGTTTGGCGAGACGAAGAATTAAAAGAAAATCAGGAACATTACCAAACTATTTATTGGGTTCTCGGTAATTGGCGTAAAGTTCATGTTCCTAAACAGAAAGATTGGCTTGAGAAGAATTTACCAAGTTTTCAATCGGTATGGAATGAAGTACAGGAATTTCGCAATTCTGGGACTTTTCCTGCTCATCCAAAGGAAAAGACGACTTTGGTTCTATAATAGCTTCCTGAGGGTAATAACGTACTAACCAATCTAAATTTTGACGTGTAGGATTAGGTTCGTAAAATCCTGAACCAGTACCAATTTTCGATAATGATTCAAAGTATTCTTCATACATTAAACCAACTCTTTTTAAGCTAAAATTATTCATTGCCCATTCACGACAAGCTTTACGACTTATATTATCAATATTCTTTGCAGCCCAAACAAACTGTTCCATCGTTCGACAGCGATAACCTGTCACACCATGAAGATTGTTTTCGGCAAATCCACCCCAATCCGTAGTAATATTCGGCGTACCGCAAAATAGAGCTTCAATGGTTACTCCTCCAAATGGTTCATTATAATGGGTAGGAGCAATAAGAGCTTTCGCATTTTTCATAAGTTCTTTACGTTGTTCAGGTTCAACATAACCAATCACTTGAACATGGTCCGGAACTGATCCAATTGTAGCAGCCAAATCACCTTGACCAGCAACTAATAACTTTGCACCTATAATTTTGGTCAATTCAACTGCAATACCAATACCTTTGCTTCCAATAATACGACCAACAAACAAAAAGTAATCTTTAGGAGTTTCATTAAACTCAAAATCTTCTGGATCAAAATAATTGGGAATAACAGCATCGTACCAATGCGGTGATCTATCAAATTTACCGTATACTTGGTTCATAATCGAGTATGATTCATAAATATTTTGAGGACAACAAGGTTCATTTGTGCAACCAATACCGGGTTCTACAGGAATACATTCCGGATGAGCTTGAAAAATAGGACGATGTGCAAAACCCCAAAAACAAAGAATAAAGTCGCCTTTCTGTTTACGTTTACCTAATTCTTCAATCGCTCGTTTATTAAAAATTTGATGAGCATGATCAGCAGTGTTATGCTGAAAAAAGTTTTTACGCCAATCATGATCGCCATAGGCTATTTTTAAATCTTCATCAAAAGTTACAGGAACATGTTCAGTACATATCACTTCTGAATCTTTGTGACCGTAATGGTATACCGTATGACCTCGTTCTGTCATCATTTTACAAAATTTTAAAACTTTTTGAGTGAATGCGCAGGCTGAATAATCTTTGCGTGTAACTGTATGCGGAAGACCCAAAGCATGAAATCTCATTTTATGTGTTAATCGAATTCAACATCTAAACTAATTCATATACGAATTAAACATATTTACTCGAAACGGTGTTTCTCTTCCTGTAATAGGATCGTCAATTTTCGATGACGGTCTAAAATGGTTTGTTTCTTGCGCATACGACGACTTCATGTTTGAAGCTGTTTTTTTAACGTTTCCTTGGTCTAAAAATTCAGGGACAAACGTTTCTCTGCGATATTTTGAAAGAACATACCATGTCAACCCAGCTGCCGCGAGTAATGCCATAAATCCTGTGTACTTCATTTACTTTACGTAGTGAAAAATGGAATACCTTTTTCATGTGGTATGAATAACAATAAATATGGATGAACGTTGTTTAAATACATTAAAAGAAATGCTTACTGCTCGTGGTATTAAGGCTGAAAACTTTGAACCAGTCGGCGGAGCTTTAAATGAAACCACTATGTATACTTTTGGAGGAGTACTGATTATCTTTAGTGAAAAGACACGAGTAACTGCGGCAGAATTTAACAACTTTATTACATTCGCAAACGAGAACAACTTTTCAGGAGGAATAATTATTCGAACACCTACGAAACCTTCTGAATCAATACTTCAATTAGTTCGTGATTACGTATCTGATAAAGAAAACCAACTTGTTCAAATATTCTACCAACCCCATTTATATTTCGATATTTCTAAACATCGAAAAGTGCCTAAACATCGTATTCTTTCGCAGGAAGAAGTTGAAAAGGTAATGAAAGAATACAATATTACAAAATTAGCTAGTCTCCCCAAGATAGATTCACAAGATGCTATGGCTAAGTGGATTGGGGCACGACCGGGTGATACTATTGAGATTTCTGGAATTTGTGTAGCTTCTGGAGAAAACACTCGATATCGTTATTGCCTCGCAAATGTTACCGAGACTTAAATAAATGGACAACCAGTTCAATACGTTAGTTCAAAGTTTTCGAGACAACTTTATAGAATTCGAACTCACCGGTAATCCTACTTATAAAACTGCGTACCTAAGCGCAAAGCAAGGTATTGATAACATATTAGCAAGTATGCAAGGCCAGGTAAATACGAACCAGTCTGGCTTAAATACTTTTTACAGTGAAGAAAATCAAGCTAAAATAAAACAGTTACAAGAAGCAGTTGCGAATAATCAATTAGAACTAACATCTTCAATGGATCAATTAACAGCAGCAAAAATGCGTGCAGAAGCTGGACCCGAAACAGACATAACTCCTTCATTAACAAATTATTACATTGCTATCGGTGTCATGTCAGTCATAATCATAGCATTAAATATTTATTAGATATAGAATAAATGCCAAAAGTTGAAATGACAATTAAAAACGGTGTCCAAAAAGGACCAGCAACGGATTACTCGATGCTTTTAGAGATGAAACGTCGTAATGCCGTTATTAATGCCCAAATTGGAAAAAATCCGGTTGGTAATCAAAATGAAAAACCGTTCATTCGCGAAGATCATCTTCGTGCAGGAAGTGGTCCGTTTACAGGAACCGGTGCTGTAGAATTTTATCGAGCAAAAGGTTGGACAATGAACTTATACAAATTTTAAAGTAAGAAAGAAATAACAATGGGTAACCAAGCTTCTTCAACTGTTAATAATGTTGTAAAAAAAGTAGAAACTGGGGTAAAAAGTGTAATACCTAAACCTACACCAGCTCCTGCTCCTGCCCCACCTCCGCCTCCTCCAGTACCAGTATGCGATGCCAATTGCCAGAAACAGAAAAAACTGGATACTTTAAAAGCGGCTTTGGATTCGGCAACTTTAACTAAAAACTCGGAACCAGAAAAATATCAACAAGCAAGAATAGCTTATTATACGGAACTAAATGGTCCGGGTTGGTTTCAAGAAGAACGTAAAAGAATATCTGATGAAAAAGTAGCACCCGCGGTTCTTCAAATAACCAGTTCTTATAAAGAACTAAAAGATCAGGCCAACAATCAAAAAGCTTTACTAAATTTAGTAGATATTATAAATGCCGAACAAAAACAAAATCAAGAAGAGATAAAGTATGTAACTAACCAAACCGCAAAAAATATGGATCAGGCAAATGTTCTTAATCGTATGGGAGTGTTAACTCAACAAGAACATTTTAGTATGCCGGAATTCAATTTAGAATTATGGTTACAAGTAGTCATTGGAATTTTATCTTTAATGATAATCGTTAGCATATACCGAAAAGTAACTTCGGTAGCTGTTATGCCAATAGGTGGAAAAAGAGTTCCTTTACAATTAACAAGATGAAGTCCGCTTACATTTTTTTAGCAGGATTAGTATTTTTGATGTATATGATAACTTTATGGGTATCCTCAGTAGAAAATTTTGAAAATCAAGATGGAGACAGTTTTGATAGTTTCGAAGAAATCTACGATGATGTCTATGCTTCCATATACAATATGTTATGGCATTCTAAAGAAAAACTTAAATTTGAACAAACGTCTATGCAAGACATTGCTTTAGCCACATTGCCTAAAGATTCTGTAAAAGTTGTAGATATGTGTTGCGGTACAGCACCTCATGCATGTTGGTTCAAAAATTTAGGAGTAGATTATATTGGAGTAGATATTTCTGAAGCGATGTTGAGACAAGCCAAGAAAGACTGTTCAAAAGCTACGTTTAAGAAAGCTAATGTAAATGATGTTCATTTATTTAATCAAAAATCAAAAACTCATTGTATACTGATGAATTTCTCTGTATATCAATTTGAAAATCCAAAGATACTATCAGATAATGCGTATCAATGGCTGCAGCCCGGTGGATTCTTTATTGTTCATCTTGTGGATCCCGATAAATATGATCCTATTCATGATCTGGCTACTCCATTCGCTGCGTTCTCTTTGCAGAAATATACATTAGGTGAAAGACAAGTTGACTCTCCAATCTATTTTGATAAATTCAAATACAATGGAAAATTAATTAAAAAGAAAGATGATGATGAAGCCGAATATAATGAGGTCTTTACATATTATGATGCGAAAGACAACAATGGTAAGAAATTCCGTGAAAATAAACATCATTGGATAATGCCTTCCAAAGAAAGATTAATTGATATTTTCAAAACATCAGGATTTCGTCATGTTGAAAATGTTCCCATGATAAATGCGGGAAAAGAATATCAATATTTGTCGTACTTCACAAAATAATGAACATCTACGATACACGTACGGTTGCAGATTTTCAAAAATTCACTTTTTCTGGACATTTAAGACAGCATGTTTATAAAGTCTTAGATGAGAATATTAAATTAGGTCATGCAGATTACGCATGTTATTGGACATTAGAACTCTTATGTTCTGGATTAGTTCATTCAATGTGGCAAACGCTATTTGAATCAACTGCAAAACACATTAATCGAGCAGCACCGAATGCGTTTTTATATCTTGTCAAAATGTACGAAAAGTTTGCACCGTATGAGGATCAATATTCAATTATGAATATGACGGATATGCGTAACAATAACGAAGTACGTACATTAATTTGTGAAGTATCGGCAGCGATTGCTATGTGTCGAAAAAACAAAATAGCTTCACTTCCAAAAATAAAACCTGAACACGATTTTCTACAAGTAACTATTAACGAAAATCTAAAAGCACCTTCGGCAAATTATGCTCGACATTTAATGAAAGAAGATGATCCTGTAGAACTATATATTCCATTTAATGAACTCGTTTACTGTTTACGACCTGAGGCTAGAGATTTCACTCGAGCGTTATATTGGGTAGCCTGGATACTTAAATACGCTAGCCAATTTAAGAAACAAAATAAAACAGATTTAGTATGTGCTAATCGGGTAAGTTCAATGGTTGATGACAAACATTCACATATGGTTATTTGGATGATTTGGGAAGCGGTGTTAGATGCCGCAAGAAATTCTCCGCAAGCTGGAGTATTAGCACCGTACATCGATTCATTATACAAATTTCACTGTTTGCGATGGAATCCTGGAATATTGAAACAACGAGCCGTATTTTTGGTTAACTCTATTCTATTTATTTGCGAAAGTACAACTTTAGATATTCATTATAAAGTTCCTGGCGATATTCTGCTTATTCATAAACTGATCGAAAACATTCCTGATTGGTTACAAGCCATTATGCAAACAAAGAAAACCTTTTCTAATTAAAGTAACAAATGATGTCACGTCATATTAGAGGAGCACTAACTGCTGCATTATTATTTTACGTTATCTCATCACCTTACGTATATAATTTAGTAAATAGCGTAATACCTGGAGTAGCCGTGGATGGTTGCCCTACTACCATGGGATTAGTCATTCATTCGGCGGTATACGGTTTAATTGTATACTACCTCATGACAAACTAAATGAAACTATTAATTTTTGATACTGAAACTACAGGATTACCAAAAAGCAGAACACCTGCTTTAAATGAACCTAACAATTGGCCACACATTGTGTCTATTTCTTGGGTTATTATGGATGCTGAAACTAATAAAATTGAAAAGAAACAAAGTTATATTGTGAAACCAATTATGTGGACAATTCCGGAAGAATCCATACAAATTCATGGAATTACAAATGAAAGTGCAATGCATCATGGTTATGAGTTAATGTACGTCATTGGTCAATTTCTTGGTGAAGAATACGATGCCCTCGTAGCTCATAACCTTGAATTTGATTTGAATGTAATTTATAACGCTATACGTTGGGATCTTAACTTACCTTGTAACCCATTTGACAAAAAAATGTACTGTACTATGGAGTTATCACGTTATATTTGCAATATCCCTGGTAAATTTCGTACTCCTAAAAGTCCCAAATTAAGTGAACTGTATGAATATGTTTTTAAGAGACCACCAAATCGCGATAGCCTGCATAACTCTATGTACGATACTTATATACTGATGGATGTCATACGTGAATGTGATGTATTACGACAAAAAATGAATTTACCAACTAAAAGTGTAGAACATGTAAGAAATGAAAGTAAAAAAAATAATTCAGGAATCTTATATATTTGATTTAGCTCCTATTGACGAACGATACGTATTCTATTTATGGTGTGAAGATGGTTGGACATACATTCCCCAATTATATATTCGTCGTCGTTATTTTACGACGTCGAAGCCGGATGTTCTTCGGTTGGAGGAGGAACCGTGGGAAGGGGCAATACCTCTGGCAGAGTCGTTGGAGAAGGTTCATTTGACACTGTATTCGTCGTCTCCTCGGGTTTGGAAGGAGGTGTGTTGCGGGATTTGCGAGATATACGAAGAACAAACAACCAACCCCAGCAAGAACAAGTAAATGAACGTCCATCAACGACTTCCACTATGTTTTGCATAGCTTCATTAATAACTGGAATATCATCGAGTTTATCTACGATTTTTTCAATAATTTTAGGTTCTTCGATTTTTACTTCCTCGACCTTATCAAGAACATCGTCTAACTTTACAGCTATTTCTTCAGTTTTAGCTTCTACAATTTTCTCTACTTTATCCATCGCGTCTTTGCTGAACAATTAGAAACCTTTTTGTTCAACAAATACGATGATAGCATTAGAAGTCTTTTACATCGCACTGGCTACAATAGCAGTTATGGTTCTTCTTCAATTTATAACATTTATTGCTACCAAACTCATTTACCCGCCGGAACCGAAGATTATATATCAACAAGTACCGGTATATCAACCTCCGCCTCAAGTAGTAAGTGTACCACCACCTCCTCCTCCAGCTTTAACACAAACTCAGCAAGAAGTACAATTACCAGAATATGAACCCCGTAAACCGGCTTCAACATCATTACGAGTGGACCCCGAATTACCGGCTGGTCTTCAAGAAACCCGTCCCGACGGAGCTTAAAACGTTTAGAGTACCTCAAACTAGCGGTTCTATTGGTTGGATTGTATTTACGTATGAGAATAACATTCCTGTATGTTACTGGATGAATATACACGAATGTGAAAAATTACCTTGCATTGTTGATGAACGAATTTGTGGAGACACGTTTTTGAGAGTAGAAAGACTTAATAAACATGAGTTTGTTGTTGCCGATATTTGGATGTATAACTCAAATTGTATATATGCTTGCTCAAACTTTGAACAAAGATACAATTGGTTAAATATTTGGTTAAAAACATTTTTTCAAAGTGCAGATGGATTTATTAAACTTATTCATAAATCTAGTCTAACCACCCATGTTATAAGAGGTTATGAAGAACATCCTTATGAAATAGGAAAACACGGTTACTTTGTTGAAAAAGACGATACCTTTAAGATTATAAAATTATCAATTCCCGATTGTTATGAAGTTGTTGGTAAAGGTTATTTACGAGTTCCTGATTTGAAAACATCTATTTATTTGCGTTCAAAAGGAAATGAGTTTCATTGCAAATGTGTAGCGTATGATGAAGAATACTGGGACCTCGTAGAAAAGATTCCTGAAATAGAAGTAAATGCATACTAAAAAACATTCTAGAAAAACTCGAGGTAAAAAGCATCGTGGTGGTTATTACGGTGCATCCGGTCCTATTCCGGGTGCCGGTGGAGCACCCGCCGGTATGCGTTGGGGATCTGCTCAAGAAGTAGCTACACCTACTTACGCGAAAGGTGGTAGACGTAGAAAAAGTATGAAAGGTAAAAAAACCATGAAAAAAAGACTAATGAAAGGTGGTAATCGATTTGGAGCAGTGTCGGCTTCATTCCAAGGTAAAGGTATTGGCGGTATGGCGAACTACACTGGCATAAACACTAAAACCGGTCCTTCGTCTTTAGGAGCATGGAATGATAATGGTGCTAAACCCGGTTCTCCATTCCCATAATTTCGTCTACGGATATAGAATAATATGAAAACAGATACATTATTTGCCGGTGCATTAATGGTTGCATTTTCAGCCTATTTAATGCAAAAGAAACTTGGGTCAGTTTTAGTTTGGTTTGCTGTAGCGGTAGTATTTTTTAGATACGGTGTGAAATTACCGTTAACTTTATCAGCTATTGGCGGTGTAGTAGTTGTATTGGTTATCGCAATGGTTACCGCAAAAACTTGGGAAGGTTTCGAAGATGAAATCCCGGTAGAAGAAAAAAAGGAAAAGAAACCTTCAAAACCATCTCCGGCTCCCCCTAAAACTGATGATCCTCATGTAGATGTTGGTACAACAATTTTACATGCTTACCGTAACTTAACTCCTGAACAAATTGGAGGTATGCGAAGAGATACTCGTGAATTATTAGAACTTCAAAAAGAACTTATGGGTTCGTTAGGTGAAATGAAACCAGCTATTGAACAAGGTGCTGAATTACTTAAGACGTTTAGTACATTTTTTGGTGATCAAGGACAACGTTAAGCCTTCATAAATTCTTTGCATAGCATCGGCATAAACGTACATATGATAAGTCGCATCATTTGTTGCGATAAATGGTCCGCCAATGGCTCTTACTATTTTGACCCATTCGCGCATTATGTTTTGAAGTTCTTTCCAACGGAACCAATCTTTCCATAATTGAACAGATTTTTGTAAGCTCATTATCGACATGATTTGAATACTTTGTTTAAGAATAGATTGACCAATAGTTAAAAGTGGACTTATTAACATTTCAAACCAAAGTGAAACCGTTTCGAATATAGTTGTTGTTTCAAAAACTTTTTGAAGATTTGTATATTCTTCAACAAGTTTAAAGTACTTGGTTGGAGTTAATAGAATAGTTTTAATTTGATTTGAAGTTAACCGTTCAAATAAATCAATATTTTCAGGTATCATGTTCTATTACTAATCCATAAGGAGGGATTTCTTCTTCCTTTAACGTTTCGCAGTTCAAATATAACCACCGTTTTACATTGGATAACTCAGTATATGCTTTTAGATATTTATCAGTTACGATATCGCCAGGTTGAACAACTAAATTTATATCTTCAGTTATGGTGATAACTTCATTATTATGTAATTCTGCACCTAACCATAGCCATGGTAATTTAGATACAGATATTTTTGGTGTTATCGTATCTACTTCAAAATATCCGTCAATATACCGTTTACACCAACAAATACTTTTTAAAATTCGGTATAAACAGTTCATTTATTTTTAATAGCTTGAATCGGTTGAAATTGGTAACGCATCTTTCTGTTTTAATTGAGTAACATATTTATCTCTGTTTTTTTCGTTATCGGCAGTTAAAGGTGTAAATCCTTCAACCTTTTTCATTACTAAACGATCAATACCTAGCCCGATCGAAATAGATGCTGCTAAGGCAGTAATAATAAATGGAGTAGCGACGATTGCCCATGATACTATTCCTAAATCAACGCCACATAAGGCATCGAGTACAAAAGTACCCGCAATACCGGATACGGCCTTGACTATTGCTGTGACATATAACCCAAGAGATAAATCTAACCCTACATGTACAACGATGTAGATGAGATAAAGTAACGCTGGCGGACATAAGGCATCTATGAAACGCATCTTAATGTTGTTTACATTAATAACAACAAAAATGAGCGATCCTATCCAAATTATTTGTTCATTAACCGGCTGTACTGAAGAAGAAGCAAAACAAGCTTATGACAAAACAGAAGATGTAATAGAGGCGGTAGATCTGTTATTAGAAACACCAGAGCTACCATCTAATAAAATTATAAATTCTAAAAAGCGAAAACGTGAAGTAACCCCTGAAGAAGAAATTATTGGACCTTATCGAAAAATACTTAAGGAAATCGATGAACGAATGGCATCTACTTCAATTCAACGCGGATGCGGGGAATCATCCTTGACGATAGTCCCCCGCGAAGAAAAGGTTCAACAAAGTAATTGTTCTCGGCAATGTCTGCTTCTTTCTCAGGAAGAAGAGGTTCAAAAACCGGGAACTGTTTGTCAGTCACAGTTTGAATACTCTTGCGATTCGCAGTCGAATGACCAAAAATAACTTTTGATTGATCAGGAATATTTTCTACTGAACCCATACCAAGATTAGGAGTAGTAGCAAACGGACGAGAGAATAATTGTTTACCACCTTTAGTTCTCGCAGTGCCTGGTGCACCCCAAAGTAAATCTGATTGCGTATCTATATTTGAACCTGTAGAACTGTATCCTAGTTGAGGAACCATACCCGGATTGTCTTCGGTTTTGTTACCAAACCCGAATAGTTTACCGAAAAAAGAAGGTTCTTGAGGACGAAGATCACGAGGTGCTTCGCCTTGTCGAGTAGATGCATAAAATGGTGCGAGTCCTGAATTAGTTGCCATATTATACAGATATGCGAAATGAAAAATGGATAATAGTTATTTTAGTGGAAGCTGCGTAATAATACAAGATGGTTACATTACAACCTTGCGATTGGCAAGAAAGCGACCATTTTGGTAAACAATATGTACTAGATGTATTTGGAAGAACAAAAGACGATGATGTTGTAAAAATAAGATTAAATGGGTTTTGTCCTTACTTTTATATCAAATTTGATAACAAATATAACAACCAATCGTTAATTAAAAAACTTGAAGAAACCGCAAATAAAAATATAAATAAATCTATAACGTTTGAAAAAATACAAATTAATATTGAAGAAAAACTGGATGCAACCAATAAATTCAACGGATTAACTCCTATTAAAGTTTGGAAAATCACTTGTCCATCTTTAAAAGTGTTTAAAGCGGCTGGTCGAGCAGCAGAGAAAGTATTCGTAACTTACGAAACTGATTTACCTCCTTTTATTCGGTTATTCCATTTATTGGATATATCTCCTGCATCTCCTATTAAGATTACCGAAGCTGAAGAAGTTGCCGATGACAGTGTAAAAGTTGATCGGTGTTATAAAGCACATTATAAAGAAGTTATACCTTGTCCAAACGAAAACATACCGTTGTATTTACTTTCTTACGATATTGAAGTCTTTTCTGAATCTGGTCAATTTCCTGTAGCCGAAAACGATGGGGATGAAATTACAGAAATCGGTATGAGTTTTCGGTATAGCGATGATATGTTGAACTCTTATCGTCGGTTAGTTCTTATTAACGGAACCGCAACAAAATCTGAAGATCCTAATGTTGAATTCATAGAATGTAAAGATGAAAAACATCTTTTACAAGAATTCCAACGAGTAATTGAAACTGAAAATCCTGACGCGATTTGTGGTTACAATACATTTGGTTTTGATGATTCATACATTGCTGATCGGTGTAAGAAAAATGGAGTAGAAATGCGATTGGGTCGAATTGATCCTAACTCTTGGCGTTACGAACGTGATTGTGTAGAAACGGTAAAGAAAACATTCGAATTAGCTTCGGGTAAATTTGCGGTACGATATTTTGATATGCCTGGACGGTTACCGATTGATTTGATGTTAAGCGTACGTCGTGAACAGAATTTGGATAGTTATAAATTAGATAATGTAGCGTCTACGTTCCTTCGTGATAAAGTAACAAAATTAGAACGCTTAGATTCTAATCGAGTAAAAATCTATACGAAAAATACTCGTGGTCTGTTTACCGGTAACCTTGTACGGTTTGATTTAGTAGGTAATACAATTAATCCTTATCAGGAAGGTCGTAAATTTCCAACCGAAGAAGTTCAAGCAAAATGGTTTATCGTCAAAACTGAAGACGAAATATTGAACGATGTTGATATTTATAATCTGGAATGGTCATTTACTAAAGACGATACGTCATTCAAAGATATGTTAGAAGCACATAAGGGTACTCCGGATCAACGTTCAAGAATAGCTAAATACTGCGTACAAGATTGCGATCTTGTGTTAACGATTATGGCAAAACTAGATACATTAGTAAATGCTCGAGGAATGGCTGATGTTTGCCGTGTGCCTATTCAGTATATATTTCTTCGTGGACAAGGTATTAAGATCTATTCAGCCGTAGTATACAATGCTTCCAAACGTAACCAAATTGTGATGACCCAAGAAAGTCTAGATGAAGATACGAGTTATGAAGGTGCAATTGTTTTACCACCTAAAATTGGTATGTACTTAGAACAACCAATACCTGTTTTAGATTTTAACTCCCTATATCCATCGAATATGATTGCGTATAATTTATCAGCGGATACTTTGGTCTATGTTAAAAAATACGATGAATTTGGAAAATTAGTTCAGCCGCCAGAAAATGATGGTAAAGAGTTTATTGATGATGGGTACATTATTGACGAAATCAAATACGATGTAACTGAAGGAGAACGGCAGTATAAATATGTTTGTGGGTTTGTTCAACCGAAACGAAGTGATCCACGAACGATTGGGTTACTTCCGTTAACTTTGGACATTCTACTGAAGAAACGTAAAGAAACTCGTAAACTGATGGAAACCATTGACGATGATGCACAGAAATCAGTTCTTAATGGATTACAATTAGCGTATAAAGTCGTAGCGAATTCGGTATACGGCCAATGCGGTTCACGTACATCACCTATTCGTAACTTATATGTTGCTGCATCCACTACCGCTGCCGGACGTAATCGTATTCAAGATGCTAAACGTATTGTAGAAACCGAATTTAATGGAGAAGTTATTTATGGTGATACAGATTCAATCTTCATTAAATTCCCAACGACCGATTTAGTCCAATCAATGGAATTGGGTAAACAAGCAGCAGAAAGAATTACGAATACGATCAATCGTAAACCTTACAAAATTGAATACGAGAAAACATTCTATCCTTTCATTTTGTTCTGCCGTAAACGTTACGTAGGATTAATGTACGAAGATGATCCTACTAAATGTAAACGTAAAAGCATGGGTATAGCTTTAAAACGTCGAGATAATGCTCCCATTGTCAAAGACGTTTTCGGCGGAGCGTTAGATATCCTGATGGAAAAACGAGATGTTCAATCGGCTCAAAAGTTTGTGCAAGATATGTTAGTGAAAGTTATGAAGAATGAAATACCGTTGGATAAATACGTAGTAACCAAACAACTTCGTGATGATTACAAAAATCCCGATCAAATTGCTCATGCTGTATTGGCTAAACGCATGACAGAACGTGATCAAGGTAGTGCTCCACAAGTTGGTGATCGTTTACCTTACATTTATATTGCGGCTCGTAAAGATGAGAAAAAGCAGGGTGATCGTATTGAACATTACGATTACGTTAAAGAAAAAGGATTGAAACCGGATGTAGAATTCTATATTACGAACCAAATACAAAAACCGCTGGCCCAAATGTTTGCATTAGCTGTAGATTCGTTAGAAGGTTATTCGTCCAAAGTAAATTATACGCAAATGCTGAATGAATTTATGGAAGGCGGATTAGATGAAGAAGATGCAACTTTGAAGGTTCTTGAAAAGAAAGAAAAAGAACTTGAAAAACTCCTCTTTATGGGAGCTAGTTATCTAACGAAACATAAACGTGGACCGATGGATGCTTTTCTAGGACGTAAATGAATTAATTAGTTTTAGTAAAACATCTCCGTGACATTTATTGGGTTTACACCAACAACCTAATTTTTTACCTTTTAGTTCAATTAGTTCTTCTTTTTTGATATCGCCACTTTTGATTTTTTCCTGTATATGCTTTTCAAACTTTTCAACTACTTCATCTAAAGTTCCGTCTTTACCAACTTTAAATGGATTACAAAATTTTGAATTTTCTTTTGGAAACCTTTCATTATCAACAAATACAATTCCTTTGCGTCCAATATATACGTTATTTGTATCGTTCATCCATTCTTTCAAGTTTTTATATTCCGGTCGAATATGATTTACCTTTACGTTTACTACACTCATTTTTTAGATTATAACAGAATATTCGTATATAATCCATTTTAAAAAATGGATTTTTTTTGTGTTAGGTTTATGAATGTTGAAAAAATGTTTATTCCTAATCACGGTCCTCGGGCACCTATTCATCATTCTCCACAGAATGAATTAACGTTCTTCTATTTATGTATACTAATCGGGTTCTTCATTCTAAGATGTATGTAAACTAACATTTTTTAATTTACTGATAACCTATTTATGATATATAAATGGAAGAAGAAAGTATTCTTGAAATACTAGGTGAAATGATCGACGGTCGTAATGTTTTTCTTGGACGCACATTAGGACAACTACCTCATACTCAAAGATCTACTGCACTTGGTCGATTTATGACCAATGAAGCATTTTATTTAAATATCGTTAATCGTTTACTAACTCAAGATCAAAACAATTCTACCGTAGTAAGATTTACCATACCATCAAACTTTTCAGAACCAGTAGTTGTTCGTCCAACCGATGAACAAATTGAAAACGCTTTACAAAGCATTCCTAATTCAACTTCTAATTGTGCTATTTGTCAGGATTCGATTTCTTACGACGGCGTGAAGATCCGGCATTGCGGACACGATTTCCATCGGTCTTGTCTTTCGAATTGGTTTGAGATAAATGTTCGTTGTCCAGTTTGTCGTCAAGACATAAGGGATCCGGTAAATCAAACACTTTCTGCTTCAACACGAACGTCTTCTCAATCGTCAGTCCAGTCGGGGGATAATGATACTTTGGAATAGTATCTGATTTTCCATACTGTACTCTATGAAACATACGCCGAACATCGTACTGGCATTCTTTAATTAAATCATCTACATTCTCATTTGGAAATAGTGTTTCTATATCAACTGAGCGTGGAGGAAAGCAGCGGATTATTTCGATATGATCAGTATTTCGTTTAAAAATAGTAGGTACTTCATTCGATGTACAGATAATAGGGACTTTACGGTTTTTATCCTTTATCCAATCGACGATTTTTGTTTGAGCATGCGGATCACTACCGTCAATTTCGTCTAAAATAACACAAGTCTTTGTATGGAAATCACCTCGCATAAAAGCGTAAATATTAATCGCTGATCGACACGAATCTTTTATTTTTTCAACATCTTCGAAACTACGAATCGACTTACTGGCATTAATTTCTAAAGGATCAAATCCAAACGTTTTTGCAGCCGCTAATGCCATTGTAGTTTTACCAATCCCCGGAGATCCTGTTAATAAAATGCTTTTTTCAAATGTCTTCGAAGTCAAGTATTTTTTTAAAAACTCTTTGGCTTCGGTATGCCCAATAACATCATTCAAAAAAACAGGTCGGTTAGTTTCTGAATACATTACTATATTCATAAAAATACGTTTAAACAAACATTCACTATTAAAAGTGTTCCAGTAGCACAATTGGATAGTGCACCCGCCTTCTAAGCGGGAGGTTGTGGGTTCAAGCCCCATCTGGAATGAAAAAAGATGGCGATAAGCGATAAATCTATTGCTTATCACCGATACTTAAAGTAAACTTACTATCATCACGTTCAATGATCCATACCGGATCTTTAAGAATAGGAGAATTGTTAATTGGATCTAATAGAAAGAACCCATCTTCAGCCATAACAAATTGTTCCAACCGTGCAACCATATTAGGACGAACCTTTGGTTTAGGAGGAGGTTTAGGAAGATTAGGATCTAAATAAGGATCAGGTATACATATCCATACAGGATCATAAACGTACAATCCAGCAGTTATAAAATAACTACCATCACGATTTATTTTAAAATAACGCCAATGACCTAAATATCCGTCAGGAATAGTTAAGTTTTCAAGAGTACGATAAAGACCGTAAGGAGAAGGTTCCATTTTAATATAAATATTTATTAACAGTCATTTCATTCAAGAATAAATCCATTTTAAAAATAGACGAAATCGTCTATTTAACTTCATTATAAACTTTTGTCTGGAATTCGTTAAATTCTTTTTCAAACAGGTCGACTTGAGTGTGCATTCTCTCGATACTTTGTTTCAACATAGTTAGGTCTCCCTGTGTAGTGAAATATCGTATAAATCCTTCACGGGTACCGTCAGGAAGTATCAAAGATGCTCGCAATTCAAAATTATTTTTATGATAAATTTGAGTTGAAAGTCTACGTTTCATATCATTTAACGACTGTTCTTACATAAATAGAATATATTTAAGTGTTTCTTTAGAAAGATCAATTTTTCCATGCATAAACCGAACACGAGCGATTTCAGATGACGCATACGCGATATGGTTGATATTGTTCGAACCGACATAATGGGGGTAATAAATACATTGTCCTTTTATATCTTTCATGAACCTTAGTTCACCATGTTCCGTAAGTTCAAATAACCAGTTATTGTGCGGTTTAACATGTTCTTCAGTACGAAGAACATCTCCTGGTTGAGGATTCATTCTAAATAAGTATATTATCTAATAATTACTTAACTAAAAAATCCGTTTTAAAAAAATATATAATTTTTAGTTAGTCTTCAATGCAGTTAAAACATTGTTGATATATTTCTCAGCAGAAGCATTGTCATTTAATTTTAGCTTAATCATTCGATCAGCAACCACAGCGGATATTTGATTGAGTTGTTCATAAGTTAGATCTTCCGGATCTTCATCAAAACATTCATCGATATATACAGCAGTGAGGTACGAAATAACTGTGTTAATGTAACAGTTTGTATTCCTTAACACAGTGAGAATAATCTCAGTATAAATTTCACAACATAATTGTTCAGCTTGACTAGACATTTTACATATTTTTTTAATTTTCAAAAATTTGATTCTAATAAATCCGTTTTAAGCACAGAACCCCGACCAAGTTGTATTACATTTTCTTGCTAAGTTACATTTTCCAGTCGGCGTCTTCAGTATCTCTTCATTAGGATCAAACGGTGTACAGTCGGTGTCGTATTTTGGAATACACCGTTTCATAGATTCATTATAATCCCACATATCTGGACATTTATCCATGTTTGAATTTGTTGGCTTAATAATCATTTGCGGGTTAATCACGTACTTGTAAAGTAGTACCAACGCAGCAGTGAATATCGCGGTTAAAATGGCGGTAACGATATACTCCATTCTTTCTTCTTTACAAGGAAAGGAATGGAAGTTGCTCGCCACGTGTTTGATACATATTTTTCAGATGTAACGAATGTATTAGTACGTCATCATTTAGATTCATATGGAGATCTGTTAAGCAGTAAGATACCTTCGTTTATTAAAGGTAAAAATCCAAGTGTACTGTCGTTAGGCGATAATCGATTTGTTCGAATATACATTGGTGGTAAGAACAGTGACGAGATCAAATATCTACCACCGGTAGATTTAGATAATAATGTTATACTGCCACACATGTGTCGTCTTGAAAATAAAACTTATAAATTAGGTATTCAAGTTACATTAGAAATTGAATATGAAATTAACGGAAAAACAAGCAGTAAACGATTTGAAAAAGTTATGTTGGGAGAAATTCCTCTTATGTTAAAAAGTTCATTATGTTATCTCTCAAAAATGTCATCAGAAGATTTGTACACGGCTGGAGAATGCAAATTCGAATTAGGAGGATATTTTATTATCGGTGGACAAGAACGAGTTCTTTTAACGCAAGAACGATTGGGTGATAATATGTTCTATGCTTCGAAACGTGTAAAGATGCCAGCAGCTGGTGAAGAACGAACCGTTTATGAAAAAGAAAAAGAAGCAGTTATTGAAGACGCTACAAAAGCAGAAGATCATGAATACATTGCGGGAATGAAATCAATATCTGAAGACGGTACCAAAGGACCATATTCACACTTTTTGATCATTCCTCCTAAAAATATAAGACCTAGTGACCCAGCAAAAATTGCTAAAGCTCAAGATTATACTAGTTTTTATAATAAACGATTAGCGTTAATTACTTTACCTGGATTTACTCAACCGGTTCCTCTAATCAGTGTGTTCTACGCGTTAGGATTAACGAACGATAAAGATATTTATGACATGATATTATGCGGTGTCCCCGAAAAGGAACGAAGTCAATATGATGAACTGTTTATGGAATTAATTTTTAGTCATGAATACTACTTGAAAAATCTAAAACTCAATGAACAAGAAGAAAAAGATGATGAAAATATGGTAACGTTATACCGTTATGTTCGTAACCGAACAAAAGCGGGTATTTATATGAATTTATATCGGGATATGTTTCCTCATTGTGAACTTCGTAAAGATGAATCTGCTGCGTCTTTCTACCGTCGTAAAGCGTATTTATTAGGTATCATGACTCGTATGGCTATGGAAGTAGCTATCGGTATCAATCCTAAAACTGATCGTGAACATTACCGTTTCAAAAGGTTAGATGCATCTGGTGATTTATGTTTTCAAGAATTTCGTAGAATATACCGAGATGTTGAGAACCAAATGAAATTGAACATTGATAGTAAAGTACATTTTCAAAAAGAATTATATGAAGGAGAAAAATTAGTCGAATTAATTCAACCGGAAACAATTAATCGTTTCTGGAAAGATTTTACTTTCATTAACGAATTTGAAAAATCTTTCAAAGGAAAATGGGGTGGTAAAGATGGTATCTCCCAAGTACTTGGACGTTTATCTTATTTAGGAAGTATTGCTCATTTGCGTCGAATTAATGTAGCGATGGATAAAGGAACAAAATTAGTAGAAATTCGTCGTATTCACGGCAGTAGTTGGGGGTTAGTTTGTCCCGTTGATAATCCGGACGGTAAGAATGTAGGTATGATAAAATCTTTAACTTTATTATGTACATTATCTACAGCTTCTGCTTCCAGCAAAATTTACGAAATGATTTCAAGTTCTAAATATTTCAAAGAAATATCATCCATTCATCCTTCGGTATGGGAACCTACATGGACAAAAATATTTTTAAACTCAGATTTAGTTGGTGTATTCATTGGAAAAACTGAAAACTTACACGAAGAATTATTGAACAGTCGTCGCAAAGGAAAGATTGATAAATTTGTATCTTTATGCTGGAACCGATTAGAAAATGAGTATATTATATATACCGATGCTGGTAGACCAATGAGACCTTTATATCGTGAAGGTGTAAAACCTGATCAAATCATGAAAAGTAAAAAATGGGAAAATATGATTGCGAATTATATGGATTATATCGACGGACAAGAGACTGAAAGTATACGAATTAGTATGGAACCTTTTTCACAAAGTCGATTATCAGAAATTCACGGTATAGCAACCTTATCTGCTTCTGCAAGTGTAATTCCTTATGCAGACCATAACGCTTGTGTTCGTAATATGTTTAGTTGTCAACAAACCAAACAAGCGTGTGCGTGGTTCAATACCGCATTTAATAAACGGTTCGACACTATCGCAACTTGGTTAAATTATGCACAACGTCCTTTGTGTCAAACATGGACAATGAATAACGTTTTAGGTAATAATGGTTGCATGCCTTACGGAAAAAACCTTATGGTTGCAGTGTTAGTGTATACGGGATATAACCAAGAAGATGCTTTTATTTATAACGATGCTTCTCTAAAACGTGGATTATTCACAATCACTTATTACCACAGTTACGACTTCAATGAAGAAACCGTTGTACAATCTACAAATGAAGAAGGGGAAACAACAAATATTATTAAAAGTGAATTTGCAAACGTAGCGACTGATCCACGATTTCGTGAAACGGTAGCTCGTGATGATAAATATGACTATAGTATGCTAGGTCCCGATGGTATTATTCGTAAAGGTGTAGAAGTGAATGATAAAATGATCTTAGTCGGTAAAGTAAATCCAATTCTTGGAGAAAATGGAGAAATTAAACAATACGTAGATAAATCTCATAAACCTAAACGTGGACAACACGGATTTGTGGATGATGTGTACGTCTACGAAAATGAACGAGGTGAAAGATGCGTAAAAATTCGTATAGCTGAAAATCGTGAACCTGCAATAGGTGATAAATTTTCTGTTCGACACGGTCCTAAAGGAACGGTAGGAGCAAGATTAGCAGAAGAAGACATGCCGTATACGGCTAACGGATTGAGACCAGATATGATCTTAAATCCTCACGCATTTCCTTCACGTATGGCTCTCGGTCAAGTTATTGAAATGATGACAACTAAAGTAGGAGTTAAATTAGGAACACTAAGTGATGCTACGCCATTCTCTACACAAAATCGAGTTGGAGAAGCGATCGATATGCTTACTAAAACTGGATTTCATAAGTATGGTCACGAAATTCTTTATAACGGTATGAATGGTGAAATGATTCAAGCTGAAATCTTTATGGGACCTACATTCTATTTACGTCTCAAACAAATGGTTGAAGATAAAATCAATTATCGTAATACAGGTCCTCGAAAATTATTAACGCACCAGCCTTTAGATGGGCGTGCAAACGATGGTGGGTTGAAGATTGGTGAAATGGAGCGCGATTGTTTGATATCGCACGGTATCTCCAAGTTCTGGAACGAAAGTATGATGGAACGCAGTGATAAAACCGAAGTATTATTTCAACCAGCCCTTGGAAAATTCGATGCTAATCCCGATTATCCTTATTTACGTATGGAAACTTCTTACACAACTCGGTTACTGATCAACGAAATTGAATCCATGCATGTGTCGGTTAATTTATTGAATGGTTGACAACGGATTTTATTATAACAAACATATAGAATGCAAAAAATGGAAGACCACTTATACGTTATTAAACGAAACGGCGAACGTGTCCCTGTTTCATTTGATGAAATCTTACAACGCATTCAAAAATTATCTAATGGATTAGAACATGTAAATCCGGACTTAGTTGCTCAAAAGGTTTGTAGTCAGCTCACTGATGGTATTAAAACTTCTGAACTTGATGATTTTGCGGCGGAAATCTGTGCAATGATGCAAGCCCGTTTTCATCCTAATTATGGTAAATTAGCAGCACGTATTGTGATTGATAATCATCATAAAAATACTCCAAAAACTTTAAATGAATGTTGCCAAGAATTAAAAAATATATTAACGCCTGAACACGTATTATTTGTTATGTACAATCCTCAACTCGAGGAAATCATTGATTATTCTCGTGATTTTATGTTTGATTACTTCGGTTTTAAAACATTAGAAAAAGGTTATTTATTACGAAATAATGGAGTAGTTGTAGAACGTCCGCAACATATGTGGATGCGCGTAGCTATTCAATTACATATGCATAATATTCCAAAAATTAAAGAAACTTACGATGCTTTATCGCAAGGATACTTCATTCATGCCACACCTACTTTATTTAACGCTGGAACAAAACATCCGCAATTAAGTTCTTGTTTTCTGGTGAATATGTCTGAAGATTCCATTAAAGGAATTTATAAAACTTTAGGTGATTGTGCGCAAATTAGTAAATGGGCCGGTGGGATTGGATTATCAATTCATAACATCCGTGCTCGTAATTCTAAGATTGCCGGTACGAATGGCGAATCTACCGGTATTGTTCCTATGCTGAAAGTATTCAACGATACTGCTAAATACGTGAACCAAGGTGGTAAACGTAACGGTTCGTTTGCGATTTATTTAGAACCTTGGCATGCGGATATTGAAGACTTCCTGCGTCTTAAATTAAATCAAGGTGCCGAAGAAGATCGTGCTCGTGATCTATTTTACGGTCTTTGGATCCCTGATTTATTCATGAAACGGTTAGCAGATAATAAAGATTGGACATTAATGTGTCCTCACGAATGTCCGGGATTAGATGAATGCTGGGGTGAACAATTTGAACAACTTTACGAACAATATGAAAAAGACGGTAAAGGACGTAAAACTATTCCCGCTCAAAAACTTTGGCAACTTGTTCTTGATGCGCAAATTCAAACAGGAACTCCTTATTTATGCTATAAAGATGCCGCCAACTCAAAATCCAACCAACAAAATTTAGGTACTATTAAAAGCTCAAATTTATGTACCGAAATCATTGAATACACTAGCCCTGATGAAACCGCAGTGTGTAACTTGGGTTCGTTGGCGTTACCTCGGTTTGTCGAAGAAGGTAAATTTAACTTTGAAAAACTTCGTGAATATACATCTGTTCTTACCCGTAATTTAAACAAAGTTATTGATATCAATTTCTACCCTACGGAAGAATGTCGACGTTCGAATATGAACCATCGACCGATCGGTATCGGTGTGCAAGGCTTAGCGGACGTATTTGCGTTAATGCGATATCCTTGGACTTCTCCTGAAGCCAAAAAACTAAATCGAGAAATATTTGAAAATATCTATTATGCAGCCGTATCCCAAAGTATCGAAATAACGCAAGAAGGTGGGGAACCATCTAATCATTTCATCAATACGATTGGACCTTATAGTAGTTATAAAGGTAGTCCATCCTCAAAAGGAAAATTGCAATATGATTTATGGAATGAAACTCCTCGAGAAACTCCTTATCTTAATTGGAATAAACTCAAGTTAGAATTACGTATGTCTGGTATGCGTAATTCATTATTGATTGCTCCAATGCCTACGGCTTCTACATCTCAAATTTTGGGTAATAATGAATGTTTCGAACCGTTCACTTCCAATCTGTATGCTCGTCGGGTATTAGCCGGTGATTTTATGGTCATCAATAAATACTTAGTAAACGATCTTATCAAATGCCGGTATTGGAACGCGGATGTACGTACGCAGATAATGGCCAACAATGGCAGTGTACAAAACATTACCGAAATACCGGAAGACTTACGTGAATTATATAAAACTGCTTGGGAAATACCTCAAAGGGTATTGATCGATATGGCTGCTGATCGAGCCCCCTTTATTTGTCAAAGTCAATCCTTGAATTTATTCCTTACTGAACCCACATATGCTAAAGTATCATCTATGCATATGTATGCTTGGAAGAAAGGTTTGAAAACAGGATGTTATTATTTGCGTACAAAAGCTGCCGCCACCGCCCAAAAATTCACGGTTGAGCCAACTTGTCAATCGTGCTCGGCATAAAACTTTCTCTAAACGTTAATATAAAAAAATGGCTGATAGTACTGAAATGAAAGGTGGTGTTGAACCCTATACTCCTTTAACTCCTGGCGCTGTTCTTGGTGGTCGTCGTCGTAAATCTATGAAATTAGTTACCAAAAAGAAAGCTCGTAAAGTGCTTAAGAAATTAGGTATGAAATTACGAGGTGGTAATACGGATAGTACTACTCCTACTGTACCGGTACCTAAAGAAGATATTAAATCGGCTGAAGAAGAAACTAGTTCTAGTAGTACGGAAGGTGGTCGTCGTCGTGGTCGTAAAGGTACTAAAAAGACCCACCGTGGTGGTCGTAAAGGTAAACGTAGATCGTTATTCGGTATGCGTTATTAAATCTTGTCCAATTTGGCTAAGTAAAGCGTACAAGTTTTCGTTAAATCCCCAATGACATCCGTTTGATTCCGGAATGTTAGGTAATTTACGAGAGCTTGTATTTTTTGGATGAACTAAACTAACTATAACTTCTTGAGGAGAAATCTCCCGACACATATGTTCACGACCGCGAACAAATGCGTTACCTTCACCGATATGCACAACATCATCAAACTTATTTTCTTCCCAAAACGCTTTTGTAAATATAAGTGTTGCTTCAGATACTCGTTCACTCATTTGTAACGTAATAGGTGGTACATTCATAAACGATGAATATTTGGTAATATCGTAACAAGGAATAGTTGTACAAAACCCACATTGCTTTTTTGGTTCTTTCATTAACATGGCTACGCGCTGCAGAATAGAGTTGTTCGGGTATACATCATCGTCATCCATTACCGCAATAATATTGTACATTGCATTTTCTACACCTAAGTTACGTTTCTGTGAGATCGTCATACCCGGATCACATCGTACATATTTCACATTCGGTACACCGAATAAAGTATCTTCAATTGGATCATCACCATCGTCGACAATCACAATTTCCATCTTATCTTCCGGATACGATTGGATCATGTAACAGTATTTCAAAAGAGGCATAAAAACACGTCGATCTTTGGTAATGCATAAAACTGAAACATCTGGTAAATCTTCTTCTTTAGGAAAACTATCTCGTAACGAATAAGGTGATTCATTAATCGCTGGCATAGATTCAACTAATCGATCTTTCATTCGTTCGATCCATTGACTATGGTTTCCTTCGTATATTCCACGAATGTATTTAGATAATTCTTTCTTTGCTTTGAAAGGTTTAGCAATATATTCTCGTAATTTCTTCTCTAACGAATCCGTGTTTACATCAAGTAATTTTCCTAAACAATCTGGTTGATCAACAGTTTCTAACGCATCAACATAGATATCAAGAGAACGATATAAGTTATCTTTAAAAGGAGAAATAGGTGAAAGAATTAAATTACAACCGGCGGACATAGCTTCATTTACGGCATGACCAAATCCTTCGGTTAGCGACATACAGATACATAATCCACATTCTTTTAATAAATCGTTGTATTCAGTATCGCTTAAGACTTTTGAAACTAAATGTACTTTACTTGAAATTTCTTCCGGAACCGTAATACCGATATGATCAGGAGAATGTACTACATATAATTCGGGGGCCTCTTTGTATTCTTCTGGAAAATCGTTCTTTAGTTTTAAGTATGCTTGAAAAATAGGTTTAGGATGACGATATATATTTTTACCTACTGGTACTATGGCTTTATGATAATTCTTTTTGTCACGCTCAGCTAAGTAAGCTTTATCCATAGAAGTCCATCCAATAAATTTTACATTTGGAGTATATTGTTTAAAAATGGTTTCGGCTTCATAAGTTTTTACCCAAACTTCATCAACCATCGTGATATAAGGAACCCAAGTTTTATACGTCCATTCTTGGTTAGGTAACCAAATGTTTTTACGAGCGTAAGGAAAAAGAGAAGGATTAATTACTTCTAAAAAGAAATTCACATCTGCTTCACCACATTCAGGAAGCATATGCGAAACTTTAAAAATCTTTACATCTTCGCCAAATTGCACCGAAAGAATACCACGTAATAAAAGAGCATCCTGCATTAACCCTGTGTTAGCCTGAAAATTAGCAATTAAATTCACTTTCATTTGTTTGGAATAATATGTTTAACGCCTAAACGCCTAGTAATTCTTCCTTTTAAAGGTTGACGTAAAGTTTTGGCCCGTAAATTCAAAAAGTTCAAATATTTCTTCCATGCTTCGATATCCCGTGGTACACAAGGGTTTGCAAATACTACCGCACGATCTTTCCACCACTTCGCTTCTTTTTCACCAGACCATTTCCAAAATTCAATAGGATCTTTAATTTCTATCATCTTTTCTTCATCGAATTCGGCTTCGTTCGAATACTTACGACATAATGCTTTCATATTCAATGAGCCGTATCCATAATTCTCATCGAACAAATCTGGTTTAAATTTGTTGTCAATTATTTCAAAGCTCTTTCCATTCCATGCTACTCGTTCAATAGGACGGAATGAATCCCATACTGATTCAAAAACAAACAACTGATTATCTGCTTTACCATAAATACGATCTTGAAAGGTTCGTAATTCCATTAACTAATTTAGAAGAAGGATTTCATTTAAAATGGAACGATGTTACCCATACATATATCATTTAAAGTTCTCCTGATAACTATATTAAAATGGGTAAAATAACAAATGATGAACGTATTGCATTGCTTATGCGAAAAGTTGATAAGAATGGTCTAATGATAAATGAAGAAATTGGTCAATGTTGGAGTTGGACTGGATCAAAAAGAAATGGTTATGGTGAGTATGGTGGAACATCTGCACATAGAGTATCTTATAAATTATTTAAGGGAGATATACCTAAAAAATTATTTGTAATGCATATTTGTGATAATAGAGA